>Ga0209573_1005794_pt1 | contig 10801 bp, 8 predicted proteins | sample TNRBio252014_DNA_FD_185870 | JGI IMG/M metagenome (GOLD analysis project Ga0209573, IMG submission 185870) | Wastewater treatment Type I Accumulibacter community from EBPR Bioreactor in Madison, WI, USA - TNR Reactor_6/25/2014_ DNA (SPAdes)... | ecosystem: Engineered > Bioreactor > EBPR >...
CGAGCGTGTCGACCGCGTCGTGCAGGCGGTGGCGGCCGGCCGCGGCCTGAGCCACCCGGTGGTCGACGCGACCGTGGCGCTGGTCGACGCCAAGCTGGCGGCCAACCGCGCCGCCGCGGGCTGATCAGCCCGGCGCGGCGCGCCTGGCCAGGCCTTGCCAGGGGTCGCGCGCCAGCGCCAGCAGCAGCGCACTGGCCAGCAGCGCCACGCCGGCGACGGCGGGTCCGGTGACGCCGGGCACGTCGGCGGCCGGCAGGCCGAGCCCGCCCGCGACAGACGGCGCGAAGTTGCGCAGCGAGGCCAGCAGCAGGCCCAGCGCCACCCAGGGCGCGGCCCGCGTGAGCGTGCGCCGCGGCAACAGCGCGGTGGCGGCCAGCAGCATCACCGCCGCAGCGACGAAGCCCAGCGTGAAGAAGGTCTCCAGCACCTTTCGCAGGGCCCCGAGCGCGTCGCCGCCCCAATGGAAAGGCCACCAGGCCAGGCAGGCCAGCGCCAGCACGGCAGCCACTGCCCGTGCACGACGGGCCGCGGCGTCGGCGGGCTCCGGCCGGTCGGCGCGCGGCGGGCGGATCAGCGGCAGCAAGGCCAGGCAGGCCAGGCCGAGCAAGGCGTCGAGGGCCAGCGTCGCCGGGTAGCCCAGGGCCTCGACCGCCAGCCCCTGCCAGGTCGCGCTGTAGGCGATGGCCAGGTTCATCATCGCCATGTAGGCGGTGAACTGCGTGGCCGCGACCTTGGGATCGGTGACGTCCATCATGATCGCCGAACGCGTGCCGTACATCAGCCCCATGAAGATGTTGTAGATCAGCGTGGTCGCCCACAGCACCGAGGCGGCGGCCGCTCCGATGGCGCTGCCGGGCGCCAGCGGCTGCGGCATCACATGGCCCAGCTGCTGCAGCCGCCAGGCCAGCCAGGCGGTGGGCAGGCTCATCAAGGCCAGGTAGACGAACAGCGTGCGCCGCCGGCCGAGCTTGTCGGACAGCCAGCCGCCGCCCACCATGGCCAGTGCGGCCAGCACGTTGGACCACAGCTCCAGCCGCGCCGCCGCGGCTTCGTCGAAACCCAGCTCGGCGGTCAGGTTGGAGCGCAGGGCCAGGCCGAGCGCCATCGCGCCGGAGGGCAGGAGCGCGAAGCCCAGGCCTGCGAAGGCGCCACGCGTGCCGAGGAAGGCGCGGAAGGACTCGACGGCGAAGCGCCGCATCTCGGCCGCCGCGTGCCTGAGTCCGGCGCCGGCCGGCGTCAGCGCCTCGACCGCCGCCTCCTTCATCGGCAGCACGACCAGCGTGGTCACGGCCAGGATGGCCAGCGCGACGAAGAAGAAGGTCGGCTGGAAGCCGGTGTAGGCGGTGAGGAACAGCACGCCCGAGCCGCCGACCGCCTGGCCGATGGCGGCGCCGGCAAACATCATGCCGTTGGCCACGCCTCGCTCGTCCTCGTGCAGCGAGTTGCAGGCCAGGGCGTCGATCGCCACGTCCTGCATCGCGGCGAAGGTGTTGTGCACCAGCAGCACGGCGGTGAACAAGGCCAGCTGCGAGGGCAGTTCGACCAGCACCAGGCCGGCCAGGGTGGCCGCCATCACCAGCTGGGTGAGAAGGATCCAGCCGCGGCGGTGGCCGAAGCGCCGCGAGCGCAGCACGTCGACCAGCGGGCCGAAGGCCCACTTGAACGCCCAGGGCAGGTAGAAGGACCCGACGAAGGCGCCGATCTCGGCCGGGCCGACGCCCATCTTTCGCAGGTGGAAGGCGATCGCCGTCGCCGCGAAGCCGAGCGGGATGCCCTCGGTCATGTACAGCGCGAAGAAGGCCGCCAGGCGGCCGCGGCGGGTGGCGAGCAGGTTGGGCAGCATCGGGGCTTGCGGGCCGGATCCTCAGACCCCGTCCAGGTGATGGTCGTCGTTCCAGCCCACCAGCGAGAACCCCTCGCCGTGGTGCAGCACGCGGTTGATGGTGGCGTTGTCCAACCGCCATTGCCGCGGCGCGTCCAGCGCGGCGCCGGTGGCCGCGCGGTACAGCGCGTCGAGCACGCCGCCGTGGGCGACCAGCGCCACCGCCTGCCCCGGGTGGGCGGCGGCCAGGGCATCGCAGGCGTCGACCGCGCGCCGGGCGAAGTCCTGCAAGGTCTCGCCGCCGGCCGGGCCGAAGCCGGGGTCGCGGCGCCGCCAGCGCAGCGCCTGCTCGGGCCAGCGCCGCTCGATCTCGGCAAAGCTCAGGCCCTCGAACTCGCCGAAGGCGCGTTCGCGCAGCCGCCGGTCGCACTGCGGGTGCAGACCGATCGCCTCGGCGAGCGCACGCGCGGTGTCGGCGGCACGCGAGAGGTCGCTGCAGTAGATCGCCGCCAGGCCTTCGTCGGCCAGCGCAGGGCCCAGCCGGGCGGCCTGCCTGCGGCCGCGCTCGTTGAGCGGAACGTCGAGCTGCCCCTGGATGCGGGTGTCGACGTTCCAGGCCGTCTCACCGTGACGGATGGCGACGACGCGGGTCAGCTGCATGGCGAGGCGGGCGGCACCGGCGCGTGCAGGCTGTAGGTGCCCGACCAGGTGGCGGCGTCCAGCACATGGCCGGCGATGGCCTGGCGGACCTCGTGGCCGCCGAAGGCCTCGGGCAGGGACAGCCGTTCGAGGTCGACCGCGTAGAGCGTGAAGACGTAGTGGTGCACCCAGGGGTCGAAGGCCGCCGGCAAGGGACCGTCGTAGCCCTGGCCGCAACCGCTGGGCAGGTGCTGGGCGAGGGCGTGGAGCAGGGGCGCCGAGAAATCGTTGCGACCCTGCCGGGCGCCGCGCAGGGCGATCTTGCCCGGGCTGTGTGGCCGCCGGCTGAACTCACCCTCGGCGATGCTGGCCGGCGCCGGCGGCAGGTCCACCAGGACCCAGTGGATGAAGTCGGCACGCGCGATGTCCAGCCCCGGCTCGGCCTGCAGGCGCTCGAGCTCCGCCGCACTGGCCGGTCCGTCGAAGTCATGGCAGATCAGCACCAGCGAGCGCGTCGCGCCAGGCAGCTCGTCCCAGGCCAGGTGCGGGTTGAGGTTGTCCGAGGCCCGGCTGCCGCCCGGGACGGGCCGCACGGCGGCGAAACGCTCGGGGATGCGCTCGCCGTTGCCCCAGCTGTCGCTCCAGATCTTCATGGCGTGCGCTTCAGGGGCCGGTCAGACACCCCAGACGATGGCCTGGCGGGCTGCGGCGCAGCGCCGCAGCATCTCGATCATCGGCCACAGGCGCTGCCGCAGGCCGACAGGCCGCGTCGCACCGGCATCGGCCGCATCGTCCGCGCCTGCCCCGGCCTGGTCGGCCCGCGACTCCGCCTCGGCGATCGCGGCCTCCAGGCGCGCGATCGCCTCGGCCATCGCGGGCGCCTCGATGATGCCCTGGCGTGCGGGCTCCCGGCCCAGCAGGCGCAGCAGCTGGTCGCCCTGCGGTCCGAGCATGATCAGGTCGCCCGCCGCCTTGCTGCGGAACTTGTAGAGCATGGCCTGCATTGTGCCGCGGACCGCGGCGGCGGCCGCTGCCGCAGCGGGGCGCGGCCGCCGCTCAGGCCTGCGGCGCGCGGCTGGCCAGGATGCGCGACTCGAAGCTCAGCGGGTCTATCGGTGGCGAGTACAGGTAGCCCTGGAACTGCTGGCAGCCTTCGGCGAGCAGGAAGCTGCGCTGCGCTTCGGTCTCGACGCCCTCGGCGATCACCTTCATGCCCAGCGCGCGTGCCATCTGCAGGATGGCGCGCACGATGCCGGCGTCGCTGTCGTCGGCCGGCAGTCCGCGCACGAAGCTGCGGTCGATCTTGAGCTTCTCGATCGGGAAGCGCTTCAGGTAGGCCAGGCTCGAGTAGCCGGTGCCGAAGTCGTCGATCGCCAGCTTCAGGCCCAGCCGGTCCAGGGCATGCAGGCGGTGCAGGGTCTCGTCGGCATCGCGCACCAGGATGGACTCGGTCAGTTCCAGCTCCAGCAGGTCCGGCGGCAGGCCCGACACCGCCAGCACGCTGGCCACGCGGTCGACGAAGCCGGCCTGCTGGAACTGCAGCGCCGACACGTTGACGGCGATCGGCAGGCCCATGCCGCGTTCGTGCCACAGCGCGGCCTGGCGTGTCGCCTGCGACAGCACCCAGTCGCCGATGGCGATGATGAAACCGGTCTCCTCGGCCACCGGGATGAACTGCGCTGGCGAGACGTCGCCCAGTTCCGGGTCGCGCCAGCGGATCAGTGCCTCGGCGCCGACGACGCGACCGCTGAGCAGGTCGACCTGCGGCTGGTAGGCGAGCCGGAAGCGGTTGCTCACCAGGGCCTGGCGCATCGCGTGGTCCAGCCGCATGAAGGAGCGCCTGTCGGCCGCCGGCTGCACCTGGTGGAAGCGATAGTTGGCGCGGCCGGCGTCCTTGACGGCGCGCATCGCCATCTCGGCGTGGCTGACCAGTTCGTCCAGCGTTCGGCCATGTTGCGGGCACAGCGAGACGCCGATGCTGCAGGTCAGCGTGAACGGGGCGCCGTCGAGATGGCAGGGCTGGGCGACGAGGTGGAGCACCCGGCGGGCGGTGGTCTCTGCGGTGTCGGCGCCGGCGTCGTGCAGCAGCACGGCGAACTGGTCGCCGCCTATGCGGGCGATCTCGTCGTCCTGGCGGATGCTGCCCTGGATGCGCTGGGCCACGGTCTTCAAGGCCTGGTCGCCGACCTCGTGGCCCAGGCTGTCGTTGATCTGCCGGAAGCGGTCGAGGTCGATCAGCAGCAGCGCGAAGCTGGCGCCGTTGCGGCGCGAGCGCTGGGCCGCTGCCGAGACGCGCTGGCGCAGGCTGCGCCGGTTGGGCAGGCCGGTCAGCGTGTCGGTGTCGGTCAGCTCGAGGATGCGGCTCTCCGCGGCCAGCTGGCGGGTCAGGTCGCGAAAGCTGTACACGCGGCCGGCCGGCCGGCCGCGCTGCCACAAGGGACGGCTGACACAGTCCAGCACCTGGCCCGAGTGCAGTCGCACCGGGTCGTGACGGGCCAGCAGCACGGCCTCCTGGGTGGCCGCCCAGCGCTGCTGCCAGGCGTCCGGGTCCTCCACGCTGCGGCGCATCCAGTCGTGCACGCCGCAGGCGTCGCCGGACTCGAGCAAGGTCTCCGGGATGCCCCAGAGCTGTGCGAAGCGGCGGTTGAAGGAGCGCACCCGTCCGGCCAGGTCGGTGACCAGGATGCCGTCGGCCGTCGACTCCAGCGTCGCGCGCAGCTCGGCCACCACGCTCTCGTGAGCCGACTCGGCGTCATGCTCGGGGGTGCGGTCCACGACGCTGACCAGCAGCCAGCGTTCGCTGCAGCCCGGCGCCACGGGCAGCCAGCGCACCTGCCGGCGCAGGTGGCGCTGCGCGCCGTCTGGCGCCTGCAGGGTGGTCTCGGAGTCCAGGCTGGCGCCTTCGTCGGCGCTGCCCGCGGCCACCTCGTCCCAGAACGCCAGGTCCTCCGGCGTCTGCAGCAGGCTGCGCGCCGGGCTGCCGACCAGGGCCTCGGCGCTGCGCCCGAGCAGCCTGGCCGCTTCGCGGTTGGCCAGCAGCACGCGGCCGTCGGCGGCGGCGACCAGCCAGGCCGCAGCCGGCAGGGCTTCGAGCAGCGCCGACCAGGGCCCCAGCGGTTCGGCCGGCCCGGCAGCCGGCACGCTGACGGCCGATGCCGGTCTGGCACGCAAGGCCTTCGCGCCCCTCATGTCCCGACCTCCGCCACCGTGTCGAGGCAACGTTCAGCGTCGAAGTAGTAGGCCACCCGGGGCCTGGGCATCAGGTAGCGGAAGCTCTCCGCGGGCAGCATGGCGGCTTGCAGGCTGCGCCGGATCGACAGCCCGGGCTGCTGTTCCAGGTCCAGCAGCAGCGCCTCGTCGCGCGGCACGCCGCAGTCGTGCACCAGCAGTTGCGGGCGCAACGGGCGGCGCGGGTTGACCGCGGTCACCACGGCGAAGCGCTCGTCGCTGAGCTGCACCACCGAGCCGGCCGGATACACCCCCATCATGCGCACGAAGGCTTCGAGCAGCGCGCCGTCGTGGCGGTGCCGGTGCTGCGCGAACAGCAACGCCAGCGCCTCGTGCGGTGTGGTCGCCGGCGCGCCGGGCGCGGGGTTGCACAGGTTGTCCCAGTGGTTGACCAGCGCCACGATGCCCGCCGCCGGCGAGATTTCACCGACCGCCGGCGACAGGGGGAAGCCCTTGCCGTCGGCCTGCTCGTGGTGCTGGCCGACCATCTGCAGCACGGCGGCGCTGGCACCCATGGTGCGCAGCCGCTTGACGCCCAGCAGCACATGGTCCCGCCAGGCCTGTTTCTCGGCCGCGGTGCGGCAGTCCTCGGCGTGGTGCACGCGGGCCGGCAGGTCCAGCTTGCCGATGTCGTGCAGCAAGGCCCCCAGGCCCAGCTCGCGCACCCGCGGTGGCGGCCAGTCCAGCGCACGGGCGAGCAGCATGGACAGCACGCTGCTGTTCAGGGCATGGGCCTGGCTGCGCTCGCCGTTCATCAGTGGCAGCGAGCGGATGTGCAGTTCGTCGGCATCGAGGATCGCGTCGGCCATGCCATGGGCCAGCACCTCGGCCTGGCGATGCGCTTCGCGCGGCTGCGAGTGCACGAGCGCCAGGGCCCCGGCCAGGGCGCAGCCCACCTCGCCGTAGCGATGCTGCAGCTGCTGCAGCGCGGCACGCTGCGACTGCAGCGCCAGGCGGCGCCGCTGTGCCGCGGCGTCCGCGGGCGATGGCGCACTCGCCAGGGCCGGCACATCCGTCGGGGCCTGCGCGGCTGCCGACGGCGCAGCGGCGGTGGTCGACAACGACGGTGACCAGCGCAGCCGCGGGATGCCCAGCGCCCGCAGGCGCTGGATCTGCTCCTGGGTCTCGATGCGAAAGCTCGACACCGGAAACGGGTGCGCCATCCAACCCAGGTCCAGGTGGATGTGCATGCCGATCCTCAGGTCGTCGATGGCTACGGTGTCGGTCATGGCGGCAAGTGGGACGCGGACGCCCGAGACGCCCGTGTCCGCCCTGTTTCGGCATCCGGGGCGCTCAACTTGACCCCCCGGGCCTCCACAGGGGTGGGGAGACTTTGACGTCGCCGGACGCCAGCCACCCCTGACAGGCCTGCGCCGGTCGGATTTCACGCCGGCGGGCAAGGGCGCCGCGGCCCATGCGACGCCTGTCCAGCTGCCGGCTGCCGCAGCACCGATTGCCGGGCCGCCCGACGCTGCCTACACTGCGCCGCATGGCGACCTTGCACCCGAGGTGGCGGACCGCGATCGCCCTGCTGGCCGTCTGGCTGCTCGGCTCCTGCGGCGCACCTGCTGGCGCGCCGTGCGAAGTGCGCGGCAGCGGATTCCAGCGCTCGGACAACTGCAGCGGCTGGTGCATGGCGCATTGGCCCGTGCGTTGCGCCGACGGCCGCATGCAGATCCGCGCCCAATGTTCGGGCGCACGCCGCTGCACGGCGGCGGACTGTGCGGCCACCGAAGTCTGCTACCAGGGAACGAACAGTTTCGCGGTCTGCGTGCCGCGCCAGTGGTGCCCGTCCTGGCGACCGGAGGACCTGCGTTGAACTGGCGGCGGCGACTGGCGGCCCCACTGGCCGGCGCTGCCCTGGCCGGCGCTGCCCTGGCCGGCGCTGCCCTGGCCGGCCTGTGGCCGCTTCCCGCCGCCGCCTGCCGTTGCCCACCGCCGGGCCTGCACGCGGCCTACGACCGGGCCGACCTCGTCGTCTTCGCCGAGGTGGTTGCCCGCACGGCACGGGGCAGCGACTGGACGCTCGCGCTGAAACCGATCGGCGAACCTTACAAGGGCCGCTTCGATGCACGCGGCGAGTTCATCACGCCCGCCCGCAGTGCCGGCTGTGGCATCGCCGCGGGCGTCGGCGCCCGGCTGCTGGTGTTCGGCGAGCGCGACAGCGCGCACCCGGCGCGCTGGCAGCTGCACAGCTGCAATGGCAGCCGCGAGTTCGGCACCGATGGCCCGGCCGCCGATTTCGCCGACGTGCCGGCCCGCCATGTGGTCGCGCAGCTGCAGGCGCGCCACGCCGCCACGCTGCTGCAGCAGGTCGCGCGCGCCGCGCCGGGGGACGACGACCCCCGTTCGACCCGCCTGGTCGGCTTGTGGCGCGCCGATGGAAGCGCCCGGCGGGTGCTGCGCCTGCAGCCTGGGATCGAAGCGCCCATCCTGGCCGAACTGCCCGGCGTGATGCCACTGGTGACGCGCGAGATCGCCTACGAAGAGCCGGCGGCCGTGGTCTACGCCCGGCAGCCGGGCTGGCTTCGCGTGCGCCTGAAACCGGCTTCCCGGCCCGCTGGCAGCGACGGATTCGGCTGGCTGGCCGAGGCACAGACCGGCAGCGGCGACGCCGGCCCTCGGGCCGCCGCATCCGGATTCACGCCCTATTCGGAGCTGCTGCCGGGCCGGCTGACCTACCTGACGGCCCACTGGCTGCGCCTGCTCTGGCCCGAGCCGGGCGCCGGCTTGCCACTGTCGCTGAGGCCGGCGAGCGCCGGCGCGACCGGCACGCCGCCGCGCCAGGAGTGGCCGGCCGTGGTGCACGAGTCGCGCAAGGTGGGCCGCCTGCTGTGGCTGCGCGTCGACCTGCTGGACCGCAGCCCCTGCGAGGACGCGACGCCTCGCCTGGTCGGCTCCGGCTGGACCCCGGCCTACGGCACCACCGGCGAGCCGGCGGCATGGTTCTACTCGAGGGGCTGCTGAGGGCCCCCCTGGCCCGGGCCTGTCAGGCCCAGGGCCGCCCTTCGGCGTGCCAGGGATCGATCACGCACGAACTGCGGCCGGCCCGTCACCGGCAGGCGTTGGCGATCGTGAAGTCGACCACCTTCAGCCGGCCGCCGATGATGTCGGCCTTGGCGGCTTCGACGCGGCGCTTCATCTCCGGCGTGACCAGCCGGGCGTTGTGCTCGTCCATCGCGTAGTCGACGCCGCCCTCCTTCAGGCCGAGCTCGGTGATGCCGGGCGTGACGCCCTGGAAGGCGCCGTGCACCGCCAGGTCGACGCGCTTGATCATCGAGGTGAGCATGGTGCCCGGGTGCAGATGGTTCTGGTTGCTGTCGACGCCTATGGCCAGCTTGCCGGCGTCCCTGGCGGCCTGCATGATGCCGATGCCGGTGGTGCCGGCAGCGCTGAAGACCACGTCCACGCCCTGGGCGATCTGCGCCTTGGTCAGCTCGGCACCACGTGCCGGGTCGGTCCAGGCGGCGTTGGTGTTGCCGGTCATGCTCGAGACCACCTGCACCCGGGGGTCGGCGTGGCGCGCGCCCTGCTCGTAGCCGCACAGGAACTTGCGCACCAGCGGGATGTCCTGCCCGCCGACGAAGCCGACCTTGCCTGTGCGGCTGGCCATGGCGGCCAGCATGCCGACCAGGAAGCTGCCTTCGTGCTCGCGGTAGACGAAGCTCTGCACGTTGGGCAGCTTGACCACCGCGTCGACGATCGCGAAGCGCAGGTTCGGAAACTCGCGCGCCACCTTGTCGAAGGCGCTGGCCTGCGGGAAGCCGATGCCCACCACCGGGCTGGCGCCGCGCTCGGCCATGCGGCGCACGGCCTGCTCGCGCTGGGCAGCGTTGGTGATCTCGAACTCGAGGTAGGCCTTGCCGGTCTCCTTGCGCCAGCGCTCGGCACCCTCCCAGGCGGCCTGCCCGAAGCTCTTGTCGTTCTTGCCGCCGAGCTCGTAGATCACCGCCGGCTGGGCCATGGCAGCGCCGGCGGCGACCCACAGTGCGGCGGCAGCGCCACGCAGCGCACGCATGCTCAGAAGCTCGCGCGGAAGGTCAGGCCGTAGCTGCGCGGCTCGTTGATGAAGCCGGTCAGGTTGTTGAAGTCGATGCCGCCGACGATGCGCACCTGGTCGGTCAGGTTGCGCACGAAGGCGCTGGCGTCGTACTTGCCGTTGCCCCAGCTGTAGCCGATGCGCAGCCCGCCCTCGAGCAGCGACTTGCCGCTGAACTCCTTGCTCTCGTAGAGGAAGAAGTTGACCTTGCCCCGGTAGGCCCAGTCGGTGAACACGTAGAGGTCGCCGCCGGCCAGCGGCTGGGTGTACTTCAGCGTCACGTTGGCGGTGGTGCGCGGCGCCTGCGGCAACGGGTTGCCGTCGATCAGCGCCAGGCCGCCGCTGGTCTTCGGGTCGGTCACGGTGCAGGAAGCGCAGACCGCGACCGCCAGGTCCTTGTCGCGGATCCGGGTGGCGTTGTAGCCGACGCCCAGGGTCGCCAGCAGGCGGTCCGACAGGATGGCCTGCAGGTCGAGCTCGAAGCCCTGGCCGACCGCCTTCTCGGCGTTGAGCAGGATGTTGGCGTTGGCGGCGCCGCCGACCGCGGTCAGCTGCTGGTCCTTGACGGTGTAGCGGAAGGCGCTGAACGACAGCCTCGCGCGGCGGTCCATCAGGTCGGCCTTGACGCCGGCTTCGACCGAGGTGTTGGTCTCCGGCCCGGCCACCGACTTGCCGTTGAACGCGCTGGCGCCCTGCACGCTGGACGCGCGGAAGCCCGTGGCCACGCGCGCGAACAGGTTGGTGTCGCGCGAGAGCTTGTAGGTGCCGCTGGCGTCCCAGCTGAGCTTGCTGTCGCTCGGGCTGGCCGACAGGTTGCCGTCGGGCTCCTGCGCGGCCAGTTGTGCCAGCGTGCACTTGCCGAACAGCACGCAGGGCACGAAGCCGCTGTTCTGGTAGGCCTCGACGCTGAACTTCTTCCTGTCCTTGGTCCAGCGCAGGCCGCCGCGCAGTTCCAGCGCCGGCGACACACTGGCGGTGACGGCGCCAAACAGCGCCTGCGCGTCGTTCTTCTGCCGCACGCGCTGGTAGCCGTCCTGGGCGCTGGCGGCGAGCGAGTCGAAACTGAAGCTCTC
>Ga0209573_1005795_pt1 | contig 10799 bp, 13 predicted proteins | sample TNRBio252014_DNA_FD_185870 | JGI IMG/M metagenome (GOLD analysis project Ga0209573, IMG submission 185870) | Wastewater treatment Type I Accumulibacter community from EBPR Bioreactor in Madison, WI, USA - TNR Reactor_6/25/2014_ DNA (SPAdes)... | ecosystem: Engineered > Bioreactor > EBPR >...
TTGTTAAAAATTGAAAAAGAAAAAAAAGTTGCGACAGAGTAAGCGAATAAACCTTTCCAGTCAAAAGTCCCGAGAAGGAAATTTTATGTTATATTTTATTCATTTTTATTTTTCAGGTGCCACGAACGATTTGCAGATTGCCGAAGGTGGCGAAATCGAAGCACAAAACTTGATATAAACACAAATGTTAAACCGAAGTACAACAGTTGATATAAGCACTAAACCGCCACTTTTGGCAATGTGCTGTTATATGCTGTTTTTCTTCACAAATTTTAATTAAAATGACACACGAAGAATTTAAAGCGCAACTTGAAGCAATTCCTAATTTAGAACTTGCAGAAAAAGCACAATCAGCATTAAGTAAATTATGCTCAACAGGTGGACAAAGTTTCACAATGACTGTTCCGCCAAGATTAGACGATACAGATATGATATTGTCAGAGGTTATAAAACGATTTGAATTGCTTCATTTGGAGTCTGTCCAAAATAGCATATAACGTTTTGCGGCTTTGCGAAGAAGCGGATTTCGGAGCACTATACTGTCAACATACCACAAAAGTTGATGCGAGGTAGAATGTTCAATTAACCACTGAACCCGCTTTTTTGCAAAACCGCTGTTACCTGCTGGCCTTCCTTCTTTCGTGTCGCTGTATGCCTTGTCAATATTGAGTTTTCGTGTCATTGTCTTCTGTGTTTGTCGGGCTGGTTGTCGGTGTATTTTTATTTTTTTGAAGCGTTGGGAAATTTTTTAAAAACAATTTTGTCTGCGTTGGCAAAGCAAGCTCTTTTGCAATTTTTGGTCTGTGCGTTGGCTTGTGCGAATTGCAAATGTGCTTGCTTTTAGGGCTGGCTTTTCTTTGGTTTCATAAATATTGAAACTAAAAGTCCTATACCTACAACTACGTCAACTATGTTCCATATTTGTCTGCCAAGTGCAATTTTGAAAAATGGTTGAAATAGTAAAGCAAGTCCACCGTATATTATCATTTCTGTTTGTCTGTCTTGTTCGTGTGCTTGATAAGCTAAAATTGCAAATCCAATTACACCTGCAAACCTTACGAACTGATAAAATCCGTAAGGCATATCCACTAAACAGAGAAAAAATAACATTGCAAAAACTATTTTGATTGCTTTATTCAAAATCCCATCTGTCATAGATTAAATTTAGATAAACATTCTCGCTTTCTGTGATTACTTTGTCAGCTTTAATTAGCTCAACTGCAAACTTTAAAAACGCAGTTCGTTCTTCTTGGGTTGAATCCTTATAAAATTCAACTAAGCAGTTTTCAAAGTGCTGTAAGTAGTCATTTTTCTCTAAAGAACTCAAAACTTCTATTTCATTATCAAAATTGATAGGTAAAGGAGGAAAAGTCTCCTTTAAATATTTTACAATGATTAATCCTTCTCTCGGGTCAAAGTTATTATCGACCACCGAAAGAATTGAAAGTATATGAAAACCTGCAATTGCTTTATTCATCACCCTTGTCATCTTTAACTGGAAAAACTATTGAAGCTACTACCGAAAGAACTAAAACGCCTCCAACAACAGCTAAAGAAAGAGGGGACGAAATATGAAAGAATGGAGCAATAACCATTTTCAATCCAATAAATGCTAAAATTATAGCTAAGCCATATTTCAAACGGCTAAACATATGTATGAAGTTAGCAAGTAGGAAGTATAATGAACGAAGACCGAGAATAGCAAAAATGTTTGATGTGTATAGAATAAAAGGATCATCAGGAGCAATAGCAAAAATTGCAGGGATTGAATCTACTGCGAATAATAAATCTGTAAATTCTATTACACCAACAACAACCAAAAGAGGAGTAGCTACTTTAATCCCATTTTCGATTGTGAAAAATTTGTCCTTGTCAAATTCTTTACTAACCTTAAAAAATTTGTATATAAACTTTGCTCCAGGGCTTTTGCTGAAGTCTTTTTCTTCATCATCATCGTCATCAGCAAACCAAGATTTAATACCTGCATATATTAAGAATGCACCAAAAAGGGTCAAAACAACGTTAATGGAAACTAATTTTCCAAAGATTGACATTTCTGGCAAATATGTTACATTGATTAAGCCAACACCTGAGAATATAAAAATTGCTCTCATTACTAAGGCTCCTATAATTCCCCAGAATAAAACCTTATGATGATATTCTCTTGGAACATTAAAAAAGCCAAAGACTAGAATGAAAACAAAAAGATTATCAACTGATAAAGCCTTTTCAATCCAATATGCTGATTGAAATTGAGCAAATTTTTCTAAACCAGCAGTTTCATTGGTCATAATGTAAATGAAAATGCTGAATATCATTGAAATGCTTATCCAAACTAAAGACCAAATTGCGGCTTCTTTATTGGAAACTATATGACTTTTTTTGTTGAATATGCCTAAGTCAAGTAATAGCATAAAAATAACTACAACAGAAAATGCTGCAATTATACCCGGGTGATTGATTAGATTGTCCATACTTCGATTTTATTTTTGATTGTTAATTGTTTACTTATTAGCGATTGAAATTATTACAACTCTTCCACCTTCTTCTTTAGAAAGCAGGAGTTTTTTGCCATCCGATATTTCTACCATTGACCCAATTGGTATTTCTTTATCTTCTGTAACATCCTTTAAAGATGTGAGTTTTTCGTTCACAAAAACCCATTTATTATTATGAAATGAAAAGTAGCCAACTCTTACTTTTTGAATTTCTGTAAGTTTTTCATTTCTAACTACATTTCTATTTGAATGCCATTGATGCAGAGTTGAATTATTGTAAACTACTAGTCTTTGATTTTCTGGTTTCCAAACATTGGGCTTGAACTGATAGAAAAAATCTAAAACGGGTATTGAATGACTATATTTTGTGCTGCAAAATGGGCAAAATGTATCCTTGGTGTTGTTGTAAATGAACCATTTTTGATCACATTTCGGATTGCTGCACTGTAATTTTAAATCATTTGTTTTTATTAATGCTTGTTCCCAAGCATCGGCAGTTGGTCTTTCATTAGGATTGTGCAAACCTTTAATAAAAGCTTGGTCAAATAAATCTTTTAAATATGGACCTGTTATAGTGTATGGAGTTTTCTTTAAATCAGTCCAAGGCATAAACTTTTGTAAGTTATCACCATACTCTCTTTTGAAGTTTTTGTTACTATGGTCAGTTGGATGTTCAACAAAAAGTGCTTTTGAACCCATAAGTAAATCTTCTTCTTTCTCAGTTTCCATTGGGCCAAAATAATTACCACCTCTCAATGGATGACGATAAAGCAAGTACATATAAATTAAGACTGCTAAAGCGTGTAAATCAGTAAGCCTGTTTGGTAGTTTTCTATTTGGGTCTGTTTTTCCTAAGTGTTTGGTTGATAAAACCTCTGGTGCAATAAAATCTGCGGTGCCAATTACATCAGGAGGAAACAAGTTTGGAACAACCAACCCATCAATGTCTATGATAGCTGCTGTTTTACTTACTGGGTCAATTAGAACATTCTTATAAGATAAATCGGAATGTGCTAACCCCGCTGAATGAAGCCTTTTTACCCCTCTAGCAATATTTACACACACTTGAAAATAGCTCAACCAATTTCCAAGTTCGCTTTCATCTAACTTAGACTTTGATTGATTTGCTCTGAACTTTGCACTTGCAAACCATTTACCTTCTTTTTCTTTTCCTTTAAGTAAATCATTGTTGGCATAACCTTTTTTAAAGAAGAAATTTCTATTGTAACAGGGGACAACAATACCGATTTTTTTATCTAATTCTACTACATCTGTTGGCCAGCTATATAATTCTTTGTAAAAGTTGCCGCTTACACTATCACGAATAAAAAAGCTTTCATAATATTGGGTAACAATCTTCTTTAATCTTTCTTTAGAATTAAAGTCTTGTAGGTCACGGTAAAAAGCAACTACATAGGATTTATCAGGGCTGAAAAATACATCTTTCATTCCACCACGCATTGGCTCACCATTATCAACGAATTGATAGGTCTTACCTGCGTTTATTATGGATGTTACTGTTTTTGTACTCATAGATTTAAAATATAATAGCTAAGGTTCTGTCATCGTGATTTCCTTGACTCCAGAAGTCCATCCAATTTGAAAGCTGTGAGGCAATTTCTGTATTATCCTTATCAAATACTACTTTAATGTTATCCTCATTTTTGCCTTTTAGATCCTCTAAAAATTCTATCCATTTTTCATTTTTTTCCAAGTTAGCTTCCACTATAAATTTAGGGTCATATATTCCGTCTGTCATTAAAAATAGGAATGAAAAATCAGGTACAATTTTAAAATTGAACCTAGTTACCATTGGATGTTCTGTAGAATGAAAAATGTCAGGTTGCGTTATGAATCTAGTACCCCCACCAAACTCACCAACATCAAGCCAATTCAACAAACTGGTTTCAGTTTGTTCACTATTCATTAATGCAATTGGGCAATCGCCTACACCAAAAGTTAGCACAACATATCCAAAGTCAAATTTTTTAAAAAGTGCAAATATTAAAGTTGAATGATAGTAGTCTAAATAGCTTTTTGCCTTTGGATTATTAAATAATTCAGGGTTGTTTTTGAAAGTTTGTTCAGAATGTTCTTTGATTTTATTATGAACATAAACTGTTGCTTTGTATAAATTTTTTTTTGCTAAAATTTCTAACTCGTTAAGTATTGTATCATCCTTAGTGGTGTTGTAATCATTTAATTTTGCCTCAAATTCTTTAGATTTCTCTACGTCTGAACTGGTTTCAAAATACTCAACTACTGAACTACAAGCTATTTGCGAACCCTTACGTGAAAGTGAATAGTTTCCTGCTCCATCTGAAACTGCTACAACAGACCAACCTGTTTTTTCAAAATGTTTATAGGCAAAATCATCATCTCTAAATGACCCAACATTTTTGTGAGAACGTCCTCTTTTAGAAGAAACCACGATATTTTTTTCGCCTAGTTTTTCTGCTTTGGATATGTCATCTTCTTTCCAAAATAAATCACTCTTATCACTCGGAATATCTTTCCATAATGATTTTGGATCAGGATTGACCACTAACGAAATTAGCTTTTCGTTAGTGGGGGAGTTTTCCGATTGGCCTTCAATTTTAAAAAGAAGTTTGATTTTTACATCACCACTTTTCGTAGGCGTACCTTCAATAGTGTCATTTACTGGATTGAAATTTAACCCTATTTCTTCTAAGCCTTCAAATTTTTCAAAAATCAAATCATTCAGATTTAATTTTTGAAAATCTATTTTTGCTTCATAAGCCTTGCCAATTGTGGCATTTGGTATTACTACTTGTTGAGCAATAATATCTGCAATTCTATTTTTGATTTTCCATTTTTCCATTATCTGATTCTGTTTTTGAACAATGGTATTAACCGCTTCTTCACATTCAGCTGCTTTAACAAATTCTTCAAACAATACTTGTCTGTTTGCTGATATAGTAATGCCTTTGGCATTTAATAATGTTTGTATATATTGTTTTACTTCTGCCATTGCATTCAATTATCCTTGTGTTCTGTTTATATCAAAGCCACCTTCTCCAGTTCCATAAGTACCTTGATTTCCGCACCAAGGGCAGGTGCTAATTTCTTCTTCTCCAATACAATGTAATTTGCCACAACTGCATACGGCAAAAGCAAATTGATTGCCACAACAAGGGCACGTTGGAGCACCAATCAATTCTTCAGTATTTATCTTGAACTCAGTATTGGTATTGTCTGATAATTCGAAATAAGAATTATCAACTTGAAAAGCTCCAACTAATCTGTAAGAAAGAGTATCTAGTTCTATGCCTCCAAAATTGTTTGACGCTACTCGCTTTTTATATTTGATTAAGTATGGCCGTTTTGTGTTTTGGCATTTAGCTGCTAGCACAACAAAGTTATTATCTACGAATGGTGTTGATGATTTTGATTTGGTCAAATCAATTTTTGATAAGGTTTCTCCATCAATTTTCGCTAATTCAAAACCGCTTGAATTATTTTCTACACTTACGCTACTGGTCTTAATAGAGTCTGTTACCCATTTAAAAAACTGTTTATACGCAGTAGCGTCAGTATTTTTGAAATGAAGTACCGTGTCTGTTAGCTCACTTAATAAATGTGTATCTGTCTCGCTTCCGAAAGATACTGCAATCAAATTTGCGGTTCTTTGCCAGTTTTGTTTCCATTCCGAAATTGCTGTTTTTGTATCATCTGTAGGAACTCCGTCTGTAAATAAAAACACGATGGGCTTCCAATCGCCTTTCTGTTCAGCTGTAGTTTTAACAATGTTCTTTCGTAACTCAAACATCAAATGCCCTAAACCTTTGCTTAAAGATGTACCGCTACCAATTGGAAATTTAGGCGGATAGAAACTAATAATTTCTTGTAATGGAACTAGAGTTTTGGGCTGACCTGCAAAAACAATTATAGAAACCCACACAGTCTCAATTGCATTAGGGTCTGTTTTAAGTGCTTGAATTATTGTTGCCAAGCCTTCTTCAACCTGTTGAATCGGTTCACCAACCATTGATTCGGATATGTCAATCAGGAAATATATCGGTAGTCTTCTCATTTTTAGAATGTATTAGCGATTATCAGAAATACAATTAACAGTATAATTTGCGTCATATCAACCGATAAGCCTTGACCAACTTGAAAGGGCTTAACAAATCTTCTAAGGAAATTCAGTATTGGAGCAAACACACTGTTGAAAAAGTTGAATAACCCCTTATATTGGTTATTCAATTTGTCTTTATGGGGCAAAAGTTTTGAGTATAGGAATAGACCTATAATTAATATGTTGGCTATGTAGGATAAAACTAAACTCATATTACCAAATGGACTTCTGATGGTGGTGGTGGCATAGCAACTGTATCGGTTGTACCCATACTTTTATTACCCTGTTCTATTGTGTCAGAAACCCACTTGAAAAACTGCTTTAAAGTAGAACTGTCTGCTGTATCAAGATGAACAACAGTATCAGTCAGTTCTTTAAGTTTAGAGTTGTCCGCTAAAGTACCAGCAGCACAGCCCACAATTGCACCAAAATTCAATGATTTTATTTTTGGAATCATTTGAGAATAGAGTAAAAGGTCAGAAGGTTTTCCATCAGTAAAAACAAATAGCAGTGGACGCCAATCTCCTTTTTGTGTTGGTGTTCCTTTTCTGATTTCCTTGTTTACTTTTTCATAAAGTAGTTCCAAGGCTTTTCCTGTATTTGTTGGGCCACTTGGTGGACAAATAATTTCAGGTAATTGAAAAGAGGGGAGTTCTGTAAGTGGCGCTACCTCGTTTACTTCTCTATCAAATGTAATTATGCTAATCCAAAGTGTTTCTGATGCTTGAGCATCTGAACGCAATGTATTTATCATCCCGCTTAAAGCATTATTCAATGCCTGAATTGGCTCTCCATTCATAGAACCTGATGTGTCAAGTAAAAAGTAAACTGGTAATCGTCTCATTATCTTTTTTTGCCAAAAATTAATTGTAGTATCATTTTTCCTATTTTTCTTTCCATTCCTGCTTTTGAAGTAGGTACACCTGGCTTGCGTGCAAATCTTTGTTTTGCAGAAGTTATACCCAACAGTCTTTTCCAGGAAAAAGAAAAACCATATTTGCCCATCATTAAAATAATATTTTAGACAACTATGTTTAGTTCTGATGGTGGTGGTGGTAGTTCATTCAAGCCTGTTACTTCTTTTCCTGAATCTTCCACTTTTGTTGATGACACTCCAATTGATGCAGTAACCCAAGCAAAGAATTTTGATATACTTTGACTGTCAGCTGTATCTAAACTAACTACACTTTCTGTAATTTGCTTTAAAACATTGGTGTCTGCACCACTACCAGCGGCACAAGCAACGGTAAATGCAACTTTTCTTTTTTTGTATTCATTCAAGCCACTTTGCCAATCGTCAGTAGGGTTTCCATCTGTCATTATAAAAACTAAAGGCTTCCAATCACCTTTGGTTTCTGCTGTGGTTTTGGCTACTTCGTTGTCTATGCAATTACTTACAACTTTTAATGCCTCGCCTAAAGCTGTTGTCCCTTGTGCTTTTATGTCTAGCATTTGAAATGCTGATAAATCAGTCAAAGGAATAATCTGTCTGGCAGAACTATCAAAAGTAATCACGCTAATAAAAGCAGTTTCAATTGCTTGCGGATTTTGGCGTAATGAACTAATCATTACTTGCACACCATTTTTTACGGCTTCAATTGGTTCACCACCCATTGAGCCTGATGTGTCTAATAAAAGATATACTGGTAATCGTCTCATTTTTTATTGTTTTACGTAACGTTTAAGAATTTGTACAAAGTTGTCAGTGGATTCTGGATTTCCTAATGCTCGGAATTTCCACTCTCCATTATGGCGATACATTTCTCCAAAAATCATTGAACGCATACCATTAAATTCGGGGCTATTAGAAAGGCTAAATCTTGCTATTTCCTTTCCATTTGCGTCACAAGCTCTTATAAATGCATTGTCAACCTGACCAAAATGTTGATTTCTTGCTTGACCTTGATAGATGCAAACCAAAAACAATATTTTGTCAATTCGGGTAGGTAATGAATTTAGTTTAACGATGATTTGCTCATCATCCCCATCCCCTTCACCAGTTAAGTTGTCTCCCGTGTGCACAATTAGTTCACCATTATTTAAGAGCTGCTTGACTTTTTGTGCCATCGTGCTTTTAGGTGTGCCTTGTGGATAAAGCATTTGAGACGTTCCTGTACCTGATGGGAAGGTCATACTATTAAAGAAAATTACATCGCCACCGTGCAGACCAACCTTATTACCATTGTTGAATGTTAAGTCTCTTCCAAGATTAGCCACGAAACCATTCGAATCCAAAAGAAATGCTATGGCGTCCAAATCGAAATCTTCTTCTTTTCCACCCCCGAGGAGTTTTCCGAAAAAGCTCTTTTTTTCTTCTCTAACATCCCAGCCTAATCCGACTGTAATTTGAGACAGATCATAAACGCTTTCACCTTTTGCGTTTTTACGTAGGTCAATTGTTTGACCTTTTGTTAAGGGAATTCCCTTTTCTAAGTTTATTGCCATTTGTTTTTTATTTTAAATGTAAGAATTGATTAAGTCCTGTAAGCCTCCATTATGTCCTATGCCAATTGCTTCAACTTTCCATTGGCTTCCTATGCGATAGATTTTGACAAATTCAATAGCACTGCACGAAGAAAAATCTTCGTTTAATTCATACTTATATATTGGTTCACTTGAATTTGATACTTCATTGTATATCGAAATATATGAGTCATCTACTTGTCCAAAATTTTGCCTTCTTTTGGAGAACTCGTAAATGCTTACGGCTATAATAATTTGGTCAATATTTGATGATACCTTTTTTAAATCTATATTCATAGTTTCATCATCACCTCCATCGCTTACTTCGCCTTCCATATCATCGATAGACCCATAAACAGAAAATTCAGGGTCAACAGGTCTTGTACTTCTTCTCCAATTCTCATGAGAGGAAACTTCTTCGCCTTCTTCATCAATGAAGGAAGGGTACTTAGAAGCATTTGGATGTTCAAGCACCATTAAATTTTTGGGTGACACTCTTTTTTCAGAGTTGTAGAAAACTAAATAATCATCAGAAGGTATCTTTTTATTTGCCCCCAACATAAATGCCGAAACATCTAAATCATATGGATAGTCCGATTTATCCTCATTTGGTTCCCATCCTAGACCAATTCGCAATTTTGAAATCGACAGGTCGTGTGATTTTCCTTTTTCAAGAATTATTGCCATTTTTATTAGTTTATGATTTGACCTTTGTAATATTTTGCAAGAAAGAATGCTAAGTCTTCTTTATAGCCAATTCCTGATGCTTCAAATTTCCATTTTCCATCTTTTTTGTAAAGTCTGCCAAATTCAACGGCTGTTTCAATGGAAAAATCTTCTCCTAATTCATACTTGGCAACTTCTTGCCCCGTTGAATCGTCAACAATTCTTATATATGAATCACGTACTTGTCCATAGTTTTGCTTTCTCTGAGTTGCTTCGTGAATAGTTACAACGAAAAGGATTTCATTTATGGAACTATCTACTTTTGACAAATCAACTTGTATAGTTTCATCATCACCGTCATCACTGTTGCCACCAGTTGGGTCGTCACCTGTATGATGTAAAGCTCCGTCTGGTGAGTCGGTGTTACCGTAAAACACGAAATAAGGCTCTGCTGGAATTAGTCGGCTACTGTTAATCATAAATGCAGAAGCATCTAAGTCAAAGTCATATCCAGTTCCTTCGTTTGGTGTCCAGCCTAAGCCAACACTCATTTTGGTTAGTCCAATGTCAATTTTTTGACCTTTTTGTAAGTTGATTGCCATATTATTTGATTTTAATTTAAAGTTTCAAATTTAACACAATTCTTTAGTGCGTTGGCAAAAAATGGCTCTTTTGGTTTTGCGAAGGGTCGGCTTGTGTGTCGGGCAAAACCAAATGTGCCATTTGTGCGGCTGGTTAAAATTGTTTTTAAAAAATGTGCGGTGGGAAAAAATAAAAATACAGAAGCGTTGGCTTTTGGGTCGGCTGTCTGTCGGTTCAATTGTCCCGTTACGTTATGTTTATTTCTGTCGTTCATTCTTGCTGTGTCGTTTGTTAGGCTTGCAGGTAACTTGCGTACTACCGCACCAGTGGGTATTGAAATCCGTACTTCGCATCTCAATACCCACTGGTACCGTTACGACGCCTATGGATGACATACGACAACGCCCTTACCTTCGACACAAAGTCTGAAAGTAAGGGTGTTGTATAACTGTTCTCCGTTGTGGTCATATCAGGATTTACTTAATGAGCAG
>Ga0209573_1005796_pt1 | contig 10799 bp, 10 predicted proteins | sample TNRBio252014_DNA_FD_185870 | JGI IMG/M metagenome (GOLD analysis project Ga0209573, IMG submission 185870) | Wastewater treatment Type I Accumulibacter community from EBPR Bioreactor in Madison, WI, USA - TNR Reactor_6/25/2014_ DNA (SPAdes)... | ecosystem: Engineered > Bioreactor > EBPR >...
TAAGATCCTGTATTATTTTCAAGTCCTTCAAAGTATTGGGACAACAAACAGAATACTCCTGAATCAATTTGTGGAAGTATCTGGCCTCCAGTCCCGTGATTGCCAGTTCTTGTTACATCCTGGTATTCATCTGTAATCCCTGCTCCTGTTTCCTGTAGTGGCCACAGAGAATAAATGCCATCATAGACATAATTATAAATGTCAATCACTGCAGAGCCACCACAGGTAACACCACCCTCAATGATTTCAAAAACAACAACAGCCTCTGGACTAACGACCAGTCCACCACTTGGAATAAAAGTAATTATGTTACAACCGCAAGACATCAGACCTCCCTGTGATAAATATAATAGATGGAATCCTCAACAGAAGAGACATTAACTTTAAAGGCAATCACAACTTCTGTTTCTGTTATTGATCGCAAGTCATGGTAAACCAAATTGCTTAGTGAATCCTCAACCCGAATGTCTTCTGTTGATATTTCTGCTCTTACAATCATAAGGAAGTTTGAGACATCTCTGTTGGCAGGAATGGTTACTACTTTTCTTTTATGGTAACCATTTAAGAAAGCAGCGGACCCACAAATAACTCCTGCTGATTCAACGATATAAGTACTTCTGCCACCTGGTAAAGAAGTACCACCACAAACAGCTCCTCCAGACATTCCCATTATTACAGAAGCAAGTGTAGAGCCATTTACTAAAGCTCCTCCACTTGTTGATTCAACATATACCTTTCCGTATAAAGCAGAACCACCACAGAGAACCCCACCTTCCATAATGATTGCAGGATCTGCAGAACCATTACAAACAATCCCACCACTTACAGATGGATTGTAATTACTGGTTACTCTTGCAGATCCTCCACACACAACCCCTGCAGATTCAGCTTCAATATTGTAAATCTCGTTATACCATATTTTAAGGATTGGCTCATAATCATCATCAGCTCCACCGTCATAAGAATAAATCTGTCGCCATGAATCAGAGAAAGGAGAGGCCAGTTCGTTAATGTATATTGATAGATCATCTCCTGAATCCCAGCCAGGTTGATTTATGATATCGTGAATTACAGTTGCTATATCTGGTGTCTCGTATCTGGTGTCTGGTGTCCAGTCTCCTGCGACATCCCATTGGACTTCTGTATTACAGTATACTAAAGCAAATGCTTCAGTTAAATTCTCTGGAGTAACAGAGGGTCCACAGTGTCCTGTAATCATTACGGCAAATTGTCCTTCCTGTGGATCAATACCAGGATAGGCGGTAACGGACAATAAAGCTTTGTTTATCCTTGCTCCTGATGACATTGGCAAATCATTAAAAGTCATCCAGGAATAGTAGTTAACGTCCAAGTCACCTATTACAGTTTTTCCAATCCGTATTTCATTTGCGGTATCCATAAAGAAGCCAATACCAGAAGTGTAAAAATATCCGTCCTCTGGGCTGGTCAGGATTGGTATCTCGATATATCTGCCTGTCTCTGTCCCAGTACCTGTATAAGCTGGAGGGTCTGTTTCACAATCGTCATAAGAAAGGGAACGTAATACAGGGTCGAAATCCTCATAGTACATCTGCAGGAAATTCTGGATTTCATCGTCTTCTTTTTCAGATCGCTCTTTGGCAGGGGTCCTTTCAGGAAAGTAAAAATCAAGTACCTCTTGAGAGGTCTTTTTCTTTCTTTCTTCAATCGGGAGGCTCAACAAATCTTTTTCAATTTTTGACATATTGTATTTAGTTGATATTTGACAATTGTTGAAATCATGATATTTGTTTGGTCTGGTCAATGTTTTGTTTGTTTTGGAAATGAAAAAGGAAATTGAGTAATGGCGAAAAAAGCATCAGCTCCAGTGGTTTCAGAAACAGAAAAGCAGCAATTCAAAAACAATACTGCTTTTTTCCGTGAGTATTGGACAACTCACAAGACCTGGAGACCTTGGAGCGATGAAGTTGCTGCAGAGATGAAGCTGTTGATGCAAAACACCAACTTGGAGCCAGGCAGGAGCGATAACCAATACTGGAAAAACATGGCAGTTGAGGCAGGGGTGTATCAACCCAGGGAGAGAGGCCAGAGGGCAGAGGGAGGCAGAGTTGGCAATACCTCAACCAAGAGGTCTGGCAAGGGCCTGGACTTCGCAGGATTTGCTGAACGAGTGGCAGAGACCCAGATTGCAATTGACTCACTGGTTGAGGCAATGGAGCTTGTGGCAGAGTGTGAGTCTGTCAGCCAGGTCAAGAGCTACCTGGAAAAGTGGGAAAAGCTGTTGAAGCTGTGCAACGGTGACATTTCAAAAGCTCAAGAAATCGTGGCAATTGGCCTGTAATTTCACTGATTTTCAATGAGGGGTAATTGATCACCACATCAGCAGATGATGACAGCCAGCCGCCGCGACCATGACGGCTCGTTTGGCCATCTCCTGGCCTTTGACGTCCACATAATCAATGTCATATTTGCCATAGTCCTGTCGTGCGTGATCCCAGCTGAATGCAACGGGGTCCAGCGGCAATTGCCCCGTCAGAAACCCGACCGCCTCTGCCAGCGTTCCTGCAGCAATGACATCGATGCCTTCCACCACCGCGGCTTCCTTTGAGTTCGCGTACGGCACCACAATGTGCGAATGTCCGGATTCACGAGCTGCCAGGGCCATCGACAGCACGCCTTTGACCGGACGCAGGCTGCCATCAAGTGCCAGTTCACCGACATACACAGCCCGTCGACCCGGCTCCTGTTCCACCTGGGCATCAGAAATCAGCAGGCCCAGCGCGATGGGCAGGTCGAGAGATGCGGCGTCCTTGGGAAGATCAGCCGGCGAAAGATTGATGACCACTCGATCGTGCGGTCGGCCGTAACCGCTGTTCACCAGCGCTCGTTCAATGCGATGGATGCTTTCCTTGACGGCTGCTTCGGCCAGCCCTACCAGAATCACCTTGGGCAGTGCACCGGGAGAAATATCGACTTCGACTTCAACGGGTTTCGCTTCGATCCCAAACAGCGTATAGGTGGCCAGCCTGGAAAGCATATCGAAAATGCCATATCGGGTGAGTGCTTCAGTATCCCCTCGAAGTTTGACGATGGCACTTTTTGAGTACAAGCGATTGCCCGACTTGCACGAGCGGCATGCGGGCGATTCCCCCCCTTGAAATCAACCTCCCGTCGAATTCGCGGGATGCCCGCAGCACTGTTCACTGCACTGTTCGCTGTTCGCGGGAACGGACAGCCAGCAAAGAACTCATCCGGCCGGAATGCCTCAGCGTTCGCGGAGAGCGTTGATGATGTTCAGTCGCACGGCCCGTATGGCCGGCAGAAATCCGCCAAGAACTCCCATGATGAGCGCCAGCGAGACGCCCTGCAGCAGAACTCGGGGCCCGAAGTGAAATGAGAACGTGATTTCACTGAATGAGGCAAAGTTCGCCGTGCCCGTCGAAAGTCCGTTGAAGGGAAACGTGGCCAGACACCCCAGCAAACCGCCCATCAGACACAGCACGATCGATTCCAGCAGGAACGATGTCAGGATGCTCAGCCGGGAAAATCCGAGCGCTCGTAACGTACCGATTTCACGACCACGACTGGCCACGGCCGCGTACATCGTATTCGCAGCCGCAAACATGGCACCAAAGGTCAGGAATGCCGCAATGAAGTAGCCCACGTACTTCCAGAAGCTCGACTGTTCCATCTGCTTCTCGAAGTACTCCATCTCAGGAATAGCGGACAGTTGAAACCGCTTGTCCTTCGCCAGGGCATCAATCAGCGCAGTCATGGATGCGTCATCTTCTGCCCGCAGATTGACTGATGTGGTGAATTCGGGCGTCCGTCGAGCTGTCGCAAGATCCCGCAGATCAGTCCAGACCTCCGATTCGGCCGAACTGCCATCGGCTTCGAAGTAGCCGACAATCGCAAAGTCATCCTGATTGATTCGCAGCTTTTCTCCAATGGCCAGATTCTCGAAACGATCGGCCATCTTCTGACTGGTGATCGCTTCATTGACACCCGGCTTCAGATCACGTCCCTGAGTGATTCGAAACCCAGGTCGCAGCTTTCGACCAACGTCTTCCAGCCCGCGTACGATCAGGTTGGTTGTGCCTCCGTTATTACGGCGAGGTTTTGTCAGAATCGTGCACAGCTCCACAGAACACATGGGCTGTCCGGATTCATCCCTGGCAATACCCGGTAATGATGACACCTCGCGCGAGACCTGCTGCTGCAGTCCGCTGGAGATTTCATCGGTGGATCCCTTGCGCACCACGATCAGATCCAGGGGATGCCCTGAGACTCGCAGCGCGTATTCCAGACCATCGATCAGTCCAAAGACCAGCACTGAGATCAACACCACCAAAGCGGTGCTGAACACCGTCATGAGTGTGGTGACCCAGCGAACTTTCAGGTTACGCAGATTGTATTTGACAGGAATCATTCAGAGACTCAGATGAAGAGATTCACAATCACGGCAGATTTGGACATCACTAAACACCACATCCTGCGACGGTCACAGGAATCCTCGCCACACAACTCGACGACTGCTCCACGCTTTTACATCTTGAGGCCTAGTACTCTTGTCCCATCGCGCCCCACGGGGACTGTCTGGAGATCGCAGCTTTAGTGAGCCGCAAGGCGCTAGCCGCGGGTACTGGTGTCGAAATACCCGCGGCTAGCGCCTTGCGGCTCACGTTTGTTGAGGATTGGGACAGACTCCTTGCCGTCAGGGGGGCGTGAGCAAGGTTGGGAAGCCACCAGAAAAACACAACACAAAACCCGGACTTCAGGCCACGCGACGCAATCCATCCACCACGGACATTCGTGATGCGTTGAATGCCGGAATCAGGCCACTGACGAATCCAATGAATCCGGCAACAAGGAAGCCGTAACTGATCCAGGGACCGATCATTTCGGCAATCGTAAATGGGAACTGCTGAGGTGCAGCCAGATGCAGCATGTGCAGCAGTCCACAACCCATCCCGACACCCATCAGTCCGCCGATAAACGACACCAGAAAGGCTTCTCCCAGCACCAGCGACAGGACTCGCTCCCGCGAAAAGCCAATGGCCTTCAGCACAGCAATTTCGGTGACGCGTTCCCGCATGGCCATCGCCATCGAATTGGCCGCAATCAATGACAGACAGATCACGACCAGAAAGCTGATGAACAGAATCAGAAACTGAATGTCGCCCAGCATATCGATAAACATCTGAGCGAATGCAGCTTCCGTCTGTGATCGGGTTGGTGTCGCGGAACTGGCATTCTTTTCGTCAATCTTTTCAATGACCGCCGGAATCAGCGAGGTGTCACGAACTCGAGCAAAGATGGTTCCCGCACTCCCGGCCGCATCGTTCTGCAGTGCTTTCAGACTTTCATCCAGCAGATACCAGTTGAACCACAGCGAATCCGTGTTCTTGGGCGAATCAAAAATCCCCACCAGCTCCAGATCCAGATCCACCGGGTAGAACGTTCCTTTCAACTGAATCCGGTCACCCAGTTTCCAGCCCCGCTTTTCCGCAATTCGCCGATCAATGACGCAGCCCTGTTTGTTCGACTGGAACGCCGCCAGCTGATCGTCAGGAATCCTGAAATCCGACCAGACCTGAAACACCTGCGCGGGATCCGTCGCAAACTGAGCAAAGGGCATCGTTTCTTCCTGATACGTGCCCCCGAACCACGAGTACGGCACTGCCGCATCAATCCCTTCCATTCGCCGCACGTCATCCACCATGGCAATGGGGACTTGTCCGGAAAATCCCTGCACGTTCATGACGACAATGCGATTGCCCTGGGAGGCATCGTTCTTCCAGGTCTCCTGAGAAGCCTGAAAGCCGTACAGCACAGTCATCAGAGCCAGGCTGAAGCCGACCGACAGGATCGTCAGTAAGGTTCGAATTCGGTTGCGATTGATGTTTCGCCAGATGTACTTGAAAAGCTGCATCACTTATCCCTGAAAACTCATCTCCGTGTTCCCTGAGGATTCGATCAGGGCACAAATCGGATCACTCGGAAGTCGTCAGTGTGCCGCCATCACCGGGGCGTCCACCAGCACACCTTTCTCCAGGTGCAGTGTCTGCTTCGCCCGCGCCGCCGCATTGGGGTCGTGCGTGACCATCACGATGGTTTTTCCGAACTCCGTGTTCATGCGATGCATCAGATCCAGAATCTCAGCGGCTGACTTGGCATCCAGATCTCCAGTGGGTTCGTCCGCCACAATCAGCGTCGGATCCGTCACAATCGCGCGAGCAATGGAGACTCGCTGCTCCTGTCCGCCGGAAAGCTGCCGCGGATAATGGTCCATGCGATTGGAAAGCCCCACAACCTCCAGCGCGGCGGTGACATGATCATGCCGCTGCCTGCGGCTCAGAGAAGTCAACGTCAACGGCAGTTCGACGTTCTCATACGCAGTCAGCACAGGAATCAGATTGTAGAGCTGAAAAATGAATCCGATGTGCCGCGACCGCCAAAGTGACAAAGCGCCTTCCGATGACTGACCAAGGTTCTGACCACAGACGACCACGTTTCCGCTGCTGGGCCGATCCAGTCCGGCAATCAGGTTCAGCAATGTGGTCTTTCCGGATCCCGAAGGTCCCATCAGAGCCAGATAGTCGCCTGCCTGCAGCACCAGATTAATGCCACTCAGAACTTCCACAACGTTCTGTCCCCGCATGAAGGACTTGCAGACATTTTCCACAATCACGACGGGTTCTTTTGACTCCACTCCGCTGTTCACGCTGTTCTCCCGGGAAGGGATTGAATCTCCCGACCCAATTGAGCCTGTCGGCTCGATGCTGAAAATCCATCACGCTGTTCGAGATCGGAAATCCTGCACACACCGCGTGTGCATCAATCTGCGTCTGCCCTTTTATAGTCATGCCGACGCAAGCGGGAATGACGAAGGAATCATAGTGAGAGACTCTACTGAACAGCCTTCACCAGTTTTCCTTCCTGCATCTCCGCCGAGGGCGCCATCACAACCTTTTCGCCTCCCTCAAGTCCGCTCAGAATCTCTGTTCGACCATCTCTGGCTTCTCCTGGTTCAATCACCTTCTTCGTCAGTCGGTCGTCTTTATTCAGAATCCAGACAAACGATTGTTCGCCTGTGGTGATGACGGCCTCTGTGGGACAGAAAACTCGCACCAGGTCCTGCGCTGTCGCTGCCGGAGATTCGCCGGGAAGAAAGAACACCGTGCTGCTCATTTCCGGAAACAGGCGTTCATCGGCGTCGAGAATTTCCACTCGAACCTTCACCGTCGCACGAGCGCGATCTCCCATGGGAATGATCTTGCGAACGCGGCCCTGATACCGACGATCCGGGACGGCATCCACAGAAACCTCGGCCAGTTGTCCCGGAGAAACCCGGCTGATGTAATCTTCCTTCACATCACAATCCACTTCCAGGTGCTGCAGGTCGGCAATCGTCACAACGGATCCACGGCCGGACGCTTCGCCCATTCCGCCGGGCATAATGGATTCGCCCAGTTCTGCATCCTTGGAAATGACCGTGCCATCAAATGGAGCCCGTACGAACATGTTCTCTCGCAACTGTTCGGCTTCCTGAATCCGGGCTTCGGCCAGCTGCAGGGCCGCTTCCAGCGTGGATCTCTGAGCGATTGCTGCGTCCCGCAGATACAACGTCTGTTCATAATCCGCTTCGGAAATGCTTTTTCGTGCGAGTGACTTCTCGGCGCGATCCAGATCCCGCTGAGTTCTGGCAATCTCGACTTCCTTCTCCGCCAGCTCACTGCGGGATTGCGCTGCAACAGCATGAGCAGACGCCAGCGCGGCATCCAGATCCGCATGTTCCAGTACCGCCAGAACATCGTTTGCTTTGACCAGCGATCCCTCTTCAACTCGAACTTCCTGGATGCGTCCCGTTGCCCGCGCACCGATTTTGGCCTGCTGACGGGACTGCAGGTAACCGGTTGCCTTCACCGTCGCGTCCGCTGCTCGTCCGCGTTCTGCACTCACCACCGCCACTCGAACCTCCGGCCTGGGCCGCATGGCCTCTGTCAATGCGTCCCATTTCGGGACCAGGCCCCGCTGCTGTCCATACCAGAGGGCGGCACCAGGCAGTCCCAGCACGAGTGCCAGCACAAAGACCCAGCGGATCAGGCGGCCAAAAAACGATCTGGGAGGTGGTCCGGCGTCACGCTGAATTCGAAGGCGGGACAGGGAATCGGTCGAAGTTCCTGAAGATGCTGCCGACATAGACACGGAACCCTTGAGAGCTGCTGCCCTCAGCGGAAACCAGAATCAATTCCTGCCAAATCCACTGATGTTCCACTCTCAGAATTCCATCCATTCAGCTCCTGCTGCCACGGATGGATCCTGTCTCGCCCTGAGAAGGGGCGTCCTTCAAACGCGAATGACGACCGCACTGGCCTGACCCACGCGAGTGACGCTGGTCTTCAGGAAGATCCCGCCAGCTGCCGTCAGGTGCTCGCCATGCACCACATTCAGCGGTGCTTCGGAATCCGGAATTGCATAATTCAGCGTCCTTGGCACGACGCCATGTTGGAGTGCCAGCAGAGACGCCGCCACTTCGCATAGAGACGATCCGCTGCCGGAACTGCCCAGATAACTCTTAATCGCAGTGACGGGCACGTCATCCACTCGATCACCCAGCAGACGTCGCAGTCCCAATGCTTCGTAGCGATCCCGCATCGGATGGCCGGAGGCACAGGCGTTGATGTGCCCCAGATCGTTCACAGAAATCCCCGCGCGCTCCATGGCCGCGGCGGCACTCTGGTAGACGGCAGCCGCTTCATCAGCCCGACCATGAAATCCGCTGATGCTGCTGGACGCACATCCCAGCACCGTGCCGAGAATACGGGCTCCTCGAGCTTCGGCGTGTTCACGCGCTTCCAGAATCAGCGAGCAGGCGGCTTCCGCCAGAGCTTCACCCGTTCGATGATTATCAAACGGACGAACCCTCAATTCGGCTGGACCGTCGGCCAGCGGATCCCAGTGATTCGAATGGCAGGCTTTCACAGTATGAACTCGTGTTCCCGTCACTCCGGTGATCATCACATCCGCACGGTTTCGGCGAATGGAATTGGCCGCTTCAGCAATCACCAGCCCGCCGGAGGCTTCATCATGAGTAATCGAGTTGTTCGGGCCGCGAGCATCCACGGCGATTCCAATATGGCACCCCGGCATGTTGGGCAGGTAACGCAGCAGCCACAACGGTTCCATCCCTTCGAATCGCCCGGCACCCCATTTGTCATAAACAAACACGGGTCTTCCGGATTCCAATGAGCTGGCTTTCAGAGCCGCATCTTTCAGCGATTCCGGCGGTGTTGACATCAGATTCGCTCCGAAGTCCACACCAATTCGTTCGGGCGGAACGGCACCAGGCGGCAGACCGGCATCTTCCATCGCCTGCAACGCGGAAGCGACGCCCATCTGAATCTCGCGGCACATCACCTTCAGACTTTTTCTCAGCGTCTTCAGATGCAGCTTCTTTGCTGTTTCATCGTTGAAGTCCGTCACCTCTCCGCCGATGCTGCCGGGCGTTCCAACAAACGGAACCAGCTCAGTCTTCTTCAGACCGCTGCGGCCTTCCGACAGATTCTTCCAGAACGTCTCCCGGCCAATACCCAGCGGGGAAATGATCCCGATTCCGGTGATGACGACGTCACGAGCATTCGAATTTGACATGAAATGAAACTCTTCCCGATTGACGAGCCATCAGGGCGTCTGCCGAGTTTTCCGGATTCCGATCTCTTCGAAATCAGCACGGATTCGTGCATCTCCGGTGATTCATCTGCAGCAGGACCCAGCCGACTCACAACAGATTCCTGACTCACATGAATGCTGCAAGTCAGGCGCACACTGGTTTCGTCCCCACGAAACCGGCGACTTTCAAAGCCCGGCAGTCTAACGATCCCCTCAGATCATTACTGCGCGGAGCCCCCAAAATGAACTCTTTCACCGCAGCTGGGGAGAAACTACTGAACTTAAGATCAGTATTTCGCCACTTTTGGACTCGCCCCAGGCAGTCCGGATATCGCTGCCCCCAAGTTCGTTTTGCAGGCCTTTTTTCACGACGGTGGCAGGATACCTCCGAAGCAATTGCGACGATAAAGGGGTTTACTATTGAACATCCTCGCAGCGGGATTTACCCCGTGGCTCCGGCCCCGATTCGAAAGGCGGTGAATAGCGCCAGGCCAAAGAACAACAGATCAACCGGACTGAAACTATCCTTGAAGCCCTGTTCCACGATCACGCCCTTGAACTGACTCGTCAGTTCGATGAACTCGGCCTGCTTTGTGGCAATGCGTTGCTGCTGTTCGGCTGGCGAGACCGCATCCCATTTGGCTTTGGCTTCAGCCCAGAGTTCCGGAGGATAGTCCGACTCCTGAGTGGGATATTCGCCCGACTGTTCCGCGGGCCAGTCAATCGGCTTGCCTTCGGCTTCGCGTGCTTCAACGATCTCATCGGCCAGAGATTCGACCATATCCTCGGCCGTCATTGTCATCTCGGGCGTGTTGTCCATCTCCTTACTCACCAGCAGATGCACGGCCGCATACTTTCCGACCAACAATGCCAGTAATGCGCCAACGGCAGCGACGGCACCCGGGCCGAATCCCGTACTGACTTCGCTGGTGCTGGTGGCACTCATCCGAACGGCCGCCCTCACCACAAATCCAACTCCCCAGGCAATCCAGCCGATTTCATATCCTGTGAAGTAAGTGATGCCGGCCCATGCGGACGCTCCCACCAATCCACCAATCGCCGCAGCAATACTCCAGCGAATCAAGCCTGACATCGTGTGTCTCCTGTAAGTCTGCTTCCCGGCATGGAAGTTAGTCACTGAAACTCGA
>Ga0209573_1005797_pt1 | contig 10797 bp, 10 predicted proteins | sample TNRBio252014_DNA_FD_185870 | JGI IMG/M metagenome (GOLD analysis project Ga0209573, IMG submission 185870) | Wastewater treatment Type I Accumulibacter community from EBPR Bioreactor in Madison, WI, USA - TNR Reactor_6/25/2014_ DNA (SPAdes)... | ecosystem: Engineered > Bioreactor > EBPR >...
GGCTTTCGTTTCTGATGTTAACGATGACTACCCATGCTTGATAGACGTAACACCAGGTTGTGTGCCAGGAAATAGTGAAACTCCAGAAGGTCCAAATGATGGGGATGGAAATAACGATGGTACGCCTGATGATGAACAAGAAAATGTTGATTGGGTATTAAATCCTGTAACAAATGAATTCGTAGTTGTTGAAGTTGATGAGAGCTGTAACCTTAGCGAAATTGCAGTTAATTCTTCAGAAGATAATGCTGTAAAAGATCCTGCATTTACATACCCAACAGGTTTTGTGAACTTTTCAGCAGACTGTGGTGAGGAAGGCTTCACTACACAAGTTCGATTGTTCTTTTACAACCTTGAAAATAAGAGTTATGTTCCGCGTAAATATAATCCAACAACAGGCGCATATTACACAATTGAAAATGCTGAACTTGTTCAAACAGCTATTGGTGATGATCTAGTTATCATTGCAACTTACTCTGTAACAGATGGTGGAGTAGGCGACAGCGATGGTGTAGTAAATGGTGTAATTGTTGACCCTGCTGCACTTGGCGTAGCAGTTGTTGGTGCACCAAGAACTGGCGGCGGCGGAACTGCTGGATAATTTTTAATCATAAAATGTTAAGTAGCTAACACTGCGATTGTTGAGCCAATAATTTTCTATGTTATTTGATAATTAAACAAGATTAAATCCACTTTTTTGCTGCGCTGTAAATGTAGACTTTACCTCAAAGGGCGAAGGGGCGATCTTGTCTATATATTTATATAATGCTGCAAAAATGAAGAAAAGTTTATTGTTAACTATTTCTATTCTGATATTTATTACTGCAATGCTTGGTGCACAAGTTGCTTACATTGCTAAAGCTCATGCGGCTGGTACTCAGTTTGTTACGAATGGCTCATCGTCAATTGGGACGTTTCCTTCTAATTTGGATTTTAATTCATTTAGGATCAATACAAGTAGTGTGAACTCTGCAAGTGTTACTTCAATAAGTGAGAACTTTGTCGGTTCGGATAACACAACCTTGAGCGACACATCTGGCTGGACAACACATATCAATGCAAGCGTCGATGATAGTTTCGTTCAGATTCCTCTTGGGTTTAACACTTCGTTCAATGGTTCCACGTACAGCTCTGCGTTTATAAGTTCGAACACGTATATTACCTTTGGTAGCGGATCTGGAAATTACTCAGGATTATCTGCAAGCAACCCTGCAATCCCAGGCGTGCACATGTGTGCAGCTGATAACTCTTATCAGAAAGTATTTTCTAAATTAGATTCTTCTGGCGTATATAGAGTTCGATATGAAGGTAATGCAGGGACATCTGGCACAGTTGGCTTCCCCGGAATTATATATGAAGCGGTCTTCTATCAAAATCAAAGTTATTTTGATGTGCACATCGGAATTCAAAACCGATGTACTGAAGATTTTGTGGCACCAACAATTACAAGTGTTAACTCGTCAACGGCTAACGGAACATATAAAGTTGGCGACAATATAAATGTGACAGTTAACTTCTCTGAACCAGTTACTTCTGTAGGCAACATTACTGCAACTCTAGAGACAGGCGATGTAGATCGAACTTGTACATTCACTGTTACTAGTGCAACAAGTGGATCATGTACGTACACTGTCCAAGCAGGGGACTACTCAACTGATTTAAACGCAACGATATCTGGATCAATACGAGATATCGGAAATAACTTTATGTCTAACTTCACGCCGGGTACTTCTTTGGCGGCAAATAAAAATATTGCCGTAGACGGAAGACCCCCTGCAGTCGCTTCAGTTAACTCTTCAACGCCAAATGGATCGTACAGGCAAGGTGAGGTTATTCCTATCCTGGTTAACTTCGGCGAGATTGTAACCATGACTGGTTCGGGAACGCCAACGCTTACCTTATCTACGGGTAGTCCAGCAACAACTGAAATTGAATATGTTTCAGGTTCGGGAACATCTACTTATACTTTTGAGTACACAGTAGAAGCAAGTAACTATTCGAGCGATTTAGATTACGCATCCGTATCTGCTTTAGATCTCGATGGAAACACTCTTACAGATGATGCTGATAATACGTCAACGTCTTTGACCTTGCCGTCTCCTGGAGCATCGGGGTCTTTAGGGGCAAATAGAAACATCATTATTGATAACACAAAGCCTGATGTGACAATAAGCTCGGGTAGCCCACAGCCTACAAACACATCACCCATACCAGTGACAATCAGTTTCACAGAATCAGTAACAGGGTTAGCTCTCAGCGATTTCATTACAACAAATGCAACGCCTACATCTTTGTTGGGCTCAGGGTCTAGTTACACTCTGTCTCTTGTTCCATCAGATCAAGGAGCAGTAGATATATCGTTGCCTGCAGATAGCGTTGTTGATGCAGCTGGAAATAACAATGCAGTCTCTAATACTCTTTCCAGATCGTATGATTCAGTGCAACCAACTGCAGCTTTGACAACAACATCAAGTGATCCAACAAATGAGTCGCCAATTGAAGTTACTGCAACATTTTCGGAATACATAAATAACTTTGACTTAAATGATGTGACCGTTGTGAATGGTACTCCAAGTAATTTTGAAAACGTAAATGGTTTTATATATACGTTTGAGGTAACGCCTACTTCACAAGGTGATGTAGAGATATCGTTAGCTTCAGGATCGGGGCAAGATTCGGCAGATAATGATACGCAAGCCTCAAATATTTTAGAAATTGAGTACGACACTGTTGCCCCAGACATTGAAAGCATCTCTATAGATGACACACAACTTTCTATAGGAGATACAGCTACTCTAACTGTCGTTTTCACTGAACCTGTTTCTTCGTTTACAACATCAAACATCACTTCAATAAGTAGTGGAACAGTATTTGCTTTCTCTACAAACGATGGAGGAATAACATGGGCTACAACGTTTACTCCCGATGTTGATATAGAGGACTCTTCGAATATAATCACAATTAGCAAAGTAGGAGTTGAAGACCAAGCTGGTAATAGCGGTTCAGGATCAAGTGATTCATCTAATTATCAAGTTGATACTCTTCGGCCTACAATAACTTCTATAACCTCTAGTGTTAATGACGGTAGATATTCCGAGGGCGATGTCATAGACCTCATCATTAATTTCTCTGAAAACGTTACGTCCAATGGTGACGTAGAGGTCATTCTTGGAACAGTCCCAACTAATCAGAGTTGCACGATCAATGTAACAAACAGCGATGAGGCTACTTGTGACTATGTCGTTCAATCCGGTGATGCTGCAACACATTTAGATGTTCTATCGGTAGATGGTGATATAGAGGATATGTTCGGCAATTCAATGGAAGTGTATGAACCAATTCAAAACTTAGCCGCAAATAAGTCAATTGAAGTCGACAATGACGGAATTGAATCTTCTGTTGAAGCTGACGCACCAAATGGTGGCGACGGTAACGGAGATGGGATTCTTGATTGGGAACAACCCAATGTTGCCAGTTTTTACGATGATCTATCTGAAGGTTACGTCACTATTGTTGGACCAGAAGGCTCTAACTTTTCAAATGCAAGATGGATAGAAGAAGAAACCCAAGACGGATCTTACAAGTACCCATTTGGTCTTATTGAGTTCGTATTAAATGGCATCGAAGAAGGGTCTGTAGCTGACTTTACTTTATTTATAGAGTCTGATGCAGAACCTACATCGTATGAAATTAAAAAGTATTTTGAAAGCAATCAAACTTACGAAAATCTTGAAGGTGCACAGATTTCATCTCTATTTATTGAGCAAACTCAGTTTTTGAAGGTAGCTTATTCAATACGAGATGGCTCTAAGTATGACATTGATGGAGAAGTTAATGGATCAATAGCGGATCCTATTGGTCTTGCATTGAAACCTCAAATTTTACCTAGAACTGGTATCACTTTACTGAGTAGTCTATTTACTGCAAACGTATTGGTGATATTTGGCGCAGCGCTATTATTACTGCGTCGCAAAGAAAATGGCGATTTGGTTGTTGATGCTGGGTGGAGCGCAAAATGAAAGAAGTAATAATTGGATTATTTACAATTGCGATAGGGTTCGTTTTTTGCATTGCTGGATATAAGATGATGCGCATTCTGTTCCCTATATGGGGAATTATCGCTGGTTTCTGGTTAGGTGCCGGGCTTGTTCATGTCGTTGCCGGCGACCAGTTTATAGGGACAGCATTAGGCATTATTGTAGGTATTGCTTTTGCTATTGTTGGCGCAGCTATTGCATACCTCTATTACGGAGTTGCCGTTTTATTGTTTATGGGATCTGTAGGTTTCTGGTTAGGTGCCGGTATTGCGAGCTTGTTCAACTTTAGGACAGGCCTACTTAGTATTTTGCTCGGCTCATTTTTTGCCGTCGTTTTTTTCGTTGCTGGAATTCTTGGCAATGCACCAAAAACTTTCCTGATACTAGCGACATCTTTTGCAGGTGCTGCAGCTGGTGTTGCAGGCTTCTTGTTGGTAGTTGGGACAGCAAGTTTGGAAGAGTTTGAAGATGGGTCGATTCATGTTGCTTTAGACCATGGGACGATATGGAGTGTTGCTGTTCTTCTTACCGCTATCTTTGGTATAGTCGCACAAAATGCAACTACAAAAGATCAAACCTATGGTGCAGAAGAATGGAAGAAGCCCGCTCCTTCTGCCTAGAATTGCCACGTGTCAGAATCAGATAAATCAAATGTTGATCGCGTAAAAGATGTCGTGATATATGCACCTTTAGGGATTATTGGTTTTGTTAAAGATAATGCGCCAGCATTCATTAACATTGTTGTAGCTAAAGGCAGATCTCAATCAGAGCCTGAAGAAGAAATTATTGAAGAGGTAGTTCTTGATTCGTATAAAGCTAAATTTAAGCACAGATTCGATAAACAAGCTTCTCATTTAACATCAGACTTGAAAAAGTCAAAGAACATTTTTTATAGCGTTTTTGGTGCACTTGGTTTCGTTAAAGATAACGCCAAAAATGTAGAACCATTGCTAAATGCTAAGGGTCAAAAGAATCTGCATGAAGTGAAATCAGAAACGAAGAAAAGTTTTTTTGTTTTTAAACGAGCGAAGATTGAACCATCTATTGAAAATGTTGAAGAAACAGAAGAATCAAAAAATATTATTGAATCTATGAAGGACCTTGGTGTAAGTACATCAAAGTTAATTATTGGTGCTGGCTTATCAATTGCTAACTCTGCTATATCAAAGATAAAGGATGTTTTCTAAAGAGTTACCGCTGCTGTTCAAGGGTGGGCGCATTTCTGGCGGCGGCTGCAATTTCAAAGAAGATCTCATTTCCAGTACTTCTCGAAACAACTTCGTCTTGCCAACTAACTAGTCCACTAGTTCCAACGGCCAAGCGGTGGTCATTTCTACTGACCCCAACTGCACCTTGGCGCATTTCGCGGCTATGTTGAGATTCGGGATCTAATGCCACATGTAGTGCTTTTAGACATGCAATGAAATCATACGGTAGTAACCAATCTGCCGTTTGTGTATCTGGTGAGTAGCCAAAGCTTGTTGTTCCAACTAATGCTGCTTCTAATATTTCTTTCAAATCTTGGGAAATCTTAGAGACGACATCCCAAGCTTGGTCTATAGCTTTAGTCTCAACAGAATTATTGATTTGCTCCCATAGACCTTTTACTTCAGCCTGGAGTTGAACCTGTCTGTCTGAAGAATGTGTGACTTGCTCTACGATATCGCGGTCAAGTACAACAATAGCTATATCTAAAGTCCTTCCTGTATGTTCAAGTCGAAGGTCATTTAATGTTTTATCTATACCATTGGCACTTGGAGGAAAGTTTGTAGCAAGAATTTTGTTCGTAATAGCTGCAAGCTCCGAATCGGTATACCTATGGGTGAGAGATGCGAGGAATGTTCCAGCTTCTTTAGGCGCTCTTTTGTCGGTACTCATATTCTTCCTAATGTAAATCTAAGTTGATTAGTTTATCTAAATATGAGTATCCAGACAAAACGGACATGAGCTGTTTAAAAAAGGAAAAACATCAATATAATTGTGGCTAGTATATACGCGCTAAGTCTGGGGGATAATGTCGCACCTCTAGTCTATGATGATAAGTAAGTTAGTTGAAGGGTGTGTATGACAAATACCATTGAAATTAAAGGATTAAGAAAATCCTTTGGAGATAAAGAAGTCCTTAAAGGAATCGATTTTACAGTGGGCAAGGGTGAGATCCTAGCAATTCTTGGGCCCAACGGTGCTGGTAAAACAACAACAGTTCGAATTCTTTCGACCTTGTTAAAGCCAGACGGGGGAGAAGCCACTATCAATGGATTTAATGTTGATAAAGACTCAAACCAAGTTCGTGCGAGCATCGGATTAACAGGGCAATACGCTGCAGTTGATGAATACTTGACAGGTGAAGAAAACCTTAACCTAATAGGTGGTCTTTACCGAATGAAAAAAAGTGAAGCACAAGTAATCACTGATCGTTTATTAGAACAAGTCGATTTGGTTGAGTCCTCAAAGAAGCCGGTCAAAACATATTCAGGTGGCATGAAGCGACGTATCGACTTAGCTATGTCGTTAGTGGCAAACCCTCCTGTTATCTTTTTAGATGAACCAACTACTGGTCTCGATCCGCGAAGTCGTTTAGCGATGTGGGCAAGCATTAAAAAGTTGGCTGAAAGTGGCACAACTATTTTGTTGACTACTCAATATATGGATGAAGCTGACTTTTTAGCAGACAACATCATTGTTATTGATAAAGGTGTCGTCATTGCAAAAGGTACTCCTTCAGAATTAAAGAGCCAGGTAGGAGACGATCGTCTCGATATTGTTTTGTCTACTGATGATGATTTCGATAAGTCATTAAATGTATTGTCAGAAGATAGCGTTCAGACAAGTAAAGAAGACAGAACAATTAGCGTTGGAGCTAAAGACGGTGTTAAAAAATTAAAATCTGTACTTAATGCTCTTGAAAGTGCAGGCATCGAAGCTGAAACAGTTTCACTGCGAAGGCCAACCTTGGATGATGTGTTTCTTACGCTCACCGGTCATGCTACTGAAGAAACAGAAGAGCTCGATTCAGATTCGAAAGGTGGCAAGTAATGAATTCGCCTCAAAAAATTTCAACTGGGTTCAGTCTCTACTGGCTAATTAGTGACTATTGGCTTTTAACAAAGCGTTCAGTGCTTCATATCGTGAGAAGCCTTGACCAAGTCATGTCTTTGATTATGTTTCCTATCATGTTCATGCTTCTGAACAGGTATGTATTCGGTGGGTCGATCGATACCGGCGATATAGATTATGCAAACTATCTATTTGCGGGTATATTCGTGCAAACGCTAGCTTTCGGAGCTAATTACACAACTATTAATTTAGCTGTTGATATGAAAGAGGGAATCGTAGACAGATTCCGTTCTTTGCCGATGTCTAACTCTGCGTTGATTGTAGGTCACGTTATTTCTGATATGTTCAGAAATGTCATTTCCGGTGTCATCATCGTAATCGTTGGTTTCATCGTTGGGTTCCGGCCTAACGCAGGACTGAGCGAGTGGCTTGTTGTTATACTGCTTGCGATTTTATTAACCTTGGCTATCTCTTGGCTATCTGCGATTCTTGGAATGTTGGTACAAAGTTTGGAAGCAGCTCAATGGATGGGTTTTGTAATTATCTTTCCTCTGACTTTCATCTCTAGTGCCTTCGTTGTGCCAGACAATATGCCTTCAGGTTTAGCGGCTTTCGCTAGAAACCAACCTTTAAGTCATGTCATCGATGCCGTTCGGGCGCTTCTTATTGGAACAGATACTCGAGACCATATTTTGCTTTCGATAGTATGGTGTATTGGAATCATCGTTGTTTCAATTCCTATAACAGCATGGTTGTTTAGACGTCGTTCAGCAAAATAAGCTTTATTAAGTATGACAACAAAAAAGCCGCCCACTTGGGCGGCTTTTTTTAGGTTTAGATAACTAAGGGATTAAGCAGTTGCCATGGTATCTAGAACTGCCGCAACTCCAGCAACGGAAGCAGAAATTCGACCAATATCTCGAATCTGCTCTGTTGTGTAGTTAGCTTTTCTGAGCTCTGCAACATGAGATGAAATACACTTATGGCATTTCCCAACAATCGCTGCAGCCAAACAATACAGTTCGAAACGCGCTTGATCTATACCGCCATGCGTAGTGAACGCGTTCATACGCAGACCAGCTTGCACTGTTTCTAATTCCGGATCATTGGCCATCTCAACAAATGGGTACCATGTTGTGTTCATCGCCATCAATGAGGCTGCTGTTTTAACACCAGCCTTTTCTGCTTCGTCTAGGTCGTCAATATTTGAAAATGCTTCAACCATATCAATTGAACGAGTCATTATTGCTGCTGCCAAAGCTGCACCTGCAGCTTCAGTGCTAGATAGTGAACAACGTTCAATAACTGACGTGATGTTGAGGCGCAAATCCTTAGCCTCATCAGGAATTGCTTCCTTAATTGGAGCTAAAGCTTCAGCTAATGAACTCATAGAGTCTCTCCACCTGCTTGACGGTTACATGGGCAAAGCTCATCTGTTTGAAGTCCATCAAGAACGCGCAGAGTTTCCTCTGGGCTTCTGCCAACGTTTAGGTTGTTAACTGTAACGTGTTGAATGACGTTGTCTGGGTCAACAATGAAAGTTGCACGGTATGCAACACCATCAGGAGAGCGAACGCCAAGTTGGTCTACTAGCGAGCCAGTTGTGTCTGCGAAGCTCCATTGGTTTAGTTTGTCTAAATCTGGATGATCTCGTCTCCATGCAAGCTTTGAAAACTCGTTATCTGTTGATCCACCAAGAACTACTGTGTCTCTATCTTCAAATTCACCATTCAATTTTGCGTAGCCAACGATTTCAGTTGGACACACAAAAGTGAAATCTTTCGGATAAAAGTAAATGACTTTCCATTTTCCTGGAAAAGATTCTTCGGTGATTTCTTCGAAAGCGCTTTCTCCGCCTACTTCGTGTTCATTGAACTCTGGTTTTACACCAGTAACCTTGAAAGCTTCTAGCTTTTCGCCAACTGTTTTCATGTATTACTCCTTTAAGTCTCTTAGGTACGCCAAAGATTATACCATAATCGCTACTAGTTTCCTAATAACACAAAGTGTTGATAACTGTGAGTGGTTGAGGCTACCGGTCTTGAATCGTTGGCCCAGAGCGTTCTTGATTGGCTCTATATGTATTTATTTGTGGACTATATATATTTAGTCTCGCTGGTAAATTGTGATCGGTGATGTAACCTTGAAGTTCTTCGGTCAATATATCGAGTCTCGAGGCGGCTAGATCCGGATTGCAGCCTTCGGTTAAGTTGACCTCTATATTATAAAATTCTGTGCCATTGTACTCGTGACGGATTGGAGTCACAGTAGCGATCCAATCTTGATTGTTGACTATCAGCTGATTTAATTTTTCTTTAAATGATGTCCATCTACGATCGAGCTCATCTTGATGTGCTTGATTTTCCTGAGTCAAGACTTGGGTGCTTGCTTTCTTTCTAGCCGCTATATCTTCGTGAATCTCTGGACATGTTGCTTTTAAATAGTCTCTTACCGCAGCTTTAGATAAAGTGAACCCCTTCTCTCTATTGAAAAAAACTATACCTACCTCGTGTTCAAAGGCGTTTGCTAATAAATAGATAAAACGTATGGACGCAGATCTAGTTCCGTCAGCCTCTAAGGCAGCTACTGATAGTATTGAGTTGTGCGCAACCAGATAATTAGGCGAATCTGAATTGATACTGTCTTCTGGGTCGGAAGTGAGAAGGGAGCCATTTGCCCCTACAGCTATATCACGAAGTTCACGAAGTGATCTGAACCCAGTTACTTCTTGTTCGGGGATTAAGAGTGGAACTTCAACTTCAACATCGCCAAGTTCATCCAAAGATTGCTTTACCTTGTCTATGCGTCCATGCACAAGGAACGAGTAAAGTCTGCTAGCCGGGTCTTGGCCATTTCTTGGTGTCATGTCGAATCCTTCGAATTATGAATAAGCCATATTAGTGCACAAAACGGACATATGCAACTTCCTTTCGTGTTGCTATAAAACCCAAGCTAGCAATGGTGATCGATATCACTGTATTGGTGGTAGTAGCTTCATGTTGTGCGTTTCTGCACCATGAATTAGAAAGAGGGCAATCATGCAAGAGGAAATTGAACTATATAAAAAGGACTGGTGGATGTTCTTTGTTGGCGGTTTGATCACATTATTATTCGGTATTGTAGCGGTAGTAAATCCAGCACAAACCACAGCGAGCTTAGGGTTTTTCTTTGGTGTCTACTTGTTGGTAGGCGGTGCAATAGAAGTTGTTCAAAGTCTAACTAGCGCTAAAGCTAAAAGTTTATGGTTGTTGCACCTGATTTTGGGTTCACTGCAAGTCTTGATCGGTATTTATATACTGCAAAGACCATTATTGGCACTAAAAACACTAATCGCATTTATTGCCTTAGCTCTCTTGCTGAGGGCAGTTATCCACTTTGTTGAGGTCTTTGACAGTGCTTATGATGCTGTTTATAGGACATGGCAAGGTGTAGCAGCTGTTATTTCATTGATGGCTTGTATCGTAATCTGGAGATATCCAATTCAAGGTACATTGGCATTTGTTTGGGTTCTTGGTGTGTTCGCGCTTATCAACGGACCAATCTTGATCGCTTTTTCTTTGGAAGCGAAGAACGGTTTTTCCAAGAGTAAAGCCAGCTAGCTTTTACGCAGGACTGTCTTTGTGGGTAACATCTTGCGCGCAAGATGTTACCCACAAAGACAGTCCTGCCATCTTTTATCTATCAATCTGATAGAAATCATGAC
>Ga0209573_1005798_pt1 | contig 10794 bp, 10 predicted proteins | sample TNRBio252014_DNA_FD_185870 | JGI IMG/M metagenome (GOLD analysis project Ga0209573, IMG submission 185870) | Wastewater treatment Type I Accumulibacter community from EBPR Bioreactor in Madison, WI, USA - TNR Reactor_6/25/2014_ DNA (SPAdes)... | ecosystem: Engineered > Bioreactor > EBPR >...
CCTCACTCCTGCCCCACCTACCGCCGGGTCGCCTTGAATCGCACCACCGGGTTGTCCACCCGGAACAAAAGCCCCGGCAGCGGAGGTTGCGTCGTGAACACGACCTCTTTCGACGTCAATTCACGCTCCAGCTCGTCTGACGTCACCGTCAGCACCGCAAAGACCTTGATCTCGCCCCGCTTGAGCTGGTCGATGACGTCGATGGGGCCCGTTGCCCGCACATCGGTGAAGTATGTCTGCTCGGTCTTGACCAACCATTCGCCCGCCACCAAGCCAGGCAACATGACCTGCACCGGCACGTTGGGCAAACTGGCCGTTTCCAGCCGAGATTTGACCGTCAGCTCCACGTCCACCACCGCGGGCTCGATCGTGACGTTGGCAAACCCCACCAGCTCGGGAGGCGGCAGCACCAAGACCCGAGGGATGACCTCTTTGCGGCCGCCGACCGTCTTCGACAACGCCGCCGGGTCGGGCCTGACCACGACCCTGGCGTTGTCGGGCAGGCGCTTGAGCAGCGACTCGGGGGCCCGGATCACCACCCGCCCCGGCAAGGCCACGGGCACACCCTCAACTTCAGCCCCGGCGACCTCCACCGCTACCGACACATCGGCACGCGTCGCCAAACGGTCGATGAACACCCGGATCGAGGAGGGCTCAACGCCCGAGATCGTAACGCCCCGGCGTGTGAATAAGTCCATGGTACGAAAGACGTTACGAAGGTCGAGCAGGCTCTCGCCGGGTTGATCGGGGACCCCGTGTTCGCCGGGTGAAACCCGGATCACCTTGACCGCTCCGGCCTCGAAGGTCGCCAACGAGGACGCGGACCCGGTGACTGTCACCTCGACTCGTTCCTGCCAGGCTTCGGCGTCGGTGGTCTTGATGAGGTATCCGGAGGCGGGATCGGCCACAAGCTGCACGGTCAGCGGGACTTTGCGTGTGCGCACGCTCTCGGATTCGGCGAAGAGCCAGACAATGCTGGCCACGACCGTCACGAGCGCGAGGGTTGAAATGCGGCGCCAGATCATCGATCTGCCTCCCCGTTCAAGGCCCCTGCATCATCATCGAGGTGCATGATGGGCCGATCCGTACCGGGGTTTGCCGAGTCGAGCGCCCGTGGCCCGCGTTCGAGACGCTCGCGGAGCCTGTCGGGGAACTCGTCGGGCCCCATGGGGTCGCTGAGTTTCCCGCGCTCGGCGAGACGGATCTTTCCTGTCTCCTCGCTTACGACGATCACGAGCGCGTCGGATTCCTTCGTGACCCCGACCGCGGCCCGATGCCGTGAACCCAGCGAGCTGTCGGGCATCTCGGCGGGCTCTGCGAGGGGCAATTGCACCCCGGCGGCGTGGACCACTTTGCCCTTGATCACCACCGCAAGGTCGTGGAGCGCTGACCCGGGAAAGAACACAGTCTGGAGCAGTTGCGAAGTGAGCTGGGCGTTGAGCACCGTCCCCTCTTCCACAAGACCGGCGAGGCCCACCTGTCGTTCGATCACGATCAGCCCGCCCATCCTGGCTTTGGAAAGATACCGGCACGCCGCAGAGATCTCGTCCACCATTTGCGCGATCTCGGGCGGCGTTCCGCGGAAGAACGGGGTTTCGCCCAGGCGGATCAGAGCCCGGCGGAGCTCGGGCTGGAAGATCACGATGAGCGACAAGGCCACCAACGCCAAGAACTTGTCGAACAGGTAGGACAGTCTCTCGAACCTCTCGCCCGTGTTGGCGATCCTCGATGTCACGATGACCGCGAGCATGACGACGAAAAGGCCTTTGAGAGCGCCCGCGGCCCGCGTCCCTTGCACGAACCGAACGATCCCGTACACCACGATCCAGATGAGCGCAAACTCGAACGCCACGTCCCATGCGGGGTACGCGGAAAGCCTTGTCCAGAGATCGTTCAACCGCTCAAACGTCGGCACACCCGGCTCCAGATCCACCCCTCCGACAACACCCAACGCCACTTCTCAAACGCTGCTCATGGTGCAGTCTACCCGCCCCAAGCCCCTTCGAAGCCCGGATCGAGCCCTGTCCAGGCCGGGTCTTGAACCGGGACCATGGCATCGGGCTCCGGAGCTTGGGTGCTGCAACAATCGTTGGTGGCGATCGCGATCCTCGAATTCCAAGAGACCCCGAACCCCAACGCCGTCAAGTGCATCACCGATCGCGTACTGGCGGTGAAGCCACGCTCCTACTTTACGCCAGCCTCGGCGCAGGCCGACCCATTGGCACGCCGTCTGTTCGAGATTCCGGGTGTGACTCACCTGCTCTTTGTGAACGAGTGGTTAACCGTGAGCAAATCACTCGGTGCGCCGTGGAAGGACATAAAGCCCGCGGTTCGACGGGCCCTGATGCTCGAGGAATAGATGCCTAGCCGTCGTACATCACCGCGAAAGCCCCTGCGTACGGGCCTGCGGGCGGGCGGGAACTTCAGCCCCTGCCACACTGCGGAACTTGATGCGCGGCGCCGAGAGTGTGACCGCGAGTTTGTCGGGCGTCTGGTGGCGTGGTTCCGGAGGAACGCTCGGCCCCTGCCGTGGCGCACGGTGCCCAGGCAGCCCTGGCCTTCTTTGATCAGCGAAGTGATGGCTCAGCAGACACAGATTGCTCGTGTGCTCGAAAGATTCGACGGCTTTGTCGCGGCGTTCCCGAGTCCCCGGGCTCTCGCCGACGCCCCCGAATCCGACGTGCTTGCGGCATGGTCCGGCCTTGGGTACTACCGCCGGGCTCGCCTGCTGCAACGGGCCGCACGCGAGATTGTCGGGTCTTTCGACGGGGTTGTTCCGTCTGATATCGATGACCTCATCGGCCTTGCCGGTGTCGGGAGATACACGGCCGGAGCGATTGCTTCCATCGTGTTCGGGAAGCCCGCCCCCATCGTTGATGGCAACGTCGCTCGGGTGCTTCTCCGGATCTCCGCCAGGCCCGAAACCGTCGCCAGCGCCGCGAGATGGACCTGGAAAGAGGCGGAGCGTCTGGCGATGACCGCAGGCTCCGATGTGTCAGAGTTCAACGAAGGACTCATGGAACTCGGCGCCCTGGTCTGCACACCGAAATCTCCAGGGTGTCACGAATGCCCTCTCGCGGGGATCTGCATGTCGAAACAACGGGGGACACAAGAGTCGATCCCCACACCCAGGGCCAAGCCCGTCCGTACGACGATCCGGGCGGACGTGCTCGTTGTCAGGGATGCGCACGGCAGGCTCCTCGTCGAGCAAAGACCAGATCGTGGTCTCTGGGCTTCGATGTGGCAGGCGCCCACTCGCGAAGCCGCCGGCGCCAGCGGTTTCGCGGGGCCGATGTTCGAGCCCGATCCTGTAGAGGCCCTGGCCAAGGCCCTGCGTATTGGGGCCATTCGAGGGGTGCGGGGTCCGCAAGAATTCACGCACGTCACGTCGCACCGGCTTGTGGAGTTCCGCGTCTGGTGGGCCGATGCCGCGGGCCCGGCAACCAAAGGACGCCGCTGGCTCACCCCCGAACAGCTCATGAAACTGCCCTTGGCCAACCCCCAACGAGACATGCTCCTAGGCGGCTTCACCGCCCGTTCCGCTGTACGCCCGCCGCACGCTCGTACCCTTCGCCCGTGATACTCGCTATTCTCATCCCGGTCTACAACGAAGAGCGTCTGCTTGAGAAGTCGTTCGCGCGGCTCGCGCTCTCTCAGCCGCCGGTGGATCTCGCCGGCGTTCCGATGGTCCGTCGGTTCTTTCTGGTCAACGACGGCTCATCCGACCTGACGAAAACGCCGCTGGAGACGATCGCCCAAAGGCCCGATGTTACGGTGCTGACACACCCTACAAACCGGGGCAAGGGTGCCGCACTTCGAACGGCGTTGAACGCGGCGCGGGAGTACCGTGACGAGCAAGGAAACTCGGTGGACTGCTTCTTGATCCACGACGCGGACCTCGAGTATGACCCGGCTGACCATCGCACGCTGCTCGCCCCGATCGTGGACGGCCGAGCAGACGTCGTCATCGGGTCGAGGTTTCTGGGTACCACGCACCGGGTGCTGTACTACTGGCACTCCCTGGCGAACCGCTTCATCACCACGCTCAGCAACATCTGCACGAACTTGAACCTGTCGGATATCGAGTGCTGTTTCAAGGCCTTCACAAGATCAGTGGCCGACCGGTTGACCATCGAAGAGGACCGGTTTGGCGTCGAGCCCGAACTGGTCGCCAAGTGCGCGTCCATGCGGGTGTCGGAGCCGGCGAGCAACGATCGGCCTCTGCGCATCTACGAGGTCGCGGTCTCCTACGCGGGGCGCACGTACGCCGAAGGAAAGAAGATCACTTGGCGAGACGGGTTCGGTGCACTTCGTTGCATCGTGGTGTACAACCTGATGCGGTGAGCCGCGCGTCGGCGCCGTGTCACCCCACGTACGATGGGCTTGCATGCTCTGGTTCGCGATCAAAATGCTCTTCGGCGACCGCGCGAAGTATCTCACGCTGATCACCGGCCTGGCGTTCGCCACTCTGCTCATCAACCAGCAGGCGTCTTTCTTTCTGGGGCTTCTCGTGCGTGCCACGGGTCCCCTTCAGAACGTCGGGCAACCCGATCTCTGGGTCATGGACCCGCACACTCGATGGTCGGCCGAGTACCGTCCTCTGGATGATCGCACGCTCGACCGTGTGCGTGGAGTGCCCGGGGTCAAGTGGGCCGAACCGTTCTTCACGTCCTTTGCCAACATCGAGATGGACTCAGGGGCTTTCCAGCGATGCCAGATCATCGGGATCCCGCGGAACAGCCTGATCGGGCGTCCCCCCGTGATCGTCGAGGGATCGCTCGACGACCTCCGCTCGCCAGACGCCGTGCTTGTGGAGGACTCTTCTCGGCTCAAGCTGGGCAACCCCCGCCTGGGCGACACACTGAGGCTCAACGATCGCCGGGCGGTGATCGTGGGTTTCTGCCGGGCAAAGAAGGGGTTCGAGTCCAACGCGGTTCTATACACAACATTCGACAACGCGACGCGGTTCACACCAACGGGCCGCGAGAAAATCAGCTTTATTCTTGTCAAAGCCCAGGAGGGCACGCCCGTCGACGAGCTTCGCACGAGCATCAACCGTCTGAGCGACGTGGCCGCCCTGACGGGCGAGCAGTTCGTAGGGCGGACCATCGCGTGGGTTCTCAACGAAACGGGCATCGGGATCAACTTTGGGATCACGATTTTCCTTGGGTTTGCCGTTGGGGTTGCCCTGTCGGCCGCCATCTTTTACCAGTTCACGATCGAGAATCTGCGGTACTTCGCGGTGCTCAAGGCGCTGGGCGCGGGCACGGTGACACTGGCGTCGATGGTGCTTGTTCAGGCCCTGCTGGCCGCCGTCATCGGCTACGGGATCGGCATCGGGATCACGGCATGGATCAGTATGCTCATCCGCGGGCAGCAGAACACCGAACTTGATTCGGTCCTTCCCTGGCAGCTTCTCGCTGCTTCCGCCTTGGCCATGCTCGTCTGCGTGCTCATCGCCAGTGTTTTCGGGCTCCGCAGGGTGTTGACCGTGAGCCCGTCGCGCGTCTTCCAGTCCTGAGCCGCGATGGGCCTTCCCGGAGGAGTATGCTCCCGGCATGACGAACCGCTGGCCCGGGCCTTTCGACGCCGATTCCCCCGCCGACTTCTCTGGGCTATTGCAGTCCCTTGACTCGATCGGGTTCACGCGGGCGAACCTCAGCGAACTGGGGCTTCTGGGCCGCGAGAACCTGCCCAGGGCCAAGGTCGCGCTCAAGTCCGTGGGCGTGGACCGCAGGCTGATCGCCCTCATCGAGCTGTTCATGCTGGCCGGCGGGGTCGATCGCGACCGAGCACTTGACGCGCTGGGCGAGCGGCTGGTCTCGGCGCTCGTCGCGATGAACGTGCTCGTTTCGCAGGGCAACACCCTGCGTTCCCAGGCGTGCATCCTCCCGCTCAACGACCGGCTCACCATCCGCGATTTCGAGCCCTTCGAGACCGGAAAGCCCATGCTCATCGACCACGTCCCCAGTATCAGCACCTCAACGGCCCTGGTCTCCGAGATGACAGTGCGAACGCCCTGCCGCCGCGCCCTCGACCTGGGTTGCGGCTCGGCGTACCACGCGCTGCTCGCATCCGCACACGCGGCCGAAGTCGTCGCGACAGACATTAACTCCAGATGTCTCAACTTCGCCGCCGCGTGCATGAGGCTCAACGGTGTTACCAACGTCAACCTGCGTCAGGGCAGTCTCCTCGAGCCCGTCCGCGGCGAGACTTTCGACCTCATCGCGTGCAACCCACCCTTCGTCATTTCGCCCGGCACCGAACTCATCTTCCGCGACGCCGGGCTCCGCGGGGACCAAGTGTCCGAGACGCTCCTCTCCAGCTTCGCCGAGATGCTCTCGGGCGACGGGTGGTGCACGGTTCTCTTCAACTGGCACCACAAAAACGACAACCTCTGGCCCGCTCGGCCCCTCACGTGGGTCGAGGGCAAGGGTGTCGATGCATGGCTCATCCGCCTTCGAACGGACGACCCTGAAAGCTACGCTCGGGCCTGGATCAAAACCGGCGACCCCGAAGCCCCGGTCGACGAAGACAAACTCCAGCGATGGATCGCCTATCTCGAGTCGATCGGCGCTGAAGCTGTCAGCCTCGGGTTGATCGTGCTGCACAAACGCGTGCAGGCCGACATTCCCAATTGGTCAAGGGTCGATTCGCCGCTCGAGCAAGAACGCATGATCAACGGCTCAGGCCAGATCCGCCGGGTCTTTGCGGGCGAGACGCAATGGCGCGCCGGTGGGGGAGACCAGTGCGTTCTACCCCTTCGACTCCGGCTCGCTCCTCAGTCGGTGCTCGATCAGACCAGTTCCGCCCAGAATGGCGCGTGGACACCCACGAAGACCACTCTCCGTCAGACACACGGCCTCGAACACCGCCGAAAGATCGATCCTGTCGTCGCTGCCTTTCTGGCTCGATGCGACGGCTCCCGCACCGTTGCCCAGTTGATCGCCGAGTTTGCCCCCACCATCGGCACCACACCCGACCAGATGCAGGCCGGTGTCTGCGCCGTGCTGTCCCGCCTTTATCGTGACGGGTATTTCGACGCGGTCTAAGCCGCCCGCCCGCAGCCGATCGGGACTCCTTCCTCGCATCATCCCAGTCTTGCAACCCGTGGGCCGGTGACGGAGTACGCTTCCATCCCGGTCGGCGTCTGCGGGCCATATTCCCCTTCCACGCGAAACCCGGGGGCGGTCAGGCCGAATGACTGGCCGTCCGCTTCTCCTCTCGTTGGTTCAACCGGAGCGTCGCCCCGTGTGGAAATGGATCATCGGTCTCGGTTTCTTTCTCATCCTCTCATGCGCAGGAAGCGGGTACTACCTCGTCAGTTCCGGGAAGGTAAAGGCGTGGCAAGACCAATACAACCCCGCGAACAATGCCACCGAAGTTCGGTTCTCCAAGCCCGTCAAGGGGGAGCTTGTCCGCACCATCAGCGCACCGGGCACCGTGAGCCCCCGGACCAAAGTTGACATCTCCGCCCAAGTTGCTGCCCGCATCATCTCGCTCCCGTTCCGCGAGGGCCAGCGTGTGAAAAAGGGGGACGTGCTCGTGAGGCTCGATGCCGAAGACCTTGCCGCCGCGCTCGATTCGGCCAAGGCCCGCGTCGGCAGCGATGAGGCCGCGCTCGACGGCGTCAAAGCGGCGCTCGAAAACGCCGACCGCGAGATGCGCCGTCGGCAGGAACTCCTCTCGACCAAAGACATCACTCAGGAAGAATTCGACCGCGCCAAGACCGACTTCGACCGCACGAAAAGCACCTACGAGCAAACCCTCCGTTCCATCGACATCGCCCGCGCCAATCTCCGCCGCGCCCAGAAAGACCTCGACAACACCACGATCGTGTCCACCATCGACGGCGTGGTGAGCCGGCTCGACGCCGAGGTCGGCGAACTCGTCGTTGTCGGAACCCTCAACAACCCCGGGTCGGTCATCATGCAGATCGCCGACCTGGGCGACATGCTCATGAAGGCCAAGGTCGATGAATCGAACATCTCCCCGGTCGTCGGGGGGCAGAAGTGCCGCGTCTTCATCAACGCCTACCCGGGTCAGACGTTCAACGGACAGGTCGAACGTGTCCGCCCCACCAAGCAACTCGACAAAGACGGCACCACCTACTTCGAGACCGAGATCCGCGTCGAACTTCCCCCGGAAAACGCCCTGACCGGGATGCTCGCGAACGTGGACATCGAAGTGCAAACGATGAACGACATTCTCAAAGTACCCACGCAGTCAATCGTGGACCGCGCTCTCGAAGACCTCCCCGCCGCCGTGACCAAAGACAACGACGCCGTCGATCGTTCCAAGAAATTTATACGTGTCGTGTACCGCGTCATCGGTGGAAAGGCCGTTCCCACGCCCGTGCTCGTCGGGCCCAGCGACCTCACCGACACCGTCGTGCTCAAGGGACTCTCCGCCGACGACACCATCATTACTGGCCCCTACAAAGCACTTTCCGCCGTCAAGAGCGATCAGGCCGTCACCGAGATGAAGGCGACCACGGGCAACGAATCTGCCCCCAAGACCACAAGCCCCGGCGGCCCGCCCCGCTGATCTCTCTCTTCGCCCGCCTAACCCATCCATCGCACCACCACCCGCTCATCGAACACCCAGTCCGCGACTCTCACATCCACGTGCAAACACTCCCCGCCATCCGCATCCGCAAGCTCGTCAAGACCTACCGCATCGGGTCCGAGAAAGTCCACGCGCTCCGCAGCGTCGACCTGGACATCGCCCGCAACGAGTTCGTCGCCATCATGGGCGCCAGCGGCTCGGGCAAATCGACGCTCATGAATATCCTGGGGTGTTTAGACCGCCCGACGTCTGGCTCCTATGAGCTGGCCAGCAAACCCACGCACAGAATGTCCATCGGGGCTCTCTCTCGCGTCCGCAACGAGGACATCGGGTTCGTCTTCCAGTCCTTCGAGCTCCTCCCGCGTATGACGGCACTGGGCAACGTCATGCTCCCGCTTCTCTACTCTCGCAAATACTGGTGGGGCGCCCGCGCGATGGCCAAGCGAAGCCTCGAACGCGTCGGGCTCGCCGACCGTATGAAGCACAAGCCCAACCAGCTCTCGGGCGGACAGCGGCAACGCGTCGCCATCGCTCGCGCTCTGGTCACAAACCCCGCCATCCTGCTCGCCGACGAGCCCACCGGCAACCTCGACAGCAAGACCTCCGAGGACGTCATGGCCCTCTTCCGTACCCTTCACAAAGAAGGCCAGACCATCGTCATCGTGACCCACGAAGAGGACATCGCGGGCAACGCCGACCGCATCGTCCGCCTCCGGGACGGCAAAATCGTCTCCGACTTTGCGACAGCACAAGACCCCACGCACCAGGCGTACCTCCAGTCCGCCGCCCTGCACGCCGCCCAAATGGCCTCTCTCGCCTCCGGCACCGATGGAGCAAGCCCTTGACGCTCATCCTGCTCTTCGTGCAGACCATCCTCACCGCGCTGCGGCAGATCTGGGCCAACAAGGTCCGGGCCATGCTCACCACCCTGGGCATCATCATCGGCGTCTGGGCCGTCATCTCCATCGTCGCGGCTGTCGGCGGGCTGCGAACCTTCATCCTCAATGAGTTCGAAACCTTCGGCACCAAGAAGGTCTACATCGACGGGTTCCTTCCGAGGAACCAACGCGGCCGCATCCCCTGGTGGAAGACCGAGCTCAACATGCGAGAGGTCCGGCACATCACCAGCAACGCGAAGACCTGCTCGCGGTTCACGCCGCTCATCTTCGGCAGCTACACCCTCGAATACGGCGATCAGAAAGTCGATTTCGTCCAGACCACAGGCATCTGGCCCGAATGGCACGCCATCGAGGCCCGGGGGGTCATCGACGAAAACGGCCGTCCTTTCAACTCCGTCGATGACGAACAGATCCGTTCCGTATGCCTCGTCAACGAGAAACTCGTCGAACTCCTCGATCTTCCCAAAGAACCCGCCGGCACCGCCATCCGCATCAACAGCCGCCGGTTCACCGTCGTCGGGGTCGTTGAGACCAAAGACATGGGTGCGATGTTCGGCGGTGGCGATACCCAGGCCGAGGCCTACATCCCCGTGTCCGTCGCCCAAAGCTTCAACCCGGAGCGCAAGCACGTCAACTTCCTTCTGGGCGAGCTCGTCGACCCCAAGCTCGCCGACGAGGCCAAGGCCGAGATCGGTTCCATCCTCCGCTCGCTGCGCAACCTCGAGCCGGGACAGCCCGACAACTTCCAGGTCAACGTCCTCCAGTCCATCATCGACAACTTCAATAAGATCGCCGCGGTCATCACCTTCGGCGCCTTCGTCATCGTCGGGATTTCGCTCGTCGTCGGCGGGATCGGCATCATGAACATCATGCTCGTCTCCGTCTCCGAGCGCACCCGAGAAATCGGCCTCCGCAAAGCACTCGGAGCCCGCCCCGAGGTCATCCTCATCCAGTTCCTTACCGAGGCCGTCACGCTCTGTCTCTTCGGCGGGGCCATCGGGCTCGCCGCCGGACAGGGCAGCGTGCTCCTTCTCCACCTCCTCCCATGGGCCGCCTTCAAGACCGCGTCAGTCCCCTCGTGGGCCATCGCCGTCTCCATCGGGTTCTCCGCGGCCATCGGTGTTCTTTTCGGTATGTTCCCCGCCATCAAGGCGGCACGTCTCAACCCCATCGACGCCCTCAGACACGAGTAGCCCACGAATAATCCACCATGATCGATCGTCCACGCGCCATCTTGTCCGCGCCCCTCGCACTCGCACTGGCCCTCTCCTCGGGCTGCTCCGTCGGACTCTTCGACGACGACCGTGATGTCCGCAGCATCGCGATG
>Ga0209573_1005800_pt1 | contig 10789 bp, 9 predicted proteins | sample TNRBio252014_DNA_FD_185870 | JGI IMG/M metagenome (GOLD analysis project Ga0209573, IMG submission 185870) | Wastewater treatment Type I Accumulibacter community from EBPR Bioreactor in Madison, WI, USA - TNR Reactor_6/25/2014_ DNA (SPAdes)... | ecosystem: Engineered > Bioreactor > EBPR >...
GCGAGGCCAATGCTCGCCCGGCCAGAAGAGACCCCTTCCGACTGAGCTTGGCGACATCGGGCCCTTCGACAGGCTCAGGGCGGGGCTTCGACAGGCGCAGTCCGAACGGGTCTCCAAGTGATCGCCGGCCGCCCTCAAGTGCACCCGCCGCGAGGCCGAAATCTCCGCGAGGAGCCTCGCCATGACCTGCCCGCGTCCACCTCGCGCATCCGCCTGCCTTGCCATTGCCGTTCACCGCGCTTGCGGGCGTGTCGTCGGACCGGTTGCGTTGATGCTCGCCGCAACGGTCGCACTACCGGCGTGGGCCGGTCTCGCCGAGCTGCCGGCGCCGCGCGCCGGCAAGGCGATCGGCGCGCGCGCCAGCGCGGCATCGGCAGCCGCGGCGAGGGCGCCTTCGGGCGCGGGCGCGCAGCCCGCAGCGCCGGTGCCGGCCGCCGCCGAGGTGACCGACCCGATGGAGCGGCTGCGCCTGCGCTTGAGCGAACGGCTGGCGACGCCCGGCGCGGCGCCGGCCAGCGGCACGCTGGACCTGCGCGTCGGCACCCGAGGCGCTGCACCCCGTGCGGCGACCGCAGCCGCTGCGGTCACCGCGGCCACCGCGGCGGGTCGTGCGGTCCATGCGGCGCCGGCCGCTGCGCCGCGGCCGACAGCGCGTGATATCGGCGCCGGCCAGGCCGAGGGCATCGCCTGGTCGCGCCCGCCGGGAGGTGCGGCGGCCGCGGCACCGCATCGCATCTCGGCGCCGGCCGTCGCCCATGCGCCCGCGGGCCCGGCCACCGTGCGGCCTCCCCGCCGCACCTCGGCAACCAAGGCCACGCCGGGCCACGCGAACGTTCATGGCCACGCTGGCCATGCCTGGAGCTACGAAGGCGCCGGCGGCCCCGCCACGTGGGGCACGCTGAAGCCCGAGTTCGCGCTGTGCGCGCGCGGCGAGCGGCAAAGCCCGATCGACATCCGCGGCGGCCTGCCGGTCGACCTCGAGCCGGTGAGGTTCGACTACCGGCCGAGCGCCTTTGCCGTCGTCGACAACGGCCACACGGTGCAGGTCAACGTGCCGCCGGGCAACGCCATCGAGGTCGGCGGGCGCCGCTACGACCTCGTGCAGTTCCACTTCCATCGCCCGAGCGAAGAGCGCATCGACGGCCGCCAGTTCGAGATGTCGCTGCACCTCGTGCACAAGGACGGCACCGGGCGGCTCGCCGTCGTCGCGGTGCTCTTCGGCCGCGGGCCGGCGCACCCGGCGGTGCAGACGGTGTGGAACAACCTGCCGCTCGAGCGCCACGAGGAAGTGGCCGCGCGCGCGCAGATCGACCCGGTGCACCTGCTGCCCGAGGACCGCCGCTACTTCACCTACATGGGCTCGCTGACGACGCCGCCGTGCAGCGAGGGCGTGCAGTGGGTCGTGATGCGCACGCCGGTGACGCTGACGCCCGAGCAGATCGAGCTCTTCGCGCGCATCTACCCGATGAACGCACGGCCGCTGCAGTCGGCGGCCGGGCGGCGCATCCTGCAGTCACAGTGACGGCGGGGAGGGGGGCGCGGGCGGTGGCGGGTCCGCCGGCCTGACCTTCGGCGCCGCCAGCAGCAGCCCCGGCCACAGCCACAGGCTCGCCAGCCACAGCCCCACGCGCGGCGCCGACAGCGGCCGCGTCTCGTGCCGCGCCACCTTGGTGAAGAGCACGAACGCTCCGGCGACCACGTACAGCAGCAAGCCGCTGTAGACCCCGGCGCGCCAGCCGTAGGTGCCTCCGAGCGCATCGCCGAGTGCGCTGCCCAGCGCCGCGGCGATCGGCACCGAGAGCAGCAGCGCCAGGCCGACGCCGGCCAGCGCGTGCCTCAGCTTCCAGAGCGGGTCGTTTTGCACGGTGCGTCCACGTTGCAAGGCGTAACGGCAAGGCTGTATGTCCACACAGCTTTCGGCTCGAAAGCACTTTCAGTCAACTCGACAAGTGCTTCATTCATAAGGGGTTTGACGGAGAGGCTGGTTGAGCGCCCCGCCGTAAGTCCTTGATTCGCCGAGCGTTTCCGATCCGCACACACGTTGACGCCATGGGTTTCCCCCGGCTACAGTGGGCGGTGGGAAATTGTAGGTGAACGTGGAGTTCGGTGTCGGCCGTGTCTCAGTGGCGCTTCTTCGGTGGGCCAGTGCTCACATTGGATGTCAAAGGGCGGTTGACCGTGCCCTCGAAGTGGCGCGACCAGATCAACGAGCGCGCCGCGGGCCAGCTCGTCGTCTGCAAGGACCCGGCCGGCTGCCTGGGCTTGTACACGCCGGACGTCTTTGCCCAGCTGGCCGACGTGGTGTTGAAGCTCACCGACGATGACGCCGACGAGTGGCGCCGGCTGTACCTGGGCAGCCATACCGAGCTCGAGATCGACAGCGGCTCACGCGTCCTCTTGCCGCCGGAACTGCGTCGCTGGGCGGGGTTCAAGGAGAACGGCTCGGTCGTCTTCATGGGGGTCGGCGCGCATTTCGAATTGTGGGACCCCGGCCGCGTCGAGGTTCGCGAAGCCCAAGTCATCTCGAAGGGCAAGCCCGAGCCCTTGCGCACGCTGGTGTTCCAGTGACCACCGCCCCGGCATGGACCCATCGCACCGTCCTGCTCGCCGAAGCCGTCGAGGCGTTGGTGACGCAGCCGGGCGGCATCTACGTCGACGGCACCTTCGGCCGCGGCGGGCATGCGCGCGCGCTGCTCGCGCGGCTCGCACCTTCGGGCCGCCTCGTCGCCTTCGACCGCGACCCCGAAGCGGTGGCCGAAGCGCAGCGCATCGACGACCCGCGCTTCACGATCCGCCACGCGAGCTTTGCCGAACTGCGCCCGGAGCTGGCGGCGCTCGGCATCGAGCACGTGCAGGGGCTGCTGCTGGACCTGGGTGTCAGCTCACCCCAGATCGACGACCCGGCGCGCGGCTTCAGCTTCCGCCACGACGCGGTGCTGGACATGCGCATGGATACGACCCGCGGCGAGACGGCGGCGGAGTTCCTGGCGCGTGCCGACGAGCGCGAGATTGCGCAGGTGATCCGTGAATACGGCGAAGAACGGTTTGCTGTTCCGATTGCAAAGGCGCTTGTGGCTCGCCGCACAAGCGGCGCGCCCGTGGGTCGAACCGGCGAGCTGGCCGCGCTCGTGGCTCGCGTCGTCAAGACCCGCGAGCCGGGCCAGGACCCTGCGACGCGCACGTTTCAGGCTCTTCGGATTCACGTCAACGCCGAACTCCAGGCGCTGGAGCAGGCGCTGAACGACGCGCTGGCGCTGCTCGCCCCGGGCGGCCGCCTGGTCGTCATCAGCTTCCACTCGCTCGAGGACCGCATCGTCAAGACGTTCATCGCGCGCGAAAGCCGCGACGCGCCCGACCGGCGCGCGCCGTTCGCGCCGCCGCGTGCGCTGCGCTTGCGAGCGCTGGCGCGCGTGAAGCCGGGCGCCGTCGAGATCGCCGCGAACCCGCGCGCCCGCTCGGCGGTGATGCGCGTGGCCGAGCGCACCGAGGTCGCCTGAAGGCGCGACGAAAGCCGACCACGATGAGCCGCGTCAACCTGCTGCTGCTCGCCGCGCTGCTGGCCAGCAGCCTGTGGCTCGTGCACACCTCGTACGAGGCGCGGCGCCTCTTCGCCGAGGTGGACCGCGCACGCGGGGTGCAACAGCGCCTGGACGCCGAATACCGCCGCCTCGACGCCGAGCGGCAGACGCAGGCCACGCACCTGCGCGTCGAGCGCGTCGCGCGCGACAAGCTCGGCATGCGCACCGCAACGCCGGCGGTCACCGAGATGGTCACCGATCCGGGCCCGGCAGGCTCCTCGTCTGCGGCACCGGCGCCGGCGGCCAACGCCGCGGGAGGCACGCGATGAGCGCGCGCGCCATCGCGCGCGGCACGCTGCCGGGCATGGGCACCGGCTCAGGCTTCGGCCTCGGCCGCATGGGCAGCGTGCCGGTGAAAAGCCTGCGCTACGCGACGAGCCCGCTGCTCGCCAGCAAGACGCCGCCCTGGCGCTCGCGCTTCGTCGTGCTGCTCGTCGGCCTCGGCTTCGCGGTGCTGCTCGGCCGCGCCGCCTACGTGCAGATCATCGCCACGCAGTTCTTCCAGTTCCAGGGCGAGAAGCGCTTCGTGCACACGCAGACGCTGCCGGCCACCCGCGGGCGCATCCTCGACCGGCACGGCCTCGTGCTCGCCACGAGCGTCGCGCTGCCGACGATCAAGATCGACACGAAGCTCTTCGCCGCTGCGGCCGCCGAGCGGCGCGCGATCGCGCGGCTGCTCGGCATGAGCGCGGCCGAGTTCGACGAGCGGCTCGAGCCCGGCGGCACCGTGCTCGTGCGCCGCCACGTCGAAGAGGCGGCGTGGACGGCGATCAAGGCCATCGCCGCCGAGCACAAGCTCAAGGGCCTGATCGAGGAGCGCGAGTACCGCCGCCGCTACCCCGAGGGCGAGGCCGCCGCGCACCTGGTCGGCTACACCGACACCGACGACATCGGCCGCGCCGGCGTCGAACTCTTGCTGCAGCAGCAGCTCCAAGGCGAGAAGGGCCAGCGCACGCTGGTGCGCGATCGCCTCGGCCGCGCCGTCGAGGACGTGGGCGACATCGCGCTGCCGCGGCACGGCCACGACATCACGCTGGCGATCGACAGCAAGATCCAGTTCGAAGCGTGGAAGCGCGCGCGCGACGCCGTGCAGCAGCACAACGCCCGCGCCGCCAGCGTGGTGGTGCTCGACAGCGCCAGCGGCGAGGTGCTGGCGATGGCCAACTACCCCGGTGCGGATCCGAACAAGCGCGGCAGCCATGCGGCGACGCTCTTGCAGAACCGCGCCGCCAGCGACGCCAGTGAGCCGGGCTCGACGATGAAGCCGTTCACGATCGCGCGGGCGCTCGACAGCAAGCGCGTCGCGCCGACGACGCCGATCGACACCGCGCCCGGCCGCATGGTCGTCACCGGCACGACGATCACCGACGCGCACCCGCACGGCACGCTCACCGTCGCCGAGGTGCTGCAGAAGTCGTCGAACGTCGGCACCGCGAAGCTCGCGCTTTCGATGGAGCGGCAGGAGCTGTGGGCGACGTATGCGGCGCTCGGCCTCGGCAGCAAGCCGCGCATCGAACTGCCGCACGTGGCCACCGGCAAGCTGCGCGCGTGGAAGAGCTGGCGCCCGACCGACCATGCGCGCGTCGCCTTCGGCTACAGCGCGAGCGCCAGCGTGCTGCAGATGGCGCATGCGTACACGGTGTTCGCGCGCGATGGCGACCTGGCACCGCTGACGCTGTTGAAGCGCGAGGCGGGTGGCGCGGCCGCCACCGCCGACGAAGCGGGTGCGGTCGTGGGCGCGGGCGGCCAGCGTGTCTTCAGCCCCACCACCGCGCGGCAGGTGCGCGAGATGCTGCGCCTGGCCGCGTCGCCCGGCGGCACCGCGCCCGATCTGCAGCGCCTGACGCTCGGCTATTCGGTGGCGGGGAAGACCGGCACGGCCAAGAAGCTCGTCGGCGGCGAGTACGCCGACGGCAAGTACCGCGCGTGGTTCGTGGGCCTCGCGCCGGTGAGCGCGCCGCGCATCGTCGTCGCGGTGATGGTCGACGAGCCGCGCAATGGCAAGTACTACGCCGGCGACGTCGCCGCGCCGGTGTTCAGCCACGTCGTACAGAACACGCTGCGCGCGCTGAACGTGCCGCCCGACGTCGACGTGAAGACGCAGATCACCGCCAAGCCGGTGCCGGCGGCGCAGGAGAGCTTGTGAGCGCGGCGGCGGCTTCCCACCTGCCGGTCGCGCTGGCCGATGTGCCGGCGGCCGTGGCCTGGCTGCGTGCGCGGCTTGCGTCGAACGCTGTCGGTGCGTCAGCCCGCTCCGGCCCGACGCTGCGCACCGACAGCCGCGAAGTGCGCGCCGGCGACGCTTTCATCGCCTGGCCGGGGCAGACGGTCGACGGCCGCCGCTTCGTGCCGGCGGCGCTGGCGGCCGGCGCGGCGGCGTGCCTCGTCGAAGCCGAGGGCGCAGCGGCGTTCGATCTCGGCCGTGTCGCTGGTGGATCCGATGCGACGGGTGTTTCGAACGTCGCGACGTTGCCCGGCCTCAAGGCCGCCTGCGGTGCGATCGCCGATGCATGGTTTGCTCACCCTGCCCGCGCGCTAAGCATCGTCGCCGCCACCGGCACGAACGGCAAGACCTCCACCGCGTGGTGGGTCGCCGCGGCGCTGCGCGCGCTCGGCCAGCGTTGCGGCGTCATCGGCACGCTCGGCGTCGGTGAGCCGCCCGACGTGCTGGCCACCGGCCTGACGACGCCCGACCCGGTGACGCTGCACCGCACGCTGCGCGAGCTGGCCGACGCCGGCTGCACGGCGTGCGCGATCGAGGCCTCGTCGATCGGCCTCGTCGAAGAGCGGCTCGCGGCACTGAAGATCGATGTCGCCGTCTTCACGAACCTGACGCGCGACCACCTCGACTACCACGGCACGATGCAGGCGTACCGCGACGCCAAGCGGCGCCTCTTCGCGTGGCCGGGGCTGCGCGCGGCGGTGATCAACGTCGACGATGCCGAGGGGGCGGCGCTGGCGGCGGAGCTGGGCGCGGGCGGCGTGCCTAACGCGCAGGCTACGCAGGGCGCTCCGCTCGACCTGTGGACCGTCTCGACGCGCGCCGGCGCGCGCCTCGTCGCGACGAACCTGCGCCACACGCCGCGCGGCCTGGCGTTCGAGGTCGCCGATGCTGGGTCCGACACCGCGCCCCTCGAAACGACGCTCGTCGGCGACTACAACGCCAGCAATCTGCTCGGCGTGCTCGGCGCGTTGCGCTCGCTCGGCGTGCCGCTTGCCGCGGCGGCGCGTGCCGCGGCCGGCGTCAGCGCGGTGCCGGGCCGGCTGCAACGCGTGCCGGGCGCCGACGTGGAAGCGGTCGTCGACTACGCGCACACGCCCGACGCGCTCGAGAAGGTGCTGGCCGCGTTGCGCCCGCTGGCCGCGGCGCGCGGCGGCCGCCTCGTCTGCGTCTTCGGCTGCGGCGGCGACCGCGACGCGACGAAGCGCGCGCTGATGGGCGGCATTGCCGAGCGCGGCGCCGACCACGTCGTCGTCACCAGCGACAACCCGCGCAGCGAGCCGCCGCTGGCCATCATCGAACAGGTGCGCGCCGGCATGAGCGCGGCCGGCACGGCAGCGAGGGCCGAGTTCATCGAAGACCGCCGCGCCGCGATCGCCCGCGCGATCGAAAACGCCACGCCCGGCGACGTGGTGCTCGTCGCCGGCAAGGGCCACGAGGACTACCAGGAGATCGTGGGCGTCCGCCGCCCGTTCTCCGACCTCGACGAAGCGCGCGCGGCGCTGGCGCGTCGTGCGGCGCGAGTGAACGCAACGAGCCCGGCCGCGTCCCCGACGCCGCGCCCGGCCGGAGCCGCGGCATGACGAACTCCGCGGCGCCTGCGACGATGATGACGCTGGCCGAAGCGCACGTGCTCGTCCCCGGCAGCCGCCTCGTGCAAGGGGCGGGCGGTGCCGCCGCGGGCGGCATCGCCATCACGCGCGTGCACAGCGACACGCGCAGCCTCGCCGCCGGCGACCTCTTCGTCGCCCTGGCCGGCGAGAACTTCGACGGCAACGACTACCTCGCCGCCGCGCAGGCCGCTGGCGCCGCCGCGGCGCTGGCCAACACCGGGCGCCTGGCCACGGCACCGGGGCTCGCCGGCCTCGAGGTGCCCGACACGCTCGCCGCGCTGCAGCAGCTCGCCAGTGGCTGGCGCGCGCGCTTTGCCGCGCTGCCGCTCGTCGCCATCACCGGCAGCAACGGCAAGACGACTGTGACACAGATGCTCGGCGCGATGCTGCGCGCCGAGGCCGGTGGAACGGGCGACGCCGCGCTCGTCACACGCGGCAACCTCAACAACCACATCGGCGTGCCGCTGATGCTGCTGGCGCTGCGGCCGCACCACCGTTTCGCGGCGCTCGAACTGGGCACGAACCACGAGGGCGAAATCGCGCTGCTGGCCGACCTCGTGCGGCCGACGGTGGCGCTGATCAACAACGCGCAGCGCGAGCACCAGGAGTTCCTGCACGGCCTCGAAGTGGTGGCGCGCGAGAACGGCAGCGTCATCGCGCGTGTCGCCGCCGGCGGCACCGTCGTGCTGCCTGCGGCCGATGCCTTCACGCCGCTGTGGCGCCGGCTCGCGGCCGAGCGCGGCGTTGGGCGCGTGTGGACGTTCGGGTTGGATGGTGAGAGTGAAGCCGCCGACATCGGCGGCGTCGCCATCTGGGACACCGCCGCCGCGCGCTGGAAACTGACGCTGCGCACGCCCGCCGGCCGCATCGAGACGACGCTGGCACAACCCGGCCGCCACAACGCGCTGAACGCCATCGCCGCGGCGGCCTGCGCGCTCGCTGCCGGTGTCTCGCCTGCGGCCATCGCCGCCGGCCTCGCCGCCTTCGAGCCGGTGGCCGGCCGCACGCGTGCACTCTCGCTGCGCCGCGCCGGCGCCGCCGTGACGCTCGTCGACGACAGCTACAACGCCAACCCCGACAGCGTGCGCGCGGCGATCGACGTGCTCGCCACGCTGCCCGCGCCGCGCTGGCTGGTGCTCGGCGACATGGCCGAGGTCGGCGACGACGGCCCGGCCTTCCACGCCGAGGTCGGCGCGTATGCGCGCGAACGTGGCCTCGAGCACGTCTGGTCGGCCGGGCCGCAGTGCGCGCGGCTCGAGGTCGGGCGCCACTTCGCCGACGTGCCGGCACTCGTTGCCGCGCTCGGAACAGAAGCGCCGGCGGCCGCGTCGGTGCTCGTCAAGGGCTCGCGCTCGATGCGCATGGAAGCCGTCGTCGCCGCGTTGCGCGCCGCGTGGGCTGCCGAGGGGGCGGGCTGATGCTGCTGGCGCTGACGCAACTGCTGCTCGCCTGGTACCCGGAGGAACTGGGTTTCCTGCGCGTCTTCCAGTACCTGACCTTCCGCGCCGTGCTCGCGGCGCTGACGGCGATGCTGTTCGGCCTGGCGCTCGGGCCCGCCGTCATCCGCCGCCTCGTCGAGATGAAGATCGGCCAGCCGATCCGCGAATACGGCATGCAAAGCCACCTCGGCAAGCGCGGCACGCCGACGATGGGCGGCGTGCTGGTGCTGATCGGCATCGGCGTGGCCACCGTGTTGTGGTTCGACTGGTCGAACCGCTTCGTCTGGGTGGTGATGCTCGTCACCTTCGGCTTCGGCGCCGTCGGCTGGGTCGACGACTACCGCAAGGTGGTGAAGAAGGACCCCGAGGGCATGCGCTCGCGCGAGAAGTTCTTCTGGCAGACGCTGATCGGGTTGGTCGCGGCGACGTACCTCGCGTTCACCGTCGCCGAGACGACGAACGTGCGCGTGTGGGAACTCTTCATGCGCTGGGTGCAAAGCGGCTTCTCGACGACGCTGCCGCCGCGCGCAGACCTGATGGTGCCGTTCCTGAAGACCTACAGCTACCCGCTCGGCGTGTGGGGCTTCATCGCGCTGGCGTGGTTCGTCATCGTCGGCGCCAGCAACGCCGTCAACTTCACCGACGGGCTCGATGGCCTGGCGATCATGCCGGTGGTGATGGTCGGCTCGGCGCTCGGCGTCTTCGCCTACGTTACCGGCAACATCAACTTCAGCCGCTACCTGCTGTTCCCGTACATCCCGGGCTCGGGCGAACTGTTGATCTTCTGCGCCGCGATGGGCGGCGCCGGGCTCGCGTTCCTGTGGTTCAACGCGAATCCGGCGCAGGTGTTCATGGGTGACGTCGGCGCGCTTGCGCTAGGTGGCGCGTTAGGCACGATTGCCGTCATCACGCGCCAGGAGATCCTGCTCGGCATCATGGGCGGCATCTTCGTCGCCGAGATGCTCTCGGTGATGGCGCAGGTGGCGTGGTTCAAGTACACGAAGCGCCGGTACGGCGTCGGCCGGCGGATCTTCTTGATGGCGCCGCTGCACCACCACTTCGAGAAGAAGGGCTGGGCCGAGAACCAGGTCGTCATCCGCTTCTGGATCGTGACGATGCTGCTGTGCCTGGTCGGGCTGGCGAGCCTGAAGCTGAGGTGATGCGGGTGATGAACCACGACACCGTCCTCGTGCTCGGCCTCGGCGAAAGCGGCCTGGCGATGGCGCGCTGGTGCGCGCGCGCCGGGGCGAAGGTGCGCGTGTGGGACTCGCGCAGCGAGCCGCCGGGTGCGCAGACGCTGGCGCGCGAGTGGCCCGAAGCGGTGCGCCTGACGGGCGAGTTGACCGGCGATGCGAGGGCGGCGGCGCTGGCCGACGTGACGCTGGTGCTGAAGAGCCCCGGCCTCGCGCCCTACGACGCGCGCATCGCGCCGCTGACGCAGGAAGCGCGCGCGCGCGACGTGCCGGTGCTCGGTGAACTGGATCTCTTCGTGCGCGCGCTCGCGGCGCTGAAGAACGAACGCGGCTATGCGCCGCAGATCCTGGCCGTCACCGGCACGAACGGCAAGACGACGACGACGGCGATGACGGCGCTGCTCGTGCAACGCGCCGGCCGGCGCGTCGCGCTGGCCGGCAACATCGGCCCGACGCTGCTGGACACGCTGGCCGCGGCGTTGGCCGAAGCGGCCGACAACGACACGCTGCCCGAGGTGTGGGTACTCGAACTGTCGAGCTTCCAGCTCGAAGGCGGCGGCACCGGCGTCGACTGGCGCGGCCACGCGCCCGACGCCGCCGCGGTGCTGAACGTGACGCAGGACCACCTCGACTGGCACGGCTCGATGGCGGCGTACGCGGCGGCGAAGGCGCGGATCTTCGGCGGGGTCGCGACGGCGGCGGCGCCGGGCACGGCGGGTGCCACCGCTGCTGCGCAAGGCGCAAT
>Ga0209573_1005802_pt1 | contig 10786 bp, 6 predicted proteins | sample TNRBio252014_DNA_FD_185870 | JGI IMG/M metagenome (GOLD analysis project Ga0209573, IMG submission 185870) | Wastewater treatment Type I Accumulibacter community from EBPR Bioreactor in Madison, WI, USA - TNR Reactor_6/25/2014_ DNA (SPAdes)... | ecosystem: Engineered > Bioreactor > EBPR >...
CAAAAACCTTCTTGGAATCACTTACTGCACTGTAAATTAAGTTTTTGCGGGTACCCGTTCGCTTGATTTCGATACGCCTCGAAGACTCGGCTACTCAATCAGCGCTCACTGGCCTAGATTTTCGTCTCGCTGTTGGCTCTACAAAACCTTCAAAAACTTAATTTACGGTATATTAACAGACCGATCAACGCTGAAGTTGGGGGGCAAACACGCGATAGGTAGGAACTTCCAACAGCGCGGCCACATCCAGCAGACCACCGCCCAGCGCGCCCGCGTAGTCGGGATTGATCCCATCCAAATTGCCTGCCCGCGCCCGCACCAGTTGGGTCAGTTGGGCTACCGTCGCGGCGGGATAGCGTTGGCGTTCCAGGGCCATCGCGCCGCTGACAAAAGCCGTGGCCATAGACGTGCCGCTCCATCCGGCATAGCCGTCACCCAATGGGCCGACAACCGTTGAGGTGATACCCACCGCGGGTGCAGCGATGTCCACCCAATCGGTGCTGTAATTGGCAAAGGATGCCTTCACGCCGTCTTCATCCACACCAGTCACCGCCACCACCGGTGCATAGGCCGCGGGATAGTGGGGCAGGCTGCTCTGGCTGTTGCCCGCCGCGGCCACCACCACCACGCCCTGATCAACAGCCCATTGCACAGCGTCGTGCAGCAGCCGGGAATCCCTGTCGCTACCCAGGCTCAGATTGATCACATCTGCCCCCTGCTGCACAGCCCATTCCAGGGCAGCAGCCACGGCAAAACTATTGCCCCGGCCCTGGGGATCGAGCACCCGCACAGGCAGAAGCTGGGCGTTGGGCGCGATGTGAGCGATGACACCGGCCACATGAGTGCCGTGTCCCCAGCCCGCGCCCCCCGGTTCTTCATCGGCGATGAGATCGTTGCCCACAAAATCCCGTCCAGCCAGCAGATGGCCGAACAGTGCCGGATGGCTGAGGCTGACCCCGGAGTCGATCACCGCCACAATCAGGCCCGCGCCGGTGACAGTAATAGCAGCGCTGGTCAGGTGAATCTGCTCGAAAGCGAACTGATTGACATAGCCGCTGGCTTCCTGACCGCCCCACTCCCAAATGTCATAGGGGTTGCCTTCGGGGATTCCACCCGCGTAGTTCAGCTCCGCCCAAGCGACGATATTCGAGTCCTGGGTTATGATCTTCTGTAGAATATCCTCTTCCAGTTCTTCCCCAGGCGCGCTGGCAAAAAGATGAATATTAGCCGAAGCCAAAATCGATTGGGCTAGCGTCAGCGGATGCCGGGCGGTCAGTTCGGTTGGCGAAACCCCAGGCCGCAAGCGCACAATCAGTTCGTCGGCCCGGAAATCGTCCACGCGCATTTGCCCGGCCAGCACAGAGCCGTCGCTTTGTAGCCTGCCCTTCACCTCCACCCATTGACCAACCGCTGGGATTCCCCTGGCAAAACGGGTCTGTGCGTCGGCAGTCACGGTCAACGGTACGCCGGAATCGATGCGAAGCTGCCAGAGACCCCTGCCGTCTGCACTGGCCGGACGTTCCAACACTTGGCCCTTATTTTCATACTCTCCGATATTGCCCCCGTCGTCCTCCCGCTCCACTTCCTGTGCGTAGATTTGGCCAGGGCCATTCAGTGCGCCTTTAATCTTGACCCGTTCGCCGATACGGGGCAGGCCGTGCTTAAATTGTGTGCTAGCCTCTACTGTGACGGTATAGACCTGGGCGGCTGTCTCCTCCTGCACAGTACCGCGCACCAGCCAAAGCCCATAGCCATTTGCTCCCGGCGGGCGGTTGAGGATGACGCCTTGCAACTCCACATCCGAGCCGTCGTCGGCGGATAGTTGCAGAACACCCACCAGCACAAAAGCCAGGGCCAGCGCAACAATCAGCGAAACCGCTCCCCGGATTCCCATTCGGAGTTGGGCCAAAAACTTGGCCTTTTCAGTTGGGTCAGTCAAAAAGTTGTTCATACAGATTCGTACCTCCACAAACCCAAAGCGATGGGTATCGTTCAGGGTAACTATTCAGGCAGAAAGGCAAAGTCCCCGGCACTTCACGCACAACAACGGTGCAATTGTGACCTACCGACTCGCTCCAAAAGAAAGTGCCGGGGACTTTTGGGCAGAGGCTGAACAGTTACGTTCAGTCAATCGCCAAAAAATGTGCCCAGAAATAGGGGTGCAGCCCGCCTGCAATCGCCATCTGCTGGGCCACGCGCAGGGCTGCCGCGGGCGTGTGCCCCTCTTGCAAATGGGCGTAAAAACGGTCGGTCAAATCCGCGGCGCTCTCGTCGTGGACATTCCACAGGCTGACCACCAGCGAATGCGCACCCGCACCCAAAAAGCCCCGGGCCAGACCGATCACTTCGTCGCCGCCCCGCACCCGGCCCACGCCGCTCTCACAGGCGCTGAGAACCACCAGCCGGGCGGCCAGAGGCAAACGGTAAATTTCCCGCACATCAATCCAGCCGTCGGCCAGTTTGAGTGCGGAAAAGAAAGGGTTGTCCGGGCGGAAAAGGCCGTGGGTCGCCAGATGCAGCACATCCGCGCCGGCCGCGTCTCGCAGCCCATCGAGGCTGGCGTCCACATCCACAAAAACACGGCTGTCGGCAAAGTGGCGGGCTGCCTGTTGCACCTCCCGACGCGCGGCGGGGATGGATGGATCGGTCAGAGCCAGCCCAGCCCAGGAGTGGTAAGCGCTGGGGCGATTGGACTGACGCAACTGGTTGTGGGTTGCCAGACTGGCGCTGGGCGCGTAACTGCACTCGAAACGTTCCAGCAAATAGCACTCACCGTCCCACAGGGCGTGCAGAGGAATCTGGTGCAACGCGCCGTGGGGGATGAGAAGCAGCCGTTCGGCCCACAGAGTGTCGGCCAGGGGCGCTATTAGCAGCCGGTACATCTCGGCCAGCACAGCGCGTACACCTGCCATCAGCCGTTCCCGGTGGCGCTCGGCGTAGACCGGCCCCAGCTCCATGCGCCCCAATTGAAAGCGCATCTCCGCGGCCAATTCGCCTAGCCTGTCGGGCGAAGCCAAATTGCGCACCAGTCGGGTGTGTTGCCGGTCGACGACAAAGGCCATCACTTCCCCGTCATCCGCCGTATGGGCAGCCCGGCCCAGGGCAGGGATGGAAGGCTGGCCGACAAAGTAGACAATTGCCTGCTGATCTGACTCCAACGCGGCTTGAAATGTCGCCAGGTCTACTGCTTCGGTCTGGTGCAGCAGCGGTGTCCGCTTCCACTCGATCCGTTGCAGTGCGGCCTCTTTGGCCTGAATCTCCTGACGACGAGCTGTGAGTTGGGTATCGTCCTGCCCCTCCAGAAGCTGATTGTAGAGCCAGTGCAATTGGGTGCGCAGGGATTGGGCCTGTTGCGCGTGGCTGTCATCTTTCGCTTCTGCCCCCTCGCCTGCGGCCAGCAGACGATCCAGCAGAGCGCGGGCACGGGCCTGTTCACCGATGGCAAAGGCCCGGGCAATGCTGGCGTCCTTTCCGCTCTGGGACAAAACACTGAAAATCAGATCGCTGTAGATATCGCGCTTGTCTTCCAGAAAAGCCGTCTTGAACTCTTCCAGGGGCAGACTGACCCGCTGACTTTCCAGCATCCCGATGGCTCGCTGAAAGTGGGCAATGGCCCGATCAGGCTGCCCCGCGGCCAGAGCGATGCAGCCTTCCAGATGCTCCCATTGCAGACGCAAATGGGGCAGGGCAACCGGGGCTGATGGGCCGTCGGAATCGTCCACGCCCAAGAGTGTGGCCGCGTTGGCCGCGGCATTCTGAGCGGCGGTATTGTTGTTCTGCGCCAAAGCCAGATGGATTTCGAGCAGTCGAGTCTCCACACGCAGGGCGGTGTCCCAGGCCTGGGCTGTCTGTGTGGCGTGGCTGCTCTGGGCCACCAGCGCCGCTACCTCGGCACTGGCTCCCGCCACATCCCCCTTGCGAAAAGAGAGACCGGCCCGGACCAGCTTCACCCGGTTTTGCCAGTAGTCGTTGCCCAAATCGACAAAGCGGTTTCCGGCCGATTCCAACGCAGCCTGGGCCAACTGCGTCTGACCGTTACCCAGACGCAGTAGCCCCAGGCTGTAGTAGCTCTGGCCCAATTCGTAGGGCTGTTGGGTCTTCTCAAAAAGGCGGATCGCCTGCTCCAATTCTGCAATGGCCTCGGGAATGAGGTTCAGAGCGACATAAACGTTGGCCCGTTCCAGAAAGAGGACGTCGGCCTGGCGCAAATGATCCGGAGAAAGTTCGGTCAACAGTCCGTCGCCCAGCAGTTGATTGGCCGCCTGTTGCAGGGCTGCCAGAGCTTGGCTGTAGCGCCCAGTGCGCAGATAGAGTGTGCCCAGATTGGTGGATGTACGGCCCTGGTTCAGACTGTCACCCGCCTGGGCAAAACGCGTCGAAGCGTCGTGCAGGGCGGCTTCGGCCGCGGCGGGACGGTCGAGATACATCAGCGCATTGGCTTGGTTGACAGCCAGGCGGGCCAATGCACCCTGCATCTGGGCTGTGCCAGTGCTATCGGCCTTGGACTGAGAGAACCCTAACTGCTCTGTGTAAATCGCCTGGGCCGCGCTGTATTCCAGCAGCGCTTCGCTGTGGCGTTCCTGGCGGCGCATAAGATTGGCCAGATTGATGCGGGCCTGGGCCTGAGGCGGCGAACCGACAGGCAGCCCAGCAATAGCGGCGTGGATGGCTTCTTCCGCCTCGCCATAGCGCCCTTGCATTGTCAGAATCTGTGTGAGTCCCAGGTAGCTGCGGGCCAGGGGCGCGTCCGCGCCGACGGCCTGCCAAAGCTTTTGGGCCTGGCGTATCAGCGCTTCGGCTTCGCTTAGCTCTCCGGCGCGCAGGCGCAGACGGGCCTGGGCATAGGCAATCTGGGCTTGCAGCGCTGGCATGTCCCCCAGGCGGACAGCCAGAATCTCGGCCAGCGCCAGCCAGCGGGTTGCGCTTTTCGGAGCGGATTCTGCCTGAGCCAGGGCAGCCCCGGTCAACTGTTCAGCCGCCGCCATCGAATCCAGTCCGTCTCTTTCCAGTTCTACCAATCCGGCAGCCGTATCGTCTGTATCCAGACGCGCCAGCAGATCGGGCGACAGCAGAGTATACGGCGAGAGCGTGTTGCTCATGGAATCTCCAGACCGGGGATTTCGATGACCGGGCCACGAGCGGGCGTCAGGGAGAGGAGATAACGACCAGACAGGACACCAGCCAACCGGAAGCGCCCGCTGGCTTCGCTCGGCGCGGCGTAGAGCGGTGGATCAGCCATCGAATCGCTTTCGTGACTGATCTGCAATTCCACCAGATAGGGCGGGTCGATTGTGTCCGGGTCAAAGGGCAGGACATCGCCGTCGATGTGCCAGGTGCTCCCCTCCGGCTCCACCAGCAACTCCACATCCACCTGATCGCTGCTGTAGAGCAGGCGATGCCCAAAGCCAGCGGCTCGGCGCAACCCCAGCGCGCCCTGGCGCGAGTCCATAACCAGCGCCAGGCGCAGGGTTGCCAAAAGGGGACCGAGCCGTTGGCCCAGGCTTTGTACGGCCACTGCGTCGAAGAGGCGGCTGTAGCGGTTCAATTGCTGGGGGGTCGGATGGCTCTGGCGGGCGTTATTCAATTCTTCCCGCAGGAGGGAGCGCGCGGCGATTCGTTCGCGGCAGAGTGGACACTCGGCCACATGGCTGGTTTCCTCCGCGCCAAGTGGCACTGCGTCAAAGATGAACGCGTCCAGGCGGACGTCGTCGAAATGATCCATTGGGTTCATCCTAATTCTTCCGTCACGGTTGTCGCGTGACAAGCCTCTATTTACAAAAGAGCAGGCAAAGGGGCGATTTGATACACAAATTTTTAGAAAGCGCTTGGGAACCCCAGACTATTCAAAATTGAACGCAGCTTACCCAGGCAGCGGGTTCGTGTGGGGCCGATACTACCGATGGGCACAGACAGATGCGCGCTGATTTCCTCGTAAGATGGCTCCTGGCGATCCAAAAAGAGCATCCAAAGCAGAGAGCGACATTTGACATCCAGACGGTTCAGTCCATTTTGCAATGCTTCCTGCCGCTGCCAGCCGGCCAGTAGCGTCTCCATACCGGGCATTTGCAACGAGCTGTCGCGATTCTGTTCGTTTGTATTGGGGTTGTCATCCGTGACCAGATTGATCTCCTGCCGCCGTTTCTGTACGGCGCGCCAGCTCAGACGGCGGGCGGTGATCAGTAGCCAGGCAGGCAGTGCTTCGGGGTTCTCAATACGGTCCAGATGGCGGGCCAGGGCCAGGAAGACCTCTTGGCCCACGTCGTCTACTTCCATTGGCGAAAGGCCGTGGCGCACAGGGACTGAGTGGACCAGGCCCGCGAAACGTTGCACCAGGGCATCCCAGGCCGAAGCATTGCCAGCCAGGCAGCGCGTTACCAGATCCGTTGTGCTGGGGTGGACTGTCGTATTGCGTAACCGTAGCTGTTCATCACCCATTGGACGCATCCCCGGTCGGCAGTTGCCAACGCGCTTGTCGAGATTCAAACGTTTCGCTAATGCAGGCCATATATTGTACTTATGAAAATCGGGTATAGTAGTAGCGTATGTAATTTGCAGACAACGGACAGGCGTAGTCACTATGCCGTGTCGATGGACTTGTCAGAGTTAATTATACCCGTTCAGGAGGATCAGGACATATGGCGAAGATTATTGGTATCGATTTAGGCACGACAAACAGTGTGGTCGCCGTGATGGAAGCAGGCAACCCCACTGTGATTGCCAACGCAGAGGGCAATCGCACCACCCCATCGGTGGTCGCTTTTTCCAAAAGCGGCGAACGGCTGGTGGGTGTCACTGCCAAGCGGCAGGCTGTGGTGAACTCGGAAAATACCATCTACTCGGTCAAGCGGCTGATGGGCCGACGCGTTGATGATGCGGAAACGATCAAAACCAAGGGGATGGTTTCTTACCCTATCGCGGAAGGACCCAACGGGGATGCCCGTGTGCGTGTGCCGGCCAAAGACAAGACCTACACCCCCCAGGAAATCAGCGCGATGATTCTCAGCAAACTCAAGCGAGACGCTGAGTCTTATCTGGGCGAAGATGTGAAGCAGGCTGTGATTACCGTGCCTGCCTACTTCAACGACAGCCAGCGCCAGGCCACCAAAGATGCAGGCCAGATCGCCGGGCTGGAAGTTCTGCGCATCATCAACGAGCCGACCGCAGCGGCTGTGGCCTACGGTCTGGACAAGAAGGACGACGAGACGATTCTGGTCTTCGACCTGGGCGGTGGTACTTTCGACGTTTCTGTCCTGGAAGTGGGCGACGGCGTCATCGAAGTGAAGTCCACCAACGGCGACACCCATCTGGGCGGCGACGACTGGGACGAGCGTATTGTGCATTGGCTGATCGCCGAGTTCAAGAAGGAGCAGGGCATTGACCTGAGCCAAGACCGTCAGGCGCTCCAGCGTCTGCGCGAGGCTGCGGAGAAGGCGAAGATCGAACTCTCCAGCACGCCCCAGACCGAAATCAACCTGCCCTTTATCACCGCAGACAGCAGCGGCCCCAAGCATTTGCAGCTCACGTTGAGCCAGAGCAAATTCGAACAGTTGACGGCTGATCTGGTGGAGAGGCTGAAGCGACCCTTTGAGGCGGCCCTGCGGGATGCCGGGCTAAAGGCCGCGGACCTGGACGAGGTTGTGCTGGTGGGTGGTTCCACCCGTATGCCTATGGCCCAAGAATTGGTGCGCAAGCTGACGGGCAAGGAACCCCACAAGGGTGTGAATCCTGACGAAGTGGTCGCTGTGGGCGCGGCTTTGCAGGCGGGTGTGCTGGGCGGCGAGGTCAAGGACCTGTTGCTCCTGGACGTGACGCCGTTGAGCCTGGGTCTGGAAACCCTGGGCGGTGTGATGACCACACTGATCCAGCGCAACACGACCATCCCGACCAAAAAGACGGAGACGTTCAGCACCGCCGAAGACAACCAGACAGCGGTGGATATCCACGTCTTGCAGGGTGAGCGGCAGATGGCCCGGGACAACAAAACGCTGGGCAACTTCCGGCTGGACGGTCTGCCCACTGCGCCGCGGGGCATTCCCCAGATCGAAGTCACTTTTGACATCGACGCCAACGGGATCCTGCATGTGAAGGCCCGGGATAAGGCCACCAACAAAGAACAGAGCATCCAGATCACGGCTACGACCAATCTGTCCAAGGACGAAGTGGAAAACCTGGTGCAGGACGCCAAATCCCACGAGGCCGATGACCGGGCCAAACGGGAAGCGGTGGAAGCCCGCAACGCAGCAGACAGCCTGATCTACGCCACCGAAAAGTCCATGAAGGAATTGGGCGAAAAGGTACAGCCGGGTGATCGGGAGCAGATCGAGCAGACCATCTCTGACCTGCGCGCGGCGATGGAGAGCGAAGACACCGAAAAGGTGAAGAAGCTCAGTGAGCAACTGCAGCAGGCCAGCGGCGCACTGGCTCAACAGATCTATCAGCAGCAGGCCGAAGCCGAAGCAGCCGCCAAGGGCGGTGCGCAAGCTAATGGCACAGGCGGTGCAGCCGACGACGAAGATGTGGTGGAGGGTGAGTTCCGCCAGGTGTAGGTATCAACCGCTGATTGAGCGGATATACGCGGGGCAAAAATAAAAGGGGCGGACGAGAAAATCTCGTCCGCCCCTTTTGGATATTGGGGTATGCAGCAGCGGTGTCGGCCAAGCGACCAGCACCGCTGCCTCATACCCCAATATCCAATATGTTTTTTTCCCAAAAGCGTGTACAATATCCCCACTTATTTTCTCGCCGAGCAACTGTTCAGCCTCTGAGCAAAAGTCCCCGGCACTTTCTTTAGGAGCGAGTCGGTACGTCACAATGGCACCGTTATTGTGCGTGAAGTGCCGGGGACTTTGCTTTTCTGCCTGAATAGTTACCTCGCCGAAGGATTCCAATCCATGGAATACAAGGACTATTACGCCATCTTAGGGGTGTCTCGCAACGCAGACAATGCGGCTGTCAAACGCGCTTTTCGCGCCCTGGCTCGCCAGTTACACCCGGATGTGAATCCCGGCAACAGTGAAGCGGAACAACGCTTTAAAGAAGTCAATGAAGCCTATGCCGTATTAGGCGACGATGAAAAGCGGCAGATGTATGACCGGCTGGGCGGCCAGTGGTCCAACCCCCAACAGACAAGCAGCTTTGACTGGGCTACCTATTTTGACGAGCAGGGGGCGGAAGAGAGCCGAGGAAATGGCCGCCGTTATCGCACGACCTCCCGCCGCGAAGAGATGCCCGCCGATGCACCCGGTTCAGATAGTGCTTTCTCGGACTTCTTCCAGCAGCTTTTCAACACCGGGCCACGCACCCCCAAAAGGCCGCGGGTAGAGGTCTATGAAAGTGGCCCCACCTATCGAAGCGGAGAACAGACGCTACCCATTGAAATCTCCCTGGAAGAAGCCTTTTGGGGTGCAACCCGCACAGTGCAGCAGGGCAGCACACGCTTTGAGGTTGCCCTGCCCAAAGGGGTGAGGAATGGATCAAGAGTTCGGGTCGCCGCCCCCACCGGCGACCTGCTCCTGGTGGTGAGTATCAAAGCCCACGCCACCTTCACCCTAGACGAGGCCAATCTGCGCACCGCCCTGACTGTAGACCTCTACAGCGCGCTGCTGGGTGGAGAGGTCCACGTGCCCACCCTGGAAGGCACCCTGGCGCTGATCATCCCGGCCAACACCCAAAACGGGCGCACCTTTCGGCTAAAGGGGCAGGGAATGCCCACCACACGTAACCCGGAAGAACGGGGTGATCTTCTGGTGGAGATCGTCGTAGAACTGCCGGTGCCTTTGGGCGAGGAAGAGCGTCGCCTCTTTGCCGAACTGCGCCAGATGCGCCCACCCACAGGTAGGCAGCGATGAGAAGGTATAAACCTGTGTTCTTTCTGTTTCTGCTCATCCTTCTGCTCGCTGGTTGCAGGGGTGGGGCATCTTTGACAGAATCGGCCCCCGGCGAGCCACAGATCACCGTCGTAGCCGCCGCGCCCCTCGCCACACCCCTGCCACCACCCACCGAGACACCCAGCCCAACACCCACGCCCATTCAGCCGCCCATTCCCACGCCGGTTGTGGACCTGACTGATCGTTCCATCTACACAGCCAACCTGAAACCCGCCTTTGCCCCAGATGTGGACGCTGTGCCCAACGCACCCCACTATTTTATCCAGGCCGCATTGATTCCGGGCGCAGTGCCCGTTGTGCGGGGCGTGCAACGGGTGCGCTATACCAATCAGGAAGCGGTGGCGCTGGATGCGGTCTACTTTCGGCTCTATCCCAACCTGCCCGCCTACAACGGCACATCCGAAGTGGGCGGGGTAATTGTGGACAACGAATGGGCCACCACAGGGCTGGAATACGACGCGTCTGCCCTGCGCATCGATCTGGCTGCACCTCTGCTTCCTGGCGGCGTGGCCGATATTACCCTCTGGTTCACGGCCACCCTGCCCACCAGCGTTGTGGCGGGGACAGCCGGTTCGGGGCTGTATGGTTTTCAGGGCAATGTCTATGACCTGGCCGGTTTCTACCCGACGATTCCAGTCTACGACGACGAGGGCTGGAATCTGGAGATCACCGCCACTTTTGGGGATTCCACCTTCACCGACGCCGCCTATTATCAAGCGGAACTGATTCTGCCCAGCGCACAAGAGGCAGTCACCGCCGGGACAGTTGTGGAACGGAGACCCAACGGCGATGGGACTGACACTTGGCGGGTTGTGGCGGGGCCGGTGCGGGCCTTCTACACCGCGGCCAGCGATGCCTACGAATCCATCAGCGAAGAAGTGGAGGGAACGACTGTGCGT
>Ga0209573_1005803_pt1 | contig 10783 bp, 10 predicted proteins | sample TNRBio252014_DNA_FD_185870 | JGI IMG/M metagenome (GOLD analysis project Ga0209573, IMG submission 185870) | Wastewater treatment Type I Accumulibacter community from EBPR Bioreactor in Madison, WI, USA - TNR Reactor_6/25/2014_ DNA (SPAdes)... | ecosystem: Engineered > Bioreactor > EBPR >...
AATGCCAATTCCGGTGCCGACGAAACGACCATTGAATTTCCGGCGGAATTAGAAAAAGGATACAAGCCCGGACAAACGTATGACATGACCCTCATTACTGAACTGGCTGGTATTCGCCGATTTGGCGTTCAATTAACGGCATTAACCGGCACTGGCGCGATGGCAGGCACATTGGCTTTGGCTGATAATGACTTACAAATTGTCTCAGGAACAGGTGGAAAGAATTATTTGATTCATACCCGTAGTGGTACAACCAATGGTGTGGCGAACGGTAAGAAATCGTGGAACTTCAAGTGGACTGCTCCCGCAACCAACGTCGGTAAAATTACTTTCTACTCCGCATGGATCGCCGCAAACGGTAATAATGAAGAATCGGGCGATAAAGTTTATACGCCAAACTTCACTTTCGATGCTGACCCGACAGGCGTAACACCCAAAGCCCTCCCCGATGGCTGGGTACTGGGACCGAACCCTTCTGACGGTGATTTTCAGCTCCGTTTCAATACTTCGGATAATACACCGGTTGAACTTTCCGTGGTAAATGTGGCGGGGCAAGTCGTTTACGCCAAAGAATGGACATCCACCGGCAGTAACTTTGACCAAACGATTGCTTTAGGTCATCTATCGAAAGGCATTTATATGGCGCAAGTCAACGTAGGCGGAAAGCAGTATGTAGAACGCCTCATCGTGAAATAAACCGAATATTTTTCATACATCAACCTCCTTTGCCCTCGGGTAATGGAGGTTTTCTTATTTAATTTAGGGCGGTCTATCGGATTTATTTGGCAGTATGCGCTAAAGATGCTTAATTTACCCGTTCATTACCGAGCGCGATGTTAGTATTCCATACCACCTCTTACGCGGTCTTTGCTTCCCGATTGGTAGACCAAACGGGCTTTGAACAAGGTTGGATCGAGTACAAGCTCTTTCCCGACGGCGAAGGCTATCACCGCTTGGTAACGTCCCCTGCGCATCGGGACGTGGTTCTGGTTGGAGGCACGACCAATGAATACGATACCATCGAACTTTTCGATTTAGCCTGCGGAATCGTTGCCCAAAATGCGCAATCCCTTCAGGTGGTTATCCCCTATTTCGGATACAGTACGATGGAGCGCGCCATCAAGATCGGTGAAATCGTTAAAGCCAAAACGCGGGCGTTACTCCTTTCTTCCATCCCGCAATCCCCTAAAAATAACCGCTTCCTGATGCTGGACTTGCATTCGGAGGGGATACCGCACTATTTTGAGCGGGAAGCCCACGCCGTCCACCTCTACGCTAAGGAAGTCGTCCTCCAAGCGGCGCAGGATTTGGGCGGACGCAATTTTGTCTTGGCTTCGACCGATGCGGGGCGCGCCAAATGGGTCGAATCCCTTGCCAATGACCTCAATGTGCCGACGGCTTTTGTCTATAAACGGCGGTTGAGCGGTACGGATACAGAGATCACGGGCGTAAATGCCGATGTAAAGAATAAGACGGTCATTCTTTATGATGATATGATCCGAACGGGTGGGACGCTCCTCAAGGCCGCACAAGCCTACCGCGAAGCCGGTGCCACCCAAGTTTATGCCATCACCACCCACCTGTTGATGATGCCGGACGTGCGGGACATGATCCAATCGCAGGGCGTTATCACCAAGATCATTGGGACGGATACCCACCCGAATGCTTCCCTCTTAGAGAACGACTTTGTGGAAGTGCGCTCGGTGGTGGAGGTCTTCGCTAAGTTCCTGAAGAATGAGTTGAATTGGTAGGGGATGATTCGGCATTGGGTTGAAATGAGTATCTTTGTCCTATGGTAACGATTCAATCCCTACACGTGGAAGGCTTAAACGGTCGCCTCAACTACGACCTTCAATTTAACGAACGCCTCAACATCCTCACTGGCAGAAACGGATCGGGAAAGACGAGTATTTTGAAGCTGTTGTGGTATGCTGTTAGCAATTTATATTACTTGAATGATAGAGATATAAAATTTGAAAAAATAAAATTAAGTTATAATGACGGTTCAGGCATAGAAATAGGTGAAAACGGGCGACGCAATTTTCCCGACGACAAGCAATCGGACAAGAGTTCTCTCGTCTCTACTTATTTTTTTCCGACCTTCCGATTGATCGAAAAAGGTTTTGGAATGGATAAAAATGGAAAAGCCGAAAGTTTGTTTGACGATCCGTTTGAAGATGGTAAAGATATATTATTCCGTTTAGGAATCTGGATTCCCGGTAACTATGATGGTAACAAGTTTCATCATTTAGTTTTTCAGGTATCTCATTATCTCGTTCGCAATTTTCTCTTAAAAAAATATGCGGAAATCAAATCCTTGCTTGACGATCAATTCAAAAAATGGGACGATGAATTAGATGTTCAATTACGCATAGTCGAAGGGGAAGGAGAAAAAGAAGCTAAGTTGTTTCGTGAAAATAGAGATAAGAAAAAAAACTACGAAGCACAAATGATGCAACCCTTCACCACCCTAAACAACCTGATCGCCAAATTTTACCAAGATAAAGGCATTCAGATTACGCAAGGCATCGTTTTAGGTTCAAAGGATTACATAGAACTCGCCGAAAACCTCTCATCGGGAGAAAAACAAATGCTGACCTTCTTGGCATACAGTCTTTTTACGAAGGATAGTATCATCTTCATTGATGAGCCGGAGATCAGCCTGCACCCCGACTGGCAAACAGACCTGATCCCTACGCTGATGAGCCAGAATAACGGCAATCAGTATTTTATCGCTACCCATTCGCCGTTTATTTATGCGGATTATTTGGATTATGATATTAACTTGGATGAATTACGTTCAGAAAATTCAGTAAATCAAGCTGTCCATGAGTAATTCAGACCAAATAATGCCTGCCAAGCAGATGATTGCATTTTACAGCGGACACTCCTCTAAGCGCGTCTTATTTGTGGAGGGAAAAACAGATCATCTGATTATGGAAGAATTACGCGAGCGTATCGGAGGCACATTTGATATAAAAATGTGCGGTGGGCGAATTGCACTTTTAGAAGTATGGGAAGCATTGAAGAAATATCCTGCCAAACAAAATCAATACCTCTTTCTGGCAGACCAAGACCATTGGATTTTTGAGGGAATACCTGATGAATATCAAAATCAACCCAGTCTGATTTTTACTGCCGGTTACTGTATCGAAAATGACCTGTATGCTGATGGCGAAGAAATGCTCAATCAGATGCTCACACCAAAGGAGTTAAATTGGGTACAGGCTTCCATTCAGACGATTATCAAATGGTATGCGTTTAACTTAGATCAACCGAAAGAAGATCAAGACCTTGATTTTAATTTTGGCAATCCCGAAAAATTTAAGATTCAAACTGCATCTTTTGACGCTGATTATCTGCAAAGTATTTCCTACCAAGAACCCGACCAAGACAACATTACTTCCAAAGGTTTGGATAGTGTTTATCAGTTACGTTTGCGAGGGAAGTATTTTTTTGAGCTGTATGCTACCATCTTTCGGAGTAGAACTGTTGCTAAAGTACCCTTTGAAGTGAAACATTTACTCTTCATTTGCTTTGCAATAGGTTATCCTTTGCAAAATTCAAACATCTATCGAATTAGAGTACGTTTGTCGAATTTCTTTCCTTTGCCAACTTCCTAAAATCCACCTCCCCGCCTTTTATCAGAGACAGGGAGAATCGGAGTTGTTTTCTTAGTTTTGTTGTGCGCGTTGGACCATCTCCGATACGGATTCGATCTTAGCTGTGAAGTCGCCCTCCACTAACTTACCATCCTTAAAGGTGGCGAAGAAGGGTAGATTGGATACGCCGGCTAACTTGCGGGTGTCGGGGTTGGCTTCAGCATCCACTTCCAAGAACGTTACGTCCTTGAACTGCTCGTCATTGGATAGTTTTTCAAATTTAGGGGCGATCAGCCGGCAGGAACCGCACCATGTCGCAAAATATTTAACAACCGTTACGGGATGTTCGCTTACTTTAGTAGCAAAATCCGCATCGGTAGCCGTGAGAACTGACATATTTTTTGGAATGAAGGTGAATTATAGCCTAAAACACGTTACCGCCTAAACAAGTTTCGGAATCTGGCTCAGCATGTCGACGGTCATTGCATCCAGGTCGTATTCCGGTTTCCAACCCCAGTCGGCACGGGCATCGGCATCATCAATGCTTTGGGGCCAATTATCGGCGATCTTCTGGCGGAAGTCGGGGTTATAGGCAATCTTGAAGTCGGGTATATGCTTGCGGATGGACTGGGCGATCTCTTCAGGATTAAAACTCATCCCTGCCACATTGTAGGACGAACGGTTTTTCACTTGTTCCGCCGGCGCATCCATCAGTTCTAAGGTGGAACGGATGGCATCCGGCATGTACATCATCGGTAAAACCGTCTTTTCATTCAAAAAGCAGGTGTAAGATTTATTTTTGAGGGCTTCATGGTAGATATGTACGGCATAATCGGTCGTGCCACCGCCCGGAGCGGACTTATAACCAATCAGACCCGGATAACGCAGACTACGCACATCCAAGCCGTGCCGATTGAAATAATATTCGCAAAGCCTTTCACCCGCTAACTTGGTGATGCCGTAGATGGTGGTCGGGTCCATGATGCAGTATTGGGGCGTATTCACTTTCGGAGAATTGGGTCCGAAGACGGCAATAGAGCTGGGCCAAAAAACCTTTTCTATATTATGGGCAAGCGAAGCATCCAATACGTTGATAAGTCCGTACATGTTGACTTCCCACGCCAACTGAGGTTGCTGTTCGCCGGTAGCTGAAAGGAGTGCGGCTAAGTGATAAATTTGGGTGATGCCGTGTTTTTGTAAAATTTCGATGAGGCGGGGCTTATTCACCACATCTAATTCTTCACAAGCCAAATGGCTGGCTTTGGGATAAATATCTGCCAGTACGACCTGACCGGCACCGTATTTTTGTTCTAAGGCTTCGACCAATTCGTAACCTAACTGTCCGAATGCACCGATAACCAATATTTTTGGGGTTGCCATGAATCTGAAAGAGATGTTTCTTTAGAATCGGTCTAAAGTCCCCAAAGATACTGTAAAAAGAGTATCACGAAAGGGAAAATGCCGAGAAAACCAATTTTTTTAGCATCAGGTATTACAAACGATTACCAATACGAACCATCACTGCGCCAATAATGTGGAAAAAGCGGTGTTTTCTACGCCCTTTTCATTACTTTTAGGTTAAAATTTCAACGCCGTTCGCGTAAATAGACTTATCTTTACGACTCAAAATTATTAGCGCACATTCTTTCATCTTTTTACTAAAGGAGTTGGGGTTCAACTCTCACAGCTATTAGCTCAATGGGGTGGGTTTTTTTCGTAGGATTGTTGCTCGGAAGCCTGATCGGTATCGTTGCCTATCGTATTGCCATTCGTCAACGTTGGCTACTGAAAAACAGGCAGTTGGCGCAGTTGGTCAATAAACGGAACGCCGAATTGGACGTTCAGAAAAAAACGCTGGACGTGGCTTATCGGGATTTTGAAACCTTGAGCCAAATCGGGCGCGAACTAACCTCTTCCTTTGATTTTGAGACTATTTTCGGCAGGCTGTATGCCCATGTGAATACCATCATGGATGCGACTTATTTCGGGGTTAACATTTATTATCCCGACCGCAACTTGATTGAGTACAAGTTCATGATTGAAAAGAACGAACGCTTAGCCCCGATGTTCGTTTCAATGGATAAAGAGGACAACCTCTGCGTGTATTGCATCAAGCATAACGAAGAAATCTTCATTCGTGATTATGCCCAAGAATACAGCCGCTATGCCTCCAACATCCATATTCCCCTTGGCGAATTTACCAGTTCCATATTATACGTACCGCTTTTTTTTGAGGGGCGCATCATCGGTACGATTTCCACCCAGAGTTTCGAGAAAAACGCCTACACGGATTATCACCGTGTGATGCTTCGGTCATTGGCATCCTATACGGCGATTGCATTAACGAATGCTTTTGCTTACGAAAAACTAAATCAAGCCTACAAAGAGATCGAAGTCAAAAATAAAGAGATTGAATCCAGCAACTTAGCTCTGACGGACAGCCTGCAATACGCCCGCCGTATCCAAGAAGCCATCCTGCCCCATCACGCCGATATTCAGAAGGGTTTTGATGATTTTTTCATCTTTTACCGCCCGCGAGACATTGTTTCGGGTGATTTCTACTGGTTTACCCATCGGGAAGGCATGTCCATCATCGCCGTCGTGGACTGTACGGGGCATGGTGTACCGGGGGCTTTCATGTCGGTTTTGGGTAATTCACTGCTGAATCAGATCATCGGTGAACGTAACGTATTTACCCCCCATCTGATATTAACCTATCTGAATGAAGCGGTCAAACAAACGCTCAAGCAAGACCAACTCACCTCCGACTCCAACGACGGCATGGATATAGGATTATGCGTCATAGACCATGACCGCCGGAAACTCCACTTCGCAGGGGCGAATCGTCCTTTATATTTCGTGCAAGAGGGGAGTGTTAAGGTCGAAAAAGGCGACCGTTACCCGATAGGCGGTAGAATGGAAAAGCATAACTTTGCCACCCAGTCCATTGATTATCAGGAAGGTTTTACCTTTTATTTAACGACGGACGGTTTCAATGACCAGTTCGGAGGCACTACGACTCCTAAGCGTAAATTTTCCAATGTCCAGCTGATCCAGCTTTTTCAGGACATCTGCCACCTGCCGATGGAAGAGCAACGCCAACGCCTCAACCAAGCCTTTGAGGACTGGAAAGGAAACCATAAACAGATAGACGATGTATTGGTTATTGGTATCCGATTGTGAGGATTTTTACTTTTTAGAGTTTTGTAATGCGGGCGACTTCCGCTTTCATTTCTTCGATTACTGCACTATTATTGATTTTTTCCTTTTCGCTGTAAATGATGAAAACTTTACCGTGAAAGCGATGCTCAAACTCGTCAAAATTGTGTTTCATCCGTTCGGACGGAGAATAGTTCGCAAAATTACTTTGAGCCGTAATGGGTTTAATCTGCAAGCCAATAGCAGCGGTTTGGCGTTCATTCCACCCTACAAAATCAATATCGGAGGCATGGTCTAATTCGGGTTCGGAGGCTTCAAAGGTAATTTGAGGGAAGAGTTCGGCTAATGTGCCGTAAACGACGTGCTTCTCTCGAACATATCCGTCATAGGTCCTGTTAATCGTAAGATTGTATATATAATCAATGCAATCCTCCAAAGTAATTTGGCTAAAAGCATCTTGCCATTCAGGGATTACAACGGTAGTTACTTTGCAGTATAACCTTTCGCCCAACTCGGTAAGTTTTTCTTTAGTGATCTTTTCCGATTTACCCGGTGTAACCGCATGATTAAAGTACCATTGTTCCCATTCAACCAAAGTCAATGGTTGGCATTCACGAATGAGAGCCATCACTTGCCCTACTTTATTTGGACGCGATAATTGATAGGTTTGGCAAGTGTAATTCAACACTTTTTCTTTTTTGCCAAACTCTTTAGAAGTTTTAGGAGCTTCAAGTTCTGCTTTTCTCTTACTTTTAGCCATTGGATAATACTTGTGCGTTAAGGGTTTGCCAATAGTTGATAAACTTTTCCTTATACTTGAATTGGTGTGAGAAATCTACTTGAGTTAGATTATTCTTAATCAAGTGGGCATTAATGAAAGTCTTGTTCTGCAAATATAGGTAAACGAGCAGATTATTATCTGCATCAAATTTTTGACCGTCGTGTTTGATAAAGACTTTGTTGCCCTTTACCTTTTGCCTGATAAACTCCACTGCTTCATGGATTTTGTTTTCATCGGTTTTTATGCCGATCAATTTAACCACCAATCCGTTATCCAACTCGACTAATTCGGGGCTAATGACCTTTTTAACGCTAAAAAAATCTTCCCGTGTACCTGAATTTTGGTCAATTTTAGAGCCGTAGGTGAGTTTCTTTACATCCACTTTTTTGTCCAAGCGATGCGGGTCTCTAAACAAATAAGGAAGTTTCTCGGTATCGTGTACATCAGGCGGTAAAAGAGATTGCTTTTCTAATGATAATTCAAAAGGATTTAGCAAATCGGTACTGGACTCAATCTTGTGTTGAATGATGGGAATAAAATCAGGATTGATTTCGTATCCGATGGAATACCTGCCCAAGTTCTTCGCCGCTAATGCCGTCGTCCCGCTTCCCATAAAAGGGTCTAAAACGATTTCCTGCGGAAAAGAAAACATTTTTATCAAACGGCGGGGTAATTCTTCGGGAAACATCGCTAAATGCAGGTCTTGTTTTGCACCGCTAAAATACCAATGTCCGCTAAAATAAGTATTCCATTCTTCGTTAGTCATAGCGGACGCTTCTTTTTGTTGAAGAGAAGGTTTGGGAGCATTCCCTTGCTTCTTAAAAATGAGGATGAACTCATAATCTAATTTGAGAATCCCATTACGAGGATAAGGATATGAACCCATGATAGCCGCGCCACCTGTTGTGTTTGAGGTGGTTACTTTCTGCCAAATGACAGCCCCCATGTAATCTAAACCGAGAATCTCACAGAATTTAATTATCTCGGTACGAATAGGAATAACTTTATATCTGCCGTAATAAACAGACCGGGCAAATTGGTCGCCGATATTAATACAAAGCCGACAACCCGGATGTAAAACCCGCTCACACTCACTCCAAACCAAATTAAGCTGATTGATGTATTCCTCGTAGCTTTCGTGGAATCCGATCTGGTTTTCCTGCCCATAATCTTTCAGTTGCCAGTATGGAGGCGAGGTAATGATTAAATGAACGCTTCGATTACTCAATTCCTGCATCCGGCGGGAATCACCATTAATAATACGATGATGGGTTTTTTCAGACATACTAAGGCTTTATTCAATGACAAAAATAACCAACTCCCACCCAATCGTCAAATTTCCTTCTGCACATGTTAGTATTCAATACTACAACTTTTCTCCAAAAGGAAACCATAAACAGATAGACAATGTATTAGTCATCGGCATCCGATTGTGAGCATGGAAAACTACTTTGAATTTTATGATTTGCCTGCCTCCATAACGGTGGATCAGGAGGAACTCCGGCGGAAATATCTGGCGGTATCGCGGGCTACGCATCCTGATTATCACCGCTTAACTGCGCCGGAAATGCAGGCGGAGGCTGAAAAACGTTCCTCGCTGAACAACAAAGCCTATACCGTACTGAAGGATGATTATGCTCGGCTGACCCACTGGTTTCAAGTCATGGGATTGCTTTCCGAGACGGGCGAAAATCTGATCGATGTACAGCTTTCCCCCGCCTTCTTGGGGGAGATGATGGATTATAACGAGCGCATCGAGGAAGCCTCCTTCGCGAATAATCCCGCCGAACGGGAGCAACTCCTAAACGAATTACAACCGATGATTCGCCAAAAAGAAGCCGATTTGTACCAAGCCGCCACATTTTCGGAGGGAAAAGACCTTGATACTCAAAAAAAAGCACTGAAACTCTACTTGGAGCATAAATACCTCTTGCGCATTCGGGAAAATCTCCGTAATATTGCATCCTGATTTTTGCCCGAATGGCGGAATAGGTAGACGCGCTGGATTCAAAATCCAGTGTCCTCAAAAGACGTGTCGGTTCGAGCCCGACTTCGGGTACTTCCTCCCCAGTAATCATTTCAACACAAATCCATCTTTCGAAAACAAGACGATAAATATATCATTGGCTATGTTTTTTGTGTTTTATTGTTGACTGATTTACAAACACATTTTTGGTGTTTTTTTTGCTAAAAATCTCCAATATTTTTCATTATTTAGGGCATTATTTATTAAATTTAAGATTTTTACATTGCGCCGTTTCGCCCCTTTTAGGGTCGGAACGCTCCATTAAGATAGCTTTATTTTTTGCCAAAAATCACCATTTTTATCCTAAAAAAATAGCGTCAAAATTAACAATCGCAATTTTTTGGACACTTGATTATTTTTTTGTCAAAAAGCATATCGACACTCGTATCTTGCCTTTGCCTTGTTTCGCATAAATACCTGCATTTAATTTTACACATGAATTAATTTATAATTCGTAATTCTTAATTTAATTAAACCATCTTTCCCGTGAATGTATCAAATAAGGAAATCCCATTGGCTGGGTGCTGTCGGATCGTATGAGCATAAAGTGATTTTGATCTTCAAGGATACGCTCATCGGGGTAAATGGAAATACACGTTAAAGTATCTCCAAAATCCCAGTTGGCAAAATCCAACACGCCGTCATTATTATAGTCGTTGAAGCAATCCAGATTCCCACACCGTTGGCATTTAGAAAAAAGGAACTTAGGTCTTTGGTTTTGAAGACTGAAGAATGCCAGATAATTAGCCGGCATCAAAGTACAATAGGTTGCTAACATGTATAAAGCCAGATAAGTCTGAGCCTTAAAAGAAAAAACATAACATTTGTTCAGACCAAAGAAAACCCGAGAAAGTATTATTTCTTCCTCTTCCTTAGTGGTAAAACGGAAATTCTCAGGAAACAGCTTACGAATAGCGAACGAATGTTTATTGATAAAAACAGTATCATTGGATTGACTAACTTCCAATTGAAAGGAGGTATCTGCTTCAGCAAAAAGTATTCTATTAAAGTTAGTTGTATCCCATAAACCTTTGAGGATCGGTTGGATAATCGGCTCTTTGATGGATTTATAATCGAAATACATATAACAATACTCCAGACAAATTTTAGCATAAAAAAACAGTGTTAGCAAGGAAAAACTTACTAACATTGCGAATTAAAACATATTTATATGGAAGCAATATTAGCTCAATTATTGGAACTGAACAATAGTCA
>Ga0209573_1005804_pt1 | contig 10783 bp, 8 predicted proteins | sample TNRBio252014_DNA_FD_185870 | JGI IMG/M metagenome (GOLD analysis project Ga0209573, IMG submission 185870) | Wastewater treatment Type I Accumulibacter community from EBPR Bioreactor in Madison, WI, USA - TNR Reactor_6/25/2014_ DNA (SPAdes)... | ecosystem: Engineered > Bioreactor > EBPR >...
TGTCATCCATAAATCCCACCGAAGGGAACGGGCAGCGAAGCCACGTCCGAGGGGGAGACAAGAGCCGCAGCTTTCGCTGCCCGTCGCCGCCCGCTTTCTCCACCCGCTCACCCGTCGGAAGGCGGGCCATTGATCCGCGTGGGACCAAGGGAGCGGCAGGCTGATGAACGTAGGGCGGGAGTTTTACCTCCCTCCCCGCACCAGGAGCGGCATCCGCACCGCGCGTCCAAGACGCCTCATGAGCGCGCCCCTTCGGATCGATGCGAACGCACTCAGTATCGGAGCAATCCGGCCGGCGGGGATAAGTCGGCGCGTCAAATGTCGGAGCTGGTTAAGCGACAGGATGCGGACATCACGCCTGCTCGTCGTCGGGGCGCACGTAGCCATCCCCAAACGGCGCATCGCGGCGCTTGAAAGCGGCCGACAATCCCTCCTCTCGCGCCACGCGGGCGAAGTCCTTGGCGGCGGCGGATTGATGGCTCCGCGCATCGGTCTCGGCGGCGAACCGCTGCAGTGTGCGCGCGCCCATCAGCTCCATGGCCATGTTCACGATGCGCTTGTTGCCGGCGAGCATGTCGGCATCGATTAGCGCCAACCGCTCGGCAAGCGCGCGTGCCTCCGCGTCGAGACGCGCCGCTGGCACTGCCTTCAGCACCAGTCCGATCTTGGCTGCGTCGCGGCCTGAAACGCTGTCGCCCGTCAGCAGCAGCCGCTTCGCCCACTGCGGACCGACATTGTAGATCCACATGTGCATCGGCGGCGTGCCCATGGCGCGGGTCGCCGGGAACCCGATGCGGGCGTCGCGCGCCGCGATGACCATGTCGCAGCACAGCGCCAGATCGGTGCCGCCGGCAACGCAGTTGCCCTGCACCGCAGCGATCACCGGCTTGTGCATGTCGAAGAGAGTCAGGATGTCGGCCTGGTTACGCTCGAGCCGCCACGTGTCGTCAGCGATCGAGACGGAGCCCGGCTGGCGATAAAGGTTCGCATCGTAGCCCGTCGCCGCGACCGGCGGCGAGACGTCGTAGCCGGCGCAGAAATCACGCCCGGCGCCGCGCAGCACCACGGCCCTGACAGCCTTGAGATCGTCAGCCTCCAGAAGTGCTGCACGCAACTCCGCCAGCAGCGCGCGGCTCAGCGCGTTCCGCTTCTCGGGCCGGTTGAGCGTGATCGTCGCCACCGCGCCTTCGACCGCGAACGTCAGATAGTCAGTCGATTGCAGCCATTTCGCCATGTCCTGCCTCCGTATCGAGAACTCAATGCCGGCCTGTGCCGCGATGTGTCTCGGGGGCCAGCAGCGCAAATGCCAAGCCCGCCGCCAGCAGCAAGGCCGATCCCGTCATCAGCGCTGCAAAGGGTCCATAGAGATCGACGATGAGCCCCAACGCAAGCGGTCCGATGACGTAGCCGGCGTCGGCGGTCATGCGGAAGATGCTCATGGCGGCGGCATTCATACCGGGCGGCGCACTGTCGGCGATATAGGCCGCGGGCGAGGCGCCGCTGACCGAGATGGCGACGCCCCAGACGACGCAAGCGACCATGAACCAGACGAGTGAGGGCGCGATGCCGAACAGCAGCATCGACAGCGCCGTGACCAGGGTCGACGGCACAATCACGGCCTTGCGACCGAAGCGATCGGACAGCCAGCCGGCCGGATAGGCAGCGAGCAGCCCGGCAACACTGCCGAGCATGAGCCCGAAACCGATGGTGGCAACGGAGAGCCCGAGGCGCACCGACGCCAGCACGGGGATGATCGAGAACAGGCCGCCGGTGCGCACCACCGCCTGCATCAGCGAGATGAGACTGACCAGCACATAACCGATATGGCGGGTGAGCACGCGCACCTGCGTGCCGTAGGCGATGGGCGCCGCCGCCTTGCCACCGGTCGTGGTGCTGCCGAAATCGCGCGTCTCCGGCACGGCGAACCACGCCACCACAGCCGCACCCAGCGCCGCGATGCCGTAAGCCAGGAAAGGCGCTGAGAGGCCGAAATGTTCGGCCAGTAGGCCGCCGGGGAAAGGCCCGACGCCGACCGCGAAGATGAAGGTTCCCTGGTAGATGGCGATGGTGCGCCCGCGGATCTCCGGCGTCGTGATGTCGGCGAGCACCACCTGGCCCGTGGTCACGATGAGCCCAGCGCCAGCGCCGGCGACAAAGCGGGCGATGATGAAGTCGGGATAGCTCGTCGCCCAGGCGCACCAGAGATTGCCGAGCCCCGAGACGAGACCACCGAGCGCGATCGTGGGGCGCCGGCCGAACTTGTCGGCAAGCTGGCCCGACGGCAGCGCCACGACGAAGCGCGCCAGGCCGTACACCGCCACCGCCAGGCCGATCGCCGACGCTGCCACGCCGAACGACTGGGCATAGAGGGGCAACGACGGGATCATGGCGCCGAAGCCGAGCTGATTGATGGCGATCAGCACGCACATCCACAGGAGCACCCGTTCACGAGAGGGCATTGCGCAGGGTGGTCCTTCGACGGCGATGTTGGGGCGATGGTGAAGCTGGTCGGGGCTTGGCGCGATGCGGCCAAGCCTGCCGACACTAAACCGAAACGCCGGCTCTGCCAGCGTCGAATTCGCAAGCCCGGTCGGCCCGGCTTGAGCCCCTGCCCGCCGGGTGCCATAAACTGCGATGGCAGAGTACCCCACGCCTCGCCCCGCCACCCCACGAGATCCGCCATGTCCTCGACCGTCTTCGACTCCGGCATCTTCCGCGACATGTTCGGCACGCCCGCCATGCGCGCCATCTTCGGCGACGCAGGCCTGGTGCGCTGCTATGTCGAGGTCGAGGTGGCGCTGGCCAAGGCCGAGGCGTCGGTCGGCCTCATTCCGCAGGATGCCGCCACGGAGATCGCCGCGCGCTCCGACGCCAGCCGCATCGATCTCGCCAAGCTCAAAGCCGAGACCGACATCGTCGGCTATCCAATCGTCGGCGTCGTGCATCAGATGGCGAAGCAATGCGGCGACGCCGGCCGCTACGTGCATTGGGGCGCCACGACGCAGGACATCATGGACAGCGCCACCATCCTGCAGGTGCGCGATGCGCTGGCCGTCGTCGAGGCCGACCTCGCCGCACTCGATGCGACCTTGACGGCGCTGGCGGGCAAGTACCGTGACACGGTGATGGCGGGCCGCACGCATCTCCAGCACGCGCTGCCCGTCACGTTCGGCTACAAGGCCGCCGTGTGGCTGTCGATGATCCGCCGCCATCGCGAGCGGCTGGCGCAATTGAAGCCACGCGTTCTGGTCGTGCAGTTCTCGGGCGCGGCCGGCACGCTCGCCTCCCTCGGCGCGGATGGCCTCAAGGTGCAGGCGGCGCTGGCCCGCGAACTCGGCCTCGGCCAACCCGACATCACCTGGCACGTCGCCCGTGATGGCCTCGCTGAGGTGGCCTGCTTCCTCGGCCTCGTCACCGGCAGCCTGTCCAAGATCGCCGTCGACGTGATGCTGATGATGCAGACCGAGATCGGTGAGGTCTTCGAGCCGTTCGTGCAAGGACGCGGCTCCTCGTCGACGATGCCGCAGAAGCGCAATCCGATCTCGTGCGAAATGATCGTCGCCATGGCCAAGGCGGTGCGCAATCACGCGGCGCTGATGCTCGACGGCATGGCCGCCGATCACGAACGGGCCACCGGCCCCTGGCATCTCGAGTGGATGGCGGTGCCTGAGATGTTCCTCGCCTCGGCGAGCGCTCTGGCGCAGGCGCGCTTCATGCTCGACGGCCTGATCGTCGAGCCGGACGCGATGCGCCGAAACCTCGATGTCACCGGCGGCCTGATCGTCGCCGAGGCCGTCATGATGGCGCTGGCGCCGATGACGGGACGCGGCGCCGCGCATGACATCGTCTATGCGGCTTGCCGCGCCGCGCTCGATGGCGGCACGCCGCTGCTCACCCAGCTCCAGGCCAATGCCGAGGTGACCCGGCATTTCGACGCCGACGCGCTGGCCCGCCTCGTCGATCCCGCCAACTACCTCGGGACAGCCCGCGAGATGGTCGATCGCATGCTCGCGAAACGCTCGTAAGTGGACGCCTCAGATCCAGCCCATCAGCTCGCGGCGGACCACCGCCTCGATGACGCGCATGCCTTCGTCGCTGTCGTTCAGCGCCGGCAGATAGGCGAAGTTCTGGCCGCCGTGGCGCATGAAGATGTCGCGGTTCTCGACGTCAAGTTCCTCAATCGTCTCGAGGCAGTCCGCCGTGAAGCCCGGCGCCACCAGCGCCACCCGCTTGACACTCGACCGCGCCAACGCCTCCACCGTCTCGTCCGTGTAGGGCTTCAGCCAGGGATCGTTGCCGAAGCGCGACTGGAACGACGTCACCCACCGCTCCTTTGCCAGACCCAGCGCCTCGCGCAGCAATCGCGACGTCTTCAGGCACTGGCAGTGATAAGGATCACCTTGCGTCAAGTATTTCTCGGGCATGCCGTGGAAGGTGGCGACGATGACCTCGGGCTCGAAGTCGAGCTTCGCGAGGTTCGCGCGCATCGAGTCCGCCAGCGCTGCAATATAGACGGGATCGTCGTGCCACGGCGGAACCACGCGCACCGCCGGCTGCCAGCGCATGCGCATCAGGGCACGGAAGGCCTGGTCGGCGGCGGTGGCCGTCGTCGCGGCCGCATACTGCGGATAGAGGGGCACGAGCAGGATGCGGTCACAGCCCTGCTGCTGCAGCGCCTGGATCCGGCTTTCGGTCGTCGGGTTGGCGTAGCGCATCGCCCAATCGACGATGATGCGCGGTTCGCCTTGCAGCGCCGCCGCGAGCTTCGTCGCCTGGGCGCGCGTGATCGTCTTCAGCGGCCCCTCGTTCAACTCCTTGTTCCAGATGGTCTCGTAGTCGCGGCCCTTCGGCCCCGGCCGGCGCTGCAGGATGATGAGATTGAGGATCGGCCACCAGATCAAGCGCGGCACCTCGATGACGCGGCGATCGGACAGGAACTCCTTCAGGTAACGGCGCATGGACCAGAAGTCGGTGCCGTCAGGCGTGCCGAGATTGAGCAGCAGGACGCCGATGCGTCCGTGCGCCACCGCCGGATGGCCGGCGGGACGATGGGCGTTGGCGCCAGGTGCTTCGGACGTCAGTTGCATCATTTCAGATCAGGGTTTCGATCAGCCTGCTTCTACGTGCGCGACGTGGTCGCTGGATCACGGCTAGGGCACCGGACCTACTTCACTCCAGCGACGCCAGCAACTCCGCGAAGAGACGGCAGCGCGGCACCAGCGATGACACCAGCAGATGCTCCTCGAACGTGTGGGCGCCGGCACCGTCGACGCCGAGGCCGTCGAGCGTGGCAACGCCGAGCGCGCCGGTAAAGTTGCCATCGCTGCCGCCGCCGAAGGAGCCGTGCTTCAACTCGAAGCCGAGCTCGCCTGCCAGCCGCCGCGCCCGCTCGAACAAGGCCAGCGTCTCGCGATTGGGCTGCCATAGCGGCCGAACCGGTCCCGGCTCCAACGTGATCCGCGTCCCGTCGCTCTCGCCTTCGAGCGCACGCAGGCGCTCGCCGATCTCGTGATAGATCGACATCGAGGGCGCCACGGTCAGGATCTCGGCCCGGCACTCGATCGGCATCACGTTGACGAACGTGCCGCCATGAATGCGGCCGACGCTGAAGGTCATGCCGCGCTGGAAGTCGGTCATCTGCTCGATGCGCTCAACCAGTCGCGCCATGGTGCGGATGGCACTGCGGCCGAGCCGGTTGGTGGCGCCGGCATGTGCAGGGCGACCGTCGACCTTGATCCAGAAGCGCTGGAACGCGAAGCGGCCGGTGACCACGACGCCGTTCTTGCAGGGCTCCGTGACCAGCACATACTTCGCCTTGCGGGCTTCAGCCTCGATCCGCTCGCGCGACGACGGACTGCCGATCTCCTCATCGGGCACGAACATGAACGTGACCGGCAGCGGAGTGGCGCCGAATGCCGCGCGCACCGCCGCCAGGGCCTCGATGGCGATGCGAACGCCACCCTTCATGTCATAGATGCCCGGGCCAAAATAGCGATCGCCCTCCCGGCGCACCGGCAGGCGCGTGTCGATTGTGCCCTGCAGGTGCACGGTATCGAGATGCGACAGGATCAGAATGCCAGCCCCGGCGGCAGCATCGCGTCCGGGAAATCGCGCCAGCAGAACGTCACCGAGGCCATGCGTGCCGGGCACCCTCTCGATGCTGCCGCCAAGGCCGCGCATCGCGTCCTCGGCCAGATCCATCATGCGGTTCACGGCAGGGGCTTCATATGTCGGACTCTCGCACCGGACCCACGGCAGCAGGCCCGAGACGATTTCGTCCTCGTTGAAAGCGCTGATCGGCAGCAGCACTAGGAACTCCCGGACACTGGAGTGCTCGACGCCGGTGACGGCTCACACGGCCGCACCTTCGCTGGACAAGCGAGTGCAGCCTTTGACCCGTACCGGGGGGAACTATAGGGTGCCGGGCTCGAACCGCAAGCGGACCGATTCCCGACCGATCCAGAGGTGAATTGCCAGCAGATGAGCCCTATGCCAACACCCACAACGGGGCAGATCCTGCTCGGGCGCGCGGCCCTGGCCGTGCCGCTGATCGCGCTCCTTGCGGGCCTGCTGGCACCGCGCGGATCCGCGGCAACCTACTTTGCCATCGCGGCACTTCCGATCGCCGCCATGCTGCTGTTCGACGGCATCGGATCACTGCGCGATGGTCCGCTGACGGCGCTCGGGGCAGCGCTCCTGATCTTCGGCATCTACATCGCCGCCAACGCCGGCTGGTCGGCGGATCGGGCCGAAGCCTTCGGCAAGGTGCTGTTTTATTGGATCGTCCTCCTGGTTGGCATGGCTGCCGTCCGCGGCATGACGCGTTTCGACGATCGGTCGCTCGGCCGGATCGGGAACGGACTGGTGATCGGGTTCGTCGTCGGATCGTTGTACCTGCTGTTCGAGGTGGCGTCCGACCAGTGGCTGAAGCGTACGATCATCTCGCTCATTCCGGTCTTGCGGCCCGCGCCCAAGCACATCGTCGTCACCGATGGCACGGTCACCGCCGTCGCCGACTACGCCTTGAACCGCAACTTCGCCATCCTGGTGCTGGTGCTGTGGCCAGTGCTGCTGCTGGTGCGCGACCGGCTCGAGGGGGCACTCTCGTGGATTGCCGGCGCGGCACTGCTGGGGGTGTCGGCCGCCGGTGTCTTCATGTCGGCGCACGAGACGTCGATGCTGGCCCTGCTGTTCTCGAGCGCGACGTTCGCCGGCATGGCGCTCGCACCGCGCTTGGTGCGGCCCTTGATCGTCGCCGGCTGGGTGGCCGCCACCCTTCTCGTCGTGCCGATCGCCTTGGCCGCCTATGCGCAGGGCCTGCACCAGGCGAAGTGGATTCCCGAGACCGGCCGCAATCGCATCATCCTGTGGAATGTCACCGCAGAAAAAGTCCGCGAAGCGCCGCTGCTCGGGACAGGGGTCGCCTCGACGAAGGCATTGGACGAGGAAGACGCGCCGAAGGCCAAGACGCTGCCCGGTCACACCTACCCGCAGAAAACCGGCCGGCACGCGCACAACGTCTTCCTGCAAACGTGGTACGAGCTCGGCGGCATCGGCGCGGTGCTGCTGCTGCTGACTGGCGTCCTTGCGCTCCGCCTGGCGCGGCGCCTGCCGGCCAGCCTCGAGCCCTACGCTGTCGCGAGCTTCGTGGCGGCGACGCTGATCGGTGCCTCCAGCTGGGGCATGTGGCAGACGTGGTTCATGGCGGCATTCGGCATTTCGGCGGTGACACTTGCGCTCGCCATCGCGAGTGCCCGTCGCACGTCGTCGCTCATTCCGCGATGAGCTGGACCAGCGAGAACGCGCCGAGCATCTCGCCGAGCTTGTAGCCGGTCGCCTTGTCCTCCGGGTAGAGGCGCGCGAGCTCCGCCTTCACGTCCTGCTTCACATCCGTGCCATGACAGGCGAGGCACTTCTCGCGGACCGGAATGCCCCGCATGTAACGGAACATCTTGTCGCCCTCGGCCGTGGTGATGATTTCATAGTGCTCGAGCTTCGCCACGTCGGCCCCCGTCAACGCCTGCGCCTGGAAGCTCTGCAGGACCTTCTCCTCCCAATCGTCAGGCGCGTTCTCGGGATTTCGCAGTTTCAGCGCGACGCGTGCCAGCTCGATGCCGGAGTCATCGGAAATTTGTGTCGTCAGATCGGGGGCCAGCGTCTGACACGTACCGATGGCGTTGGCGACAGGTCCCGACTTGAGGGCAGCCGCGAGCTCGCCGCGAAGACGATCCTTGAAGAGCTGCACCACGTCGCGTGCCTTGGCGACCCGCTGCTCCACGGGAACCTGATCACCGGCCTGCTGGGCCGACGCTGCACAAGGTGCGAGCGACAGCGCGCACGCCAGCCCACAACTCACAAGAGCACGGAGCAAAAGGTCCATGCACTCCCCCGCTGCCCGCGATCCGACGCCAGACTGCGACCGGGCCTGCGGAAATTGACTACCAAGGCAGCGGGGACCTTAGCGGGCGCCCATCCGCCTGGCCAGACACCGGCGCACTATTCCGCCGCACCCGTGGCCACTCTGCTGCAGTTACGACTGTGGTGGGCCCCAACACCTAGGCGTCCAATTTCTCAGCGGATTGGCGCGAACGAGGCTTCTCGGACAGGCCCGCCGCGATGCTCCACTGCCGCGTCAGATCGCGGGCAAAGCGGGCCGGCTTGCCGACCAACAACCGTTCGGCTCTCGGAAAGGCCTCGGCGGCAATAGCGCGGCGGCGCGACGCGATCGCACGCCGGATGGTCGCGACGGCACTCCTGGTCAGGCCACCGGTATTGGTTGCGATGTGAGCCTCGAGCAGAGTGAGATCGCGATCCTCGCCGAGCAGATTGGACACGTTTCGCGCCTCGGCTGCCCGACCCTTCATGACTTCGGGCCAGGCCGCGGACAGCACGACCATGTGCCGCCAGTGGACCTGAATGGCCTTGCGCAGCTCGTGCAGCGTTTCCGGTGCCGGCGCCTGCCTGACCTCGATCAGCAAGCGCCGCGCCTTGGCGTGGCCCCTCTCGATGCCGGGCTCGACGCAGGTCTCGAAGCTTCCGGGAACATGGAGCTTGCGAAGGCGGACGCTCACCGCATCAAGCAGGGCCGCCGTCTGCATCAACTGCCGCTTGCCCTCTTCGGGAGCTGGCGCGCTGTCACCCGGCTCCCCGTCCGCAAGCTGCATGCCGATGACCGCGAGTGCTTTTTTCAGCGTCGGCGTCGCACCGGACTTCAGCTTCTCCACGGTCTGTCGCAAGACATCCCGATCGCGGATCGCCGACAGGCCGCGTCCGACATCCCGCAGGGCCGCATCGTGGTCTTTCCAGACCGCATCGCCGATCGCCGGACGAACGAGGCGAAGCAAGGCGCGCGACCGCTTGATGCACTTGCGCGCATCGTGGACTGCCGTCACCGCATCCGATTGGCATGCCAATCCGGACGCGGCACGCTCGCACTGCTCGGCCAGGATGCGCCGAACGCCGCTCTCGAGGCTCTCCCGCAGCTTCAGCTTGTAAGCCATCTGAGCCTTACGGCCTCTGGTCCATTGGCGACACCGTCACGGGCCAACGCCGCCCTGTCACCGGCCGGGCGATACGCTGCATCGATACGACACGCGGCAACGGGCCTGCCGCCGCTCGGCACGCCCGTCACATCGCGTAACCGCTATTCAACTCACACTTCATTGTCACAATCCACCTGCTGTCACAGTCACCGATTGACTTCGAACGGCACGGCTGCTGTTACTTGGTAAATTCTGACAAAGTCCGGATTCGCCAATGCGCACGCCTGCATCGACCATGACGCGCCGAGGGCTGGGCGCGGGTACGCTGGCAGCCCTGTCGGCGTTGCTTTCACTGCTGTTTTTGCAAGTATTTTCTTCGATGTCCTCGGCTGCAGCGCAGACCGTTGCGGTGAGCAATCCCGAGTCTGCCACCAAGGCCAAGTGGGCCATCCTGATGGATGCCGATTCGGGGGCCATCCTGTTCCAGCACAGGGCCGACGAGCTGATGCCGCCGGCGAGCATGTCGAAGCTGATGACGCTCGCCGTCGTGTTCAAGGCACTCAAGGCCGGCGACGTCAAACTCGACGACGAATTCCTGGTCTCGACCAATGCCTGGCGCAAGGGCGGCGCACCGTCCGGCACCTCCGCCATGCTGATCCCGGTCAATACCAAGGAGCGGCTCGACCAACTGCTGCAAGGCATCATCGTGCAGTCCGGCAACGACGCCTGCATCGTCATCGCCGAGGCCATGGCCGGCAGCGAGGACGCATTTGCCCGCCTCATGACCGACGAGGCCCGACGCATCGGCATGAAAAAATCGGTGTTCAGGAACTCCACCGGCCTCTACGACCCTGAGCATCTGACGACGGCCCGCGAGCTGGCCATCCTGGCGCGGTTCCTCATCAAGGAGTACCCGGATCAGTACCCGCGGTTCGCGCAAAAGGAGTTCCAGTATCGCAAGCACAGGCCGTTCCCGAACCGGAACCCGATCCTCGGCATCAGCGGTGTCGACGGCTTGAAGACGGGTCACGTCAAGGAGTCGGGCTTCGGCCTCGTGGCCAGCGGCATCCAGGGTAACCGGCGCCTGATCGTAGTCGTCAATGGCCTGGATCGGGCCGAAGACCGCAAGTCCGAGGCGCTGCGACTGCTGGAGTGGGGCTTCAAAAGCTTCACCGAATTCAAGCTATTCGACGCCGAGGAGGTTGTCGGGCAGGCCCGCGTGTGGGGCGGCGACCGGATGTGGCTGCCACTGACAGGCAAAGGCCAGGTCAGCGTCATGCTGCCGCGCGTGCCGGCCAACC
>Ga0209573_1005805_pt1 | contig 10782 bp, 6 predicted proteins | sample TNRBio252014_DNA_FD_185870 | JGI IMG/M metagenome (GOLD analysis project Ga0209573, IMG submission 185870) | Wastewater treatment Type I Accumulibacter community from EBPR Bioreactor in Madison, WI, USA - TNR Reactor_6/25/2014_ DNA (SPAdes)... | ecosystem: Engineered > Bioreactor > EBPR >...
TTCCGCCCCGTCGCCCTCACCAACGGCCCCGACGGCTGCATCTACATCGTCGATTGGTACAACAAGATCATCTCCCACAACGAAGTGCCAAGGGCGCACCCTGATCGTGACAAAACACGCGGACGCATCTGGCGTGTGAAGCCGAAGTTCGTAGTTCGGGCTTCAGCCCGTTCTGGAAGCGCCGAAGAACGGGCTGAAGCCCGAACTACAAACGAAATCCCCGACTTCACAAAGCTGAGCACCGAGGAGCTTATCGCATCGCTTGGCAAAGAGCCTGTCGCGAAAGCGCATCTGGCTTGGCAGACGCTTTCGGATCGTGACGCAACAGTCGTTCATCCGATAGCTAATGCATTGTTCAACGATCAGTCGGTTTCGATCGTGAAAAGAATTCAAGCTCGCTGGTTGTGCCAAGGGGACGCATCAAAAGATGCTCCTGCAGCGCTGCGTCGGGAAGATTTAAGAGGCCCATCATCTCCTTGGGAAGGCCCTTCCTTTGCCATGAGGATAGATCCGAGCACGACGGACTTCGATGTTCGACGTGCAATGATTCAGAAGACTGGTTCCTCGATTTCTCAGGACCCAAGCTTGATATCACTCTTGCTTCAATTCGCCAAACCCAGCCTCCCCAACGGCCCCACCATCCAATCCTCCCGCGGCCCGAAGCCAATCCCCGTGCGCGAGGCCTATGGCCGTGAGTTCGAGCGCTTCCTCGTCCGCATGTTCCTGGAGCGTCATCCCGATGTCGTCGCGAAGTTCCTCGACTCCGAAGCCGCCGCGAAACTACCCGTGGAGGCCCGCGTGCTCGCCTCGCTCGCGTTGGAGCCGAAGACGAGTGCCTCCCGCGTCGCCAAACTGCTCCCGCAGCTCGACCGCGCCCCGAATGACGAAGAACTCCTCCGCCTCGCCCAGTTCCCCGCCGAGCCAGGCGTCGGCGAAGCCCTCCAAGCGCTCCTCACCAACGAAAAATCCCGCGCCGCCGTCGCGGAGAAGCTCGTCGCTCAACGCACGAAGCTCGATGCGAAGCAGATCGCGCCGCTGTTGACGGAGATGGCGAAAGGCATGCTGCGGAGCGCGGATGCCCCCATCCGCAACCAATCGCTCGCCCTCATCGGCGGCTTCCAGCTTGCGGCACTCGAAGGCGATCTCGTTTCGCTTCTCAAAAACGACCAAAGCGGACGAGGCGTCCGCGCTCCTGTCCTAAATACCCTCCGCGACCTCCGCAGCGGCGAATCCGAGCTCTTCGCAATGCTCGCAAAATCCGATCCCGATCCCCTCACACGCGATGCCGCGCTCGAAGCCCTCGCCGCCTCACGCGCACCGGATGCCGCCACGAAGCTCCTCGCGCTTTATCCCTCGCTTCAGCCACCGCAGCGCCGCAGCGCCCTCAATACGCTCTCCAGCACCAAAGCCGGGGCGAAGACCATCGTCACCGCCTTGCTCGACAAAACGCTGCCACAAACCGACCTCGACGGTCCCACCGTCGAGCGACTCGCCACCGTGCTCGGCGACGATCCCGCTTTGGCCCAGCTCCAGCAGCAGCTCGGCGGCATCTTCCGCGAGGTCTTGCTGCTCGACGGCCAGGACACCGCGTGGGTGGACTCGAAGATCACGCTCGATGGCCCCTTCACTGTCGAGGCCTGGGTGCGGCTCGCGCCAGGCATTGGCAATGAAGATAGCCTCCTCGGCACGGCGAACGGCCTTCAGCTCAACTTCTTCGGCTCCAAGTTCCGCGCTTATGCAGGGCCGGAGCTGCACGATGTCTGCGTGGCCACCAAACCCATGACGCCCGATCTCTGGACGCACCTCGCCGTCACCCGCGATGACAAAGGCATCCTCCGCATTTTCCAAAACGGCGAACTCGACGCCACCGGCACCAAACCCGCCCCCGCGAAATGGGAAAACTGCCAGATCGGCTGGAGCGGCCCCAACAAAGGAACCGAAGGCGTCATCACCGAATTCCGCGTGTGGAAAACGGCGCGGAGCGCGCAGGAGATTCGAGGCACGTTCGATCGTTCCGTAGTTCCGGCTTCAGCCGGTGCTAATCTCGTCTATGCGTCCCAGAGCCGGCTAAAGCCGGGACTACAATACGGGAAAGGCGCGCGCATCGCCAAAACCATCGACACTCCGCCGCTGCTCACGGAGGAGCAGGCGAAGGCTCTTGATGCGAAGTTTGAAAAACTCACCGCTCTCACTCCCAAAGGCAACGCCGCCAGTGGCAAAGTGCTCAGTGCGCTTTGCATGGCCTGCCATCAGATCGGCAACACCGGTGGCCAGATCGGCCCGAACCTCAGCGGCGCGGGTGCGATGGGCCTGGAGGCCGTCTTGCGCAACATTTTGACACCCAACGCCGCCATGGAGCCCGGCTACCGCATCTACCGCGTCGAAATGAAAAACGGCGACCTCATCGACGCCTTCTTTGTCAGCGAGGACAAAGACGCCACCATCATCCGCCAGCCCGGTCTGCCCGACCGCCGCGTCAACAAAGCCGACATCCGTAGCACAAAATTCATCCGTCGTTCGCTGATGCCGGAAGGACTGCTGGATACTTTGCAGGACCAGCAGGTTGCCGATTTGCTCGCCTATCTGATGACGTTGAAGGGTTAACGAGGCTCGCGACAGCGTTTTGGAGTGCGCTGGTCCTCCAGCGCTTTCGAGTGTTCCAAGTCCTGCGAAAAGCTCCAGAGGGCTGGAGCACTCCAAAACGCTGTCGCGCGTAGAGGATGCCTATTTGACTGCGACGCCATGAACCGATAAGCCTCCGTAACATGTCATCAACCGCCCCCGAAACCTCCCCCAAGCCCGCCGTGCCTGCGGATTTGGAAATCAAAGATGCGCAGCTCATCTTCAACCATGTCTGGAAGCAGCTCGAAGCGGATTACGGCCGCGCAAACCTGCGCTTCCCGAAAGAGCTGATCCTGCTCGGTGGCGCACCGGGCGCGGGCAAAGGCACGAACACCGACTTCATCCGCGAAATGCGCGGCATCACGGCGGAACCGATCGTCGTCAGCGCCTTGCTCGACAGCCCCGAAGCGCAAAAACTGAAAGCCCAGGGTGGCATGGTGGGGGATCGCGAGGTCGTGGGCATCCTCATCCGCAAGCTGTTGGAGCCCGAGCAGCAAAACGGCGCCATCCTCGACGGCTTCCCGCGCACGAAGGTGCAGGTGGAGTGCCTCAAGATGCTCTTCGACAAGATGGTGCGGCTGCGCCGCGACTTCCTCGACACGCCCGACGCCGCGCATTTCAAGCAGCCCATCTTCCACATCATGGTGCTCTTCGTTGATGAGTCGGAAAGCATCGCGCGACAGCTCAAGCGCGGCCAGGAAGTGCTCGCGCACAATGCGGAGGTGCGCAGTTCCGGCCTTGGAGAGCTTTGGGAAGAGCGCGCCACCGATTTCGATGCCGCGCTGGCGCGGAATCGCTACAAGGTCTTCAAAGAGAAAACGTATGACGCGCTCGTCTCGCTGAAGGAGATCTTCCACTACCACTTCATCAACGCGCAGATGCCGTTGGAGCTGGTGCAGGAGAACATCGTCAAGGAACTGGAATATCAAAGCTCCCTGGAGCTCGACCCGCGCACCTTCGACCTCCTGCGCAAGCTCCCGCTCGCCAGCGAGATCATCCGCCATGCACGTCAAGACCTCGTGCGCCGCCTGGATGCCTACAAGGTCGAGAAGCCCGAGCTAATGCAGTCCGTCGTCGAGTTCATCGAGGCGAAGATGATGCCCATCATCGTCCGCCACGCCATCTCAGGCCGTGCCGACATCAACTCCGAGAACAAGCTCTTCCACGATCCCGAGGCGCTCGCTATCCTGATCGACATCTTCTCCGAACGCGGTTTCCACGCCACGGCTGACCTGCATCTCATCGAAATCCCCGAGCGTTTCGACCTGCAAACCGGCGAGATCCAGTGCCGGAAGAAAAAGGTCTTCCGCTTCAGCATTCGATTCAAGGGTTCGGAGATTCGTCGCGGGTAAGCATCGCATGACCCCGTCCCGCCTCGACTTCCAGCTCCAAGCCCGAGCCAGCGGCTCACGCGCTCGTGCGGCGACGTTTCGGACACAGCATGGGGTGATTCAAACACCGCTTTTCATGCCAGTCGGCACGCAGGCGACGGTGAAGGCGCAGACACCGGAGTCGCTGGCGGCCTCGGGATCGCAGATTTTGCTCGCGAACACCTACCACCTGCTGCTGCGGCCAGGGCCGGAGGTGTTTGAGAAGATGGGCGGCATCCATCGCTTCATGAAATGGCCGGGCGCGGTGCTCACGGACTCGGGTGGTTATCAGATCTTCTCGCTGCCGCACTCGCGGTCGATGACGGAGAAGGGTGCGGTGTTTCAGAGCTATGTCGATAACCGCCGCATCCTCCTCAGCCCGGAGTTGAGCATCCAGACGCAGCGCAGCATCGGCAGCGACATCATGATGGTGCTCGATCAGTGCATTCCGAGCACCGCCGATGAAAAAACGGCGCGGAAGGCCCTGCAGGTCACGCAACGCTGGGCCGCCCGCAGCCTCGCGGCACGCGAAGACTCGCCGCAATCGCTCTTCGCCATCGTGCAAGGCGCGTTGTATCCGCAGTTGAGAAAGGAAAGCGCTGCCGGACTTGTCGAGATGCCCTTCGACGGCTTCGCCATCGGCGGACTGGCGGTGGGCGAGGAAAAACATCAACGCGAGGATGTGTGCGAGTTCACCGCCACGCTGCTGCCGGAGGATCGTCCGCGTTATCTCATGGGTGTGGGCATGCCGATCGACCTGCTGGAGGCGGTGCATCGCGGGATGGACATGTTTGACTGCATCATCCCCACGCAGGTGGCGAAACGCGGCACCGCCTTCACCTCGCGCGGCATCGTCGAGCTGCGCCGTTCGGTTTACAAATTCGCCGATGCGCCGCTTGATGCCGCCTGCACCTGCCCGGTGTGCGCCACGCACTCCCGCGCCTATCTGCATCATCTGACGAAGACTCAGGAAACACTTGGCTGGACGCTCGTTGGGCAGCACAACATCCACTTCTACCATCAGCTTATGCGCGAGATCCGCACGAGCATTTTCGAAGACCGCTTCCTGCCGCTCTACCACGAGAAGCGGGCCATTCTCGCTGAGGAAGACATTGATCATCCCGTTTCACCACCCAAACGCGGCACCACGACGTCCGTGAGCGAAATCGGCCGCTACGAGCTGCACGGTTCCTCCATCCGAGTGCTCGATTCGGATGAAGTCATCCCTACGAGCCTCGAAAACGATCTCCCGCTGCTCACGAAGCTCCTGCATGTGAAAACCGATGAACCGCTCATCGTCTGGGACATCGGCCTCGGTGCCGGAGCTGCCGCGATCTCCGCCATTCTCACCTACGAGGCCGCAGCACAGAAACAGGCCGTGCGTCCGATGCATATCATCAGCATCGCGAACGATCTCGACGCGCTCAAGCTGGCCCTCAGTCACAAAAAAATCTTCCCCTGGCTCCGCCACGGCGCGGCTGACACGCTGTTGCATCGCGGTGCGTGGAAATCGCGATTCTGCCAAGGATTGAGCTGGTCGCTGGCCAAGGAAAACGAGCCGCCGAAGCCGGATTTGATTTTGCGGACGCCGATTCCCGGCATGCAGATCGATTTGAGCGCTCACGAGTGCCCCAGCGTGGAGTTCGTCAGCTAAAAGTGGTCCGCACAGTCCTCTGTGTGGCGCTCCGCAAACAGGATGACTCCCTCGCAATCAAGAACTTCGTTTCTTCGCGGATGGTATTTGAAAAATGCACACCAGGAGGCTTCCACGCCCCGCACAGGGGACTGTGCGGACCACTTTGATCCTGATCTTGCGCCTCGGCTCGCTCCCCGTTAGTCATGCGTCCTCATGTCCACCATCGTTGTCACCCAGAAAAACGGCGTCGCCTGCATCGGCGCTGACACGCTCAGTTGTCTCGGCTCGCTGCGTCAAAAGGCGCAGCATGTCGTGAACAAAACCAAGATCACCAAGATCAGCGACACCTTCATCGGCCTCACAGGCACCTCGGCAAGTTTGGTGGTGATGAACAGCTACTTCGCCAATCCCGAGCGTCCGCGTGATTTCTCCTCCTGCGAGGCCATCTTCGAGACCTTTCGCCACGCGCACCACTGGCTGAAGGCCGAGCACTTCATGGCTTCCATGCCTGACAAAGGCGAGGAATACGAAACCACGCAGTTCTACGGCCTCGCCGCCAACCAGCAGGGCATATTTGCGATCTACTCGTATCGTTCCGCACAGCAGTTTCACAAGTTCTGGGCCGCTGGCTCTGGTCGTGACTACGCCCTCGGCGCGATGCAGGCCGCTTATGACAAAGCCAAGACGGCGGAGGAAATCGCCCGAGCTGGCCTGGAAGCCGCCGCCGAATTCGACAGCGCCACCGCCGCGCCTTTTGAAATTCACAACGTGCCCCTGCTCTCCGCCGAGAAACCCAAAGCCAAGCGCAAGAAGTAGCAGTCTCCATCTCAACGCGAATGCTTACGAATACCCGCGAATCAGCACAAATTCAGATGCAGCATTCGCGAAAATTCGCGGACATTCCGAAACATTCGCGTTTAAAATAATCTTCTCCGACCCAACCATGAAGCGTCTCCTCCTTCCTCTCCTCGCTCTCACGTCTGCCTTTGCGGATGGCCCCAAAGACAACCAAGCCGACAACGTGCGCCCAGTGCCGCCTCCGGGTGTGGCTGTTCCTGATGCGGATCGTGTGCGGCTCACCGAAGGACTTGCCAAACTGCGTGCCGCAATCGACGAAGCCCTGAAAGCCCAGGCGAAGAACCCGCTGCTGGCCGATCTGCTACCCGACCTCGAGATTTATCACAAGGCGGTCGATTGGGCGCTGCGTTACAACGAAGTCCACAAGCTCACCGAGCTGAAAAGCGCGGACGAACTCATCGCGGAAGGCTTGCAGCGTGCTGAGCAGTTCAAAACCGGCCAGACGCCATGGACGAAGCAGAAGGGACTCGTCGTGCGCGGCTACCGCTCGAAGATCGACGGCTCGGTGCAACCTTACGGCATGGTGATTCCTGACAGCTACGTCGGTGCCCCTTCCCGCCTCGACATCTGGTGCCACGGACGCGGCGAGACACTCAGCGAGATGTCCTTCCTCGATCAGCGTCGCAAACAGACCGGCCAGATCGCACCGAAGGGCGCTCTCGTGCTGCATCCCTACGGTCGCTACTGTTGCGCCAACAAGTTCGCGGGCGAGATCGACCTGCTCGAAGCCATCGACCACGCGAACAAGTTCTACGCCATCGACGAGGACCGCGTCATCGTGCGCGGCTTCAGCATGGGCGGCGCGGCGGCGTGGCAGTTCGCGGTGAACTACGCGGAGAAGTGGTGCGCGGCGAATCCGGGCGCAGGCTTCGCCGAAACACCCGAATTCCTCGGCGGTTTCCAGAATGAGGATGTCAGCGGAGCGCCGTGGTATCAGCAGAAGCTCTGGCACTGGTACAACGCCACGGACAACGCGCTGAACCTCGAAAACTGCCCCACCGTGGCCTACAGCGGCGAGATCGACAAACAGAAGCAGGCCGCCGATGTGATGGAGCGCACGCTGCGCGGCGAAAACGTCGATCTGCTGCACATCATCGGGCCGCAGACCGCGCACAAAATCCATCCTGACTCGCTCGTCGAAATCGAGAAGCGCCTTGCCAGCATCGCCGCCATCGGACGCACCCGCGCGCCGAACGAGATTCACCTCGCCACCTGGTTCCTGCGCTACAACCGCATGCACTGGGTCATCGTGGACGCCTTGCAGGAGCACTGGGCGCGCGGTCGCATCCATGCCCGCATCACGGGTCAGTCCGAGGTCACGATCAAACTGCAAAACATCACCGCCTTCACGCTCGACATGCCCAGCGGCCACTGCTCGCTGTCGTTGTTGTACAAGCCCACCGTGATCATCGACGGCCAGGTTTTGGAGGTCACGCGCCCGAAACTGGACCGCTCCTGGCGCGTGCATTTCCAGCTCAAGAACAGCAAGTGGGGGCAGACCCTCGGCAACGACGAACCCGGCAAGCTGGCCAAGAAACACGGTCTGCAAGGCCCCATCGACGACGCGTTCATGGACAAGTTCCTCTTTGTGAAGCCGACGAAGCCCGGCTTGAGCGAAAAAGTCGATGCCTGGGCCAAGGCGGAGCTGGAACGCGCCCAGTTTGAATGGCGTCGTCAATTCCGTGGCGATGCGCCCACCAAAGACGATGCCGCGATCAGCGACGCCGACATCGCCGCGAACAACCTCGTGCTGTGGGGTGACCCGCAGAGCAACGCGATCCTCGCCAAGATCGCCGACAAGCTGCCCATTCAGTGGTCGAAGGACAAACTCGTCGCGAATGGCAAGACCTACGATGCCACGACCAACGCGCCCGTGCTAATCTACCCGAACCCGCTCAACCCCGCGAAGTATGTCGTGATCAACAGCAGCTTCACCTACCGCGAGTACGATTACCTCAACAATGCCCGCCAGGTGGCGAAGCTGCCGGACTGGGCGGTGATCGATCTCTCCAAGCCGAAGACCAGCCAGGCTCCCGGCGGTGTCGTGGATGCCGGTTTCTTCGGTGAAAGCTGGGAATGGAAACCCGCACCTGCCCAGAACTAAGCCATGCAACGCCCGCTGCTCGCTTTTGCCCTGCTGTGGTTGATCCCGTGCGTCATTGCTCAATCCCCCAAGGTTGAGACAGCGCTCACGAACAGCCTGGAGATGCCGTTTGTGCGAGTGGCGAGCATCAACGCGCTGGTGTGCCGCCACGAGACACGGGTGAAGGATTACCAGGCCTTTGTCACAGCGAACGCTCTTGAATGGAAGAAGCCTGACTTTCCACAAGCACCCGATCATCCCGCCGTGAACGTGAGCATGCAGGACGCCGAGGCGTTCTGCGAGTGGCTGGGCAAAAAGGAAGGCCGCAACTATCGCCTGCCCACCGACCAGGAATGGAGCCTGCTGGCCGGCTTGAAGGAAAAGCCCGACATTTTTCCCACGCAGCAGCCAGCGAGCACAGGACACTTTCATTGGGGCACACGTCCGCTGGCCAAGGATGTCGGCAATTTCTGTGACGAGGCCTTCGGCCGCAAGTATCGCGGCAGCTACGATGCAAAGTGGCTCGAAATCGACGACGGTTACTCCGACACCGCGCCGGTGGGCAGCTATCCGGCGGATGCGAACGGCCTCTTCGACTTCGCAGGCAATGTCTGGGAATGGGTGCAGGGCTGGTATGACCCGCCTAAGAACACCCTGCGCATCGTACGCGGCGGAGCCTTCCGCACCGGCGGCGAAAAACGTCTGCTGGCCTCGTTTCGCGGCCCCGATCCCTACAACATCCGTCTCGACAGCGTCGGCTTCCGCATCATCTGCGAGAAAGAGTGAGATGATCAGCGGCTCAGCTCCAGCATGCGAAGGAGCGGCTTCTCAGCACGCTGGCGCAGGTCTTCAGGCATCTCGACACGCGGTGAGAGATCGCGCAGGCAGTCGTGCAGCTTTTGCAGCGTGTTGAGCTTCATGTAACGGCAGTCAGCACAGGCGCAGTGGCCGGTGGGGCCGGGAATGAAGGTCTTGCCCTGCACCTCGCGCTCCAGGCGGTGCAGCATGCCGCTTTCGGTCACGATGATGAAGGCGCTGGCCGGGCTGTTGCGGCAATAACCGACCATTTTTTCCGTGCTGCACACCTCATCGGCCAGCATGCGCACCGCATAGGTGCATTCGGGATGCGCGACGACTTTGGCGTCCGGGTATTCGTCTTTGATCTTTTGAATGCTGTCGCGGGTGAACTCGACGTGGACGTAGCACGCGCCCTTCCACAGGTCCATTTTGCGCCCCGTGCGTTCCATGACCCACGAGCCGAGGTTTTGATCCGGCACAAAGAGGATCGGGCGGTCCTTCGGCGCTGCCTCGACGATCTTGTCGGCGTTGCCGCTGGTGCAGATGCAGTCGCTCAGCGCCTTCACATGGCCGCTGCAGTTGATGTAGGCGATGACGTAGTAGTTCTTGGCCGCGTTCGCCTTCAAAAACGCCTCAAGCTGCGGTCCGGGGCAGCTTTGCTCCAGCGAGCAGCCGGCATTCGCATCCGGCAACACGACGATCTTGCCCGGATTCACGATCTTGGCCGTCTCCGCCATGAAATGCACGCCGCAGAAGACAATCACGTCCGCTTCGGTCTCCTTGGCCTTGTAGGCGAGACCGAGTGAGTCGCCCACATAGTCAGCGATCTCCTGGATGGCCTTGTCCTGGTAATTGTGAGCCAGGATCACGGCGTTGCGTTCCTGTTTCAGGCGCTTGATTTCTTCGATGAGGCTGGGGGCGGTGATTGCGACCATGGGAAAGGAGTAAAACAGACGGGAGCGGAAGCAAGAAGAGCGGTCAAGGAGTCAAGAATTGGTCAAGAGGTCAAGCCGTGGTGAGCCATTCGTCGTTCGACATTCTTCATTCGGCATTCCACATTCCTCGCGTGACTCAAAAACAGCCCCACCCCCTCCTCGACCTCGCGCTTACCGTCATCTTGCCCTCCATCGCGCTAGAAAAGCTCAGTGCGCCGGACCGTCTTGGCCCCGCCTGGGCGCTGATGGTGGCGCTTCTGCTGCCGCTGGGCTTTGGCATCTGGTGCTTCATGAACAAGCGCGGGCTGAACTTCTTTTCCGTGCTCGGTTTGATCGCCGTCATCGTCACCGGCGGCCTGGGGCTGCTCCAGCTCAACGCGACGTGGTTTGCGGCCAAGGAGGCAATGTTCCCCATCTTCCTCGGCATCGCCTTCCCCCTGAGCCACCGCTGGGGCAAACCGCTCATCAATGAGATGCTGC
>Ga0209573_1005806_pt1 | contig 10781 bp, 10 predicted proteins | sample TNRBio252014_DNA_FD_185870 | JGI IMG/M metagenome (GOLD analysis project Ga0209573, IMG submission 185870) | Wastewater treatment Type I Accumulibacter community from EBPR Bioreactor in Madison, WI, USA - TNR Reactor_6/25/2014_ DNA (SPAdes)... | ecosystem: Engineered > Bioreactor > EBPR >...
TCGAATGATCCAAAACCGGAACGTTCACCCGAGGAAAGATCGGTCCGGATCGGCGGTTTGGCAATCCGCCCTTTCGAAAAATGCGTCTCCTGGATCGTGCGGGCACCGCCTGTTGGGGCCGTGATCAGCTCGCGAGATGGACCTCCGTCCCTGCCAGCAAATCGTCCCCTTTTTCCAAACGCGCCAAATTCTCCGTCGTGACGCGGGCGATTTCGGAGAGAGCTTCTTCGGTGAGGAAACCCTGGTGCGAGGTGACGAGGACGTTCGGGAAACTGACGAGGCGGGCGAGGTCGTCGTCCTGGAGGACCTCGTGGGAGAGATCCTCGAAGAAGACGCCTTCCTCGATCTCGTAGACATCGAGGGCGACGCCGCCGAGGTGGCCCTGTTTGAGCGACTCGATCAAGGCGCTCGTATCGATGAGGCCTCCCCGGCTCGTGTTGAGGAGGTAGGCTCCCTCCTTCATCGTCGCGAGGGATCGTTCGTTGATAAGGTAATGGGTCTCGGGGGTGAGAGGGGTGTGCAGGGATACCACATCCGATCGCGAGAGGAGATCCTCGAGTCCGATGTAAGTCGCGCCATTGGCAGCCGCCCATGCATCGTCCGGGTAAAGATCGTAAACGAGCACCTCCATCCCGAAGCCCTTGAAAATCTGCGCGGTGATTTTACCGATTTTGCCCGTCCCGACGATGCCGGCGGTGCGTCCGTGGAGGTCGAAGCCGACGAGGCCGTTGAGGGAAAAGTTGTGTTCGCGGACGCGGTTGTAGGCACGATGCGTCTTGCGATTCAGGGTGAGGAGCAACGCCACCGCATGCTCGGCGACGGCGTGGGGCGAGTAGGCGGGGACCCGCGCGATGCGAATGCCGATGTCGGCGGCGGCCTTGAGATCGACTTGGTTGAATCCGGCACAGCGCAAGGCGACGAGGCGGACGCCCTGCCGGGCGAGGGCCTCGAGGCAAGCGCGGTCGATCGTGTCGTTCACGAAGACGCAGACGGCCTGGGCGCTACCCGCGCTCGCGGCGGTGTCGGCGGAGAGGCGGAAGGCGTGGAAGTGGAACTCCACCCCGAGCTTCTCGCCTGCCGGGACGAAAAAAAGATGATCGTAGGGCTTGGCATCGTAAAAGGGGACCTTCATCATCGGAATTACGTAGGTCGCGCACGGCGGACCTCGATGCAACCTTTCCCGGAACGATGAATCCCACTAACCGACGTCATTTTCTCCAGACCGCCGCGGGTGCAGCGGCGCTTTCCGGTCCCTTGTTTGCACCCTGGGTGAAGGCCCAATCGAAGACAGGCAAAAAATACCGCACCGCCCTGATCGGTTCGGGCTGGTGGGGGATGAACATTCTCCGCGTCGCGATCGCTGATGGTTCGGTCGAGGTGGTGGCGCTCTGCGACGTCGATGCGGATGAGCTCGAGGTGTCGGCCGACGAGGTCGAGAGTCTCACGGGAACCCTGCCCGCGACCTATCGCGACTACCGCGAGATGCTGGAGAAGGAAAAGATCGAGATCGCGATCATCTCGACACCCGACCACTGGCATGCCCTGCAGGGCATCGCCTGCATCGAGGCGGGTGCGCACGTTTTTGTCGAAAAGCCGACCGGCCACACCATCCTCGAGAGCCGGGCCATGGTGAAGGCGGCGCGCGCCCACGAGCGCACCGTGCAGGTGGGAATGCACCGTCGCATCGGACCCCACCATGTCAGCGGGATGAAGTTCCTCAAGGAGGGCGGTGCCGGCGAGATCGGCATGATCCGCGCCTTCGCCCACAGCCCGGGCGGGGTCGAGACACCCACCCCGAACGATCCGGTGCCGATGAATCTCGATTGGGATCTCTATTGCGGTCCCGCCCCGCTGCGCCCGTTCAATAAACGCATTCATCCGGGGGGCTTCCGCAATTACCTCGACTTCGCCAACGGCATCCTTGGCGACTGGGGCGTGCATTGGCTCGACCAGATCCTCTGGTGGTCGGAGGAAAAACATCCCAAGACGATCTTCTCGGCGGGCGGACGTCCCGTGAAGGGACCGGTCGTGCTGAACGAAAAGGAGCAGACCTCCGACTCACCCGATCACCAGGTCGTGACCTACGAGTTCGAGAAATTCACCGCGGTGTGGGAGCACCGGCGCTTTGCCGGGAACGAGACCGAGAAGTCGAAGGTGGGCTGTTATTTCTACGGCTCCAAGGGCATCTTCCACATGGGCTGGCGCGATGGATGGACTTTTTATCCTGCCGATGGCAAGGGCCCCGTCGTACACGAAGATCCGAAGTTCGACGATGAGAAGGACGGTCACAACGTCCCTCCGCTCTGGCGCGACTTCATCGAATCGATCGAGGCGAAGCGGCATCCCGTCGCCGATGTCGAGATCGGTCACCTCGCCACGAACATGAGCTTGCTCGGCATGATCAGCCAAAAGCTCGGCCGCAGCGTTAAGTGGGATGGAGCGAGCGAGCGTTTCCCCGACGATGAGGAGGCGAATGCGCTGCTGAAGCGGGAATACCGGGAACCCTGGGTTTACCCGGCGTAGTCTCACCGAACGCTCACTCGATCGCATCAAGTGCGATGATGATGTCGCGAGGTTCGGCGCGTTTTGTGTAGTCAGCTTCGAGGAAGGACCACGTGATCTTTCCGTCAGGGGCGATCACGTAGGTCGCGGCGAGAGGAAGTTCGTTTTTTGCGGCATCGGGTCCGTTGTAATCCTCCATGTTGAAGAAGCCCGCGTAGAGTTTTTCGACCTCGGGAGTCAATTCGAAGACAAGACTGTATTTCTTCGCGATCTTGAGGCCGGAGTCGGAAAGGACGGTGAAGTGCAGCCCGTTTTTTTCGACGGTAGTGAGCGATTTGTCGGGGAGCTCGGGTGAGACCGCGATGAGCTGGGCTCCGAGTTCCTCAATCTGCGGAAGGATCTGCTGGTAGGCGGCAAGTTGGACATTGCAGTAGGGGCACCATCCGCCACGGTACCACGTGAGGACGACGGGGCCCTTCTTCAGTTCTTCGGAAAGTGTGACGGCTTGGCCGCGGGAATTTTGAAGGGTGAAATCGGGCGCGGTGTCTCCTGTCTTGGCGGCCCCTTCGACGACGGCGGCACGTTTCACTGCCTCGATTCCCGCCGCATAGGCAGCCCGCTTCTCCGGGGAGGCCTTCGCCTGGTTCGCAGTCCTGAGGGATTCGATCTGTTCCGCCAGTTTGACGGGAACGTCCTCTGCACGGAGTAGGGAAAATGAAAGCAGGGCGGCGGCAAAGAGGAGGTGGAGACTCATTTGAACGGGGACGCCTGCGCGGGTGAGACCTTACAAAGGAACAAAATCCCGTGTATGGGAATCAAAAAAGAAGGCCCGACGGGGAAATTCCGCCGGACCTCTGTCGAAAGAACGTTCGTCGAGTATCGGATCAATAGCCGTAATACTTCTTCTTGGCCTTGTTCTTGGCAATGGCCGAGCCGGCCACGGCGCCAACGGCGCCACCGATGAGAGCGCCGGTGCCGTCACCGATGAGGGCGCCCGTGCCCGCTCCGATCGCGCCGCCGACGACGGCACCCTTTTCACCGGGGGTGCAGGAAACGAGGAGAGAAGTGGCCGCGATGGCGGAAAGAAGGGTGAGTTTGATCGAAGATTTCATGGGAGGGAATCGAGGTGGTAGTGGTTGTGGTTTGATTCGCGCCGTGTCCGACGCGACAAGAGATTGTCGCGAATCTTCAGATAAGGGAAGGGGAAATTTGGGAAAAATCCACGCTGCCGTTCCCGGTTCAGCGCTTGAGAATTTTTCGCAAATAGCCTCCCGTCAGCGATCCTTTCGCCTTGGCCACGTCCTGCGGTGTCCCCTGCGCGACGATCTGTCCGCCCGCGCCGCCGCCGCCCGGTCCGAGATCGATGACCCAGTCGGCGCATTTGATGACGTCGAGATTGTGCTCGATGACGATAAGGGTATTTCCCTGGTCGCGGAGCCGGTAGAAGACTTCGAGCAGCGTCGCGATGTCGGCGAAGTGCAGACCGGTGGTCGGTTCGTCGAGGAGGTAGATCGTTTTGCCGGTCGCGGTCTTGCCGAGTTCCGTGGCGAGCTTGATGCGCTGCGCCTCACCGCCGGAAAGGGTTGTGGCCGATTGGCCGAGGGCGACGTAATCGAGCCCGACATCGCGGAGGGCGCGGAGGGGTTGGGCGATCTTGGGCACCTTCTGGAAAAAGTCGAGCGCCTCCTCGACGGTCATCTCGAGGACGTCGGCGATGCTCTTGCCGCGATAGGTCACGTCGAGGGTCTCGCGATTGTAGCGGCGTCCGTTGCAGGACTCGCAGGTCACGTAGACATCGGTCATGAAATGCATGTCGATCTTGATGGCCCCGTCGCCCTGGCAGGTCTCGCAGCGCCCGCCCTCGACATTGAAGCTGAATCGCCCCGGCTCGTAGCCCCTCGTCCGTGAGGCGGGGAGCTGGGAGAAGAGATCGCGGATCGGTCCGAAGAGCCCGACATAGGTCGCGGGATTCGAGCGCGGGCTGCGACCGATCGGCGCCTGATCAATGACGATGGCCTTGTCGAGGTGCTCCATGCCCTCGATCGCATCATGTTCTCCGGGCTTGTCCTTGCTGTGGTGGAAATGGCGGAAGAGGGCGCGGCGAAGAATATCGTCGACGAGGGTCGATTTGCCGCTGCCGGAGAGACCGGTGACACAGATGAAACGACCGAGGGGAAAACGCACCTCGAGGTTTTTCAAATTGTGCTCGCGGGCGCCGCGGATGACGAGCTCGCGTGAATCGCCGTCGGTGAAGAGGGGTTTGTCAGGAATCTCGATGCGCCGTTTTCCTGACAAAAACGCCCCGGTGATGGACTTGGGATTCGCCTCGACTTCGGCTGGGGTTCCCTGGGCAAGCAGCTCGCCACCGTGGGCCCCGGCGCCGGGACCGAGATCGAGGAGGTGGTCGGCGGCGCGGATCGTGTCTTCGTCGTGCTCGACGACGATGACGGTGTTGCCCGCGTCGCGCAGGTTCTGCAGGGTGGCGATGAGCTTTTCGTTGTCGGACTGGTGAAGTCCGATGCTGGGTTCGTCGAGCACGTAGAGGACGCCGGCAAGGCCCGCGCCGAGCTGGGTGGCGAGGCGGATGCGCTGGCTTTCGCCGCCGGAGAGGGTGCCGCTCTCGCGATCGAGGGTGAGGTAGCCGATCCCGACGGTGTTGAGGAAGACGAGACGTTTCCGCACCTCGTGGAGGACCTCGGTGGCGTAGGTGGCCTGCACTTCGCTGAGCTCCACCCCGTCGAGCCAGGGGATCGCTTCGGAAATGGCGAGCGAGGCGAAACCCTCGATCGAAAGTGGTCGTTGGCGATGGGCGAGGGTGACGGCGAGAATCTCGTCCTTCAGCCGCTTGCCGCCGCAATCGGGACAAGGTTTCGCCGACATGAAGCGACGCACGTTGCGTTTCGTCATTTCGCTGTCGCTTGTCTCGAGAAGCCGGGTCGCCTGGGTCGCGAGTCCCTCGAAACGCTCGTCGCCGAAGAGGAGCGCTTTTTTGAACTCGCGCGTCAGGCTGCGGACGGGTGCGTCGAGGTCGGCCTGGTAGTGTTTCGCGAGATCGGCGATGGCGCGCTGGTGGAAGCCCTTGCGCGACTTCGAACCGGTCCACCAGGTCTTCACGGCGCCTTCGTTGAGAGTTTTGTCAGGATCGGGCACGATCAGCTCGGGATCGGGCACGAGCTTCGAGCCGAGACCGTGGCAGCCGGGGCAGGCCCCGAAGTGGCTGTTGAAGGAGAAGTGCTTCGGCGTCAACTTCGGCAGGGAAAAGCCGGTCTCGGGATTGGTGTATTGGAAGGTGAAGTCGTGGCGCTCGTAGTCCTCCGCGCCCGGCGTTTGGGCGAGGGCGGCGACACGGTTTTCGGAGAGCTTCTGCGCGATCTCGAGCGAATCGGCGAGACGGCTGCGCAGATCATCGCGGACGACGAGGCGGTCGATCACGATCTCGACGACCTTGGCTTTCGTTTTCTCGGCGATCTCCTCGATCTCGACCAGTGCGCCGTCGAGGCGGGCGCGGAGAAAGCCCTGCACCCGGTATCGCTCGAGACTCTCGCGGACGGTCTCGCCCTTTTCGACCTTCACCGGAGCGACGAGGATGAGCCGCGTGCCCTCGGGAAAGGCGACAAGGACATCGACGATGTCCTTGATCGTGTGGCGCACCAGCGGCGTCCCGGTGACGGGATCGTGGGGGCGGCCGAGGGCGGCGTAGAGGATGCGGAGGTAGTCGTAGATCTCCGTGGCCGTGGCAATGGTCGAGCGCGGATTCGGTTGCGAGCTGCGCTGCTCGATCGCGATGGCCGGGGTGAGGCCCTCGATGAAATCGACCTCGGGCTTCTCGAGACGGTCGAGGAATTGCCGAGCGTAGGCCGAGAGAGACTCAACGTAGCGCCGCTGTCCTTCGGCGTAGATGGTGTCGAAGGCGAGCGACGACTTCCCCGATCCCGAGACGCCGGTGATGACGACAAAGCGATTCCTCGGGATCTCGAGGTTGAGGTTTTTCAGGTTGTGCTGCCGGGCACCCTGGATTCGAATGATCGCGTTGTCGCCCATGGGGAAAGTCTCCGGAGAGGAGGGGACAACATTGAGGAAGATTGGTGCGCCGCAAGGGGAGAGTCGTTCGATCCCTCCATGAACCCGCTGGTCGAGATGGGTCGCAGAAACGATGATAGGGACGCGCGCTGGCTTGAGGATTTCCTCGGGCAACGTCTCGAAATCCAGATCCCCCGGCGCATCGTCAGGCGACCTCGTTCAGGAGTGTATCCAGACAGGTGATGTGATCCTCGATGCTGGTCAGCAGATCACTACGGATCAGTGCCTTGAAACTCTCCGAGGTGGTTTCATCATCGAGCGCATCCTCGTAGTCGTTCCTTCCTTGCTCCTCGCCCTGCTTCAGGGATGCTACGGTGGAAGCGGCGCCAAGGAAAGTGGTCGGGGTCTGGATGCTGTTGGCAAAGACTCCCCACGCTCCCGCACCGATGGCCGGGTCTCCTCCCATCTCGCGCACCATGGAGGTGAGGAGCCGGGCGGACCGTCGGTGGTCGTTTGAGATTCGAGCCAGATCCAGCGCAGCGGCCAACGCGGGATGTCTCTTGATCGCCATTTCATAGGATTGCACCGCGGAGAGTTCTCCCCGCAATAATTTACAGCTGGTGCGGATACGCTCTGGTGTCAGGTCGGGTTCATTCATGATGCATCGTTGTTGGTGGATTGATGGCGCTCTTTTTGGAGCCGAATTCTTTTCCTGCATGTCAAAAATGGAGGACGCCATGTGAGGGATCAAAATCCCCGGAGGGGCTGGAATTCGCCCACGATGACCCTGTTGGCCATTCGCTGGTCGTCCGTCTTGGAATAGAATACAATCACGGCACCCCCTGCTTTCACGACCTTGAAAGGGACGGGATCTCCGAATTCATCGACGTAGACCGTGCCTTCAGCGTGGAGGTAGCGGATGGGTTCGCGAGAGCCCGATGGGAGGACGACAATTTGACCGCTGCTGATGCCGTGAATCGTGCCGTGGGTCATCACTCCGGACTCCTCCACCTCGACGGTGCCGTCCGAGGTCGTCGATTCAGCATCCGTGGCACCGAGGTCGGACGGGAGCAGGGTTGCGAGGAAGATCGCCTGGATCAAGGGGACGTACACGATCCCGAAAATAGATCCTCAGGCATAACCCGCCTATGGGGTGAAACCCTACTTCTTCTCACGGGTGGGTGAGGGGCCAAACTGACGTTCATGCAGCCCTTGGGTTAAAAACTGCTCGGTCGCATTGATCCCCATGCGATCGAGAAATCCATGGAGGGTGGTGGTGACAAACAGGCGGGAAGCCATCCCGAAATCCTCATTGAGCGACTCGAAGAGCCCGAGCCGGGTGATGAGAATGGAACGAAGGTGCATCACTTCGCGCAGCATCTCGGGCAACTGGAAACCCTGCTGCCAGCGGGCGGAGCCGTGCTCTTCGCCGTCCTTTTCGGACTGGTCCGCGATAGCCTCGCTGCCATAGCGGTTCAGAGTTTCGGTCAAATCATCGAAAAGCTGGGGAAGATGGTCCCGAACTTGTTCGAGGGTCAAAGAATCGGTCGGTATGGCCGGGTCTTTCCGCACGCGGGTGAGCCATTCGTTGATGATGTCGTCGCGCTGGGAGTCGAGGCTTTTGGCCAGACGGCCATTGACGCTGTCGGGATCGGCGGTGGCCATAGGTTTCGCGGGAGTGCCCGGGTGCATGGGGTATTGGAAGGGGATGAACGGGGTGCTCCGCAGAATCTGGCTGTCGAGAGCCGCCAAGTCCATGGGTGGAAACCCGACTCGATGTCCGCATTGCGACACCGGGATGCGATGCAAAGCGGAGGCGATCGAGTGAATGAAAATTACGCCATCAGTGAATTGTCTTGTGGCCGAGGCCTCGCGCTTCTAGGATAAGGTCGGGCATCTCCCGGGACGGACCCCGGTTGAATCCATCAAGTCCACACCGGCAACCTCCCTATCGCGGGCGGCCTTCCCAGGCTCCTCATTCAATGAACCGAGCCACTCCACCGATGCGGGATTTCGCGGCGCGCCTCATTACCCATGAAGCGCGGGCTCGTGGTGTCAATTTCGAGGCACCGATTGCGTTCGCCGTTCTGGATGAGATGAGAAACCATCTCACCACGCTCATGGGAAATGGTGGCCATCGCGCTTTGCTGATGCGTGCCCTTGCTCTGGCCGGGGCGGAAGTCCCTTGGCTGCGCGGTATCCGGGTCGCCGCTGATGGCTCCCTGGAAGGATCGGGCTCGCATGCCGAGTCGATCGACCACGATGAAAGGACCGAGGGTGGAGTGGTGTTGATTGCCCAATTGATGGGATTGCTCGTCGCCTTCATCGGCGAAAAGCTGACACTGCAATTGGTGCGCGAGGTCTGGCCGAAGCTGCCTGACAAGGATTTGAATTTCAAGATTTGACATCGACCATGAAAAAACAAAACGCCGCAGCGAAACGCAACGCGTCCTCAAAAAACGCGAGCGAGTCGGCCAAAGTCGCGATTCGCCAGCTGCCGACCGGCGTGCGCGGCCTCGACGAGATCCTCGGCGGAGGCATTCCGGAGTTTTCCTTCAACATCATCGCCGGTACGCCCGGCTGTGGCAAAACCACGCTCGCGCATCAGCTCGTTTTCGCCAACGCGACGGCCGCGAAACCCGCCCTCTACTTCACCGTCCTTGGCGAGCCTGCGATGAAGATGCTGCGGTATCAGCAGCAGTTTTCCTTCTTCGACGAATCGAAGCTGGGCAAATCCATCCGCCTCTTCAATCTGGCCGACGTAGTGATGGAACAGGATCTGGATGCGGTCCTCGCGGAGATCATCAAGCAGGTGACGAACGTCAGTCCCGGCATCGTCGTGGTCGATTCCTTCCGCACGGTGGTGCGCAAGGTGACGAACGGAGCGAGCGAGGCGGATTTGCAAAACTTCATCCAGCGCCTCGCGCAATTCCTCACGAGTTGGGAGGCGACGACTTTTCTCGTAGGTGAATACGCCGAGTCGGAGATCCGGGACAATCCGCTCTTCACCATCGCCGACGGACTTTTGTGGCTTTGGCAGGTGACGGAGAGGAACTCGGTGGTGCGCAAAATGCAGATCATGAAGCTGCGCGGGCAAGCCTCGGTGCCCGGCCTGCACACGATCCGCATCAGCGACGACGGGCTGCAGTCCTTCCCCCGCACGCTGGGAATGACCGGCAAGAAAGCGAGAAAAGGTCGTCGAAAGCGTCTTTCCACCGGCATCCCCGAGCTGGACACGATGATGGGTGGCGGAATCCTCGAAGGTGACAGCCTCCTTGTGGCGGGACCCTCGGGGACGGGTAAGTCCGCCCTGGCCACGCACTTCATCGACGAGGGACTGCGCCAGGGCGAGTCTGCAATCATGGCGCTCTTCGAGGAACGACCGGAGGGATACACGGCGCGCGCACAAGGGTTCGGGCTCGATCTGAGGACGCCGCAAACATCGGGCAAACTCGAGATGCTCTACCTTCGTCCCCTTGATCTTTCGGTCGACGAGACGATGCAAGCGATCCTCGACGCCATCGAACGGACCGGAGCGAAGAGGCTTGTGATCGATTCCCTCATGGGATTCGAGATGGCTCTGGCCCCCGGATTCCGGGCCGACTTTCGCGAATCCCTTTACCGCATGATCGGGGCGCTGACCGGTGCCGGAGTCACCATCCTCAGCACCGTCGAGGTGGAGGATTCCTTCCAGGCGATGCCCCTCAGCCATTACGCGATCTCCTTTCTCACCGACGACATCCTCCGGATGAGGTATGTCGAGATCGACGGACAGATCCGGAAGGTGATGGTGGTCATGAAAATGCGTGGCGGCAACCACAGCAAGGATATCCGCGAGTATGTCATCACGAACCGGGGTGTCGTGGTGATTAGTCCGCCTCAGACGGACTACACCGGACTCACCACGGGGATACCCACGCGGGTCGGCAAACGGGAGGAAGCCCCGCCCGAGGCGAAGGCAACAAAGTCTCGTGAACGATCCTGATGGCCGCAGACCCCCCATCCACCGAGGGCCCGCATGAGATCTCGAGCCTCGCCCTCGAATCCGCGCCTTTGCCGATGGCCACGGTGGAGGGTGCGACACACATCGTGCGCTATGGCAATCCCGCCTTCTGTCGGCTCATGGGGAAAAACATGGAGCAGTTGGTAGGGATTCCGATTTCGGAACTTCTGCCGGAAAAGGACACGTGCGTTGCCTTGATCGAACGGGTCTTTCGCACGGGCAAATCCCTGAATCACACGGAAAAGGATATTTCGTT
>Ga0209573_1005808_pt1 | contig 10777 bp, 10 predicted proteins | sample TNRBio252014_DNA_FD_185870 | JGI IMG/M metagenome (GOLD analysis project Ga0209573, IMG submission 185870) | Wastewater treatment Type I Accumulibacter community from EBPR Bioreactor in Madison, WI, USA - TNR Reactor_6/25/2014_ DNA (SPAdes)... | ecosystem: Engineered > Bioreactor > EBPR >...
CGATTTCACCGATGCGGTGATGCGCGACTGCAAACTCGTCCGCGCCAATCTGAAGCAGGCCACGCTGAACGGCGTCGACCTGGCGGGTGCCGATCTCTCGGGAGCAGACCTTTCGGGCGCAGACCTGACCGACGCGGTTCTGATCGGGGTCAAAACCGAGGCCTGGCGCACTGACGGGGCCGACCTTACCGGGGCCCTCACCGACGTTCGGTCAGGCCACTCCAATGTCTCTCCCGTAGAGGCCGCCGAACGCCTGGGTCGCCATGCTCGCTGGTGTGAAACCTCGGGCGCAGAGGGGATGCCGTCAGTATTTGACGACCTGGATTTGCGCCTCCTGGAATCGATCCGGGGCTTCAATCTGACCGCACTCTCCGCCCGTCGGGCCGTGTTCTACGGCCTCGATATGGAAGGCGTGAAGCTCCAGGGGGCTCATCTCGAATGCGCGGACCTGCGGGCCTGCAAGCTGCGAGGAGCCGACCTGCGCGGCGCGCGGCTTGCCGGAGCCAAGCTCAACGACGCCGATCTGCGCGAAGCTCACCTCGGACCGCTGCTGCTGGGTCAGGAGCGGTTGCTGCCGGCCGATCTGTCCGGCGCGGTCCTTCGCGGAGCCGACCTGTCCGGAGCCGACCTGCGCCACGCCCGTTTTGTCGAGGCGGATTTGCGCCGTGCGCGCCTTTCGGGTGCCCAGATGCGCCAGACCGACTTCACCTTTGCCCTGCTCGGTGGAACCGCCGGGCTGGAACCCCCTCACCAAGAGACCCACCCATGAGCAACGGACACAGACGGCTCAGCCAAGGCGACCTGGACATGATCCTCCTGGCTCACGAACGCTATGTCTCGGGCCGAAGCGGCGGTCGGCGGGCCATGCTCAAGTTTGTCGATCTGTCTGGCCTGGACATGTCCGGACGGCGGCTGGATGACGCCGACTTCACCGGCTGTCTGTTCGACCAGGCGCGCCTGGTGCGGACCCAGCTCGAGCGCGCGGTTCTGTTCGGCTGTGATCTGCGCATGGCCGACCTGCGGGCTGCCAATCTGAGGCGAGCGGACCTGCGCGGAGCCTGTTTGCGTGGAGCCAACCTGTCGCTGGCCGACCTCACCCAGGCTGACTTCCGCGAAGGGAAGATCGGGATACCTCACCCCGAAAAGGGGCTGACGGCGCTCCGCCACGAGGTCCGCTCCGGCGAGGCTGACGAGGTAAACTTCTCGGGGGCTACCCTCGACCAGTCCAACTTCAACGGCGTGTCAGCGTTCGCTGCGGACTTCTCGGACTGCTCGATGCGCGGGGCCAAATTGGCCGGAGCCAATCTGAAGGACGCCAATCTGGCTGGAGCCTTGCTCGAAGGGGCCGACGTCGTCGGGGCCAATCTGGAAGGCGCCCGGTTCGTCGGAGCCGTCCTGACCGGCTGCGACATCGAAAAGGCCCGGATCGACAAGGCGGATCTGAGTGGCTGCCTGCGGGCACCCGTTACAGATGCCGGAGGTTTGCAAGCACTCGCCCAGGCGGTGGCCCAGGCAGAGGCCTGGGCGCGCTCCGGCGGGCGCGAGGGCGCTCCAGCCCTGATGGATCAGCGCGATTTGCGGCCGCTGCTGGACGGACTGAAGGGTCGCCGCCTGCCGGCGATGAGCGCGCGTGGAGCCTGCCTGGTGGGCATGGATCTGTCGGGCGTCGAACTTCAGGGCGCGAACCTCGAGGGAGCCGACCTGAGGGGGACGACGCTGCGCGGGGCCGATCTTCGCGGCGCGCGCCTGGCCGGATCGAATCTGGTCAAGGCCGACCTGCGTGGGGCCCAGCTCGGGCCGCTGCCGATCTCGACGGATCGATCCCTGCCGACCGACCTGACCGGTGCCCGTCTGCGCTATGCCCAGCTCCAACAGGCCGATCTGAACCACGCCGGGCTCAGGCAAGCCGACCTCCGCGGGGCGGACGTCACGGGTGCCGACCTTTCAGGCGTCGTTCTGGCGGGTGCGGCGCTCGACGAGATCGAGGGCTTCGGCATCGCCGCCTGACAGAAGGGGCGGCCCCTTTCGGGGCCGCCCCTGTTCGCGACCAAACGGTTTGACGGTTAGGCCGATTTCGCCTTTCGGCTCGGCTTGGTGTCAATGAGGCCCTCGGGCGTAGCCGCGATCGGGATGTTCCGCGGCTTCAGGGCCTCGGGGAGCTGGCGCTCCAGCCCGATGGCCAGCAGACCATTCTCAAGCTTCGCATCGGTAACCACGACATAGTCCGCCAGCTGGAACCGGCGCTCGAAGTCGCGCTCGGCCAGGCCGCGGTGCAGGAACCGGCGGTCGCCGGAACCGTCATTGGCAGCCTTGCGCCCGGTGACGATGAGCACGTTCTCGCGCGCCTCGATGTTCAGTTCCTCGGGCTTGAAGCCGGCCACGGCCAGTTCGATTCGGTAGCGGTTCTCTTCGAGGCTCTCGATGTTGTAGGGGGGATAGCCTTGGCCCTCGGTCTTGGACGCGGCTTCCAGCATCGTGAACAGGCGGTCGAAGCCGACAGCCGAACGGGTAAGCGGGGCGAAATCATAGTTGCGCATGGTAACCTCCTGCAGCAGCAAGGTTGAGCCGTCCCGCGTCTTCCCGGGGCGGCTTGGGAGCCAGATGGTGTCGGCCCCGTCCTGGGCACCGGCGTCATCTGTGAAGACCCGATCACCGGCGTCTTCCCGCTTCAGATGGGAAGACCCGACACCCTTGCAAGGGGTGCAAGGATGACCCGCCCGCCGCTTCCAGCTAAGGGTTGGAATCAGAACGTTCCGGAGTCTGCCATGCGTCTCGCCTTCGCCGCCGTGTTTTCCCTCGCAATGCTGTCGCCCGAGTTTGCGCTGGCCCAGACCTTCCCGATCGAACGCGGACAGGCGGCACCCCCGGATTTAAGCGAGGACGAGACCCTCCAGGCGGTCATCGATTCGCCGCTACGTTCGGACGCGGCCCGGGCTCGCGACCAGTATCGTCACCCGTTTGAAAGCCTCACCTTCTGGGGCCTGCGCCCAAACATCACCGTCGTCGAGATCGAGCCGGGCGCGAACTCTTGGTGGGCCGACATCCTGGCACCTTACGCCGCGCGCACCGGCGGGCGCTATGTGGCGGCCTGGGTCGACACCTCCAATCCGCAGACCCCGCAGGCCTCACGCGACGCGCGAGCCGCTCTGGAGGCGCATTTTAGCGCTGAACCGACGACTTTCGGACAGGCGACCGTCGTCGATTTCGGCCCCCTGTCGGGTGTCGCCATGCCGGACCAGAGCGCCGACATGGTTCTGGTCGCCCGCGCCTTCCACAACTGGGCCCGGGTCGATGGGCGGACGGATCGCTATATGAGCGAGTTCTTCCGGGTGCTGAAACCGGGCGGCTATCTCGTGGTCGAGCAGCATCGTGCCGAAGCCGGCTCGGACGTTCAGGCGACAGCTCCGACCGGGTATGTACCGGAAAGCTATGTGATCGAAGCGGCCGAGCGCGCAGGCTTCGTCCTGGAGGCGCGCAGCGACCTGAATGCCAATCCCATGGACAGCCGTGACCATCCGTTCGGCGTCTGGACCCTGCCCCCGGTTCGACGGTCTTCACAGGACGGACGTGAGCTGACGCCGGCCGAACGCGCCCACTATGACGCCATTGGCGAGTCGGATCGGATGACCTTGCGCTTCGTGCGCCCCGCGGTCCCGGCCACCTGAACTCGGCCGCAGGCGTACATGGCTTTGACGGTCCGGGCGGCGCAGTTTAATCCCTTCGCCGACCGTTACGCTACGAGAGGAACGTGACCGGCCTTGGCCCGTTTTCCCGCCACTGAGCTCCGCCGTTTGAACCGCCGCCACCTGCTGTTGGCTGGCACCTGTCTGGTGCTGGCCGGGTGCGGTCGCAACGACGTCGAACCCGAAGACGAAGCGCCCGTTGATCCGAACGCGCCGCCCGTCGGGTCGCTCGCCTGGGCCATTGCCGGAAGCTGGCGCGCCGACGGCCGGCCTCGCGACGTCTGGCGCCATCCACTTGAAACCCTGGAATTCTTCGAGATCGCGCCCGATCAGACGGTGATCGAAATGTGGCCCGGGGCCGGCTACTGGACCGAGATTTTGGCCCCCTACCTCGCGCGGGGGGGGGGGCGGCTCTACTGCGCCAATTTCCAGGTCCAGCGCCCTGAACCCGGTGACGACCCGGCCAGCGGAAACCTCGCAACAGCTCAGCTCGTTGCGCGGTTTCGCGAGCGCTTCGAGAACAATCGCCGGATCTACGGCGAGATCGCCATGACGGAGTTCGGTCCCACGAGCGGACCGCTCGCGCCGGGAGGGTCGGCAGACCTTGTTCTGTTCATGTCCCAGCTGCACAACTGGATGGCGGCCGGCATTGCCGAGAAGGCGTTCGGGGATGCCTTCGCCGCCCTTCGCCCGGGCGGTACCCTGGGCATCGAACAGCACCGGGCTGCCGTGGGCTCCATCCAGGACCCCGCCGCCGCCGACGGCTATGTCCAGGAGGCCTTCGTCAAGCAGCTGGCCGCAGAGGCGGGCTTCGCCTTCGTCGCCTCCAGCGAGGTCAACGCCAACCCTGAGGACACGCGCGACCATCCGTTCGGCGTCTGGACCCTGCCGCCGGAACGTCGATCGGCCCCACGTGGCGCGGCTCCTAACCCTTCGTTTGATCATTCGCCCTATGATGCGATCGGTGAGTCAGATCGCATGACGTTGAAGTTCAGGAAGCCGACCGCGTGAATCGCGCACAAGCCTATGCCGCCAACGCGCCGTTGATGGGCGTCCCGGGTGCCATGCCGCCACCGGGCGGCCAGGGCGAATGGTATCGGGGGGCCGGCGGCCTCAGGCTGCGAGCGGCCTTATGGACGCCGGCCTCGCCGCCGCGCGGGACGGTTATCTTTTCGCCGGGCCGAACCGAACCGATCGAAAAATACTACGAGCTGTATGCCGACTTTCTGGCACGGGGCTTTTGCGTGCTGGCCCACGACTGGCGCGGCCAGGGTCTCTCGGCGCGACTGCTTCCGGACCGGATGCGCGGCCATGCGCGCGCTGTGGAAGAATTCCTCGACGACTATGGCCGCCTGCTGGACCATTTTCAGGATCGGATGCCCCACCCCTGGATCGCCGTGGGGCACTCCATGGGGGCCGCGTTCAACCTCTTGACGCTGGAACAGCATGAGCCGCGCATCGACGGTGCCATCTTCTCCGGTCCCATGCTGCGGATCACGACAGGCAAGCGCTCCATGTGGTCAGCGAAGCTGGCGGTACGCTGGAATCTGAGGCACGGGCGGTCGGCCGACTATGTGCTCGACAACATGGACGACCCGTTCGAGCACACCTTTGAAAGCAATGCTCTGACGCGCGATGCCCATCGCTATGAGCTGTTTCGTCAGCAGCTCTACGCCTGCCCGCATCTGGCGATCGGTGGACCGACCTGGGGCTGGCTGGCGACGGCATTGGATGCCGGTGAGCGGGCCTTGAAACCGCGCGCACTGAAGTCGGTGAAGATCCCGGTCTCGATTATCCAGGGGGCCGACGACTCTCGCGTCTGGAAACAGACCAACCGTTGGGCGGCCAAGCGACTGGGGCGCGGTCGCTATGTCGAGATCAAGGACGCCGAACACGAAGTTCTGGCGGAGCTGGATGAGGCCCGGAGCATATTCCTGTCGGAGTTCGATGCGATGGCAGACTACCTGACCTCGCGCAGTGAGGCCGCAGCCTAGAGCGTGATGGCTTTCGTTGGAACCGCCCAGCGGTTCCAACGAAAGGCTGAATCAGGCTCGCGCTTCCTCCTGGAGCCTGATCAACGGCTTCAATGAAATCGCGAAGCGATTCCATCTCAACCGATCAGGCTCTAGCCGGCCAGAAGGGCTCTGCAGGGATCCGCCAGCAAGGCATCGCCGACCGCCAGCAGGCTTGAGTCGCCGTGCGGTTCGCATCCAGACCAGTCCGTGACGACGCCGCCGGCCGAACGAACCAGGGCGGCTGGGGCGGCCCAGTCCCAGGGCTTGAGGCCGGTTTCGGCCACGACATCCATCCGGCCGGCCGCGACCATGGCGTAGGCGTAGGCATCGCAGCCCAGCCGCGTCAGGCGCGAGGCGGCTCGCAGCGAGTCCCAGCCGCGACGCTGATCGGCGTCGAACAGGATGGGATCCGTCGTCGACAGCGTCGCCGTCGACAGGTCAGGGCAGCGCCTGCACTGGATCGGCGATGACCGGCCCCTGTGGACCCGCCGCGCGCCCGAAGGACCGCCGATAAAGATCTCATCAAGCGCCGGGGCCGCCACCGCCCCCATGACGAGCCGGTCCCGATGCCTCAGCGCGATCAGGGTGGTCCAGAGCGGGAGGCCCGAGATGAACGCACGCGTGCCGTCGACCGGATCCAGGATCCAGACGAACTCGGCATCCGGTCGATCCTCACCGTACTCCTCTCCGACCACGCCGTGGTCCGGAAAGCGAGCGCCGATCAGGCGGCGGATGGCGGCCTCGGCACCGCGATCGGCCTCGGTGACAGGGTCAAAGCCTCCGCCGTGTCCCTTGTCGTCATGGCCGCAGCCGGCACGAAAAATCGGGACGGCGATCTCGGCCGCCGCCCCGCAGAGTTCCAGGGAGAAGTTCTCGAAAACTTGAAAATCGGTCATGCCAGACGCGAGATGGCACAGGCCGCCGCGCCGGTCACGAAACCATTGGTCAGACCGGGTCGCTGCTCTCGGCGTGCAGCGACTTGGCCAGGTCCAGCAGACGCCGGCGCGGGCGCTCCTCCAGCTGGTAGTAGGCCTGGATCAGGTCCAGCGTCTCCTTGCGTGAGAACATGTCGGACCGCTCGGGACGCGTGGCCTGTTGTTCCAGGGCCTCGGCCAGGCCGTCGTAGAAATAGCTGACCGGCGTCTCCAGGGCCTCGGACAACTGCCACAGACGGGCAGCAGAGATGCGGTTGGCCCCGCACTCGTACTTCTGGATCTGCTGGAAGCGGATACCGACCTGCATGGCCAGTTGCTGTTGCGTGAGACCCAGCAGACGGCGGCGGCGGCGCAGTCGCTTGCCCAGGTGAAGATCGATGTCGGTCGCCATTGACCCGTATCCCTTGATAGCGACCGTCCCATTCTTGGACGGCTCTCCTGACAACCGGCAAGGCTCGTGCCGGGAACGAAAACCATGGTTCAGCTTCGCCTGTCAGGAGGCGTCGCCCTTGGCGTGAGGCTCGGCAGGGGCTAGGACCGCCCGGCTCCCCCAACCTGTCGGACCGGCATGATCGCGGAAATCGGGCACCTCGCCCTCATCCTGGCCTTTCTTCTGGCACTGGTTCAGGCCCTGACCGGTCTGGTCGGTGGCGCGCGCCGCGATGCGCGGATGATGGCCGGCGCGCGCGCCTCGGCTCTGATGCAGCTGCTGTTTGTGGCCATGGCCTTCTGTGCCCTGGCCATTGCCTATCTGATCCCGGACTTCTCCGTCGCCCTGGTTCAACAGCACAGCCACTCGACCCAGCCCTGGCCCTACCGACTGGCGGCGACCTGGGGCAGTCACGAGGGGTCACTTCTCCTGTGGGTGCTGATCCTGGCGCTTTACGGCGCGGCAGCGGCCCTGTTCGGACGACGGCTGAGGCCGACATTGGTGTCGCGGATGCTGGGCGTCCAGGCTTTGATCGCCGCGGCCTTTCTCGGGCTCGCCCTGTTCACCTCCAACCCGTTCCTGCGGCTGGATCCGGCCCCGCTGGATGGGGCGGAGCTCAATCCGCTGCTCCAGGATCCCGGCCTCGTGCTGCATCCGCCGCTGCTCTATCTGGGGTATGTCGGGTTCTCGGCCGCGTTCTCACTGGCGGCAGCGGCCCTGATCGAGGGGCGGGCTGACATGGCCTTCGCCCGTTGGCTGCGGCCCTGGATCATCGCCGCCTGGTCGGCGCTGACGCTCGGCATCGCCTTGGGGTCCTGGTGGGCCTACTACGAGCTGGGCTGGGGCGGCTGGTGGTTCTGGGATCCGGTCGAGAATGCGTCGCTGATGCCCTGGCTGGCGGGCACGGCCCTGTTGCATTCGGCCATCGTCCTGGAAAAGCGCGGCGCGCTGATCAGCTGGACCCTGCTGCTGTCGATCCTGACCTTTTCGCTCAGCCTGCTCGGCACCTTCCTGGTGCGATCGGGCGTCCTGACCAGTGTTCACGCCTTCGCGGTCGATCCCGCGCGCGGCTCGGCGATCCTGGCCTTCACCGTGCTGGCCACGGGTGCCGCCTTGGCGCTCTACGGCTGGCGCGCACCGTCGATGCAGACCGGGGCCGTCTTTTCGCCGGTCTCACGCGAGGCGGGCCTGGCCTTGAACAACCTGTTTCTGATGGCCGCGACCGCCGCGGTTTTCCTCGGCACCTTCTATCCGGTCTTCGTTGAGGTGCTGTCGCAGGGCCGTGACCGGATCTCGGTCGGGCCGCCCTACTACGCCATCACCTTCGTTCCGTTGGTCCTGCCGTTGCTGGCGCTGGTCAGTTTCGGGCCGATGCTGAACTGGAAGCGGGATACGCTTAAGGCCGTCTTTGCACGTCTGAAATGGCCCCTGGTCATCAGCGGCGTGGCGCTCATCGCCGCCGTTCTGCTGCTGAGCGTCGCCCATGTGTTGCAGATTCTGGGCGCGACGCTGGGCGTCTGGCTGATCGCGGGAGCGGCCTGGGTTCTGGTCCGGCGCTGGACCGCCGGCGGGCGTGGAGAGTTCGGCTGGCGCATCCGGCGCACGCCACCGGCGGTCTGGGCGCTTTGCCTGGCCCACGCGGGGCTCGGCATGACCGCCATCGGCATCGCCTCCATCACGGCGCTGGAAACCGAGACGGTCGCGACCCTGACGCCGGGGCAGTCGGTGGACTTCGCCGGCCGGCGCATGACTCTGACCCGTGCCGAGCTGGTGGAAGGACCCAACTATCAGGCCGAGCGGGTGACCCTGCACACCACCGCCCCCGGCCTGAACCGCGAGATCGTCTCCGAACGCCGCTTCTATCCGGTGACCGGCACCTGGACGACCGAGGCCGGGATCGATCTGACGCCACTGGGGGCCTATTATGTGTCGCTGGGCGAGCGGCGCGGCGACGGCGTCGTCATTCGGGCCTGGAACCATCCAATGGTCGGGTGGATCTGGTGGGGCGGGCTGGTCATGGCCTTCGGCGGGGCGCTGAGTCTGGCAGATCGACGCCTGCGGCTCGCGGCACCGGCAGGCAAGGAGGGCAAGAGCTGATGCGGCGCCTCCTGTTCTTTGCTCCGGTCGCTGTGCTGGTGGTGCTCGCCGGCCTGCTCTGGCTGGGCCTGAGACGCGACCCTGCAACCCTTCCCTCGACCCTGATTGATCAACCCCTGCCCGCCTTCGAGCTGACGGCGGTGCGGCCCGGAGACACCGAGGGTCTGTCGACGGACGACTTCGGTGGTCGACCGATGCTGCTCAACGTCTTCGCCAGCTGGTGCGTCGGCTGCCGGGTCGAGCATCCGTTCCTGATGGAGCTGTCGCGACAGGGCGTGATCATCCAGGGCCTCGACTGGAAGGACCCACCCGGTGCCGGTGCCGCCTGGCTGGCAGAACACGGCGACCCCTACACCTTGGTTGGCGACGATCCGGATGGGCGCACCGGCATCGACCTGGGCGTCTCAGGCGCGCCGGAGACCTTCATCGTCGATGCCAACGGTCGCGTTCGTCACCGCCATGTCGGTCCGATCACGCCGGAGATCTGGGAAGCCGAGCTGCGCCCGATCCTGCAACGGCTGGAGGCCGAAGGATGAAACGCCTCGCCCTCGCCCTCATCGCCCCACTGCTGATCGCGACCGCGCCTCTGCCGCCGGCACCGGCCGAAGACCGACCATTGGCCGATCCGGCGCTGGAAGCGCGCGCCCAAGCGATCCACGAGTCCCTGCGATGTGTGGTCTGTCAGAATGAATCCATCGCCGAGTCCGGAGCGGTTCTGGCCGCCGACCTGAGGCAGGTCGTGCGCGAGCGCGTCGCGGCGGGGGACAGCGACGAGGAAGTCAGGGCCTTCATGGTCGCGCGTTATGGCGATTTCGTCCTGCTCAAGCCTCCGTTCGAGGCGCAGACCTGGTTGCTTTGGCTCGGACCGTTCCTCGTCGTGCTGGCGGGGGCGGCAGCCGTCGCGGCCTATCTACGTCGTCGTCGCCAGACGCCCGAGGTGGTGCCGCTGTCGGCAGACGAACAGACGCGGCTCGATGCCCTCATGGCTGAGGAGGACGAGAGGTGATTTGGCTCGTTCTCATCCCCATGGCCCTGCTGGCGGCAGTGGGCGTGCTGCTGCCCTTCATCCGCCCGGACGCAGGCGAAACCGTCGCCGTCCCGGCACAGCCCCTGGCACTCAAGGACCGGCTGGCCGAGATCGACAAGCAGGCCGCCGAGGGCGACCTCAGCGCCGAGGAAGCGGCAGCGCTTCGTCTTGAGACCCAGCGTCGCGTGCTTTCTGAAGCCCGCCGGCAGGACGGAGCGGCACGGCCCTTGTCATCGCGCGGCCACCGCATCTTCGGAGTCGTGGCCGGCCTGTTCGTGCTTCTGGGCGGCGCAGGCCTCTATGGTCTGCTGGGCCGTCCTGATCTGGCCACCACCGATGCCTCGGTCGCGGCCCCGTCCGACTCTTCGCTGGACCGGATGATCGCAGCCCTGGAGGGCCAGGTCCGCGAGACACCGGACGATGCGGAGATGTGGCGAATCCTCGGTCAGGCCTATTCCCAGGCCGGCCGCTACGATGCGGCTGCCGGGGCCTATGCACGTGCGGCCTTGCTGATGCCCGAGGATGCTCAACTCCACTCCGCGCTCGGGGAAGCGCTGGTTCAGGTCGCGGACGGCGTCGTCAGCGACGAC
>Ga0209573_1005809_pt1 | contig 10774 bp, 8 predicted proteins | sample TNRBio252014_DNA_FD_185870 | JGI IMG/M metagenome (GOLD analysis project Ga0209573, IMG submission 185870) | Wastewater treatment Type I Accumulibacter community from EBPR Bioreactor in Madison, WI, USA - TNR Reactor_6/25/2014_ DNA (SPAdes)... | ecosystem: Engineered > Bioreactor > EBPR >...
CCGCCGAAGCGCCTGATGAGCACTGAGCGCAAAATCCGTCTGCTTCGCGTGGCTCTTGTCCCTGGTTCCTACCGGGGCGGGATGACCCGCACCATGGTCCTCACCACGAACCACCTCCGGGACATGGGTTTCGAGGTCGATTCGCTTTATGAGGAGGATATTCCGAGCAGAGTATCCAAACGCATGCGCCGCTTCACCGGCCCGTATGAGGCAGCAGAGGAGGCAAAGCGTCACATCGCCCAACACGGCCCCTATGATCTCATCGAGGTGCATGAACCTCTGGCAGTCGGTTTTGGCCTGCGGCTGAGGAAACCACGGCATCAGCACAAGCTCATCGCTTTCTCCTACGGCATCGAAGATCGGGGCCGCCGCATCATGCTGGATTACGGTTCCTCCCACGGCATCCAGACGAAGCTGAAGAGCCGCCTGCTGGCCCTGCTCCAGTCCAAAATCAGCTACACCGGCCTGCCGTGGTGCGATCACATCGTCACCTCGAACAGCGAGGACGCGCAGTACCTCGTGGGACGCGGCACCTTCCGGTCGGATCAGATCACCGTGCATCACAGCGGCGTGGATGATCATGTGCTGGCGAGTGGTCAAAGCGTTTCCGGCCCGCGTGGGGATGTGCTTTTCATGGGCCTGTGGATCGAGCGGAAGGGTACGCTCGACATGGTGCCCGCCCTTGTTCAATTCCTTCGTGCCCATCCGCATCGCCGCTTCACCGCCGCAGGCTGCATGATACCCGAGGAGGAGATCATCCGTGCCTTCCCCGCTGATCTGCTGCCGCGCATCACCGTGCGCTCGAAAATCGAATCGGACGAGGAACTCGCCCGACTCTATTCCTCCCATGGCACGCTCATCCTGCCGTCCTTTCATGAGGGGCAGCCGCTCGTGCTCATCGAGGCAGCGGCCTTTGCCATGGCCATCGTCACCACCGCCACCTGCGGCATGCTCGACTTCGTCGATCATGAGAGGAATGGCACGCTCATCCCGGTCGGCAGCACGCCGGCCATTTTGGATGCTTTGAACCGCTACGAAGCTTCGCCTGAACTCGCCTGGCAACACGGGCAGGCCGCTCGTGAAAAAGCTGCCACGCACACCTGGCGTCTTTCCGCTGAAAACCTCGCCCGCTCCTACCTTCGGCTCCTGGACTGAGATCATTCCACTTCCTCACGCATGAACACCCTGCTCCGACGACTCGCGCATCCCCGCCAGACTCTGCGCGGCGCTCTGAACCGTCTCCGCATCAAGCGCACCAAGCTGTCGCTGGATGCCCGCTACCGTGTCGCGGGCGGAACGGTGTGGTCACAGCACAACGGTGCCTGGTTGCCCTACCATGGGGATGGCGACCAGCAGGAGATCTACTATCAGATGCACGGGGCGGAGTGGTTGGCGGCCGAGACCGAGGTCGTGAAGAAGTGGCTGCCGAAAGGTGGCAGCGTGGTGGATGTGGGGGCCAACACCGGCTTCACCGCCCTGGTGTTTTCCAATCTCATTGGCCCCGAGGGATGCGTGATCGCCTTTGAGCCTTCGCCGATCATTTATCCGCGTCTCGTGGAGGTCATCGAGAAGAACGGGCTGAAGGATCGCGTGGAATGCCTGAACCTTGGCTGCGGCACGGAAGCCCGCATGGAAACGCTCATGGTTCCCGTCTCCTCCGGCAATGCCACCATCAAACGAGATGGCGTGGAACTTCATGGCAGCGTCCGTGAGGTGCAGATCAAGATCGACTCGCTCGACACGGTGCTGCTGGACCGCCTCACGCGGCTCGATTTCCTCAAGATCGACACCGAGGGCTTCGAGGATCAGGTGCTCGCGGGGGCGGAGAAGGTCGTCGAGCGCTTCCGCCCAGTGTTCTACATCGAACTCTCGCAGGAGTACAACAAGTCATCGCAGGCCGCCATCGCCTGGCTGAAGGCCCGTGGCTATCTTTTCGAGAAGGAGCCCGATCTCAGCGCCGCTCACAACGGGGATAATTTCATCGTGTACCCTTCTGAGAAGGCACGCTGAGGCTTTTCGGGCATCGTCTGCTTCTGCGATTCAAACATGGATGTGCCGCCTGAAATCTCTCTGTGGGTGCTGACCGCCCGGTTTGCCCCGCAGAACTGCGGCATTGGCGAGCAATCGCAGTTTTTGCTTGGGCAACTCCGCGAGCGGCAGCAGATCGTGGGAGGCGTGCTCGTGGCGAGTCCGCAGTGGGACGCGGAAAGAGCCCCCGCCATGCCTCGCAGCCAGCGCTGGACCGGCAGCCCGCCGCCGGGAACGAAAGTGCTGATGCTGCAATACTCCGGCTATGGCTACGCGAAGCGCGGTGCCCCCGTGGGACTCGCGATGCAAATCCGCCGCATGCGCAGTGAGCGACCGGAAATCCGGCTCGTGACGATGTTTCACGAACTGTTTGCCTACGGGCCGCCGACGAGCAGCTCGTTCTGGCTTTCACCGGTGCAGCGCTGGGTGGCTTTGAGCCTTGCTAGGCATTCGCATCAGTTGATCACCAACCGCAGCGGGTCCGCACGCTGGTTGGAAAATCGCATCCCAGCCCATCGCGGGCGCATTCATGCCTCCCCCGTGTTTTCCAATTTGGGCGAGGCTTCCGACGCGCCGCCACCCTCGCAGCGGGAGGCGCATCTGGTGTTCTTTGGCTATCAGGCCGAGCTTTGGGACGCGGGCTTCATCGGACTGCGCCGCGTGATCGAGGCCTTGAAACCGGTGCGCATCACCATCCTGGGGCGCTCGGCGGAAATTCCGGCGGAGGTGTTTGGCGGCATATCAGTCACCCGCACCGGCTACCTCGGTGCCGAGGAAGTTTCCACCATCCTGCGCACCGCCCGCTGGGGGCTGGTGGCCTACAACCCCGAGTATCTCGGCAAGTCGAGCCTGCTGGCCGCCTTCATGGCCCATGGAGTCGTGCCCCTTCTGGTGGACGGTCATCTGCCGCTGTCGGAAGGCTTGGAACGCGGCGTGCATCTGCTCGCCGTCAATGAACTCGGCGGTTCCTCACCTGATCTCGATGCCATCTCCGCCGCCGGGCAGCAATGGTATCGCCCGCATAACCGAGAGAACACGGCGGCGGCTTTTGCGAAGTTGCTTTTGCCGTGAACTTGATGAGGATCAGGGCTTGCGCGTTAAAATCACGGAGAGTGCTCAGATTGGGTATCCAAATGAATGATCGAGAAGCATCAAGCCTTCTGGACGGTTTCCAAATCAACGCGAATGAAAAAGAATGACCCGCGAATGGCCGCAAATCCGGCTTCTCCACCTGATTCGTGGTCATTCGCGGCCCATTCGGCTTGGATTCGCGTTATCCACCCTAATTGGTTGCTCATTTCACGCGTAAGCCCTGCATGAGGATCGCTTACTTCCTCACGCATCCCATCCAATACCAGTCGCCGCTGATCCGGCACCTGCGGGCGGGTGGTGTGGATGTGCATGTCATCTATGGCAATGACGCCACGGCGCGGGCCTACTTTGACAAGGGCTTCGGCCAACAGCTTGCCTGGGATGTGCCGCTGCTGGAGGGTTATCCCAGCACCGTGCTGAACGCGGAGGATCCCAAGGGCACGCCAAGGCAGCAGCTCGCCCATTTTGAGCGCCAGATTTCGGCGCTGCTGAATCAAGAGCACTTTGACGCGGTGTGGGTGCATGGCTGGGCGCATCCCTTCACCCAGGCGGCCTGGCGACAGGCCCGCAGCCGCAAGATTCCCCTCATGCTGCGTGGGGAGACCTTCCTCGGCTGCGTGCGCGGTGGCACACTACGCCGTTTGGCGCACCGGCTGGTCTTCAGCCGCAAGTTTCGCGAGGTGTCCGCCTTCCTGGCGGTTGGCAAATTGAACGCGGAACTTTATCGCGCCTACGGAGTCGAATCCTGCCGTGTGTTTCGCGCCCCGTATGTGGTGGACAATGCCTTCTTCCAAAAGCGCTGCCAGGAGGCCGCGCCGAATCGCGAGAAGCTGCGCGCGGAGCTTGGCCTAGAGCCGGGCCGCCCGGTGATCTTGTTTTGTGCGAAGCTGATCGGCGTCAAAGACCCCGGCACGTTGATTCGTGCCGTGGGGAAACTGGTGAACCCCGAACGACAGGGGAACCACGTTCTGACGAACGCGGCTACGGCACCCGTCCTGCTCATGGTGGGCGATGGCGAGCTGCGTCCATCGCTGGAAAAGCTTGCTCAAGAGGCCGCGCCAAGTCGGGTGAAGTTCCTGGGCTTCCGCAACCAGTCGGAGCTGCCGGCGCTTTACGATTTGTGCGATGTGTTTGTGCTTCCCTCCGGCTTTGAGCCCTGGGGGCTGGTGGTGAACGAGGTCATGAACGCGGGCAAAACCGTGGTCGTGAGCGATCAGGTGGGCAGCGGGCCGGATCTCGTCAGGGAAGGGGAGAATGGCAGCATCTTTCCCGCCGGGGATGTGGCACGCCTCACGCAGATCCTCGACCACTGGTGCGGTGACGAGGCCGCTCGCGAGCAGGCAGGGCGCCAAAGCCTGGAAATCATTTCCCAGTGGGGATTCGATGAGGTGATGGCGGGGGTTCGCGAAGCCACGCGGCATCTGCCGGAACTGCACCGATAAAACCGAGTGATTTGATCAAACCATGAAGAAGCTCATCAAACGAGTTCTCGAAAGCCTGGCTCCCGCATGGACCACCGCGCTGCTTTCCGCCAAGGCGCGGGCGCATTCCCACCGAATCGTGATCGAATGGGGCTGTGTGCCGGTGCATGAAAAGCTGCTCGAACGCTTCGGCACCGCTGTCATGGCCGGGCCGTTCAAAGATTTGATTCTCACCCCGATGACACACGCGGAGCAGATCGGGCCTTACCTGCTTGGGGTGTATGAGAGCGAGCTGGATGACGCCTGGGCCACGGTGTTTCGCGGCAGCTACAGTCAGCTCATCGACATCGGCGCGAAGTTTGGATTCTACGCCGTGGGGCTGGCCCGGAAGTATCCGCAGGCCGAGGTGGTCGCTTTTGACACCGACTGGTGGGCGCGCAAGGCGGTGCGGGAGATGGCAGCGGCCAATCAAACGCCCAACGTGAAGGTGGAGGGCTTCTGCACCCCCGGCTGGCTGGCACAAAACACCCGCGAGGGTGCTTTCATCATCAGCGATTGCGAAGGGTTCGAAGGCGTTCTGTTCAGCGATGAGGTCATCGCCAGGCTCGGCACGGTCACGCTGATTGTGGAAACCCACGACTGCTCCGTGCCCGGCGTTTGCGAGCGCCTGCGCAAGGCCTTCGAGAAGACGCACATCGTCAAAACCGTCGGCATGGAAGACAGTCGCCGCACACCGGATGTGGATCTGAGCTTCCTGGCCTCCGACCGCGAATGCGAACTGGCCTCCCAGGAGGTGCGCCCGGATCAAATCTGGCTGCTCTGCCTGCCAAAGAGCGGACCGAATGCTGGGCTGAGTGGGCATTAGAATTCCTTCCGTCATCTTATGAAACAAATTTCACCACAGAGAGACACAGAGGCTCTGTCTCAAACCTCTGTGTTCCTCCGTGCCCTCTGTGGTGAGATCGCCGCAGTTATTCCAATCGTAGTGCCCTCGTCATGACGGATAAGCGACATGACCTTTGTGTGGCTTACAGCGGGGTGCATCAGGCCTATCAACTGGCGCTCGCGGCGCATGAGGAAGGCGTTTTGCAGGCCTTCTACTGCTCGATCTACCACGCGCCGGGCAAGTGGGGGCACCATCTCGGCCGTGTGATCGGCCCAAAGGCGCTGGCGAGCCGCAAGGTGGAGGGTTTCCCGCCAGAGAAGGCCGTGGAATATCCCTGGCCGTTGCTAATGAAGGGCCTGCGAGACAAGATGAACCCGCAAGGTGCCAATGACTGGCTCACCGTGAACGATGCGTTCGATCGCTGGGCAGCCCGCAAGCTGGAGAAGAACCCGCCGAAGGTCGCCGTCGGCGGCGAGACCTGCGATCTGCACCTGCTGGAAACCGCCAAACGCCTCGGCGTGATCCGCGTGCATGACTGTCCGCAGCTTCACCCGATCTTTCTTGAAGAGGTGCTCAGGGAGGCCGGCGAACGGGCGGGCATGGCGGTAAAGTTTTCTCCCGATCTGCCTGCCATGGCCGAGCGAAAGCGCCGCGAGTATGAGCTGGCGGAAAAGCTCCTCATCTATTCCGATGTGCATCGTCGCAGTTTTATCCGTGCCGGGTTTCCCGAGGAGCGGCTGTTTCAATGTCCGCTGTGGGTCGATCCCGCGCTTTGGCATCGCGATGTGCCGGTGCGGCTCACCGATGCTTCGAAGCCGTTACGCCTGCTGTTTGTCGGCTCGATCAACCTGCGCAAAGGCATCCCGTTTTTGTTTGAAGCGCTGAAGAAGTGCGGCAAAGCCGTGAGGCTGACCTTGCTCGGCCCACGCAACCCGGAATGCGAGCCGCTGCTGCGCGAGGCGGGCGATTCGATTGAGATTCTCGGCCCGCAGACCAAGGCCGAACTGCGCCAGACCTATGCCCGGCATGATGTGTTTGTGCTGCCCTCGGTGGCGGACTCCTTCGGCTTCGTTTCCCTGGAGGCGATGGCCTGTGGCCTGCCTGCCATCGTGACCGAAAACTGCGGCGCTCCGGTGCCTGACGTGTCCTGGCGTGTGCCGCCGATGAACGCAGACGCGCTGGCTGCTCGCATCATGCTTTACGCGAATGATCGCTCTCTGGTGGCCGAGCATTCGGCTGTCGCCAAAGGCTTCGCCGCTCAGTTTGGCCCGGAAACCTATCGCCGGAACATCCGTGGGCTTTATCGCTCGCTGCTCAACTAAACCATTCGCCCCCTGATGAACAAGGATCTTGAGGATTACCGTATGAAAGCCGCTGTGCTCACATGTGGGACCAGCGCCGGACCGGTCTATGACCTAGTGCTGCGAATTTGCCGCCAGCGCGGGCTGCGTGGGAAGGTGCTCGACTACGGCTCGGGCATCGGCACGCTGCCCGGCATTCTGCACGATACTTTTCCCGAAGCGGAGATGTGGGCGGCGGACATCCTGCCGCGTCCAGCGGAGTTGAAGTCGGAGATCGGCTGGATTCAGGGCGACTTGAACAACCCTCTTCCGTCTCCTGATGTCTCGTTTGATGTGATCGTCTCCTCCGAGGTCATCGAGCATCTGGAGAATCCCCGCGCCATGTATCGCGATCTTTTTCGCCTGCTGAAGCCCGGTGGCCTGCTCATCGTGACCACACCCAACCAAGAGAGCATTCGTTCCTTGTCCGCGCTGTTGCTGGCGGGGCATTTTGCCTACTTTTCGGACAACTGCTATCCCGCGCATATCACCGCGCTCGTCCGCAAAGACTTCGAGCGCATCGCTAAGGAGGCCGGGTTTGGTCCAGTGGCGTTTGAGTTCTCCGACATCGGCGGCATCCCGAAGGCACCAAACGTCAAATGGCAGGCCGTGCTGCCTTTCCTCAAAGGCCGCTGGTTCAGCGACAACATCGCCGCCATCTGCACCAAGCCGCAGGCATGAGCCGCATCCTCGTCTATACCCGCACCTTCTTCCCGGTCATGGGAGGGCTGGAGCGGAACACCTTCACCCTCTGCCGGTTGCTGACTGACTGGGGGCATTCGGTCACACTCGTGACCGAGACGATGGAGGAGGACACCCGTGACTTTTCCTTCCGAGTGATCCGCACAAGCAGTCAGGCGCAAATCGTCCGCGAGGTGCTGAGAGCGGACCTCGTGCTCATGAATGGCGGCATTTCAGTCAAGGTGTGTCTTCCAGCGTTGCTTTCAGGGAAGCGCTATGCGCCGATCTACCAATCGTCCGATTTGTTTGTGCGTGAAAATGACCGTGGGCTGGGGGCGCAGGTTCGATCTGTCCTGGCTTCGCGAGCCACGCTGCATGTGACTGTCAGCCGCTTTGCAAAAAGCCGACTTGAGAAGCTGCTGCCAGGAAAAAAGTGTCTCGCTGTGCCCAACCCAATCGACGCGGAGCTTTTGGATCTCGTGAAGGCATCCGTGCCAGTGGAGAAGGAGTTTGATCTCTTGTTCGCGGGGAGATTGATCGATGGAAAAGGCATTTTCCATCTTCTGGAGGCCCTCGAAATGCTCCGCGACCGGCTCACGTTGCGAGTGGCTTTTGCTGGCGAAGGCGAGCATCAGGCGCAGTTCGTCGAGGAAGCGGCAAAGCGACAGATTTCCATCGAACTGCTCGGCCGACTGGATCGAGACTCGCTCATTCAAGCCTACCGGAAGGCCTGCGTGCTCGTGGTGCCTTCCTCGACTCATACCGAGGGCAATCCGCTGGTCATCGCCGAGGCGCTCACCTGCGGTCTGCCTGTCATCGCCTCCGATCAGGGAGCCATGGTGGAGGCCATCGGAGACGCGGGCTGCTGCTTCCGGCGTTACGACGTGGCCGATCTGGCCCGGCAAATCGAGTGGATGTTCAGCGGCCAACATCTTGCCGAGTGTACTCGGCGGACTGTGGCGCGGCAGAAAGAGTTTTCCTTGGAGGCATACGGCCACCGTTTGCGGGATGTGCTGGCTTTTGCTGGAGTCAGCAAATGAGGTGCCGGCGTCATCATCTTGCCATTCATGGGAAACCCAGCACTTTAAAGGCAGGATACCAACACAGACCGTTTTCACCCGTTCCCAGAATGTCATGAGTTTTTTTCTTGCTGCCAAACTCACCGCCACGGAACTTGCGACCTATGGTCTGTTTGGCACAGCGATCATTACATTTTGGTCCTATTTGAACTGGCGGGCCGCCGTAAAAGTGGCCTTTGTTCTGGCGCTGCTGGAAGGTGCCATCCGCAAATGGTTGATGCCCGGGGCGCAGGAACTGGCCTATTTCCTCAAGGATATTTTCTTGTTTGGAGCCTACCTGAAGTTTTTCCTGGCACCTGATCCAGAATTGCGGGCCTACACTCTCAAGGTGCCAACCACCTTGATTTGCGTTCTGGCAGCCATTCTTCTTCCGGCGACGCTCAATCCGAACATTGGGTCGATGCTGCTGGCCTTGTATGGCCTGAAAATCTATCTGTTCTACATTCCTCTGCTGTTCTTGATGCCCTTCCTGTTCCGCACGGAGCAGGAAATGAACCGTCAGATGACCTGGTATGCGCTGATCGCCATCCCAATCTGCCTGCTGGGGGCGGCGCAGTTCGCGGCAGGTTCCGCCAGCCCGCTGAATGTCTATGCGCAAAGCTCGGCAGAGAACATCAGCGGCTTTGGCTTTGGCGAAAAAGTGCGGATCACCGGCACCTTTTCCTACATCACGGGGCACATGACCTTCATTGTGTTCTTCACCGCGCTGTCCTTTGCCCTGCTGGCGCAAAACCAGACGCCGAGGAAATGGCTCTTAATGGGAGGGGTTTTACCACTGCTGGCGGGCAATGCCATGATGAATGGGTCACGGTCCTCCATTTACCTCATTGGTTTTGTGCTCATCGGCTTCGCCCTGGCCTCCGTGTCAGGGAAACTGGGGAGCAACAAAAGCTTCACGGCAATGCTGCTCACCGGGGTGGCGATCTGCGCGATGGCTGGGTCTTACTTCTTTTATGAGGCCTTCCAAAACATCGCCACCAGAGCCAGAGTCTCCAATGACAATGTGTACACGCGGGCTGTTGAGCATCCGCTGCATGCGCTGGAGCAATCCTTGTCTGACGCAGGTTTGGGGGGCTATGGCATTGGCATGGTGCATCCGGCGACGGAGGGCATTCGCCGGGCTTTGAAAATCCCCGCCCCGAAAAAGGTGGCGCCTGTCTATGACATGGAGGTGGCGCAGGTGGTGGTGGAACTGGGGCCTTTGATCGCAGTTGGCTGGTACATCCTGCGTTTGGTGTGTGTGTTCACCGTCTGGAGCGCCTATTTGGCCTGCAAGAATGTTTTCCAAAAGCCGGTCCTGCTGATGGCGGCGCTGCTGAACCTGCCCTACCTGCTGCTGGGGGTGGTGTACAATCACACCGCCAACATGCTGCTGTTTGGGATCACCGGCCTGGCCTTCGTCAGCCTGCTGGAACCGACGGTGAAGCGGCGTTTTCCCCAGGGGAGACGGCAGCTTGCCTCTCCTGCTCCGTCCCAGGCCCCTGTGCTGGAGGGCGCGCCCGCCAAATAATTTTGCGTGTCGATTCTGGCGCATGACGGAGCGCAGGAATGGTGTCAGCAGAAAAAGAATTTCCAGCAAGCCTGCCTCACCCTGGTGTCCGGGCTTCTTCTTCCTCCGATCTCTTGTCTTTGATTCCCTCTCCCAATGAAAGTCTGTGCGCCATCTCGGCGGTTGTTCCGGCGTGGCAGCGTGTGACGGAATTGCTGAAAACCATCCGTCAAATCCAGGCCTGCCGGCCGGCACCGGCGGAAATCCTGGTACATGTGGATGGGGCCACCCCGGCGGTGCTGGAGGCGCTGCGGCAACACCACCCGGACATCCGGGTGCTGACCAGCGAGACCCTGCTGGGGCCGGGCGGATCACGCAACCGGCTGATCGCCGAGGCCAGGCATGAACTGGTGGCGAACTTTGACGATGACTCCTTTCCCGACCAGCCGGACTACTTTGAGCGGATCATGCAGACAGCGGCCTTGTTCCCCGACGCGGCCATGATCAGCGCCGCCAGCCAGGATTTTGAAAAGCAGATGCCGGGTTATCACATCATCGCCGTGGCCTCGGGCTGCGGCTGCGTGTTTCGGAAAAGCTGGTTTCAGCGCACGCGCGGCTTTGTGCCGCTGCCCGTGGCCTACGGCATGGAGGAGGTGGACATCAGCCTGCAACTGCATGCCTTGGGCGGGAAGATCATTCATGACCCCGGCCTGCATGTGAAGCACGACAAGCTGCCGCCGACCGAGGTGAACGCGGAA
>Ga0209573_1005810_pt1 | contig 10774 bp, 10 predicted proteins | sample TNRBio252014_DNA_FD_185870 | JGI IMG/M metagenome (GOLD analysis project Ga0209573, IMG submission 185870) | Wastewater treatment Type I Accumulibacter community from EBPR Bioreactor in Madison, WI, USA - TNR Reactor_6/25/2014_ DNA (SPAdes)... | ecosystem: Engineered > Bioreactor > EBPR >...
AGTAATTCAGTCTTTTTAAAAGAAATCTGCCTCCAGAGCGACGCGCTCAACGTTGCCGCTTCGCTCCCAAGGCCGTTTTGACGTCCGCCAAAGGCAGGCAGTTGATGACATCGTTTCGGGTGAGCCAGCCTTTGCGGGCGGCTTTGATGCCGTAGATCACGGCCTGCAAGCCTTGCGTGCTGTGGGCGTCGGGATTGATGCTGCATTTGACCCCTTTCTCCTTCGCCAGCCGCCACCAGCGCCAGTCCATGTCCAGACGCCATGCGCTGGCGTTCAGCTCGATGATCGTGCCCGTCTCGGCGGCCGCATCGATTACCGCAGGCACGTTGATGGCATAACCGGGGCGTTGCAGCAGCAAGCGGCCCGTGAGATGGCCCAGCATGGTGACGTGCGGGTTTTCGATGGCGCGGATGATGCGTTTCGTCATCTCAGCCTCGGGCAGATTGAAGACGTTGTGAACAGAGGCCACGACGAAATCGAGCCGCCCCATGATCTCGTCGCTGAAATCGAGGCTGCCGTCCTTGAGGATGTCCACCTCGCAACCGGCGAAGACGTGAAGGTCATCGAGTTCGGCGTTGAGCGCCTGAATTTCCTCGATCTGCGCCAGCAGGCGCTTTTCATCGAGACCGTTGGCCTGGAAGGACGATTTGCTGTGGTCGGAGATGCCGAGGTATTGCAGGCCGAGATCACGCGCGGCGTCCGCCATCTCACGCAGGCTTGCCTTGCCATCGCTCGCCGTGGTGTGGTTGTGGAAGACGCCTCGGAGGTTTTCGAGCTGCACCAGTCGCGGCAGGCCGCCATGCTCCGCCGCCTCGATCTCGCCTTTGTTCTCACGCAGCTCGGGTTCGATGAAGTCGAGGTCGAGGGCGCGGTAGATGTCCGCCTCGTCATGCACCGGCGGGATGACCGGCGTGTCCGTGTGGTCCGGCACCGCCGTGAAGGCATATTCGTTGAGCGACCAGCCGCGATTGAGCGCCCGCTGGCGGATGGCGACATTGTGCTCCTTGCTGCCGGTGAAGTACATCAGCGCAAAGGGGAACTCCTTGCCCGCCACCGCCCGCAGATCGCACTGCACGCCGTGCGTGGCATGGATGCTGGCCTTGGTGGGGCCTTGGGCGATGACATCGACGACTTGCGGCAGCGTCACAAAGTATTCGATGACCTTCTCCGGCTGCTTGGTGGAGACGAGGAAGTCGAGATCATGTACCGTCTCCTTGCCTCGGCGGAAACTGCCGCAAACTTCCGCCTGCGACACATTCGGATGCTCCCGCAGCGCCTCCAAAATCTGCTGCACCAGCGCATGCACCTGGTCCAGCTTGAACTCGGAGGCATGCTGCTCACGGAAGGCGATGCTTTCGAGGATTTTCTCCACCGTCTTCGCCCCGAAGCCGGACAGCTTCGCCGCCTCGCCACTCTCGCAGGCACGCCGGAGATCGGCAATGGAGGAAACGCCCAGTTCGGCATGCAACGCGGCGATTTTCTTCGGCCCGAGACCCTGCACATCGAACAGCTCGAAAATCGTGTCGGGGAACTCCGCCTTCAGCTTATCGTAAAACTCCAGCCGGCCCGTGGTGGCCATCTCGTGCAGCTTGTCCCGCAGCGCCTCACCCAGGCCCTTGATGCCCGCGAGCTGGTTCTCCGCCGCCAGCTTCATGATGTCCCCGCTGAAGCTCTCCACCACCTCCGCCCCGGTGCGGTAAGCCCGCACCTTGAAAGGGTTTTCTCCCTGCATTTCAAGCAGCGTGGCGATGCGTTCAAAGATGGCGGTGGCGTCTTCCCGGGTCATGCCGCGCATCATGACGCGGGATTACGGCGGGTGAAGAGGAAAAGTGCGTCAAGCTGCCCTCAAGCGATCACAACGCTCGTTCTTTCCCGGCTTCATTCTCCCGCAGATTCAGAAAACCCACCGATTTTCACCAAGCCAATCCGCGAGGTTTCTGCATCTGCGGGAATTTTTGAGTTTCCGGGAGCCCCCATGAGAAGTTGTTGATGTGGGTGCTGATCGAAGTGCCTGCGACGTGCTTGATCAAGGCACGCGAAAGCCGCCAGTGCTGAAGCGAGTCGTAGGCGGCGAACTGGTGGATGAGGATGATCAGCAGGAAGATGAACTGGTAGCTGCCTTTGGAGCACTTGTGCCGCAAGTGGCGCTGGGCCAGCCAGGCGCCCGGCCAGCCGCCGAGCAGTTCCAGCACATGCAGATGCGCCTCGGGGATGCGCCAGGCTCTCGTGCGGGCACGACGTTTGTCACTGGCATAGGCGGCGTAGGTGAGCAGCGAGATCGTCAGCGCATAGGCCGCAGTCTTCCACAGCTCGATGGGCAGGCTTTGCAGGGCAATCGCAGGGAGTCCCAGCATGGCGCACAACAGCAGCAAACTCAGAAAGCCCGTGCCATAACCTCTGCCACGATCGGAAACGGCGTTCTTCGCGCAGTACCGCCCCTCGGCGTCCTTGCCGAGGATGAAATGCACTTCCTCACCCACCTCAGGCGTGCGGTTGGGCCCAGAGTACTCACGACGATGCAGGAACACCCGTTTGTCCGCCCATTGCAGCCAGCCATAGCCCTTGTCGGCGTTCCATTCGACGACCTTGGCCGTCCACTCAGGCTTGGGGATGCGTTGGAGTCGGCGTCTCATGGTTGGGCGTGTTGGCCGAAAGAAACGAAAAAGGGAAAAGAACTAAGCGTCAAAGCTCACCGTGCGGCATTCGGTGTCGAGCTGGCGTTTGATTTGATCGACCGTCTTCTCATCCAAAACAGGACGGCCCAGGACGGTCCTCTCAGCTTCCCCCTCATTCACCACCCTGACGGTGCCCGCTCCAATGCGATCCACATACCAGCCTGGAATGACAAGCAGGGGCACCACGTTGACGCGCAGGCCCAGTCGCTTCTCGACAAATTGTTGCAGCCACCCGGCGTTGTCTGCTGCCTGCTGAACATCCCTCTGATCGCTCCCCCCTGGCCAGTGCAAACTTTGTCCGTCGAACTTAACGATATGGTCGTCGCCATTGGTGTCTTGATGAATTTTACGCCGGGCCTTAGTCTCGATGACAAACAGGCCTGACGGGCCGACCACCACATGATCTAAGTTGAAGCTCTTTTGGGATCCTTGGGCAGGCAGGTCGTGGAAAACTGCATAGCCTTTGGCAAGCAAAGGCTCCAATGCCGCAGCGACCGCCCTCTCCCCCAACAGGCCCAGACGGGAGGTGCGGATTTTTTCGCAAAGGTTTCTGACCCGCAGCAGGCGGAGAATAAAACTCACTAGAAATCCACCGAGTGCCAGCGCCGCCACCAAGCTCTCATGTCCCTTCGCCAGCGGCAGAAGCGCCAGAGGAATGAGCAGGATCACCACGGGAACGAAGATGCCCATAAACCACTGTTCCGTGAGCTGCTCATCGAAAGCTGCCAGCTCCTGCTGGAGGTGTTCGCCCGGAGAGCGCAGCAGCTTCTTGTCTTGGCCACGTGGCGGACGGCCACGTTTCAAACGTTTCGCCAGAAACACGACGGCAGCCGTGAACAAGACGGTGTTCAGGACAAAGCCGATCGCCAGGGTCCATATGACAAAGGATGACATCCGGAAATCTCCCCACCGTTTTCCCGCCTGTCATGCGACATTCCTTCCATTGTTTGCGACGCGGATTTCAGAAGTGGCGCACTCGTGAAGCCGCATCACGCGGCCGACAGTTCGGCTTCGAGCGGCTTCTCGTGTGATAAATGGCTCACGTTCAGGATGGAAAGGACTGCGCAAGTGTTTCAGCGGTGTCCATTCAGGAAGGCGGGGGCGGCCTACTCCAGCCAGTTTGCAAACTTTAAGCCGGGAACTTTGCCAAAGTCCACCGCGTTGCGGGTCAGGAGCGTGGCATCATGGGCCATGGCGATGGCGGCGATCTTGAGATCGTTCGTGCCAATGCGGACACGCCTTTTTCCCAGTGACTCAAATTCAGACACGGATTCTTCATCGAGCAGCAAGATCGGCCATCGCGCCTGGGATTCGACCGTTCGGATCAATCGCGCATACGCGACGATCTGGCTGCGGGGCTTTGTATGACGTTTGATTTCGGCCAGCCAGCCGCGCAGTTGCTCCTCACAGGTCACGGCGGTGATGAATGCGTCATCGCGGGCTTGTTCCAGCCGGGCCAGCAGTCTCATCCCGGCAGGCGAACGCACTTCCAGCTCGCTCAGATGATCTGTGTCGAGCACCAGCATGGCCGTTAGCGGGATTTGAGTCCTTTACGCCACTGCGCTCCCGCTTTGAAGGCCCGGCGCGTCATGGCATCATCGGGCAGCGCACCGACGGTGCTGCGCCAGTCCTTCGTCACCGGCGCGAGACCCAGCACCTTGTCACGCAGCGCTTCAAACTCGGTTTCGAGCGTGGCGAGGCGTGCGCCGACGGTGGGACGTTTGGTGAGTGTCTTGCTCATGACCGGATGCTAGCAGCAGGGATGAAACGCTCCAGCTTTTTCATGCGGCGGTGTTCATTCGTCTCCGCCCTGGACCAGTGCTCGATGAAGGCGGTGCTGACGAGAGCTGGCAAGAGCAGCGAGAGGAGCGCAGGCACTCCTGCCCGCTGTGACACGGGCTACCAGCCGGTGGGATCGGAAGGCTGCCTGTCTCACGTCCCTTCCAAGCCGTCTTCGATGCTTTACGGTGCCATTCTGTCGTCTGACAGAAGACCGCTGCACGGCGACAATCTCTCGCAGCGCTTTGACAGAGCGCGGCTGTGGAAACGCGGTGCCGCCCTGCGCTTTGACAGAATCACGCGGCACAAGCACAGCGGCGTGTTGCAGGACGACAACGGCGCATGGCACGAGCACCACACCCGCCTGCGCTTTGGCAGAATCCCGCTGTGGAAGCGCAACGCCATCCGGTGCCTTGGCAAAACCGGGCTGCCAAGGCGCAACGCCGTGCTGTCAAAGCGCAACGGCGTGCTGCGCTACCACAAAACCGCGCTGCATAAGAACAACGGAGCGCCGCAGGAGGACAACGACGCGCTGCGCTTTGACAGAACCGCGCTGCCAAGGCGCAAGGACTTGCAGGAATGGCCCGCCGGAAGCCCGCTGCCCCTCAAATCCACCCCCGCAGGCGGTAGGCGTACCAGCCGATGATCTCATGCAGCCAGGTCTCGAAATGGAGGAGGTGGGTGGCGTTCGGGACGTTGATCCAGTGCAGCGGACGATCGCGCATGGGGGCGCTGGCGTAGTTGCAGGGCACGGGGAGCACGGGAACACCGGCTTTGGCGAAGACCGCGTGCGTGCGGGTCATGTGGTAGGCGGAGGTGACGAGGGCGACGCGCTGCCAGCCGTTTTCCCTGGCGAGGGCGGCCACTTTGACGGCTTCGTCATGAGTGTCGGCGCAGCCACCGAGGCTCTCCACAGGTACGGTGGTCAACTGCCAGGCCTGAAGCCATTCCCTGGCACCGTCAGCCTCGGCGACGGTTCGGCCATCGGTGGTCTGGAACAGGCCGCCGCCGATGATGAGGCGCTTCCCCTTCCCCTGCCGGGCGAGTGTGAGAGCGGTGAACAGGCGGTCAGCGCCGTCTTTGAGATGCATGCCGGAGGGCTCCCTGGCCGATGGCTCCAGGCCGCCGCCAAGGACCACGATGGCATCACACTCCGGCAGCGTGGCGAGATCGACCGACGGCCAGTCGTCCTCCAGGGAGGCGAGGAGGAGATGCGGCACGGGCAGCGCGGCGGTGACGGTGAGCAGCAGCCAGGCCGCGCCGGGCAGCAGAGCGGCACGCCAGCGCCGGTGGCGCAGCGGCAGGATCGTCAAAACGGTGAGCACGATCCAGACGAGGCCCACCATGAAATCGACCAAGGCTTTGAGAAAGGAGATCATCGGCAGAGAAAGGCCGCCAGTACTGCCTTCCAACTCATTTACAAGGGGCGTTTGCAGGCGCTTTCCTCCCGTTGGCGCTGTTCATCCGCCTCCCTGGCTGTGCCGAACTGCCTCTTGCATGATGCAGGCGGCTGGGTAACAGCAGCAGTCCCTTCAACAAACGGGCTTCGGAAGCTTCTCCGAAGACTCTTCATGTCAGAACATAAAAACTCAAACAGTTGGACCCTGGCGCTAGTGGCGCTGGGCGTGGTCTTCGGGGACATCGGCACCAGTCCGCTCTACGCGCTCAAGGAGTGCCTGCATCACGCCAAACCCACGCCGGGTGATCCTCTCGGCGTGCTGGGTCCGCTTTCGCTGATGTTCTGGTCGCTGATCGTGATGGTCTGCTTCAAGTACCTCGGCTTCATCACCCGTGCCACCAACCAGGGCGAGGGCGGCATGTTTGCCCTGCTGACCCTTTTCCGCTCCGCCAAGGACCGGTTCAAGCCGCACACCAGCGGTGCCATCGTGCTGATCGGCATTTTCGGCGCGTGCCTGCTGTATGGCGACGGCATGATCACCCCGGCCATCTCGGTGCTCTCCGCCGTGGAGGGCCTGGCCCTGCTGGACGCCAGACTCGGGACCAATCTGGCGCATTACGTCGTTCCCATCTCCGCCGGGATCATCATGAGCCTGTTTCTGGTGCAGCGGCATGGCACCGCCCGCATCGGCCAGGCCTTTGGGCCGATCATGGTGCTCTGGTTCCTGACCCTGGCCGTGCTCGGCATCATCAACATCAGCAGCTACCCAGGCGTGTTTTCGGCCCTGTCACCGCATCATGGGATCAACTTCCTGCTGCACCACGGTCACGAGAGCTTTGTGCTCATGGGGCTCGTCCTGCTGGCCGTGACCGGGTGTGAGGCCATGTATGCGGACATCGGCCATTTCGGCCGGCCGCCGCTGGTGCGGAGTTGGTACTTCATCGTGCTGCCGGCGCTCATGCTGAACTACCTCGGACAGGGAGCGCTCGTTCTTTCGGATGTGAATGCCTCGCTCCAGCCGGGGTACCACCACTTTTTCAGCCTCGTGCCAAAGGCCGCGCTGATCCCCGTCATCATCCTGGCCACGGCGGCCACCATCATCGCCTCCCAGGCCATGATCACAGGCGTGTACTCGCTCACGCAGCAGGCCGTGCAGCTCGGCTACCTGCCGCGCCTGAAGATCATCCACACCAATCCCGACGTGCGCGGCCAGATCTACATGCCGCAGGTGAACTACCTCCTCATGGTCTCCTGCCTCGCGCTGGTCTTCCATTTTGAGTCCTCCACCAATCTCGCCGCCGCCTACGGCCTCTCCGTGGCGCTCGACATGACCTTCACCAGCCTGCTGTTCTTCCTCGTCGCCCGCGAGGTCTGGCAGTGGTCGTTCTGGAAAGCGGGCATCCCGGTCATCATCTTCCTCATCCCTGAGATCGGCTATGTCTCCGGCAGCCTGCTCAAGTTCATGGCCGGCGCCTGGTTCCCGCTCGTCATCGGCCTGAGCATCTGGATCATCATGAAGACGTGGACGGACGGACGCGCCATCCTCTTCCAGGCCATGCAGCGCGGCCGCCTGCCGGTGCAGTTCCTCGTCGATGAGATCAAGAAAGACCGCATCATCCGCGTGCCGGGCACCGCCGTCTTCATGTCTGCCAGCGCGGACGGCCTGCCGCTGGCGCTGCTGCACCATCTGAAGCACAACAAGGCGCTGCACCAGCAGGTGGTGCTGCTAACCGTGCGCTTTGAGCAGGTGCCCTACATCCAGGACGAGACGCGTCATGAGATCAGCGAGTACCACGACGAGTTCTTCCGCGTGGTCCTCCGCTACGGCTTCTCCGAGTCCCCGAATGTGTTTGACGACCTCAGCCAGGCCATGAGCGAGAAGACGAAGGTGAAGCGCAACGGCATCACCTTCTACCAGAGCCGCGAGGTGCTGCTGACCAACGGCCCCGGCAAGATGGCCGCCTGGCGCAAAAAACTCTTCGTCATGCTCTCCCGCCTCTCCCGCCCTGCCACCGGCTACTTTGAGCTTCCGCCGCGCCAGGTCATCGAACTCGGCATTCAGTTGGAGGTTTAAGACCCGAAGGACGACATCCGAGTGAGCGTAACAGCATTCGTCATTCGGGTTTAGTCATTCGTCATTTTTCCGCCCCTCAACCAGCATCCAGCATCTTTCCACCATGTCCCCCGATCCCCTGCGCCTCCGTGTCTCCGCCCTGCTGGGCTTCCTTGCCATCTCGCTCGGTGCCTCCGGCGCTCACGGCCCGGTGCATGAGAAGCTGAAGGCCGCCGGAGAGCTGGAGCACTGGGAGACCGCCCTGCAATACCATCTGCCGCATGCCGTCGTGCTGCTGCTGCTAACCCTCTTTGCCAGCAGCAGGCCGACGATGGTCTGGGCCTGGCGCATGATCCTGGCCGGTGTGCTGCTCTTCAGCGGATCGCTCTATCTGCTCGCCTACACCGGCACCAAATGGCTCGGAGCCATCACCCCGCTGGGCGGCCTGAGCCTGATGGCCGGGTGGACGCTCATCGCGCTGTCTGCGAAGGGAAAATGAGCGGCTGAAATCAATCTGGGGGCAAGGTGAAAAACCCGTTGCGCCAGGATTGAAGCATGCTCCAATAGCGGCCCTCGAAGTCAGAGGCTCGGTAGCTCAGTTGGTAGAGCATGGGATTGAAGATCCTAGTGTCGGCGGTTCGATCCCGTCCCGAGCCACCACTTCAAAGAAGTGGTTATTCAGTAGGCGACAAAGCAAGCGGGGTTTTGATTGCATCACTTCGTGATGCTCGCAGAGGAGACGATCTGGCGGAATCCTGCTTCGACCTTTGACCAGTCCTCGTCCGCCGTCTGGCAGAGCACAAAGCAGCGCCAGTGGCCGAAGTCGCGGGCATGGTAGAGACGCGTGTGGGCCACCTCCACGCCAAGCACTTGGATGATGAAGGTTTCCTTCAAGCGTGACCAGCCTTCCTGAGGATCAAGTTCGGCAAACTTGGACTTGGACACGACGCCGAAGGGGGCCTGTTCGGCCGCCGCCTCGGAAAAGGCATCAGCATGCTCCTTCAGAGTGGACGCGCTGTCCGTCGGCAAAACCTGCACGATCACCAGCGCGTCTCCTGGCGTCTCCACCAGCACATGACGGAAACCTTCCACACTCGTTGCCTCGGTGATCTCCCAGTTTCCCGGATGCTGAAACGCGATGCCGTCCTTGTGGTGCTTTTGGGGCAAGGCCACATCCGCCGCAGGCTCGCCGCAGCCGGAGAGCAGCACCGCCCACGAAAGAAGGAAGAGCGATGGGAGCACACGCATGCATGACCATGCCTACGAGGCTCCCACAGTCAACGCGGCCCTGCTTTTAAGCGATGCGTCCGCAGCACTGCTTGTACTTCTTCCCGCTGCCACAGGGGCAAGGGTCGTTGCGGCCAATGTTGGAGGCTTTGGGCTTGGGCTTGTTCGTGGCGGTGGGGATGATGAGGCGCGGACCATCTCTGCCTGGATTGGGCGCGGCCTCCTCCTCACTTTCCTCCTCGATTTGTTCGCGACGCTGCTGCGGCGCGGGGGCTCCGCTCTGCTGGGCGGCAAGCTGGGCGAGGAACTGCTCAAACGCGGCAAGCTGCTGCGTGCTGCGGAAGAGGTTGCCGAGCACCTCGCCGTTGATGTTGTTCATCAGCTCCGCGAAGATCGTGAAGGCTTCCTGCTTGAACTCCACCAGCGGGTCTTTCTGGCCGTAGGTGCGCAGGCTGACGCCTTCCTTCAAGGCATCCAGCGCATACAAATGCTCCTGCCACAGACGGTCGATGGCGTTGAGCAGGATCATCTTCTCGATCTCCTGCAAGGCGGTCGGGTTGGCGTTGCCGACCTTCACCTCGTAGGCATTGAGAATCTTTTCCTTCAACCAGGCGGACTTGGCGTCAAAATCGAGCGCTTTGAACGCATCGTCGAAATCTCGCAGACCGATCGGGAAGGTGGTGTTCACCCACTGGAGCAGGTTGTCGTAGTCAGCCTCGCTGTCGTCCTTGAGATCCTTCGGCACGAAGACGCTGAGACGCTCGGTGATGCCCTTCTCGACGGCGTCGTTGATGAGAATGCGGGTGTCGTTGCTGTTGAGCACGTCGTTGCGCCACTCATAGACGACCTCGCGCTGCTGGTTCATCACGTCATCGTATTCGAGGACGCGCTTGCGCCAAACGTAGTTGCGCTGCTCGACGCGCTTCTGCGCGGTTTCGACGCTGCGATTGAGCCAGGGGTGCTGAAGCTCCTCGCCCTCCTTCATGCCGAAGCGCTCCATCATCTTCGTCATGCGCTCGGCGGCGCCGAAGTTGCGCATAAGGTCGTCTTCAAAGCTGAGGAAGAATTTGCTCTCGCCCGGATCGCCCTGACGAGCACTACGACCGCGCAACTGACGGTCCACACGACGTGATTCATGACGTTCCGTCGCCAGAACGAAGAGACCACCGAGTTCGGAAACCCCTTCACCCAGTTTGATGTCGGTACCACGACCGGCCATGTTGGTGGAGATCGTCACAGCGGCGCGATGACCGGCGCGGGCGACAATTTCGGCCTCCTGGCGATGGTACTTCGCGTTGAGCACGTTGTGCGTGATCTTTTGCAGCTTCAGCATGCGCGAGACCATTTCAGAGGCCTCGACGCTGGCCGTGCCGACGAGAACGGGCTGGCCCTTGGCGTTCAATTCGCGGATCAGCTCGATCACGGCGGCAAATTTCTCGCGGCGTGTCTTGTAGATGCTGTCGTTGTGATCCTTGCGCTTCACCGGACGGTTGGTCGGGATGGTGAGCACATCGAGTTGATAGATGTCGTGGAACTCGGCAGCGTCTGTTTCCGCCGTGCCAGTCATGCCGCCCAGCTTTTGATAGAGGCGGAAGTAGTTCTGAATCGTGATGGTGGCGAGCGTCTGCGTCTCGGCGTCGA
>Ga0209573_1005811_pt1 | contig 10774 bp, 6 predicted proteins | sample TNRBio252014_DNA_FD_185870 | JGI IMG/M metagenome (GOLD analysis project Ga0209573, IMG submission 185870) | Wastewater treatment Type I Accumulibacter community from EBPR Bioreactor in Madison, WI, USA - TNR Reactor_6/25/2014_ DNA (SPAdes)... | ecosystem: Engineered > Bioreactor > EBPR >...
TTCATTTCAAACTGATAGGCCTTCTTATCCGCCTGAGCTCGCGGACTGTGCATGGCCGGGCCTTTGCCGCTGTTCAGCATGCGAAAGTGAATCCCGGTCTTGTCGATGACTCGCCCCATTTCGCCGCCGAGTGCATCGATTTCACGAACAATCTGACCTTTCGCCACGCCACCGATGGCCGGATTGCAGCTCATCTGGCCCACAGTGTCGCAGTTCATCGTCAGCAGCGCAGTGCGTGCTCCCATTCTGGCAGCGGCCAAAGCGGCTTCGGTACCGGCGTGACCGGCCCCCACAACGACAACATCAAAATCGTAAATGCAACGTGCTGACATAGGAGCAATTAACAAAGTGCCAATTGGGAGCCTGCCGACGGTGGCGAGAATTCGCCGGACAATGACTGACAGACTTTGAGGCCACACAGTTTAACGACTTTCCGGGCAGTCGGCTTGCCGGAACCGGGCTTTCAGCGCCGGTGAGGCGAAAGCGACCCTCATCCGGCCTTCGGCACCTTCTCCCTGCGAGGAAGAAGGGACGAGAGTTCTCAACTTCAAAACTTGAAACATCGGTCAGGTCGTTTTGTCGGTGGCAACGACGTTGAAATTTCGTGGCTCTCACATCTGGTGATTTGTCGGCTGACCGTTTAGAGTCTCACATAGCAGCCCTCCTCAGTTTGCGACTGAGTCTCTCACCGCTGATCCCACCCGTTTCTACGCCCACCGTGTTCGGGGTTCAACGACCCCTGCTGGAGGTCCCGCATGCTGACAATGCTAGGCAGTCCTCGGCGCTGTTGTGATGGCCTGACTCGTCGTGAAACACTCCGTGCCGGCGCACTGTCAGCCATGGGAGGATTCGGACTGTCTCAGATGCTGCAGGCTGAAGAGACGGGATTGGCTGCCAGCGGCAAAGCGAAGAATGTGATCTTTGTCTTTCTTCTGGGTGGCGCTGCGACTCAGGACATGTACGACCTGAAGCCGGAGGCTCCTGCCGAAGTCCGTGGCGAGTTCCGTCCGATTCCGACGACGGTGCCTGGCATTGAGGTGTGTGAGCACCTTCCGAAGCTGGCTCAGATGGCTCATCAGTTTGCGTTCATCCGGTCTGTCAGTCACAAGGCCGGGTGTCACAACTGTCTGCCATGCTACACGGGCTTTGATGTGATTCCGCCCGATCAGCATCCTCGCCCGTCAGATCCGCCCAGCATCGGTTCCGTCGTGCAATATCTTTCGGGAACAACCACAGAGACTCCGCAGTATGTCTACATGCCCAACTGGCTGGGCTGGGGGCAGTCGTTTCGTCGAGCCGGTCCGTATGGAGGATTTCTGGGCAAGCAGTTCGACGCACTGACGACTGAATGTCTGCCGTTTCACGATAAGGACTCATTCGCGCCGTCGCCCGGGAATCCGCAGATCGTCCGAGGTGCTCCGGTACTGCCCGGTACAACGCTGGAAGATGGCATGACGGTCGACCGTCTGAACATTCGCCGCAGTCTGCTGGATCAGCTGGACGACGAACGGCGACGCATCGACCAGCGAGCATCCACGGCGTCGTACTCGAGAAACCAGCAACAGGCCTTTGATATTCTGTCGTCCTCAAAGATGCGGAAGGCATTTGATCTGGCGGACGAAGATCCTCGGATGGTCGAACGCTACGGCCAGACCCTGTTTGGAAACTCGGCACTGATTGCCCGGCGCCTGATTGAAGCGGGCGTACGATTTGTGAATGTGACCTGGGACCTGTTCTGGGGCCCGGTGAACGTGGACTATGATGCGTGGGACACACACACGAACAACTTTAAGATCCTGAAACAGAACAAGCTGCCGGGCTTTGATCACACGATGTTCGCGCTGATGACGGATCTTGACGAACGTGGTTTGCTGGACGAAACTTTGATCGTCGTCACCAGCGAAATGGGACGAACTCCTCGCATCAATGCCAATTCCGGACGTGATCACTGGACCAATTGCTATGGTTCGCTGCTGGCCGGGGCCGGGATCAAAGGAGGCACTGTCTACGGCGCCTCAGATTCCCAGGCGGCCTATGTGGCCAACAATCCCGTGCGCCCCGCGGATCTGGTGGCAACGGTTTATCGGTCGATGGGAATTGATCCGGCCCATCGAGTTCCTGATCAGACCGGTCGCCCTATTGAGATCGCTCAGGGCGGCCATGAAATCCTGGACGTGATGAACGTCTGAGAGCCGTTGGGACTCAAGTTGTCGTAGCCATTGTTTGTAGTCCCGCCTTCAGGCGGAATTTTCACGGTGAGTTGTGCACTCGGCCGCCTGAAGGCGGAACTACGAACTCAAATTTGACTTTCCGTCAATGAAAACAGCCGACCCGCAGAATACGGGTCGGCTGTTGGTTGAGCACAGCATCTCGCTTCAGAAGTTCTCTACAGGACGGCTTTGATGCGTGAGAGAAACTCGCGATTGGTGGGAAACTTCTCCATGGTCCGAGTCAGTTGTTCCATGGCTTCGACGGGGCTGAGGCTGATCAGACTGCGGCGAAGCATGGTGATGCCTTCCAGCAGGTCCGGAGCCAGGATCTTCTCTTCACGTCGAGTTCCCGATTTGGTGATGTCGATACTTGGCCAGATGCGGCGATCAGCGAGTTCTCGGCTGAGCACCATTTCCATGTTGCCCGTTCCTTTGAACTCCTGGAAGATCGCCTCGTCCATCTTGCCGCCGGTGTCGATCAGAGCGGTGCCGCAGACTGTGAGCGAGCCGCCTTCATCGAACCGTCGGGCCTGACCGAAGAGCTTCTTGGGAATGTCGAGAGCGCGGATGTCCAGACCACCGGTGCCGGTTCGACCAGTGTTGTTCGCCTTATTGAAGGCTCGAGCCAGTCGCGTGATGCTGTCGAGCAGTACGAAGACGTCTTTGCCTTCTTCGGCCAGTCGTTTTGCACGCTCAATGATCAGTTCGGCAATTCGAATGTGGCTGTCCACATCGCTGTCCAGCGACGAGGAAATCACTTCGCCCTTGACCATGCGACGCATTTCTGTGACTTCTTCCGGACGTTCGTCGATCAGCAGCACCATCAGGTGAATTTCCGGGTGATTGATGCTGACGGAATTGGCAATTTCCTGCAGCAGCATGGTCTTGCCGGTTCGCGGTGGAGCCACCAGCAAAGCACGCTGACCTTTGCCGATTGGACACAGCAGATCCATGACCCGCATGGTGATTGGCCGTGGACCGACCTCCAGCTTGATCTGTTCAAACGGATTGATGGCAGTCAGCGTGTCGAAATGTCGCACATTGGCATACTCTTCCGGCGTGAAGCCATCGATGAGTTCAATGTCACGCAGTCGGGGTCCCTGATTGCGGGTTCCCTGGCCGACGTCTCCGCGAATCAGGACTCCCTGCCGCAGCTTGTATTTTTCGACCAGCGAGCTGGAAACGAAAGGATTGGAATCTTCCGCTGCATAGTTTCGCTTGGGGTCTCTCAGGAAGCCGTAACCGCGATGATGCAGTTCCAGCACGCCTTCGAAGGTTCCTTCCACAACTTCCGTGGATGGCTGAATCGCTCGAGGTCGACGGATGCCACTGTCATGGCTGCGACCCATATCGCGTCCACCGCGGGAATCGTTGCGACTTCCAACTCCAGGCCCTCGACCTCGACCGCGCCCTCGTCCCCCGTCATTTCTCGGTCCAGGACTGCGCCGGCCGGGATCATTGCGCGTATTCTGGAAACCTCGAGGATCATTCGGACGTGTATCACGGATATCGCGCGAATCACGAGGATCGCCGGGACCATCGACACCCCCACCACCACGTCGACGGCGACGGCGACGGCGAGGCGGCTGGCGTGGTCCACGATCGGCATCCGAGGATCGTGGGGCTTCACCGCGATCGCGATCCAGATCGTCACCGGACGCGTTGCCTTCCGATTCAAAACCTTCGAAGTCGTGGCCTTCATCACTATGCTCGGCGTAACCATATCCCGGTGCATCGGGGCGCGGTTGCATCTCACGGCGACGATCGTTTGGCCCACGGCCTGGACCACGATCTGATCCACGATTCATGCCTGGACCACGTCCGGGACCTCGAGGTCGTCCTTCAAAGCGACTTGAACGCGGGTCGCCGGCGTCTGTGGACGCGGCGGGAGGTGATTCAAATGGAACGTCGGCATCGACATCATTTCGCTGGCGCCCACGTGAACTCGCAGGCCGCGGTGGCTCGTCGTCATCACCAAAATCGAGATCTTCAGTGCTGAAGTACCTCATGGGCGACTGCGATTCGACATCCGCAATATTTCGCTCGAATCGATTGGAAGTGCGTTCCCCGCGTCCAGGTCGTTCGGTTCGTTCGGTTCGTTCGCCACGATCAACAACTCGAAGTTCCGGAATGACGTCCGCATCAGCCGAGACGGCTGGTGACGGTGGGGCTGCTTCAACGGGGGCTGCAGCGGGAGCGCGGCGAGTTCGTTCGCGGCGTGCGCGAGGGCGATCCGTTTCGGCGGGTTCGCGGCTGGTATCGGGAAATTCCAGCTCGCGGGAAGCGCGGGACGAGCGTGGAGCTGACGGCTCTTTCTCATCAACGCCGGAACCAAAATCATCATCTCCTGCGACGGGAATTACGGCCTCGTCACTGTTTTCGGCAGGGCGGCGAGTGCGGGAAGTACTGCGTCGCGTGGTCGCGGAAGCTGCCCGAGTGGTTGTTCTTCGGCGCGGACGCGAGGGTGTACCTTCAGCGTCGGAACTGCTTGTCGGCATAAATTATTGACCTGAACCTAGTTGTGCGGCGGAGGGCAAATTGCCATGGCCCTCAGAAAACTGCTCTGGCGATATCAGAAGACCTGAGACTTCAGGATAAAGGCACCTGAAAACAAGGCCCTGCCACAAGCACCGTGCCCGCAGCAATGCGATCGATAGAGCAAACAGGATGGAATTAGTGCCCGCAGGGGCACAGACACAAGAGACTCTCGACTAAGCGCAAAGTGCGGGATCGAGTGGAGCAAGCCTTCAAATGCCAGAACTGTCCGGAAACCCAAAGATTGCAGGCAGGCTGTCAAACAGCCACATACCGGATAGCTCAGTCAGCGATTGGATGCTTCTAACGAGTTCCACTGAGCATCACACAAAACCGAATGTTGCCGCAGAGAGCAACACGTATCAGTGCATTAAGCAAACTGACTGGACCCTAGTATTAACGGAACTCTTTTGCGTGTCAATTGAACTGTTTGAGGGAAAAGGCAACATTTTCGGCGAATCCAGGGATTCTGCTGCCCGGTGGAAATACGGGATTTCGCAGAAAGATCCGCTCGGAGTCAGACAGTCAGGACGCGTTCTCAGACTCAGCTACTGGAATCGAGTTCCTTCAATCTGGTCGGCTTTCAGCGCAGAACGCACTTTGGTGTAGCGAAGTGGGTTCTCTTTGAATGTGTCTCGGTTCGCCGTCGATCGAAACAGGTACAGTCGATTGTCAAAGAAGGCGCCGAAGCGAATGCTGCCCACCACGGCCTTCAGGTCCGATGTCAGCACGACCGGATCGCATCCCAGATCCTGAGGCGCGTACTCCGCAGGGTTCTTTTCAAACACAGCTTTCTCCGCTTCGCTCTTGAAGTAGTAGCGGATGCCTCGATAGTCGGACGTGATCGTCGCCTGTCCCAGAGTCCATTCCCGGCGATCATGCAGGCGCACAGGGCAATAACCTTCGAGTCCGATCAGGGGGGCATCCCCTGAATCGACCGTTTCAGTTCCTGCGGGCTTATCCGATTCCGGCTTGTCGGATTCCTTGGGCCCGGCGACCAGAGGCGATGAATCTCCGGCAGGATCCTGGGACGGATCCGTCGGTCGAGGTACGGCCATCTTCCGTCCTCGGGATGCGATCCCCTGCAGCATCGTAATGTACGCGGACCGTGACATCCGTCCGATATTCAAAGTCTCGACGGTGCCGTCTGGGAAAACTGCGACATCACGCGGGACTGTGGAAGCGCCGTAGCGGCCTGCCAGTTCCGAATCCTGACTGACGTCGATTTTCACAGCCGCAATCCCGGATCGCAGCGCAGCATTCACATCGGCGGCTTTGAAGACATCGCGTTCCATGGCCTGACACGGACCGCAGTACCAGGCTCCAAAATGAATCAGGACCGGCAGGCCCTGCTGATCGGCCGCAGCACGAGCGGATTGATAACTGGAATACCATCCTGTTTCCTGAGCCGCTGCGGAGGCTGCCGTTGCGGTGATCATCAGCCCAAAGACGACCTGCCAGATTTTCATTCCCGCATTCCCCTCTCACTGCCGCTTTGAGTTCTGCCACAAGACCGGAGTACTTCCAGCTTCCACGGTATGGCCACTCAATTTCTATCGGCAGATTCTGCGAGTTGATCGCGAAACTGAGTCGGTTCCCACTGCAGTTCCTGAAACAGCCGCAGAAAGGTCTCACCAGGCAAAACACATTGACCGGAACGATTCAAACGGCCGCATCAAAGCTGAACAGAGTCTGCAGCAGGTCAAAAGCTGCCGGCGCTCTGTGGGACTCACTCGGAGTTCGTAGTTCCGCCTTCAGGCGGCAGACTGCGCAATACCCCTTGCAAGTTCCGCCTGAAGGCGGGACTACAAACGTCGGGCACGCAGTTTTTGCCGGTGCATCAACTTTAATATCTGCGCAAAGGATTCGGTTTCTGTCTTTGATTCCGTGAATCCTGGTCAGGGAATGCCGACGTTCTATAACGAGTACGCTCAGAGGACCCTGCCGAGTGGCGACAATCATCGCCAGAGCAGGACTTTTACGGTTCAGCGGCAGGAAGGTGCTGACTCGGATGATTCGCGGCAGACGGACGCCCCCAGACAATCTGAACGACACCATCGATCGAAGATCGACCGTGAGTTCTCCGGCGGCGCGCAGAATTCGATTGCCATGGCGATCCGTTCTGACCGTGTTTGCCCTGCTTCTCGCGAATCCTGCGGGGGCACAGCAATCGTTCCTCTCGCAGTTCCGCGCCGTCAATGACAGTGGATCCGGGACGAACTCCGAGTACCGTCCGAATCGTCCCGATTTCCTTGAGTCGCTTTCAAAGGCTGCGGACGACTCGATGACCGCGGAAGCTGATGAGTTGGTTGGGCGGTCGTCTGCTGAAGAAAACGGGCCGTACGAAATCGACGACCACCCTGATCGCATCCGGTCGAGTGTGTCGTCATTGTTTTCCGAAACGCCGGTCTCTGATCCGACGGACCATCAGATTTCCATGCCGTCATCAGCAGACTGCGCTGAAGGAACGGAAGTCTGCGTTCCTCAGTCTGATCAGCTCGTGCGGTTTCGCAAGAGTTTCTTTCAGGGGGCGCAGTTCAATCTAGGATACCTGAATGATGACGCCAACTCCGGCATTGCCGTGACGACTCTGGAGACCTCCGCCAGCTTCGCCATTCCCATTGAAGGGATGGACAATGTGGTTTCGATCATTCCCTACATTCGGGCGGATCAATTGGACGCGGCGGCCGTGCTGGATACTCCGGACAACGTGTATGACACGGGTGTGAAGTTTCTCTGGCGACGTCCGGTGCATGACAAGCTTTCGTCCATGGTCATAGTCACGCCGTCCATTCGCAGCGATTTTGAGACATCAGACGGGGCGTTTCGACTGTTCGGCCTCGCATTGCTGACCTGGAAGACTCGTCAGGACAGTTTGTCCCTGTCGGGCGGAGTCGTTTACACAGGACGTGAAGACTTCCCGGTGCTGCCGGCCATGGGTTTGCTGTGGACGCCGACTCCGGAATGGCGACTGGATCTGCAGTTTCCGTCGCCACGGCTGTCTCGTCGCATTGCCAAAAACGGGGCAGACAGTGAAACGTGGGTATATCTGGCCGGCGTGTTCGGCGGCAATACCTGGGCCGTGACTCGCGCGGGCGGAGTCGAAGATGATCTGACACTCAGCGACCTGCGATGCGTGATGGGAATCGAATACCTGCTGCCGGAAAATCGCGGCGTATTTGCGGAGACCGGTTACGTGTTCAACCGCACGATCGAATACACGAGGGTGCCCTTCGAACAGGATCTGGATTCTGCCTGGATGGTTCGCGGCGGGATCTCGTTCTGAAGACGACGTTCAGAGACCGACGCATCTCCGGGCTTTCGAGCGTCCTGCCGGTCCTTCGATTCGCTTAGTTCTGCACCCTGCGTCGCGTTCAACGGGGCGTTGTTTTGTGCGTGAATCCTGCCATATTCCGTTCGTGATCCGGCGACTCTGGCGATCGCTGCTTACTTCCCGTTTTCTGTATTCCAGACGGCTCGGTGGCGTGACTTCCTCGCGCCGTTACCATGTAACGGACTTGGAGTTTTGTTTGTCTGGAATCTGAAGTCGGGAGAAACGTGCGTGGGTAAATCTGTTGTCCTGGCATACAGCGGGGGTTTGGATACATCGGTGCTGGTTGGCTGGCTGCAGGATGAAGGCTACGACGTGCATTGCCTGTACGTGGACCTGGGTCAGCCGTGCGAAGACCGCGACGCCATTATGAAAAAGGCCCGCGACATCGGGGCAAAGTCGGCTGAGCTCGTTGACGTCCGCGAAGAACTGTGCCGGGACTTTGCCTTTCCGGTGCTGCAGTGGCAGGCACGCTACGAAAACATTTATCTGATGGGCACCAGCATCGCTCGTCCCCTGATTGCCAAAGCCTGCCTGCAGCGCGGCCGCGAAGTGGGAGCGGAAGCGTTCGTTCATGGCGCCACAGGAAAGGGCAATGATCAGTGTCGATTCCAGCTGGCAGCTGAAGCGCTGGAGCCTGGGATCCGCATCATTGCTCCGTGGCGAATGCAGAGCTTTCGTGACAAGTTCCCCGGACGAACCGAGATGCTTGCGTACTGCGAAGAGAAAAACATCCCCGTCAAAGCTACGGCCAAAAAGCCGTATTCCAGTGACGAAAACTGTCTGCACATTTCTTACGAAGCCGGAGATCTGGAAGATCCGACCGTCGATGGCGCGGGCGTGATTGATTTCGGGATGACGGTCTCACCCCAACAGGCACCCGAGCGCGAAGAGACGGTGACGATTCGCTTTGAATCCGGAGTGCCGGTAGCGGTTAACGGCAAGACACTCAGCCCGGCCAATCTGGTCGCGGAACTGAATCAGATTGGTGGTCGCAACGGATGTGGACGGATCGACATTGTCGAGAACCGATTTGTGGGGATGAAGAGTCGTGGGGTTTACGAGGCACCGGGGATGACGCTGCTGTATGCGGCTCATCAGGGCCTGGAACAAATGACTCTGGATCGCGATCTGACCCATCTCCGGGATTCGCTGAGTCCGCAGGTGGCCGAGATGGTGTACTACGGATTCTGGTACTGCGCCAAAATGGACGCGCTGATGGCCTTTATTCGTGAAACGCAGAAGCCGGTCACGGGCGAAGTTCAGTTGACTTTGTACAAAGGCAATGTGCGAGTCAGCAGTCGAACTTCACCGTACAGTCTGTACAAGGCCGACATTGCCAGCATGGAAGCTGGTGGTTCCTACGATCAGACCGATGCCGAAGGCTTTCTCCGCATCATGGGACTTCCGTTGCGAGTTCAGGGGGCCGTCAGACCTCGCAAGTACTGATGCGACAGCACCTTTCTGGAAGCCGAACTGGCCGCAGTTTCGCCATCGAACGCACGATGTGTGTCCGTCGGGATTGGGTCGGATGAAATCGCCGGTGGAACCACAGAGGTCATGAAGGGCACAGAGGAGATTCGCAGAGTTTTGCGTTTATCTCCGTAGCTGAACTGGCCACCGTCTGGCGGGTCGCTGCATTGCCACCACGTTGCCGGATTTCGCGGTCCGGGGACGATAGAGCGGAAAAAATATGGGCAAAAACGGAACGGCACTCCGGTGAAGTTGAGAGCTTCCCCGGAGTGCCGCAGCCCGACCCGATATTCCGAATCGCGTTGAGCGATCCCTGATGACGCCCGGCTGTCAGTCCTGCCGCAGCCGGAATTTTCGCAGCCGTCATGCAAACGGCCGCAGGCGTCACTGTGTTTCGTAGATTGTTCCGTCCGGACGGCAATGCAGCCCCGGCCCGGAGAAGTTTGGTGGAGTTCCCAGAAGTTCCAGTCGAATCTCGTGATGTTCCCGATAGGCTCCGTGCACAGTAATCAGTGATCGATGACGATCGGCGTCTGCGCGACGTGATTCGTCAGCGACCGAATACCATTCAAAACGGTCCACTCGGCTGAAGAGCTTTGTGACACCGCAGAGATCGATCCGAAAACTGGCATGGTCAATCTGACCGTCTTTGGGGCCTCCCACAATTTCCGTTGTCCCCAGGTACAGGCACAACGTCCATCCTCGTTCGTCCAGCTGGCAGTCATATCCGACTCGTCCAACGTTCGTCAGCGGTTCGAAGATGGCGGCAACTTCGCGAATGAGCTGTTTCAGCCATTCCGGCCGAAAATCCCGCTGCTCCCTGCGTTGTCGATACTGCTCCATCTGTTCAAGCAGTTCTTCGATGGACATGGGCAACCCAGAGTTAAGAACCGAAACAAGTTCGTCGTAACAGGTCCGACGATAGTCTTCTTCGGCCGCAGGCTTTCGGATTCCTCCATGACTGACACTCGACAGGCAGAGCCCCTCGCTCTGACAGTCTGAATTCACAACCCCGAAAAACACCGCGTGAGCCGCGACGTTTTGACCTGGGTTCTCAGACTGATCATTGACAAACGATGTATCGAACCGAGTCGAATCGGCATTCACCTGTTTCATGCACGCTTTGGTGAGAACGAACGACTGAAGTCCTGTCCTTCCACTGAAGACTTGCCGCACGCATTGAAGGCGTGATAGCGAATGATCCGGTTGCGCCTGACCAACTACT
>Ga0209573_1005812_pt1 | contig 10765 bp, 8 predicted proteins | sample TNRBio252014_DNA_FD_185870 | JGI IMG/M metagenome (GOLD analysis project Ga0209573, IMG submission 185870) | Wastewater treatment Type I Accumulibacter community from EBPR Bioreactor in Madison, WI, USA - TNR Reactor_6/25/2014_ DNA (SPAdes)... | ecosystem: Engineered > Bioreactor > EBPR >...
ACTGGTGGTTGACACGGTACCCTCCTTTCAGGGGTAGAGTCCGAAACGACCGGTTATCTGTTGCGCTTCGGGCAAACGACCATCGGTTGCCTGAGATAAGTGCTGAATGGGCCATCCCGGTCCACGAGGGATCCAGGTGACGCAGCTATTATCGCCGAAAAACACCGAAAATGCAAGTGGTATTTGCGGCGCAACGCGTCGCGTTATGAAGCGTCTCCGTTGCCACCTTCATTACGCATGAGCTGGGCGATGGTTTCGCAGGCGTAGATGCCAGGGCCAACAGACGCCGCGCCAATTCAGCGCGGTTGCCGACGACCCGGACAAGACCGTCATCTCCGTCAGCCGCAGGGCTTGGGTCAAGGCTATCCCCCTCAGATACCTGCAGGCACGAGTTCAGCTTCTGGGCGTTCAAAAGGTGTCACCTGGATGCGTTCGACTCGCTGGTTGATCTGCGCCAGGTCATATTGCATCTGCAACTGCAGCCAGCCCTCCGGCGTGCGGCCAAAGGCCTTGGACAGGCGCACAGCCATTTCCGGTGAGATGCCGGCATGGCCGTTGAGCAGCAAGGACAGGGTTTTGCGGCTGACGCCAAGACCTGCCGCGGCCTGGGTGACCGTCAAGTCCAGCGGTTCGATATACAAGTCACGGATGATCTCACCGGGGTGAGGGGGATTCTTCATCGGCATGGATCACTGGCTCCTAGTGGTAATCGAGATAGTCCACATCCAAGGTGTCTCCGTCCTCGACACGAAAGATGCCAGCAAACTGCAGTTCCACAAGGACCTGGAGAGACGCACGGCCACATCTGCCCTGCGCGCACCATGGCACGTGGACGCAAGTGCTTCCGGCGAGATGCTGGCATGGCCGTTGAGCAGGAGGGATAGGGTCTTGCGGCTGACGCGTTACTGCGCCAGATACCCATGCATTTTCAGCAGCCGCAATCCTTCCAGCCGCATTGCTTGCGGGTACAGGGTCTTGTAGATGTTACAATGAGGACTGGAAATATCCCAACGTCCGGTGGCGCGGAAAGTCTCGAGGGCGCAGCCGCCGGTGCAGCGATAGCGGAAGGAGCACTCGCGGCAGCCTTCCTTTTCGTCTACGGAGAGGTTACGAATCGGCCCGGTTGCAACTAGACGGAGGGGATCAGCGACGTCGACATCGCCAACCGGATTGTCCAGATGCATCTGGCACTGGGCGATTTTGCCCTCGTGTGTAATGACCAAGTAACTGATGCCCACGCCGCAGGTGTGGGTATGAGCTTGGGCCTGCACGCGATCCAGCAAGCCGTTGAGGAAGGGACGGGTGGGCAGGATCTCCTCGAACACCCGGTAGGCTGCCTCCATGCCGCGGATGATGGCAGCTTCCTCCAACTGCAACTCGGAGCGGGACAGCGACAACGGGTTAGCGCGATAGAAGTTGAGGCTCACCGGCAAGTCGCGCGCCAACGCCCAGCGCACCGCCCGGTCAATGCCATCGGCGCTCAGCCGTGTCACTGTGATCGTGATGTCCGGCCTGATGCCGATGGGCAGCAGCACGTCGTCGATGGTATGCTCGATGGCGCTGAAGCTGCCGCCGCCGTTGCGCATCGGCCGCTGTTGATCGTGGTCGCTGTCGATGCCGTCCACGGAGATGGCCAGCTTGACGCCGGCTTCTTGCAGCCAGCACGCATCGTCAGCGCGCAGCCGCACACCGTTGCTCAGCACGACCGCCTGCAATGCAATCCCGCTCTGGTGTGACCATTGCTGTGCGTGCTCGTGCAAAGCGCGTACCAGCTTGAAATGCAGCGTGGCCTCGCCGCCGGCATATTTGAGCTTGACTGTCTCGAAGCCTCGTTGCTGAGCGGCGGCAAACAACGTGTCGACGGCCTTACGCCCAATCTCCTCGCTCATGCGAGCTGAGGACTTGCGCACGTAGCAGTAGGGGCAATCCAGGTTGCAAGCGTTGGTGATGTGCAACCAGGCCGTCAGGGTGTTGGGTGTTCCCTGTTGCCAGCTCACACGTTTTCCCTCGGGCCGGATCAAGCGCTGGTGGGCCAGGCTGTGGTCGATCGGCTGGGCGGACAACGGCTGCGGCCGATCGAAGGCGCGCAGACGCTCCAGCGTAGCGTCATTCAGCACGCTGGGACCGGCAGGCGCCAGGGGACTGAAAGCCAGATGGAACCTCTCGGCCAGCAGAGCAACATGAGCATCCTCTGTGCGCGTCCAGAGTGGAACGTCAACGCGCTGATTGCCGTCCAGCGCTAGCGTCGTGTCTGGGCAGGCGCAGTCCATGCTCCATCGCGCCGGTTGGTCATCGAACAGGATCAGCGCGCCATGGTCAGGGCAGGCGCAGTCTTCTTCATGCCAGGCCAAATCCCCTACTAAGAGCAATGGAAAATCAGGCGTCATGTTTATCCTTCTCCTTCGATAGGGGACAGGGGACCGAAGCAGTCGTCTAGCCACTTTTCCAGATCGCTGAAGTCGAAGGGCGGACGGCCGGGACCGGCTGGGGTCGCACCCTCTTCCTTTGGGCGATAGGTGGCAGATGCCTTCTGTTGCGCCCGGTAGAACATTCCATACTCGACTGGGTTGAAGGCCTTGACGAAGTCGTAGATCTGATCGAAGGTGATCACCAGCGAGCGCGAACGGGGCGAGAAGAGCTGGCCGTAGTAGAGGGCCAACACGTAGTTCTCGGCAGCCGCATCCATGAACTCTTGCGCCGCGGCATCCCCCTCTAGCTTCTTGTAAAACTGGTGACGATCAGACACGCCGATCTGCCTGCGCCACTCTTCGCGCCGGGCTACGAAGCGTTTCATGGCAATACTTCCGTGCAGACCATGTAGCTTGGCCAACTGGTAAAAATAATGCGTTTCGCCGGCCTCGTCAGTGGGTGGCTCGCCGGGGTTAAGGATATACGCTAAATTGATTCGCGCTTTCGCCTGTTCGGCCGTCCGTTCAGCTTCTGCGAAGCGATCGACAAAGAAATGCGCCCAAGCCAGGTCTACTTGCGCTTGTAGGGCCAGGTACCTAAATCCCCGTTCGTCAGCCTGGTCGATGGCGCGGTTGAATTCGATCTTGGCGTCGCTGTACAAGCGGTCGAGGAGCCTCAGTTCTCGCGGCGTGGCCTGAGCTCGATCGATCAGCTTCAACTGATCGCGCAGCACGCACCCAATCTCCAAAGTCGCCTCCACCCAGCGCAACACCTCGGGACTGTTTCGAAATATATCGATCGCCTCGCCCAGCGCTAGTCGCGCGGTTTCGTAGAGCTGCACCGGCGTAGCTTCCAGAGCGACCGCTGGCTCGCGGCTGTTAGCCAGGTGCCGCAGAGCGATCGCCAACTGGATCAAGGCTAGTCCCAGCGCGCGGTTGTCTCCTGCCCGGCGGGAGATGGCTGCTGCCTGAGCGGCCTGCCGCCAGGCCGACGGCAGGCGCTGCATGGCGTTGTTGATAAGCGCCAGGGTGTTGAGCGAGATGGCGACGGGAATCGCAGCGCCCTGCTCCCGGCGCGCCTCCAGCGCGTCGACGCACACGCGATAGCCGCGCTCCTCGCGGCCCAAGGAAGCCAGGGCGTGGCCCTGGTTGTTGCGGATGCCTGCCTGTTGGGCCGTGCTGCGAGTCTGGCGGATGTACCAGAGCGCCTTGCCATAGGCTTCCACCGCCTTATTGAACTGGCCTAAAGGCGCTGCGTAGCCGTAGCCTGCAAAGTTGTAGCCAGTACCTACGACGCGCTGTTGGCGGATTGGGGCATGTTCACCGGGAGAGGTGTCCTTATCTAGCTGTGCCACTGACTTCTCAATGTCTTGCACTGCTTTGGACGCATCCTGCCCCACCATGATCTGGGCGTAGTCGCGCCAGATGCGCCGCTCCGTGTCGTTGATGGGGCGCTGCCAGGAGCGTCGCTGCTCCTCCGGCTCGGCGGCGATGGCCTGTTCTGCTGCGTCGTAGAACTCGATGGCCCGCGGGTACTGCCGCCGCATGATGAACCGCTTGATCCAGCGAGCCACGTCCTCCTCCCTGGCTCCGTCTCGGAAGCGGATGATTTGCTCATCCGCGTATCCGGTGAACTGCAGCGCATGTTCGTCGTACAACACGCGCCACATGTCTTGTTGGGCGATGAAATCCCTCTCCTCGTTATTGTCATGCCATATACGCTCTGCTAGATCAACGTAGTCGTCGTTGAGGCCGGCTGCCGGATCGCTCAGCAGCCTGTAGTGCAGCCTCTCCAGCTCCCAGTCCCAGAGCTGCTCTTGGGCCTCGGCGCGCTCATCCTGCTCAGTATCGGTCGGCGGCGGGATATAGGGGCGCAGCGCCTGGGTCGGTAGGTGGATAGCGGCCCCAATGCGCCGCTCATCGTCCTCGAGAAAAGCCCGCAGCTTTGCCCTCGCTTCTCTCAGCTCTTCTTCCGCCCAATCGTTGAGTTTGCCATACTGGTCTTGGCGCATCCGCATCTCATATTCTCTGAGGTTGTCCAGCTCGCCCGTGCGCTGAGCATAGATGCGATAGATCTCGTCCTGCAGCCCCAACCGGCCGCGCGGGCGAGGATGCCCAAGGGACAGGTAGCGAATGCGCATCAGGTGGCTCGCAATTTGCTCAACCCTGGGCCAAAAGGGCTGCCACTCTACCGCCTGTTTGCCGTTCCCGTCCAGCAGGAAGTGCAACTGCTCGGCGTCCAGGCCGGCCGGGCAGCGGGCCAGAGCCTGCATGATATCGGAGCGCAGGCCAGGGGCTCTGAAGAGGGTATCGATGAAAGCGCGCTCAATCTCGCCTTGAATAGCTGCTCTACCGCCGTGGTTCAGCTTTTCCTCGATTTCCGTCCTGCTCAGCCGCAGCAGCTCGGGTATCTCCTCGCTCTCATGGATGAGGTCGCCGTACAGGGACAGCAGCACCGGACGCCCACCGGTCACCAGGTGCAACACGTCCAGTTGCTCCTGGTCCTGGGCCAGCGCGTCCATGGTGTCGCAGATGCGGCCGTAGTCGCCGTTGACAAGAAGCCCGTTGATAGTCTTGGCTCGCTCTTGCCACTCGCGGGCCAGAAACTGGAAGTACTGCGTGGTCTCATCGCGCGTCAGCGGGCGCGGCTCTATCTCGATGGGCTCGATGCCCATGCGTTGCAGGGTCGTGCGCAACCTTTGGAAGAAGGGCGCGCCCTCCTCGGCGCGGCCGGCGATGACGAGGGTGGTGTTGGCGAAACGCTCCTGGGAGAGTTGGCTCAGAAGCCACTGCTGGCTGGAGAGGACCAACTCCTCCTCCTTCAGCAGTCCTCGGTCGAGAGCCCATTGGGAACTGTGCAACGCCAACCGTTCCGCCGTGTCCAGTACCAGGACGATGCGACGCTGCTGCGTGTGCGCCTCGAAGTCCTGCCAGAACGCCTCTTCGGCGGCGGCGGCGTATTTCTTGAGCTGATCAAAGCTGGCGCTGGTGCGCAGGCGTTCCTGGTAGGCGCGCTGCGCCGCCTCGAACCGTACAAAATCGACGCCGCCCTCGAGCGCCAGAGCATCGCGCAATGTCTGCAAGATCTGCAGGCGCGCCGTGAGGCGGATGTCCATCAGATCGACGGTGTCTGACACCGTGACTTCGCCCAGCGGCGTCCAGTCCTCGCGCTCCTCCAGCACAATGGCTTGGCGCGCTTGCGCCTCCTGGCGCACGCCAGGATTGCCGGCGCGCCACTGCACCTCCTCCAGCAGCCGGCTCTTGCCAATACCGCCCGGGCCGGTGACCAGCACCACGCGGCAATCTTTGTTCTCCGGCCTGCCGTAGATGGCCTCTTTGATGCGCTCCAAGTCTTGCCGGCGGCCGACCATCGTCTCGACGCGCCAGGCAGCCTCTAGTAACGTTTGGCTCATCTTCTTCACTCCTTGTCAGTCGGGCAGAGCTTGTAGCAGCTCACGGAGGCCGTCGACGATTTCGCAGGTGGGTCCGAGCACTCCCTGACTCTGGATGACGCTGACTAGGCCATGTCGCACATAAGTGATGTCGAAGTCTTTGCCGATTATTGCGCGATATTCTGCACTTGTCCAAGGGGCGAAAAAGGTCTTGGCGATATGCTTCAATTCCGTCAAATGGTCTCCACCATCATAACGCCAACTAGGACTTCTCAGGCCCGCGCGCTCGATTAACGAGCGGCAGCAAGCCGTTAGCGTCTCGGTCGTGATAGGCTGTCCGTTGTCATGAACGGCCAAGAGATAGCAGTTGATGTATGGGTGGTTCCACCGATAGGCGCATTCGACTGGGAGCGACGGCCAGTTCTCCTGGTTGAGGCTTTCCCGCTGGCTCTCGGCCTCTCGTTGCTCGAAAACGCCAACGCGCAGCGTCGTGTTGCGGCGTCTGAGGTTGTAGTCGGTCAAATCCAGGCGTCGCGCCACGACCATGCGAACGCATGGGCCGGCAAAGAAGCGCCGCAGGTATTCCCGTTGCACAAGATCGAACTCCGTCTGCGAGGCCAGGTCGTCGCAGTCGTCCACAAGGACCAGGAACCGCTGATCAGGACAACGCGAGCAGAACCTTTGGGTTAGATCTTCGATGAGCGCAGGCAAAGAGGGAAGCAGCACGGTAGGATAGCTCAAGGAGCGGCAAGAAGCATTCGCTCTGTCAACTAGGTCGAGCTTGATGGCTTCATGGCTCGTTGGATCGAGCAGGTCTGACGCTTTCAACAACGCCACAAATCTGCCTTGCTTCTCCTGTGCCTGGCGCAGTTTGCCCAGCAGCCAGCTCTTGCCTACTCCAGGCGGCCCGACCAGCGAGAGGAGCGGTCGATCGTTGACTCTGCTATCCAGCCAGGAAGCGACCTCGCCGTCCAGCGAGCGCTCCACATAGCGCGCCTCGTCGAAGTCCTTCCAACAGGAGTCCGCAATCTTAGGATCGATCGATTGGCTCATGGTCGCTCCAATTCGGCGTTCGCGTGTGTGATCATCCTACTGGTAATCTGGGTGCGTTCGGGATACTTGGAGGCGATCCTGTTCCAGAGCCTGGCCAGGCGGCGTGGGTTGTGCTGCGCTGCGCTGCAGAGCGCGTTTTGGGCGCCTGGTTGGATGGGAGACTCATTGCCACCGACGCGTCGTTCGTAACGATAATGTAACATCTTCATCAAGTAGGTAATGCCATTGTCTGATCTAGCCACCCATTGGAGTTGTTCCGGTACAAACCCGTGCCTTGCACCGTCGAAGTCCGTGATCGAGCCAGGAACAAGCACGATCAGTTGAAATGGGAAATTGAGATCGGCGGGTAGACCCGCACGGAACTGCCCCAAGTGCTCACCACGCCAACGGTGAAAATCCTCTGCGGTCAAGTCCAAAGCGATGCGCACTCGCACAAAGCGCAGCTTGGCAGCGCAACGGCTCAAGGCATAGAACCATTGCTGACCGAGCAAGGGTGGCTTTCCCTTCATCCGTTTGACCGAGTCGCTCAGGAGGCGAAACTCGACCTTGGCCTGTTCCTGCAACAGCGGCAGCTTCGCCTTATCGTCCTCACTTATTACGATGAACTGCGCTGGATCCACGCTCGAAAGGGCCGACAATACCTGGATGTCGTCCGACAACACACTCAACAGCACCGACGCCAGTAGATCTCTGTCGTCACGCGTCAAGTTCGAAAGCCGCGTGGAACGCTTGCCAATGAATCGCAGCAGTTCCTGACCGAGGGATACTTGTGCTTCCGCTAGTGATACAGCACCTTTGTGGTAACTGCCGAGCACTTTGTCCTCGTGTTCGGCGTGCTGAGTAAGTGCCAAAGCCAGCGCCGTTCTGCCGGAACCTACGTCCCCGTAGACCAAAACTGGCTGCAAACACGTCCTGAGCTTCACGTACAACGGATGCTCGCGCCAATACCACTCCTTCTCTGAGAAGAGATAGCCGATTTCGTCAAAGGCGTTGCCAGTTTCGCGCGGAAAGAGCTTGAGTGTTCCGATAGTCGCGGGCGTCCCCTCTGTGTCCAACGGGTAGTCATCTGGCGGTTCTGCTAATGGGGGCCAATCATGGGACTGAGGGGCAGGGAGTCCTAACTCCTCTCTGAGCTTGCGCAAGCGTCTTTCCGCCTCTGGCGACGCAAGATCAACGGGAAAGATGCGAATGCAACGATATAGGTCAGCCAGCTTTGAGGATTGGGTGGATTCAATACCGGCTGATGCCTCGTTGTTGCGAGCGGTGTGCGCTGGATGGGTCTTGTGCTGGCTAGATTGCTGCGTCAAAGCCTCTCCTGCCAGGATGAGCGTCCCTACCCACGCATCCGACCAAGTATTGAATTCAAGCTCAAGACCAGCGGGGAAATCTCCTGTTGAAACACGATGGAGCAACTCCGCCCGCCCTAGATCATCATCAGGCAGGTAACTACGTAGTCTCCGCAATTCTATCCAAGCGGCCGACACCACCTTTTCGTTCTCGGCGTTTTTCAAAGCCGTTTTGTACGCCTCAAGTCTCTCGCGCGCAGCTTGTCTATTCTGAACACGACGTCGATTAGCATAACCCGTAAACCAAAAGGTTACCGCCGCTACCAGGAACGGGAGAATGGCAACGAATGAATATTTCTCGGCGAAGGCTCGCCAGCTAGCGCGATTCGTTGTCTCGATGTCGAATTTGATCTCGTTGCTTGGTACTTTGTTGACGGTCGTTGCCTCGTCGATTCTCAGAGATTTCTGAACCAGCCAGCGTCGGGGATCCCAGTCGGACTCAGTTCCAGCATTTTTGAAGTAGAGGATCACCGTATTTGGCAACGATACGATAGGAAACGGAACAACCGTGGAAGAATGTGTTGGCGTAGAGGATGGAGTAACCGTGGGAGTTAGAGAACCAGCTGCATTGGGAACAGCAGAGGGAGATCCGGAGGTCGCAAGTGGCCAGGTAATAACCAAGTTTCCATCTCGACTATGCCGCACTCTGGACGTAGCGTCAGATGCTGTTCCTGTTAAGATTAGCGGTAGATTTGGGGTTAGCTCTATGGTGATGGTTACAGGGTCGATAGAGCCTGCCGTCAGATAGATGGGCCTAACGCTGTCATCCGCCAAAAAACGCAGTGGATATTGAACGGTGATCTTTCGTCCATTTTGGAGTTCGACTTCGTCACGCCCCTGTTGCATGTCATCAGCCGGCAGAAAGAGCACGGTAAGGAACCACGGTAAGAAGCAAAGCAGGATGGAAATGATGAACAAGACCGCTAGCGGCCAAACGTTCTGGCTAGCCCACTCTTGTTTAGCATCCAACTGGACGCCAGATGGAGCACTATCTTGATTGTTCGACCCTTTGTTCGCCATGTTTTTCAGATCTGAGCTCCACTGGAGATTGGCGACGGACTGCCATGAGGACGGTTACAGGCCAGATGCATCGTCCACACGCTAACGTACTACACGGGAGTGATGCAGCCTGCCGTCAACCGTGATGATACTCACATTTTCTACAGGTTGATGAGTTTGTCAAAGGACGTCTTGATTTCTCGCCCTCTGATACAACTCGAGGCTGCGCCTATGCAGCTCAAACTCTCGCAGGCGGCCCTTGCCGGCCTCATGGGTGTCAGCGTGCGCACGGTGCAGGACTGGGAGCAGGACCGGCTGCAGCCCAGCGGGCCGGCCAAGGCGCTCCTGCGCACCGCCGAGCAGCACCCGGAGGTGTTTACGCAGTTGGGGTGAAGTTCGATGCGTGCGCTGTTCAGCTAACGTTATCCTGGGCCGGCGGCAACACGTCGGGCGCTTCTCGTTTTTTCGGCATCACCCCCTGAAGCCGGTTGATCACGATCGAGAGGATTTTGCTGAACCGAGCGTCATCCAGAACGGCCACCCGCTTGATTATGAGTTTTTCGTTGGCTGTGAAGAGCTTAGTCGGACGCGCAAAGCTGAGAGAAGATAGCGAACCAATGGTCAGGTTGGCGGGTGTGATCTTGACGGCATCAGGATCGCTGTGCGGATTGGTTGTGATCTGGCATAGCAACCAGTCTCCGCGCCCTGCGCTGCACAACACTACGGCAGGGCGCAGTTTTGATCCCGACAGATCGGAAAAGGGGAAATCGACTACAACGATGGAAGCTGGGCCAGGTGTAACCATGCGGCATCCTCTTCCGGCGTGAGCCAATCAACAGCCAATGCAGCCTCGCTCAACATCGCTGTTTCGCGCGCGCTCAACTCCGGTTCCTCGTCGAGAACCGTGATAAAAGCTCGCCGCATCGGCGGCAGTTTGATGGGTTCGAGAAGCTGCAACCTACCTTTTTGGTCAATCATGCCCTCGTATGTCCGTATCATCTTGATCACCTCGCTCATGCCGGCAAATCATCCTTTGCGCGTACACCTTCTATCGCTTCCGCGCTTCAGTCAGCGCAATTTTCACGGCCATTGTACCTGAGATCGACCGCAGCGACAAGTGGCAGGGGCGGCGCAGGGCCGGCGGCAGCCCAGCGGGCCGGCCAAGGCGCTGCTGCGCATCGCTGAGCAGCACCCGGAGAAGTTTACGCAGTTGGCGTGAAGTTCACTGACTTGGCGCAGCCGATCTTCTGAGCTATAATTCAGCCAACATCCACAGGCCATGGAGCACAATCATGAAGTTGACTCTGGAAGACATCATCCAAGACTTGCGGGCGCTGGACAGTCGCATCCGAGCCTACGAGCGCAAGTATGGCATTACGTCGGAAGACTTCTACAGCCTTTACCAGGAAGGACTGCTGGACGACGAAGGCTACGAACAGTCCACTGAATACACTCGTTGGGCCAGCGCCTATTCGATGAAGCTGGAGCGAGAGGCCGCGTTCCAGGCCACTAGTCGTGCCTTTGTAGGCAACTTGCGCCTTCAAACAGCTGGCCAGTCACTGCACCT
>Ga0209573_1005813_pt1 | contig 10765 bp, 10 predicted proteins | sample TNRBio252014_DNA_FD_185870 | JGI IMG/M metagenome (GOLD analysis project Ga0209573, IMG submission 185870) | Wastewater treatment Type I Accumulibacter community from EBPR Bioreactor in Madison, WI, USA - TNR Reactor_6/25/2014_ DNA (SPAdes)... | ecosystem: Engineered > Bioreactor > EBPR >...
CGCCAACGGGCACGAGAACGGCGCTATATCATCAGTGGTTCTGGAGCGACGAGTTACCAGCCTATTCCAAATCCAGGGGTGGATCTTAATGGCGATAAGCAAACCGTTTGACCCACTAGTCCAATACCGTTCATAGCATTTCTTGGTTATGTCTAACGTTCATTCTTTAAACTTTGTTGATTTTATTAGGAAATATGGACTTGTGGCTAATCGGATTTTTTTGAAAGGCGTTTTCGATGCGTCGATCAGGAATAAGCCACATTATTGCCACGGCGATATAAATAAGCTGTGCAACCCAAGTCAACCAAAAAGCCATAATTACTGCAATGACGTAGAGCACCAATGAGGCTTTGCCTTTCCTATCTTGACCCACGGCAGCCTTGAGCAGGGATTTTTCTCCTTCAGAAACGATGATTACATGTTGAAGTATGAAATAGGCACAAGCAGCCATTAGTAGAACCATGCCATAAAGGGCGCTAGGTAATGCCGCGAAGTGGTTTTCGCCAAGCCAGCCGGTGGCGAAAGGGAAAAGTGAAAGCCAGAATAGCAGATGCAAATTTGCCCAAAGAACAGAACCAGAAACCCGGTTTACGGTATGCAACATATGGTGGTGGTTATTCCAGTAGATGCCGACATAGACGAAGCTAAGAATGTAGCTGAGAAAAACGGGGAACAGGGGTAACAAGGCATCAACTGTTTCCCCGTGAGGTACTTCCATTTCGAGCACCATGATGGTGATGATGATGGCGATGACACCATCACTGAATGCTTCAAGACGGGTTTTTCCCATAAGTCATGCCCTGTCAGAAAAGTGAAATTGTACGAAGAAACCTAAAAGCAATTATACAATTTCCGTATAACTCCCAGACAGTTAGGTTATGCGGCAGCAAGCTAACAGAGAAGCCCATCGAGCGATCCCTCCCCTCACCACCGCGCCACCCCGACGTGGGTGTAAATCTGCGTGGTGGCGATGCTTTCGTGCCCCAGCAGGGCCTTGATGTCCACCCGTTCGGCCCCGGCGTTGAGCCGGTGGGTGGCGTCAGTATGACGCAATTGGTGGGGCGAAATCTTTTTTTCAATACCGGCCTTCTGGAGCATCCCCCGCAGGTCAGCGCAGCCCCGGTAGGTCCCCTTTATGCCCCCTCGAAATTTCGGCCTAATTTTTAGCCCTAACGGTTTTCCCTGGCCCGCATCTGCTACGCTTTCAGATGCGCCTACGGGCGCAGGTAGGTATCGAAACCACATGATGCCGCGCTCATCTTCGGGTGGGCGCGGTTTTCATTGATGGAAAACAACGCCGATGACACCCGTTGGAACGGTCAGTGTCGGAACCAACGAAGTTATCATCGATGATGCGGTCTACCCTGCTATACTTTTGCTGCTTACGAGGTAAAGAGAATTTTCAATATGTTTAGCGGGTTAAAGACGCGTCTTAAGTACTCGGGAAATGATGGGCAACGATACAGGGAGGAGGATGAGTTGTCAGGTCTTAACCTAAATTCTGCCCTTGAGGCTCATCGAGCCTGGCAACATCATCTCCATAAAATGATCGTGGGAGACAATATTGAACAGGCAGATGCTGGAGATGTTAGCCGCAGTGACCTATGTACGCTGGGCCAATGGCTTTATGGTCATGATAGTCAATCCTATCGGCTGTTTGCAGAATATAATGAACTCGTTAAAAGTCATGCAAAATTCCATTTATGCGCCTCCGCTGTTTTAATGGCCTATAGGGAAGAAAATCGGGATGAGGGACTACGAATCTTAAATGATAACCTTGAACGCCTATCCCATCAGGTTCAACAGGATATGAGTCGTTTATTTACCAAAGCCAAAAATCAACAAGTTACTTAATATAGCATGTCGGAATAACTATTGATTATAGCGGACAATAATATGGTCTTGGAGGTACCGATAGTGGCAGTTAATCCGGTCCTGAAAAATGCGCTGATTGTAGTCCCGGCCCGTTTCGATTGCAGTCCACTACACCTAATCTTAGTATGGTGCCTAAATATTTTCAATTTATTGTGGTAAATATTCCGGTAGTGTCCCTCAGTTTACGTGATGAGCTGCCTTCATTTAGAGGCCGACTCCGTAGCCAACAGTCATAGAAATTATTAAAAATCAGTTACATGAACCTTAATGCCCATGCTTTGAACCACGAACTGCACGAATTTCACGATGACCCTTTCGGGGTTGGCTACGGGGAATTCCAGGAATTCGCGACGGTTGGGGGAATCGACAGGTCTGCATGCCCCAATCCGAAGTGTGCTCAAATCGCTCGATAGGCGGTGCTGTTCCTGGTCGAACCGTTCGAAATCGATCATCCAACATGATGAATAGATTGCCCTTCATGAAACCTTGAGGCTTCTATGTCCCGTCGCCACCCACTGGTCGGGGAACTCTCGGGAATAAGTGCCGCGCTTGGTCAAGTAGAGAGCGCGCCACGAAATGTCTTTTTTATGTTGCATAATTATCAAAGCTCATCACGTAAACTGAGGGACACCACCCCTTTTTTCACCAGTGATAAGTGGTCCGCCTATCCGAACGCCCTGTTACGCACCGATGGGGAGTGGTATCAGCCGACGCGACAAGGACGCCGAGGACCTCATCCGGCCCTACGATGCCGGCCCCGACCGAACTGGTTGTAGGCCCAAGTGGTGAAGCGACGTGAAAAAGGTCGGGTGGTCGAGGTCGCTCGCAAAATTATTTGGGGGGATGCGAACGAGATTAACAGGTGCTTAGCGGCCTCAGTCGCTAGCACGACGATCAACACCCGTTTTGTGGAGCGGAGCCACTGAGCTTGGCGCGAACACCACCGTCGGTTAACGCGCAAAGTCATGGGATTTTCTAAAGAACGACCTTGGATGGAAAAACAGTGATGGCTTTCGATGGCTTATTACCATTTCTGCTTACCCCATCACAGCTTACGTGAAAAATTAGCGACTCCAGAACCGACCCGAGGACACGGATCACGTCGTCAATGGCGAACGGTCACTCCTGCGATGGCAGCGGGCATGACGGATCACGTCTGGACCACCGCGGAACTGCTGGGGTATCGGGTACCCGCCCCATTTCTAGATACCTTGGATGCCATCCAACATTTGTTCCCTCCACTGGATGATGCTCATCACGTAAACTGAGGGACACTACCGAAATTTGAAATGTGCATTCAATAAAACGATGATTTTTATCATACGGAGAATGACTATGCAAATCAAATGGATGGCCGCTCTATTGACCGGTCTGTTCGTTCTTTCAAATTCAGTGATCGCTGAGGAGTGCAGTAGTCGATCATCCGATGATTCTATGTTTATTATGGATTGCTTTTCAGCGCGTTATAAAGCAGCCGATCAAGAATTAAACGCGATCTACAGTGAAGCCATGAAATCGCTTTCCAGTGACGGAAAGAAAAAACTGAGAGAAAGTCAAGAAGCATGGCTTAAATATCGTGATGCCAGTCTTGCCTTTGTAACGGAAGTCAATAGAAACACCGGGTCTACTGGTAATTTTATCATTGAGGATTACCGAGTCACTCTGGTGAAAAAACGAGTTTCAGAATTGAAGTATATCCTGAGTGGACCTAATGCGGGTCCAGCCGAATGGTAAGCGGAAATCTCAGAAAGGGTAGGCGTAAGGATTCCTTCGTAAATGAGTAACAGGGTAACCGTAAGGATTCGTGCAAAATGGGCAATAGTGACTTTAACCATCAATAAGCCGCTAATTTTCCATATAAAAGCATGATAAGCGAAGCACTTTGCACCCCGACAGTTAGAACACCGCCTAAGAAAACGATCCTTTTACCTTTACGATCATTGACTAAGAAAACGGTCGGGATGCGTAGGCGAAAATCGTGCAGAAAAAACCTATCACTGGGTTTCTTTAGTCAGGGGGTGTAAGCCCAACCCCCAGAAAATTCTGTGAGGCGTTTTTTCGCCGATTTCTCGCCAAAACTTTCCCGATAACAACCCAAAATGGGAAAGTTTTAAACATCAATCACGGTCAGCTCAGAGCTGAACGGGGCACAAATCCGCTGTCCCAAGCATCGTAAATGGGAAAGTTTGCTGTGCCGGAAAAATCTGGGGTTTGGGCTTACACCCCCTGAGGGTGAGTCGACTCGACCGTTGTCGTTTCTGGTCACCGTGGGTCAGCAGTTGACGATGCCAAGTGGGGACGAAGACGCGGCAGAAATCATCGACATCACAAAACAACTCTTCTAAGCTCATGGCCGTGGCTCCTGGAGCAGCGGGGGTAACAACTGGAAACCTTAGCAGGTTTCCCTCCCGGAGCTGCCCCCCTCTTCCTTATCCAGAACTCACGTTAAGATACTGACTGTCGCTGTTGACGTTTTCAACGCTCGGTTGGACGGGCGGAATGGCTAACCCACATCGCTGAAATCTTGCAGCGCGCGACCGAACACCTATAGTCAATCAAGTCATTGAAGTCAGAGCCTGACTCCTGACGAGAGAGTTATCTTCCCTGGTTGGTATTGGGCCATGCCCTCGAACGCTACCCTCGCACTGATCCTCACCCTGGCGACCCGCGAGGCCGCCCGGTCCGAGTTCGCGGCCATCGAACCGGATCATCTCCTGCTCGGCCTCCTCAAATTCGCGGATCTCGATCTCGACCACGACGTGCTGGGCAACGCGGGATTCGACCCCACTGCGCGAGAGCGGATCGATGCCGAACGCCGGGAGATCGGTCGATGGTTGCGGCAACGGGGACTGGAGGCGACCGCGCTCCGCCAGGAACTGCGCCGAGCGCTCGGTACTAGCAACCAACTTTGGCCCGCGCGCGGCTTGCAGTTCTCGCCGGCCACCGAAACCCGACTCCAACAGGCCCAGACGCTGGCGGGTGGGGAAGGGCGGGATCAGGTTACCGCAATCCATCTGTTGCGGGCGCTGTTCGAACCGCCCACGCCGCTGCTGGCCCAACAGTGGGCGGAACCGGCAGTGCTACTGGCCACCTCGCCTCAGCAGAAGGATGGCGCCGACCGGACGGTGGAGAGCGAAGATCTCACTGCCCGGGCCGATGCCGATCATTTGGCAGTTCCGCGCCTGGACGTCCTGACCGAAACTGTCACCCACTTGCGCGACCGCCTGCGCGCCCAGGTGTTCGGGCAGGACCATGCGATTCAGGCCTTCGTGGAGGGATTGTTCAACGCCGAGGTGGTGGCCGGCGCCGAACGGGACCGCCGCCAGCCGGAAGCGGTGTTCGTGTTCGCCGGCCCGCCGGGGGTGGGCAAGACCTTCCTGGCGGAGGAAGGCGCCCGGGCGCTGGGGCGGCCGTTCCGCCGCTTCGACATGAGCGCCTATTCCGGCCCCCAGGCGGGGGAGAGCCTGATCGGCGTGCATCGCAGTTTCCACGGTGCCCACGCCGGGCTGCTCACCGGGTGGGTGGCGGCGCATCCCAACGCGGTGCTGCTGTTCGACGAGATCGAAAAGGCCCATCTGCACACTCTGCACCTGTTTCTGCAGGTGCTGGACGTGGGCAGCCTGGAGGACCAGTTCACCGAGCGGAGCGTTGACTTCCGGGAGACCCTGCTGATCTTCACCACCAACGCCGGCCGGATGTTGTACGACCGGCCGGAAGCGAACGCGCTACGGCACGCGCCCCCGGAGTTTCACCGGCGGACCCTGCTCGGTGCCCTGGAAAGCGAACTCGACCCGCGCAGCAGCGCCCCCCTGTTTCCCCCGGCGTTGTGTTCGCGGCTGGCGGCCGGCTATCCAGTGCTGTTCGGTCCCCTCGGCGTCAACGAACTGGAGCGGGTGGCTGCCGCCGCGCTACGCCGTCAGGCCGAGCTGCTGGCCACTCAGTACGGCAAGCGCGTGGAGTTCGGACCGGCGGTGCCGCTGTGCCTGGTGCTGCGGGAAGGAGTCGCCACCGAGGCGCGCACGGTCCGCGCCCAGGCGGAGAATTTCCTCAAAAGCGAGCTGCTCAAGTTCGCTCAATTGTATCGCCGCGAACGCCTGGAGCCGGTGTGGCGGCAGACCGCTCGGCTGCAGGTTGATCTCGATCCCGCCAGCCTGGCGGACCCCGAGGCGCGGGCGTTACTGGAACCGGCCGATCCGCCGCGGGTGCTACTGATCGCCGACGAGCGGCTGGCGGCGCTGTGGCCGGCGGAACTGCCCGGCGTGGTCTGGCGGACCGCTGGCGACCGGGCCGGAGCGCTGGCGGCGCTGGCGGGCGGCGAGATCGACTGGGTGTTGCTGAATCTGTGGCTGGGCAGCGCCCGCCAGGGGACGGTGTTGCAGTTCGACCGTGCCCCGGCCACCGCCCGGGCGCTGGCGCCGGGTCTGGAAATCCTGCGCGCCCTGTACGAGCGCTATCCGCAGGTACCCTGTTTTCTGTTGTCATTCACCGGCGAGGCCCCGGATTATTTCCGGCTGGACGAGGAGCTGTTGCTGGCCTGCGCCCGGCAGGGCGCGCGTGGGGTGCTGGAAACGGCGTTCGTGTCGCGGGCGAGCCCGGACTGGTGGGACCAGCGGGCGGCCCTGGCCGGCGAGCTGGAGAATGCCGCCCGCTATCTGTACCGGGAGCGCCAGGCGCGGGCGCTGGGCACGGCCCATCAGGTGCTGACTTTCGATACCACGCCGCAGGTAGTGGCCGAGGAGCGCACCGTGCGCATCCGGCTGCGCAACCTGCGCCTGACTCAGGCGGTGGCGGCGGCCGACATCGGTGCGGTGCTGGCGGCGGTGGAGCGGCCCGAGTTCGGTTTCGCGCAGGTGTTCGGCGCGGACGCTGCCAAGGCGGAGCTGGGGTTCATCGTGCGCTGGCTGCGGGACCCGCGCCGCTATCAGGGGCTGGGGTTGCGCCCGCCGCGCGGGATTTTGCTGTATGGCCCGCCGGGCACCGGCAAGACCCTGCTGGCCCGGGCCCTGGCCGGGGAATCCCGGGTGGCTTTTCTGGAGGCGTCGGCGGCCCATTTCGTAACGGTCTGGCAGGGCAGCGGCCCACAGAACGTGCGCGAGCTGTTCGCCCGGGCGCGCCGCTACGCGCCGGCCCTCGTGTTCGTCGACGAGATCGACGCCATCGGCAAGCAGCGGATCGGCAGCACCCGGCCGACCGAGGAGACGCTCAATGCGCTGTTGACCGAAATGGACGGCTTTCGCACCCCGGCGCAGCCGCCGGTGGTGGTGATCGCCGCCACCAATCAGGTAGATCTGCTGGATGAAGCGTTGCGCCGCCGCTTCGACCGCGAGGTGGAGGTGGACAAGCCAGACCGCCGCGCCCGCGCGGCGTATTTGCGGCAGCGGTTGGGAGGGATGGCGGCTGGCGCGGTGTCCGATGCGGCTGTCGAGAGTCTTGCGAGCCGGTCCGCCGGGCTGACCATCGCCGGGCTGGAGCGGGTGGTGGCCCAGGCCGGGCGGCTGGCGGTCGAGGGGGAGGGCGCGATCGACGATGCGCTGCTGGACGAGGCTTTCGCGCGGTTGCAACTGGGGGAGGCGCGGGCGCTGAGCGATCCGGCCGGGCTGTTGCGGGTGGCGCGGCACGAGGCGGGGCATGGGTTGATCGGCTGGCTGGCCGGGCGCAAGCCGGTGCAGATCAGCATCCTCGCGCGGGGCCGGGTCGGTGGGTCGGTGGAGAGTGAATCTGACGAGGAACGGCTGGGGTACACCCGGGCGGAGTTGGAGAGCCGGATCCGCCAGGCGCTGGGCGGGCGGGCCGCCGAACTGCTGTACTACGGGGAGCGGGACGGGCCGAGCACCAGCGCCGCCGGCGACCTGCGCGCGGCGACCCGCCATGCCGAGCAGATGGTGCGGGAGTACGGCATGGACGAGGGCATCGGGCCGCTGGCGCTGGCGCCGGGCCAGTGGGAGCGGGGGCCGCTGGCCGCGCCGGCGGTGCAGGCGGTGCAGCGGATCGTCAAGGACCAACTGGCGCTGGCGCTGGAGGAGTTGCGGGTCCACCGCCCGGCGCTGGACCGGCTGGTCGAGGCCCTACAAGCGCGCAACCGAGTCACCCGCGAAGAACTGGAGGAGCTGCTCACGGGGTTGTCCTGAGGGAGCGAAATCCCCAATCACCGGCGGCACGGGGAGTGAAAGCGCTCGCCGGGGCGATGAGGATTGCTTCGAAATGGTTTCCTTAATCCAGAAAGATCGAAAATCTCGATGCTTTTGACCGATTTTCGGTATTCATGTAAACCCGATGCCAGCAGGGAAGGATGATTTTTTTATGATCGGGATGTCTTACATGGCCCCGTGCGTAAACTATTGCGTCGCGGGTACGTATCTGAAAATCAATCATTCTACTCGCCCCTTTTTCACGAATGCTCTCTTTAAGACTGGGCAACTCATCTTCGGTAACTCCGTTCGGCGCGTATTCAGGGTGGACATAGACTTTCTTGCCGGCAATTGCATAAACTTCTTCACACATATGAGGTTTGCTGCCTTTCCCACGTGAAATAGGTTCATTTCTCTTAATGCAAGCTGGATCGTCTGGTTCAAAATCCTCTTCTCTCACAAACAACCATTCACCCTGCCTGCAACCGGTTTCATTCTTTCTTTTCAATAAGTTCCTGTTCTTGCCTTTTTTCTCTTTATGCGCCTCGATAAATTCAGGTGGAAGAAGTGCTTTTTTAGCTTCCTTCACTGTTGAAGCCCCTGCGTTTTCCGGGATACCGCAGGAAAAATAATGCCGTTCGTCATGTCCGCACAACAGTTTTAATTTGGAATGACTTTTAATATTTCCCACCTTATCTTTAATCGGCTGTGTTAGCATAAGAAGGAGATGTTTTTCTTCAGGGCACACATCGATAACAGCAAGCTCAAATTGAGTTTTTTCATTATAACCGATTTCAAATTCCTCTTTGCCGTTAACTGTTTTAACATCAACAGTCAGTGGAATGGCAGAGTTAAAATGTCGTTTAATCTCGAAAGGGTGAAACTTCACCTTTGCGCCGATTTTTTTGAACTTCTGTTCAATCAAACGCTTATTAATCATTGATCATCTCCTTCACTGAAAAGCTTTAGCCTTGACCGGCAGGGATGATAAAACCAGCAATAGCTGGTAAAAAATCGATTAGTGCGGCAGATTCTGCTGTGCCCACTTCAGCACGTCTCGGAGATCCGCCCGCCCGGTGCGCGCCACCTCCTGCTCCAGGGTTTTGATGGCCCAGCGGGCATCAGCTCTGGCTTGCTCTGACTTGCCCAGTTGCGGCAGAAGGGCGGCTCGATAAGCAACGACCCGAGCCCAGTCGCCGGTCAGCTCGCGCCGCCCCTCCTGCTCCACCAGCCGCTGGCGGATGGCGACCGCGCGCTCGTAGAGCGCCACCGCCTCGGGGAGCTGGCCCATTTCCGAGACCGCAAGCGCCTGGTTCGTCAGCGCCGTGGCGAGGTCGTTGGCCAGCTCGCGCCGCCCCTCCTGCTCCACCAGCCGCTGGCGGATGGCGACCGCGCGCTCGTAGAGCGCCACCGCCTCGGGGAGCTGGCCCATTTCCGAGACCGCAATCGCCTGGTTCATCAGCGCCCGGGCGAGGTCGTTGGCCAGCTCGCGCCGCCCCTCCTGCTCCACCAGCCGCTGGAAGATCGCGACCGCGCGCTCGTACAGCGCCACCGCCTCGGGCAGCCGGCCCAGGGCCTGGATCGCATTCGCCTGGTTCATCAGCGCCAGGGCCAAGTCATTGGCCAGCTCGCGCCGCCCCTCCTGCTCCACCAGCCGCTGGTAGATCGCGACCGCGCGCTCGCAGAGCCCCACCGCCTCGGGGAGCTGGCCCATAACTGCAAGCGAAATCGCCTGGTTCGTCAGCGCCCGGGCGAGGTCGTTGGCCAGCTCGCGCCGCCCCTCCTGCTCCACCAGCCGCTGGTAGAGCGCGATCGCTCGCTCGTACAGCGCCACCGCCTCGGGCAGCCGGCCCAGGGCCTGGATCGCATTCGCCTGGTTCATCAGCGCCATGGCCAGGCCATTGGCCAGCTCGCGCCGCCCCTCCTGCTCCACCAGCCGCTGGTGGATCGCGACCGCGTGCTCGAAGAGCCCCACCGCCTCGGGGAGCTGGCCCATGTCCGAGACCGCAATCGCCTGGTTCATCAGCGCCCCGGCGAGTTCGTTGGCCAGCTCGCGCCGCCCCTCCTGCTCCACCAGCCGCTGGTAGAGCGCGATCGAGCGCGCGCAGAGCGCCACCGCCTCGGGCAGCCGGCCCAGGGCCCGGACCGCATTCGCCTGGTTCATCAGCGCCGCGGCGAGGTCGTCGGCCAGCTCGCGCCGTCCCTCCTGCTCCACCAGCCGCTGATAGATCGCGACCGAGCGCTCGTACAGCACCACCGCCTCGGGCAGCCGGCCCAGGGCCTGGATCGCATTCGCCTGGTTCATCAGCGCCATGGCCAGGCCATGGGCCAGCTCGCGCCGTCCCTCCTGCTCCACCAGCCGCTGGCGGATGGCGACCGAGCGCTTGTAGAGCGCCACCGCCTCGGGGAGCTGGCCCATGGCCTGGACCGCAATCGCCTGGTTCATCAGCGCCATAGCGAGGTCGTTAGCCAGCTCGCGCCGCCCCTCCTGCTCCACCAGGCGCTGATAAATCACGGTGGTGCGCTCGTACATCCCCAGCCGGCCGGGCGGGTCGTTGAGGTAGTCGTGGACGAGTGCCTTATCGGTGCAGAGGCTGGCCAAGCGCTCGCGCAACTCGGCCCGACCGGATTGCACCAACCGGTCGAAGATGCGGTAGGCCTCGTCATAGAGGGCCAGATCCCCCACCGCCTGGGCTGCCCGGCTGCGCCCTTGGGGGCCAGCTTGGGCCTGGGCATCGGCGGGATCGCGCCCGTCGGCGCGC
>Ga0209573_1005814_pt1 | contig 10762 bp, 9 predicted proteins | sample TNRBio252014_DNA_FD_185870 | JGI IMG/M metagenome (GOLD analysis project Ga0209573, IMG submission 185870) | Wastewater treatment Type I Accumulibacter community from EBPR Bioreactor in Madison, WI, USA - TNR Reactor_6/25/2014_ DNA (SPAdes)... | ecosystem: Engineered > Bioreactor > EBPR >...
AACTGCGCGTACCCAATTCGAACAGCGCCGCCAACCTCGTGTCTTGGGTCGGCGGTTTCGGCAGGATCCAAACACCTATTTGCAGGCGCTGGAAGAACGCTGGGTCAAGCTAAGTTTGCCGTGCTAGAAAAAAAACGCGCAGCCCCAAGGGGGCGATGGGCCTGATGCAGCTCATGCCCGCCACCGCCCGCCGCTTCGGCGTCGCCGACCCCTACGACCCCGCGCAGAACGTCGCCGGCGGGACGCGCTATCTGCGCTGGCTGCTGGACCGGTTCGGCGGAAACGTGACGCTGGCGCTGGCGGGCTATAATGCCGGCGAGAGGGCAGTGGATCGCCACGGCGGCGTCCCGCCCTATCGGGAGACCCGGAATTATGTGAGAACCGTACAGCTCAACCACCGCCTGTTGCAGCGGGTGGCCGAGCGCGAGGCGAGAGCCGGGCGGAATTGAACCCGCTCAAAGCGCTCGAACACCCGAGGAGGAACCATGGCCCGCTCGCTTTTGCCGCTCAATTTTTCTTGGCTCTGTCTGGTCGCCATGGCGGAAGACGGGGACGATCACTTCGGCCCTCGCGCCACGAGAAGCGAGGATGTCGCCGACAACATCGTGTCGGTGGCGTCGGGCCACGACCAGCCCATACGGAGCGCTCCGGCCGTCGCGACGGTCATCACGGCGCGACAGATCGAGGACATGGGCGCACGCGATCTCTACGACATACTGCGAGCGGTGCCCGGCTTTTTCCTGGGCAAAAACACGTTTCAAGTAGAGCCCATCATCTCCGTTCGCGGGTTCAAATCTTCCTTCAACCAAAATGTCCTGGTTCTCCTCGACGGGATTCCGCAGACCGACCGGGTGACCGGAGATCGGCTGGCGGTGTTGGGAAACGTCCCGCTGGACATCATCGAGCGGGTGGAAATCATGCGCGGCCCCGGTTCCGCCCTGTACGGCGCCGACGCCTATTCCGCCGTCGTCAACGTCATCACCCGCCGCACGCCACCCGAAAAAACCCAGGTCGTCGTGGGGGGCGGTTCGTGGAGGACTCGCGATGCTCGCCTCTTCGGTGGCGGGCGGGCCGGCGATTTCGACGTGGTGGGCGCATTGGAATACCGAGAGACCGACGGCGATCGGCCTTTTATCGCCGCCGACTTGCAGACGAATTTGGACGCATTGTTCGGCACGCGCGCCTCCCTGGCGCCGGGCGAGGCCAACACACACCTTCGCCTCTTCGGCGCGCAACTGAACGCGACCGGCGAGAACGTCGCGCTGATGCTGCGAACCTCGCTCGGACGCGATATCGGGATGAACGTCGGCCTGGCCAACGCGCTCGATCCGTTTGGCCGAGTCGATATCACGACCGTCGAGGGCCGATTCGAGTGGAAGCTCGGCGGGCGCGATTGGGGCGCCAAACTCGTTTTGGACGGGTTGTTCTATCGATCCAACCTGGAAAATGCCAGCCACTTTCCGCCCGGCGCCTTCGGCTTTTTTCCGGAGGGGGTCGTCGCGAGCAGCGACGTGCGACAGCGCAACGCCCGGTTTCAAAGCGTGGTGGAGTACACCGGGTTGCCCTCGCATCGCATCAGCTTGGGCGCGGGAGCCGAAAGCGGTGAGACGCGCCAGCACTCCGAAAGCCGCAACTACACCCGGATCGGTGGCGCGATCGTTCCGATCGGACCCGTCCAACCGATAGAGGACCCCGATCTCATGCTGTTTGGCGCCCGGTCGTTTTCTCACGACCTGCAATACGCCTACGTGCAAGACGAGTGGGCTTTCGACCGGAAGTGGACGCTGACGTGGGGCTTGCGCTACGACCGCTATTCCGATTACGGCGACCAGTTCAACCCCAGGGTCGCGCTGGTGTGGGACACCTCGCCCTACCTGACGACCAAGCTGATTTACGGGCGCGGATTTCGAGGCCCGACTCTGGTGGACACCCGCAGCCGACAATCGCCCGCGCTGATCGGCAACCCGAACCTGAAACCGGAGACGATCGAAAGCGTCGAACTGGCATTCGACTACCGCGTTCGCCCGGACCTGCTGGCGCGCATGAATCTGTTTTATCAGGAAACCGACGATCAAATTTTCATCGTCAGCGATCGCGGCCCGCCCGCGGTGCCCATGAACGTCGGCCGGCAAATCGGCCGGGGCGTGGAGCTGGAAGCGTGGTACGACATCGACCGACACACCCAGCTTTATGCGGCTTACAGCTATCAGGACAGCACGGACAAAACGACGGACACGGACGTCGGCTATCACCCGCACCACCTTCTCTACGCCCGATTCCAGCGGCGGCATAAACCTTGGCTCTTTTCGATCCAGACGCGGCACGTCGGCGAGCGGGATCGGCGGGCCGGAGATTCCAGACCCGTCGCCGATACCTACACTTTCGTCGACGGGCTGGTGCGCTACGAGGTCGCGCCCGATTTCGAGGTGGCCTTCGATGTGCGCAACGTGTTCGACTCGAAAGCCGAGGACGCCGGCCCCGGCACGGACGCCGCGTTTCCCATCGATATTCCGCTGCCCGGCCGCACGTACTATTTTACCGTGACCGGCCGCTTCTAGCCGGCCCGATCCGAGATTGAACCGGCGCGAAGAGCGAGCGGCGGGAAACGGGCTGGGCCGATTCACCGGAGAACGAAGGAGAGCGCGATGATGCACGCAATCGCCCGCACAGACAGCCCCGAGGCCGTGCCCGGCCCGACCGACCGCATCGATTCGATCGATCTCCTGCGCGGTCTCGTCCTGGTGCTCATGGTGCTGGACCACGCTCGGGCGTACCTGTCCGACCCGAGTCTCGATCCGCTCGACCTCGAACGCACGACCCCCGCGCTGTTTCTGACGCGCTGGGTCACGCATTTTTGCGCGCCGGCGTTCCTGTTGCTGGCGGGCGCGAGCGCCCGCCGCCTCTCCGCGCGACTGGGCGAAAGCGCGCTGTCGCGCTTCTTGCTGACGCGCGGCCTGTGGCTGGTGTTTCTGGAGCTGACGGTGGTGTATGTGGCCTGGACCTTCACGTTGCCCGGCACCGGTTCCCCCATCCTGGGGGTGATCTGGGCCATCGGCTGGTCCATGGTGGCGCTGGCCGGGCTGGTGCGCCTGCCGCTCGCCGCGATCGGCGCGGTCGGCCTCGCGATGATCGCCGGGCACAACCTGCTGGACGGCATCGACCCGGCGCGGCTGGGCGCGCTCGCGGAATGGTGGCCCATCCTGCACGGGAAAGGGCCGACGCCGATGGGCAAGGTGGTCTACCCGCTGGTGCCCTGGATCGGAGTCATGGCGGTGGGCTACGTTTTCGGCGGGGTGTTCGATCTGGACCCGCGCCACCGCCGATCCTTGCTGCTGGGTCTGGGGCTCGCGCTGTTCGCGCTGTTTTTGCTGCTGCGGCTGGCCAATGGGTACGGCGATCCGCGCCCCTGGACGCCACAACCGGCGGCGACGCTCGCCGTGCTGTCGTTCCTCGACGCGACCAAGTATCCCCCTTCGCTGGCTTTCTTGCTCATGACCCTGGGGCCGGCGCTGATCGCGCTGGCGCTGTTCGAGCGCGCCAGCACGCCGCTCGCGGACCGGCTCGCCACGCTCGGGCGCGTGCCGCTGTTCTTCTATGTCTCGCACCTCGTGCTGGCCCGTCTGCTGGCCGGCCTGATCGCGCTGTCGCTCGGCTTCGACTTGACCCTGCTGCCGAAAGACCCGGTGGCGGCCGGCTGGGGCTTCGGGTTGCCAGCCGTCTACGGGGCGTGGATCGGGATCGTGGTCGCGCTCTATCCGGCGTGCCGCCGGTTCGCCGCGATCAAGGCGCGACGGCGCGGCGGGTGGCTTTCGTACCTATAATGGCCCGCTCGGCAAACCGACTATTCGACTCTCTTTCATGCGAGCGACCACCGGAGTTAATCGCGCATGACCACGACGGGCCGTTTCCTCGCGATCGTTTTCCTGTGCTTTTCGACCGCCCGCGCGCTTTCGGCGCCTCTCCTGGTGGTGTACCCGGAGACGCCAGAACCCTACCGGGAGGCTTTCGCGCAGATGGTGGACGGCATCGCGCGGGCGACCCGGCAGCCGCTCCTGCAAAAAATCGTCGCGCCCACCACGACGCCCGAGGAGTTTCGGGGCTGGCTGAACGACGCGGGTCGCGATCAGACCGTGGTGCTGCTCGGGCACAAAGCCTTGAGCCTTTACGGTCGAGACCCGCCGCCGGGCCGCACCGTCGTCGTCGGCGGGATCAGCGCCCCGCCCGGCCAGACGCCGCTGCCCGGCGTCAGCCTGACCCTTGATCCGGCGCTTTACCTGCAAACGCTGCGCGAGCTGTTGCCCGGCATCCGGCGCGTGGTGGTGTACTGCAACGCCGAGGAGCGGCCCTGGATCGCGCGGGTGGAGCGGGCGACAGCGGCGGAGCGGATCGAGGTCGAGAGCGTCGTCGTCGCCGACGACTTCGACGTGGCCCGCCGGCTCGCGACGACCTTCGACGCGCTCGACCCCAAAACCACGGCCCTCTGGTTCGGCCGCAACACCCTGACGCTGAACCCCGACCTGCTCTATTCCTACGTGCTGGAACAGACGTGGGATCGGGGCATCGCCGCGTTCTCCGAAACCGTCGTGCTCGCCAAGTACGGGCTTCTGTTCGCCCTCTATCCCGACTACGCCGAGGTCGGCGCCGAGATCGGCGCGCTGGTCCGGCAGGACGTCCGTCCGGCGGGCTTGCGGTTTTCGCGCGCCGCCCGGCTCGCGCTCAACGCGCGGACCGCCCGGCACCTGGGCATCACCCCGAGCGACGCCGTGATCCGGCGGGCCAAACCCCTGTTTCCCCAGCCTTGAGGCCCGGAGGCTCGCATGGCCACACCGCCGTCTTCGACGTTGACGCTGCGCCAGCTATTGGGCGGCGCCTACCTGGTCGGCATGGCCGTGCTAACCGCGGCGGTCACCGTCTTCCTGCAGGAGCGGTTGTCCGCTCATTTTCTCGAAAGCTTGCTGGACAATGGCCGCGCGATCGCCCGGCGAATGGCCGACGAGAGCCGTCTGCCGCTCATCCAGGGCACCGTCGAGCACGTCCGCCCCCGGCTGGAAACCGTCGCCACCTACCCGAACGTGGCGGGCGTCACTCTGACCGACGCCCGGAACGAAACGGTGCTCGCGGCGGGTTCGCCCGCCCCGCCGGGCGGCCCGTTGCGACCGGTCGGCGGGGCGGGCGTCGCGATCCATCATTTCGAGACGCCCGACGCCACAGTGATCGTCGCCCCCGTTTTCGGGCGGAGCATCGCGACGCCCGACCCCGAACCGCTTTTCGATCCCTTCGCGGGCGCGGCGCCCGCGCCGGCGTCCCGACCGTCGAGCGGCATCGGTTTCATGTCGCTCACCTTGAACACGACCAAGCTGCAAAGCGACGTTCGCGACATGCAAAAACAGATCGTCGCCGTGATGGGGAGCGGCGTCGCGCTGTTCACGCTCGCGATGCTGTTCCTGTTGCGCCAGCTCACCCGCCCGATCAAACACCTGGCGCGCATCATGGCCGATCCTGAAACCGTCCGGCATTTGCGGCGGGTCGAGGTGCGCGGGGTCCGGGAAGCCCGCGTCATCGCGACCGCCTACAACGACCTGATCGCCCGCGTCGCCGACTCGCGCGCCGACCTCGCCCGACAGGTGGAGGCGGCGGTCCGGGAAGTGAAACAACAGAACGAGGCGCTGGTGGCGGCCCGCGAGAAAGCGGAGGCGGCCAGCCGCGCGAAATCGCAGTTCGTCGCCACCGTGAGCCACGAGATTCGCACGCCCTTGCACGGCGTCGTCGGCTTTGTCGGGCTACTGGCCAAAACACCCCTCACCGACCGGCAAAAAACCTATCTCGCCCTGCTCAAGCAGGCCACCGACAGTTTGTTGGAGGAAATCAACAGCATTTTGGATTTCTCCCAACTGGAGGCGGGCAAAATGCAGTTGCGAGAACGCCCTTTCAACCTCAAGGAACTGCTGGAAACCACCCTCCAACAGTTCGACTCTAGAGCGCGCGCCAAACGGTTAAACCTCAGGATCGCTATCGACCCGCGACTGCCGGAATGGGTGTGCGCCGACCGCCAGTCGCTCGAAAAAATACTGCGCAATCTCGTCGATAACGCCATCAAATTCACGAGCCGGGGCAAGATACAAGTCCGTGCTTGGGGACTCCGGGAGAACGAGAGCACGTTCGAATGCCATTTTGCGGTTCGGGACACGGGAATCGGCATTTCGCCGGAACACCGGGCGACGATCTTTCAAGCGTTCCATCAGATCGATTCCTCCATCACCCGCCAGCAGGGGGGCAGCGGTCTGGGGTTATCCATCTGCCGGCAACTGGTCGAGTTGATGAAAGGCCGGCTCACGGTCAAAAGCCGGCTCGGGCAAGGTTCCACGTTCTACGTCGAGATGCCGTTGACCTTGTCCGAACCCCGTCCCGAATGGATCGCCGACGAAGACCTCGCGCCGCCGTCGGACGCGGAAGACGGCGCGCTCCCGGCGCTACCCTCGCCTCGGGACGAAGCCCCGTCGCCAAGGTGCCCGAGCAAAACCCACCGTCTCGGCGGAGCCCGCGTGCTGGTGGTGGACGATCAAAGTCAGAATCGCGTTTACGCCCAGCTCGCCTTGCTGGAACTCGATGCGGAGGTGGTGACCGCCGCCAGCGGGCACGAGGCGCTGGAAGCGTGCGAAAACCAGCGTTTCGATCTCGTTTTGATGGACGTTCGGATGCCGGACATGGACGGCCTGGAAGCGACCCGGCGAATTCGGCGGTTGTGGATCGACGCCGATTCCCGCACCCCGATCATCGGCCTGACCGCCGACCTGTTAAACCTCGATCGGCAAGATTGGCAAAACGCCGGCATGGACGACTGCCAGTTCAAGCCGTTGGGCGTGGAAGCCCTCAACGACATTTTCGTTCGATGGGAGATCGGGCCCTCCGCCCAATCCCATTCCCTATCCCGTTCTTTGAGGAAACGCTATGAACGCTGAACCCGTGTCGGATTCCCCCGTGGATTTCGCTCACCTCGATGCCTTGCGAGCCAATCCGAGCGGCCTCCGATCGTTTATCGGCCATTTTTTAACGGGCATCCCACCGATTTTGCAGGAGCTAGAGCAAAGCATGCGACGCCGCGATAAAGAGCGGGTCGAAAACTTGCTCCACGCGCTGTCGGGGTCGGCGCTAAACGCGGGCACCAAGCGTTTCGCCCGAGCCTGCCAAACGCTGGCGCGGCACTGGGAAGATCGACCCGCCGCTCTCCAACCGGTCGTGGCGGAATTTGAAATCGCGCAAGGCTTGTTGCGCGATTTCCTGGCCAAATTGCCGACCCGCGCCGATGCGCCCCCGCGCGCGACCGTCGATCGGACCACCGTCTTGTTGGTCGAGGACAATCCGACTTCCCGCGAGTTCGTCCACCTCGCCTTGGAGGAGGATTATCAGATCCTGGATGCTCGCGATGGCCGCGAAGCGATGGCGCTTTTCGAAAACGAGTCCCCGGACATCGCCATCGTGGACTTGAACCTGGGGCGGGACGCGCCGGAATGCCCGTCGGGTTTGAGACTGCTTCAGCTTTTCAAGGATCAGCTGCCCGCCATCGTCTTAACGGTCGACCGCCGCCCCCCATCCATTCAAAGCGCGATCCAAGCGGGCGCATGGGCCTATTTATTCAAACCTCAAGACCCGCAAATGCTCCACGCCACGATCGAAGCGGTCTTGGCGCGGTCGCGCGAAGCTTGGGGCAATCCGGAGACCCGTCAGCTCGACCTGGCGACGGGCTGGCTCATGGCCTCTTTCCATCTCGATCAAGAAGAAGCCCGAAAGGCGCTGATCGCCTTTGCCACCGAGCAACGCCGCCGCTCCAGCGAAGTGGCGCGGGATATTCTGGCCGCCCAGTGCTTTCGGAATCATCTCGGGCGTTTCATTCGAGGTTTTTCGACCTCTCCGGTCGATGCGACATCTTGACAGTGCGTGGCGGCTTCGCTACGGTTATCGAAGCTGCTTGAAGTGCTGGAGGGAGGCAGCCGTTCTCGGAGTCGGTAAACGGTTCCCAGGATGCCCAGTCGGCTATACACGCCCGTCCCTGGTCCGATACCAGACCGGCGTTGATGTCGAACACGCTGTCTGGCAGTGCAGAGGGGAGACAGCCATCGCTATTGCCCAGAAAGCGGCCAGTAGAATGCCCCGTAGGCCAATAAAACGCCCGTCCCTGGTCCGATATCAGACCGTCGTTTGAGGCCGGTCGTCCCAGAAAGCGGCACGACTGATTTACCTGGAATAAAGACGTTTTTTCGAGTCTGCTCCGAGTCTCGTCTCGACTTTCGAGGCCGCTCGGGGCATCGGGTAAGTTGTCGCCGCTTTCTGGAGAAATCATGTCGATCATTCCGCGTTTTTTCTTTTCGTCCGCCGCATTGCGGACTCATGCGCGCCCTGCTCCGCCCGCTCGCGCGACCGCGTTTCGCCCCTCGCTTCTCGTTTTCCCCGCCGGCCCGAACCTCGCTCGCGCCCGCCGCCGAGCGGCCGGGAAAAAATGGGCTATGATAGGGACAAACCCCGCAACGGGAAAAAGGCGGCCCCCACCAATACGTTCGGTGAGGACCTGACCACAACTGCATACTACAGGTGCAATCATGGCTACCCACTGCCTGCATGATACGGGTTTCGCGCCCGAGTTCGACTTCCGACTGACTCTCGCCGTCCTGGCGGCGACCGAACACCGAACCGCCCGTCGCCGGCCGACGACCCCGGCGGCCCTCGCCCGCCGAGTCCGCGCCCTGTCTTCCCCTCCCGCGCCCACCGTTTTGCAAGTCGAGGCGGCGTTGCGCCAAATCGATTGCTGGCGGCAGAGCATCCTCACCCGCGAGCTGCTGGGGCACTGCCGGCAGGTCGCCGCGCTGCGCGACCGCGTGGAGGCGGAACAGCGCCGACTGGCCGAGGACTGGGTGTACCTGAACCGGATGCTGCAAGACGCTCGGGAGCTGCTGGAGCGCGCCGCCCGGCCAGGCGAACCGGCGCCGGCTGGCGCAGAGGACGCGCGACCACTACAATAGTTTCCAGTTCCATCCATGGACGTCTGCATGAACGCGAAAATGCAAACGCCCCCGAACCCCGAATTCTGCTTGGCGGCGGGAGAAGGGTTCAAGGGCGCTAGGCGCGGGCTACGGGAGCGGATGCGCGAGGCGAAGTATAGCCACCCGCGATCCCGTTTGCCAAGTGGTACCGTGGCACGAGAGGGACGCGGGCATGAACGCCGCTGACCGCTCCCGTCCCGTTTCCGCCACGGCGGCGGCCATCGCACCGCCATCGGCGCCCATCCGGCTGGTGGCGGCCGTCGTGTCCGGCGGCAACCGCTGCGGCCACGACCCCTCGCGCCCGCGTGGGTTCGAACCGCCGGCGCACCACGCCTCCCACCCCAAGATCCTGGTCAAGCTGCAAGAAGCGGTGCGGGCCTACTTCGCCGACCCGGCGGTGCTGCCCGGCCTGAACGCCGCCAACGGCTCGGCGCGGCCGCTCGCGTCGCCGGTTAACTGTCGGGCGATCGAGAAAGGCCGATGAGCGCAGACACGATCCGAACGTTTGACGACTGCCTGACCCCCTTTGCGCGGGTTGCTCTCGACGCCGACAGCAAAACCGGACGACCGCCGCACTTCCACGAAGGCATGACGCTGGAGGACGCGGTCATCATCACCGGGCTCCCCCGCGACGAAGCCGCGCGGCGAATCCGCGAGATGAAGAGCGACGGCGACCCCGACCGCTACGCCGCCTCGCATTTAGCGGAATCGTCCGGCAGCGAATACACGCCCGCCCCCGCCGCGCCGGAGCCGCCGACCCTCGCCCAAATCCTGCAATTCCCCTTGCCTTTCGGCGAGGATACCCGCGCCGTTTCCAATTCCCTCGCCCGTGGTTCCCTGTTCGCCGCCGTCAAGGAGAGGCAGCACTTCAAGGACTACGTGCTCGTCGGCGAACAGGACGGGGTGAAGATCGAATTTTGCGGCGAACAGTTCAACCAGGACGACCACGACACGTTTTTGCAGCTCGTCACGATGGCTTTGCATGTGCCCTTTGGCGTGGACATCGTGCGAACCGTCAACGCCGTTCTGTCCGGCATGGGCCGGGCGACCCACCAGGAGCAGCGCCGCCAACTCTTCGAGCAGATCAGCCGCCTCGTGCGCGGAACGATAAGAATCACAGTTCCCAGTATGCCGCGCTACGAAGGCCACTTGCTGGACGATGCCACCACCCCGCAGGATCAAGCGACTTTGCCCCAATATCACCGCCATCTGGCTTACAGGCTCAATCCGAAGTTTGAGCGGCTCTATGCCGAGGCCGCCTATACCCTTTTCGATTCCAAGGAGCGCGGGAAACTCGAAGGCAGAGGTTCGGAGCTGGCGAAATGGCTGCACCTTTGGATTATCGGCAACGCCAAGCAATATCCACATAAAGTCGAAACTATCCGCTCATTATGCGGCAGCATGGATAAAATTCTGCGTTCGTTCAGGCAGAACCTACGCGCCGCCCTCAACTTGCTCAAGGAAGCCGGAATTATCACCGCTTGGCACATCGACCCAAAAAGTGACCTTGTGACCATTGAACGGATGCCAAGCCCCGCACAGATTCGCCACATCACCAAAAAAGTCAGCCGTAAACCCCACGCAGCACCCTAGCCAAGCGTGATCGAAGCGCGGCTTTTCGTCTGCGGTAGCGCGGCTTTTCGTCTGCGGTAGCGCGGCTTTTCGTCTGCGGTAGCGCGGCTTTTCGTCTGCGGTAGCGCGGCTTTTCGTCTGCGGTAGCGCGGCTT
>Ga0209573_1005816_pt1 | contig 10760 bp, 11 predicted proteins | sample TNRBio252014_DNA_FD_185870 | JGI IMG/M metagenome (GOLD analysis project Ga0209573, IMG submission 185870) | Wastewater treatment Type I Accumulibacter community from EBPR Bioreactor in Madison, WI, USA - TNR Reactor_6/25/2014_ DNA (SPAdes)... | ecosystem: Engineered > Bioreactor > EBPR >...
ATGTGGCAAATCTTCGATATAATCGGATCATTATCATGACCGACGCAGATGTTGACGGTGCCCACATTCGGACACTCCTGCTCACTCTCTTCTTTCGCTATATGGAGCCGCTGGTAGGTGACGGTCATCTCTACATCGCCCAGCCGCCCCTCTATAAGGTTCAGGTGACAGAGCAGCAGAACGGCAAGTCTAAACGATCCGAGCAGTACGTCTATAACGATACTTCCTTGCTGGAAATGCGCCAGAAACTGGGCGATGAGAATGTAAAATTGGAGCAGCGTTATAAAGGGCTGGGGGAGATGAATCCAGAGCAACTCTGGGAGACAACGATGAACCCAGAAAACCGCACTCTCTTGCAGGTGCAGGTGGAGGACGCGGCCGAAGCCGACCGCACTTTCGATATGCTCATGGGCAGCAGCGTGCCACCCCGCCGCCGTTTTATTCAGACCCACGCCCACGAAGTCCAGAATTTGGATGTATAGGATGAGTGAGACGACGTTCGACACCTACCAGCAACAGTCTCGCAAGACGTGGGGTTTGGTCCACACGGACCACGCGATTGTTTACCCTACCCTCGGCTTGGTGAACGAAGCGGGGGAGGTGGCCGGGAAGGTCAAGAAGATTTTTCGGGACAAAGGAGGGCAGATCGGTGAAGCGGAACGTCAGGCACTCAAAGGTGAATTGGGCGATGTTCTCTGGTACCTGACTCAAATTTGTACAGAATTGGATCTGACTCTGGAAGAAGTGGCGGCCTATAACCTGGAAAAACTCCTCGACCGTTTAGAACGGGGCGTCATCCGGGGTGATGGAGATGTTCGATAACAACCCGTGTCATAAAAAAGTGGGCCGGTCCATCAGGACCGGCCCACTTTTTTATGACACGGAAATTTAGAGATAGTCCCGCAATTTCCTACTGCGGCTGGGATGGCGCAGGCGACTGAGTGCCTGGGCTTCGATCTGACGGATACGTTCCCTCGTCACACCAAATTTCTTGCCCACCTCTTCCAATGTGTAGCAATAGCCGTCCACCAAACCAAAACGCAACTGGAGGATGCGTACTTCTCGGGGTGTCAGGCTGGAGAAGATTTCGTCGATCACTTCTCGCAGCAACTGCTGGCCCGCGGCGTCCTGGGGGCTGTCCGCATCTTCGTCTTCGATAAAGTCGCCCAGATAGCTGTCCTCTTCTTCGCCGACAGGCATTTCCAGGCTCAACGGGCGCTGGCTCACCCGCATAATGTGTTCCACTTTGCGGGGCGTAACGCCCAATCCATCGGCGATCTCTTCTGTTGTCGGGTCCCGGCCCAATTCCTGGACAAGCTGGCGGCTGGTGCGGGTCAGACGATTGATCTGTTCATACATATGCACTGGCACGCGAATCGTACGTCCCTGGTCAGCAATGGCTCGGGTGACAGCCTGGCGGATCCACCAAGTGGCATAGGTGCTAAATTTGTAGCCCCGCCGGTAGTCGAATTTCTTCACCGCTCGGATCAGGCCGATGTTGCCTTCCTGAATCAGATCCAGAAAAGGCACACCCCGTCCTACATACTTCTTGGCGACGCTTACTACTAGACGGCTGTTGGCTTTGATCAGATGTTCGGTGGCCGATTGGCCGTCCCGTACCAGCCAGAGAAGCTTTTCCCGCTCTTCCCAGTCGTCCATACCTTCCGAGAGCGTCTGACGTGAATCCCGGCCTGCTTCCATCCGCATGGCCAAGTCCACCTCCTCCTCAGCTGTGAGCAGGGGAACACGACCGATCTCTTTCAGATAGAGGCTGATGGAGTCGTCGATTTCGATCTGGCTTAGGTCGAAATCCTCTTCTTCGGCCTTATCCCCGTTGTCTTTGATCTCAGGGATGGCGTCTTCTTTGGACTGTCCCACCGCGATACCCTGCTCGAAGAGGGTCGCGAAGATATCTTCCAACTGTTCTATATTGTTTTCAACTTCGGGCATGAGTTTAAGAACGTCGTCGTAGCTGACGAATCCTTTGGCGCGCCCAACTTTCAGCAGATAGTCCATTGTCTCCTGAGGACTGCGCACAACTGTTTCGTCGGAAACGTCAGTGTCAGCCATTTCGGGCAGATCCATCTCCTCTGCCATCGGCTCATCCACTTCCATTTCCATGTCGAGCTCGTCCATCTCTTCCTCTTCCGATGCAAATGGTGTTTTGTCTGTCATCGGCATAACCTCTCCTGTGCAAGCGGTGGGTCTGGACAAAACTTTGATGCTGACAAGCATCAAGACCCATCGCGATGAATGGTAACTATCTACTTTACAATAATTTCTCGATCTGTAGAGTAATGGGTTTCACAATTGCGCAAATTGTACTCTTATACCGCTTCTTTCATATCCCAAATGTCTCCCCGACGGGCATACCGGCGAGAACAACCGGGACAGAGCACCATATTTTCTTCGTCCCACTGCAAGGGCGATGTGCTACAACGGGGGCAGCGCAAGAGCAATGGGACGTCCGCCGCCTGCGTAGACGGAACCTGAACCAATCCGTTATTTGGTGCAACTGCCTGTACAAAGACGCTGGGTGCAATCGGAAAGTGCCCGCCCAGAGCGAAGAATGGTTGTTCGATCCCGACCAGGTGTTTTGCTGCAACCCGCTCTTTCAAAATTGGGAGGCGAAAATGAGAGACGGCGAATTGCCTGACAATCTGCAACTGCGCTTCGCTCATGCGTTCCGTCATCCAGGCCGGGTGAAAATCATAGTTGAGCTTCACAAATTCCACTGGTTCGCCAGCAAACGGTGACCAATCCTGACGGCCCAGCAACCAGCGAGCCATCGCCTTTAGGTTGCGCTTGTTGGCATATTCCAATATGGCTACACTTTTGTTGTGCAGAACCCGACGCAACTGGCCCAACGCCTGGGGCACATCGGCCAGGTGGTGCATCACCCGAACCATCACCAGCGTATCCAGCACGCCGTCTGCCAGCGGCAGTTCATAGACATTCCCCGCCACAAAGACAAAACGGGGATCATTCCCCCAGCGGACGACTGCCTCTTGCAGCAGAGTTCTGCTATAATCAAAGAGAACAATCTGCTCGTAGCCCAGATACATATCGGCCAATCGTCCGAAGCCGGCGCCGATTTCAGCAATGCGACGGCCTTTGGCTGGCAACAGTTGGGAGAGAGCCGCCCGTTCTACGGCGTCTTCATATTCCCGACCTTGGCCTATCCAGAAATCCGTGCGGTAGCCACTGCCTTCGTAATCAATAACCGGTATTCCGTTGTTGTCATTCAAGTCGGTCTGTCCTGCAATCATAATTCTGGATACCAGCAGAATCAATGGGAAATCTGCATCTCTTTTTGATGCACTGGTTTCTGTGCAATTGCTCTTCTCTGTTTCACGTGAAACAATTGCCCAACGAATTGCTGGGTCCTCCCATTAAAAAATGCGAGAGAAAAGCTTTCTCCTCGCATTTAGGACAGTATAGCACGCTCCTAAACCGATTTCAATACCCAATTTGCGCATTTTTGCACGAATGCGCAACGAGTTTTTCAGGAGGCTCCTATGCGAGAGGCTGTGATCGTCGAAGCTGTGCGTACACCCGCTGGCAAATTTCGGGGTTCGCTCAGCACAATTGAACCCATTTCCCTGGCTGCGCTGGTTCTCCGAGAAGCCGTGGCGCGGGCCGGGATCGACCCGGCAGAACTGGACGATGTGATTATGGGCTGTGTCACCCAGACTGGCGAGCAGGGAGCCAACATCGGGCGATTGGCCGCGCTCTATGCCGGTTTCCCCGTGGAGGTGGCCGCGGTCAGCATCAACCGGATGTGCGGTTCCAGCCAGCAGGCTGTTCACTTTGCGGCCCAGTCTATTGTGGCGGGGGATGCGGATGTGGTCATCGCTGCTGGTGTAGAGTCCATGAGCCGGGTGGCGATGGGCTCCGACTATCCACCCCAATTTCCCGACAACCCGCCCTACCCGCTGCTGCACCAGGGCGAATCGGCAGAACTGATTGCCCAGAAGTGGGGTTTCAGCCGCGAAGCACTGGACGAATACAGCTACCACAGCCACGTGAAAGCGGCCGCGGCCACGAAAGCCGGGCACTTTCAGCGCGAAATCCTGCCCATTGCCGTCGGACAAAACGGCGACAGTCGTGTGCTGGACTACGACGAGGGCATCCGTTTCGAGCCGGACCTGGCAAAAATGGCCGCGCTCAAACCGGCCTTCCGGGAAGATGGGGTGATCACAGCGGGCAATGCCAGCCAGCTCAGCGACGGCGCCGCGGCGGTGCTGGTGATGGAGCGCAGCAAAGCCGAATCTCTGGGTTTGAAGCCCCGCGCCCGCTTTGTCAGCCGGGTGGCCGTGGGCAGCGACCCGGAACTGATGCTCACTGGGCCGATTGCCGCCACAGAAAAAGCACTGAGACGGGCTGGGTTGTCCATCGGCCAGATGGATGTGATCGAAATCAACGAAGCCTTTGCCCCGGTAGTCCTGGCCTGGGCCGCGGAGATCGAGCCACCCCTGGAACGGGTCAATCCCAACGGGGGCGCGATTGCGCTGGGTCATCCCCTGGGTGCAACCGGGGCTAAACTGATGACGACACTGCTCCACGAACTGGAACGCACGGGTGGGCGCTACGGCTTGCAGACAATGTGCATCGGCCACGGCCAGGCGACCGCCACAATCATCGAACGGATTTGAACCACAAAGCCAGGAAGGGTGTGAGGTAGAACAGCTTCTCCTTTGCGCCCTTCGTGCTTTTCGTCTCTTCGCGATCATTTTTCGCCGTTTTGCGCTTTTGACAGTCTGCCAGTGCCGTGCTAGACTTGCACAATCTTGCCCAATCATTCGACGATTTTGACCGATGGCAAACCAAAAGATGAATTGCACCTACTTTTTGAGGAAAAGCCCTGAGCAGTAGCCAGACAGTGTCTGGACCTTTGCGCGTGGGCAGGGTGCAAGTCTTTCACCCCAGCTATGCAAGGCTCTCCGGACGGAGAGCCTTTTTTTGTTGTCGCGAATTTTTGTGAATAAAAGCGCCAAAAATGTACATTCCATCGGTCAATCGGGAAGAAAATATCGTCGTTCTGCACCGGATGATGCAGGCCAATAGCTTCGCCGCCCTCGTCACCAGCGACCCTACTGTCAACGGTGGCGCGCCGGTTGCCACCCATCTGCCTGTGCTGCTGCGACCAGAGGAGGGCAAGTGTGGCGTGCTGGTAGCCCACCTGGCCCGGGCCAACAGCCAATGGCGGCACTTTCAGCCAGGGCGGGAGGTACTGGTCATCTTTCAGGATGCCCACGCCTACGTTTCGCCCTCCTACTACACCCCCGGTTTCAGCGTGCCCACCTGGAATTACAGCGCGGTACACGCCTACGGCATCCCGCAGATTGTGGAGGAACCCGCTGCTGTGATGGGTATGCTGGACGAACTGGTGGCGGTCTACGAGCAGCCCCAGCCTGCGCCCTATGCGACTGATTGGGGTGACGAGCGGGCCGTCAAGATGACCGGAGCGATTGTGGCCTTTACAATTGAGATCACCCGGCTGGAGGGCAAGCGCAAACTGAGCCAGAACCGCACTCTGGCCGACCGGCAGGGCGTGATCGACGCACTGCAGCACGGAAACCCGGACGAACAGAAGGTCGCCGCGGCAATGGCGGCAGACCTGGCACAACTTCAGGAGGCAGACTAAATGTACAAGGCAGGTATCGCCGGCGCGTCCGGCTACACAGGCTACGAATTGCTCAAACTGATCCACCGCCACCCCCAGTTGGAGGTGGGCTGGCTGACCAGCGAGAGCAGCGCGGGCGGCGTCTACAGCGATCTTTACCCGGTGGATTGGAACTATCCGCTGATTTCTCTGGAAGATGCCCTGGCCCGGGTGGGCGAGGTGGATGTGGTCTTTCTCTGCCTGCCCCACGCGGCGTCGATGGAGGCAGTCAAATCCTTCTACGACACGGGCATTCTCGCTATCGACCTCAGCGCCGACTTCCGCCTGGCCGATCCGGCTGTCTACACCCGCTGGTATGGGCTGGAGCATACAGCCCAGGAGCTTTTGCAGGTGGCCCGCTACGGCCTCTGTGAACTCTACCGGGAGAATATCCGGGGCGGACAACTGATTGCTGTGCCCGGCTGCTACCCAACCAGCGTCAATCTGGGCCTGTATCCTCTGGCCAAGGCTGGCTGGCTGGGGGATCGGGTGATAGTGGATTCCAAGAGCGGCGTCTCTGGCGCGGGCCGCAAGCCAAAGCTGAACTATCACTTCACCGAAGCCAATGAGAATATCACCCCCTACAGCGTGGGCTATCGCCACCGCCACGTGGCGGAGATGGAGCAGGTGCTCAATCACGCCAACGGCAAGCAGCACAACACCCGCTTCACCTTTACACCCCACCTGCTGCCGGTAAATCGGGGCATTCTGAGTACAATATATGTAGACGTGCCTGCGGGCGTCACCGAAGCGGAGATTCGGGGTCTCTACGCCGAGAGCTATGGCGACGAACCCTTTATCCATCTGATTCCTGCGGGGCAGCAGGCCAGCCTGGGCCATACGGTCAACACCAACCGCTGCGCCATCGCCATTACACCTGTCGATCCGACCCAGCCCAACGGCACGGAGTATATTGTCACCGCCAGCCTGGACAATCTGATCAAAGGGGCCAGCGGCCAGGCGTTGCAGAATTTTAATATCGTCAAAGGGCTGGACGAGACCGCCGGGTTGCTATGAAAATGGAACGCGGATGACGCGGATCGGGCGGATTCACGCGGATAAATCTGCGTAATCTGCGGCCTCAGCGAAATCTGTGTTCCTGTTTGCGTCGTTAACTGATTTTTATGGATGAACACAGATTGACACATATATTTTTGGAAGGCCAGGTTTCCGTTGCTGCCGCCTTGCAATCGCCCTATCGGGACGTGCAGGTGGTCTATATGCGGGCTGACCGGGACGATCGTGCCTTGCGCTGGCTGGAACACCGGGCGCGGGAAGCGGGTGTTCCTATCGAGCGCAAGACGGGCGAGGCCATCGACGCCCTGACCGAAGGCAGCAGCCACGGCGGGGTGGTGGCTCTGGTGGGCGAACGGTGTACAGTCGAACTGGCCGATCTGCTGCCCAGTGACCGACCGGCCTTTGTGGTGATGCTGGACGGGATCGAAGACCCTTTCAACTTTGGGCAGGCGGTGCGATCGCTCTACGCCTGTGGCGCGGATGGCCTGGTGCTGCGTCCCCGCAACTGGCTGAGTGCGGCGGCGACAGTGGCCCGCTCCTCGGCTGGTGCGTCGGAACTGATCCCCACCGCGATTGCCGAGAGCGCGGAGGAGGCAGCCACTTTTTTTCAGAGCAAAGGGCTGAAGATTGCCTGCGCCGCCGAGGAAGAAGCTGTGCCGATCGATCGGGCTGACCTGACCCAGCCCCTCTTTCTGCTCGTCGGCGGGGAAAAACGGGGCATCACCCGCTCCTTTCTGCGCCAGGCGGACCTGCGCCTGGAGATTCCCTATGGGCGAGAGTTCCGTCAATCTCTTGGGGTGACCGCAGCCGCGGCGATCTTAGGCTATGAGGTGATGAGACAAAGAATGGGATGATGAGATGGTAAACACCCATTACTGAGACCAGTGCCGGTTGAGCGGTGTCCTGAGCCTGTCGAAGGGTAGGCGGGGGCTGTTTCCCGCCGTATCGAAACCAAGCGGGTAGACGAAGAATTGACGTATCACCCGTTCGCTTGGTTTCGATACGGCTCGAAGACGCAGAATCCAAAGGATTCTGATGCTACTCAACCGGCGCTCACTGGTCCAACTAGACCTGCCACCTGTTACAAATCCGAAGGGAAATAGTATGACTGAACCAAATATCCCCCAAACACTTGAAATCCCAGCACCTGTCGAAGACCGTTATGTGGTGGTACTGAAAGTCGGCGGCAACGAACTGGACGACGAAACATTTTTGTACGGGCTGGCGAAGGCGGTGCAGTCCCTCAAAGACGGGGGCAAGCAGCCGGTGATCGTCCACGGCGGCGGCAAGGCCATCGCCGAGATGCAGGCCAAATTGGGACTGAAGACCGAATTTCTTGACGGTCTGCGCGTCACCAGCGAGGCGGATGTGGATGTGGTGGAGATGATCCTGAGCGGGCTGATGAACAAACGCATCGTGCGCGCGCTGGTCAACGAAGGGATTCAGGCCGCGGGCATCAGCGGCGTGGACAACGGCACCGTCTACGTGGAAAAGATGTGGCATCCCGCCGGTGATTTGGGCCGGGTGGGCGAAGTCCAGGATGTGGACCTGCGTCTGATCAAAGCCCTCTTCGCCGCCGACATTATACCGGTGATCAGCCCGGTCAGCGTTGGGGCATTCGACGCCAAGAGCTATAACGTCAACGCCGATCACGTGGCCGCTGCGGTGGCGGCCAAACTGGGCGCGATCCGCCTCGTCTTTGTGAGTAATGTGCCCGGCGTCCTCATTGCCGACCGGGTGATTCGGGCCGTCACTGCGGATCAGGCCGAGGCGTGGATCGCCGACGGCAATATCTTCGGCGGGATGGTTCCCAAAGTCAGGAGCGCCATTGAAGCGGTCAGGAACGGCGTGGCCCAGGCGGTGATCACGAATATCGCGGGGGTCCAGGAGGAGAGCGGGACGGGAATTATTGGGGGGAAGGGATTTTAATTGGGTGATTGGTTGATTGGGTGATTTGCACGCAGGGAGAACTACCCAATCAACCAATCACCCAATCAACCACAAAGGAGAGAAGATACGTGAACACCCAGGAAGTCATTCAAAACGAACAAAACTACGTCCTCGGCGTCTACAGCCGCCCGCCTTTTGTGCTGGAACGGGGCCAGGGCAGCACAGTCTATGACAGCGAGGGCAAAGCCTATCTGGACTGTGTGGCGGGCATCGCCGTCAATGTGCTGGGCTACAGCGACCCCGGCGTCAACCAGGCCATCGCCGAAGCCGCCGAGACGGGAATGCTCCACGTGAGCAATCTTTACCACACGGAACCCCACGCCCGTCTGGCAAAGCAGCTCTGCGAGACCAGCTTTGCCGACAAAGTACACTTCAGCCTGACTGGGGCCGACGCCAATGAAGGCGCCTTCAAATTTGCCCGGCGTTATGCCCGGGAGCAGGGCCACGAGGATAAATACGAAATTCTGGCCTTCTCCAACGCTTTCCACGGGCGGCTCTTCGGTTCACTGGCCGCCACGCCCCGGGAAAAATACCAGCAGCCCTTCCAGCCGTTGATGCCCGGTGTACATTTTGCCGAATTCAACAACCTGGCCAGTGCCCAGGCCGCGATAAGCGACAAAGTCTGCGCGATTATCGTTGAGCCTATTCAGGGCGAGGGCGGCGTCTATCTGGCTTCTCAGGAATTCTTGCAGGGGCTGCGGGACCTGGCCGATAAGCACGACGCTCTCCTCATCTTCGACGAAGTGCAGTGCGGTCTCGGACGCTCCGGCACACTCTGGGGCTACCAGGGCTACGGCGTGGAGCCGGACATCCTGACTGTTGCCAAGCCCCTGGCCGCCGGTCTGCCCATCGGCGCGATTCTCATGCGCCAGAAGGTGGCCGATGCGATGCACAAGGGCGACCACGCCAGCACATTCGCCGGCAACCCCTTCACCACCCACGTGGCGAATTATGTGGTGGAGCGGGTCTCCCAGCCCGAATTCCTGGCCGATGTCCGGGAAAAGGGCGAGTATCTGATGGAACTGCTGGCCGAACTCAACAGTCCCCACGTTAAGGAAATCCGGGGCAAGGGGCTGATCGTCGGTGTGGAGCTGGACATCGAAGCGGGGCCGATTGTCAACAAAGGCTACGAGCGGGGCGTTCTCCTCGTCAGCGCCGGGCCAAATGTCGTGCGCTTCGTGCCGCCGTTGACAATCACAAAGGACGAACTGGCGACCGCTGCTTCTATTCTGGGCGAGATTTTACACGAAATGTAGCTGGGATGACGGGCAGGAAGTGATCAGCGAACAGTAATCAGTGGATATGGCTCGTGCCCACTGATTACTGTTCACCGATTGACTGATAACTTCTCCCTCATCATCCCATTATCTTCTTTTGGAGAACCGACAATGGCTGTCGCGATTCGTCAGGCCCAGCCGGGGGATATTCCGGAATTGGTAGAGATGATCAACGGTTTTGCAGGCCGCAATTTGATGCTGCCCCGCACGCCGGAAGCTGTGATGAAAACCCTGCCCGACTGGCTGGTGGCGGTGGAGCGGGAAGTGGACGGCAGCGGAACACTGCACAGCGAGAGTTTGCTGGGCTGCGGCTCGCTCGTCGCCCTCACCCCGGAACTGGCCGAAGTGCGCTCGTTGGCCGTCCACGAGCGGGGACAGGGCAAGGGGGTAGGAAGCCTCGTCGTGGAGAATCTGGTGGCCCTGGCCAAAGCCCGGGAATTCAGCCAGGTCTGCGCGCTCACCCTGCGCGAAGAATTCTTCCAACGTCTCGGCTTTGAGATTGTAGACCGCTGGAGCATCAGCCCGAAACTCTGGCAGGAGTGCATCTACTGTCCCAAATTCCACCGCTGCGACGAAGTGGCGGTGATGAAATATCTGACAACTCGCCGCCCGGAAGAGGCCAGTGCGGGCAAACCTGTGGTAGCCAATCCCCTGCTCAAATGGCAGGCCTGGCAGCCGCTGAAACTGGCCTATTCCTATAAACCGATCCATCTGCACGAGGAGCAGTAAGGCGGCTTCACGAAAATAAGTATCCCAAAGTCCCCGGCACTTCACGCACAACAGCGGAGTAATTGTAGCGTGCTGACCCGCTTGGACAGAAAGTGCCGGGGACTTTTCCTGGGTAGTTTATT
>Ga0209573_1005817_pt1 | contig 10758 bp, 10 predicted proteins | sample TNRBio252014_DNA_FD_185870 | JGI IMG/M metagenome (GOLD analysis project Ga0209573, IMG submission 185870) | Wastewater treatment Type I Accumulibacter community from EBPR Bioreactor in Madison, WI, USA - TNR Reactor_6/25/2014_ DNA (SPAdes)... | ecosystem: Engineered > Bioreactor > EBPR >...
GGCCTATCCGGCCCAGCTCTCCGGTGGCCAGCGCCAGCGTGTCGGCATCGCCCGGGCGCTGGCGCTCGATCCGGCACTGATCCTCTGGGACGAGGCGGTTTCCGCGCTCGACGGGCCGGTGCGGGCGCAGGTGCTCAGCCTGATCCTCGACCTGCAGCGCACGCGCCGGCTCGCCTCCCTGCTCATCTCGCATGACCTGACCGTGGTGCGCCATGTCGCAGACCGCGTCGCGGTGATGCAGGGCGGGCGCATCGTCGAGACCGGCCCCTGTGACCGCCTGTTCAGCGCGCCACAGCACGCGGCCACGCGCCGGCTGATTGCCGCCATGCCGGGCTGATCAGAGCCAGCCGTTCTTGCGGAAGCGCCAGAACAGGACGCTGCAGGTGGCGAGGATGAAAGCGACGACGAGATAATACCCGTACTGAAGCTTGAGTTCCGGCATGTTCTCGAAATTCATGCCGTAAATGCCGGCAACAGCGGTGGGCACGGCGAGAATCGCCGCCCAGGACGAGAGCTTGCGGCTGATCTCGGTCTGCTGGCCCTGGCCGATCATCAGGCTGGCTTCGAAGGCGAAGGCCAGCACCTCGCGCAGCGATTCGATCTCCTCCTGCACACGGCGGATGTGGTCGGTGACATCGCGGAAATGCAGGCGCATCGCATCGTCGACGACAAGATGCTCGGTGTGTTCGAGCCGGCGGCAGACATCGACCAGCGGCATGACCGCGTTCCTCAGCCGCAGCAGATCGCGGCGCAGGTTGTAGAGTTCCTGCACCTCCTCGGCATTCAGCGCCTTGGACAGGATCAGGTCCTCGATGTCCTCGACATGCTCGTGCATCGCTTCGAGCACGGTCATGTAGTTGTCGACGATGTAATCGAGGATGGCGTAGACGATGAAGTCCTCGCCGTGGCTGAGCTGGTTGGGCGCCGCCTCACAGCGCCCGCGCACCGGCGAATAGCTCTTGGAAGCGCCGTGGCGCACCGAGACAACATATCCTTTGCCGACGAACAGATGCGTCTCGCCAAAGGCGACGCGGCCGTCGATCATCTGTGCGGTGCGGGTGACGATGAACAGCCCGTCGCCGTAATGTTCGAGCTTGGGGCGCTGATGGGCATGGCTGGCATCCTCGATCGCCAGCGGATCGAGGCTGAACTGGCGCTGCACGCGGTGCAGCAGCTCATCCTCGGGTTCGAGCAGGCCGATCCAGACGACATGGCCGGGCCGCCGGGCCCATTCGCCGGCGTCCTCGATGGCGATGTTGGCGACGCGGTGCCCGCCGGCATAGGCCGCAGCGGCGACAACACCCGGGCCGTCATCCGGGACAGAGAGCGATTTCTGAACGCCCGCCAGCATCGGCCTCTCCCCGTCTTCCTGTGTTCGGCGCGTCAACTCTCGGCCCGGGTCGGGGAAAGGTCAATGGCCGAGGGCATCGGCCATTGGTCAGGGGCGGTCAGCGGGTGATCAGCGTGCCAGCGCCGTGGTCGGTCAGAAGTTCGAGCAGCACCGCATGGGGCACCTTGCCGTCGAGGATGACGACGCCCTCGACGCCGCGCTCGATGGCGTAGATGCAGGTCTCGATCTTCGGGATCATGCCGCCGGTCACGGTGCCGTCGGCGATCAGGCGGCGGCAATCCTCCACCGTCAGCTGCTCGATCAGCTTCTTGTTCTTGTCGAGCACGCCGGGCACATCGGTCAGCAGCAGCAGGCGCTTGGCCCGCATCGCCCCGGCAATGGCGCCGGCAAAGGTGTCGGCATTGACGTTGTAGGTCTGGCCATCCTCGCCCACCGCCACCGGGGCGATCACCGGGATCAGCTCCGCCTTGAGCACCGCATCGAGGATCGAGCGGTCGACCTTGTGGGGATCGCCGACGAAGCCGAGGTCAACCACCTGCTCGATGCAGGAGTCGGGATCGACCATGGTGCGGGTCAGCTTCCTGGCCGTCACCATGTTGCCGTCCTTGCCGCACAGGCCGATCGCCTTGCCGCCCTCGGCCGAAATCCAGCCGACCATCTGCTTGTTGATCGAGCCGGCCAGCACCATCTCGACGATCTCGACCGTGGCCTGATCGGTGACGCGCAGCCCCGCCTTGAACTCCGACTTGATGCCGAGCTTGTCGAGCATCCGGCCGATCTGCGGGCCGCCGCCATGCACGACGATCGGCTTCACGCCGGCCTGTTCGAGGAGGACCATGTCCTCGGCGAAATCCTCCTGGGCGTGCTTGTCGCCCATGGCATGGCCGCCGTACTTGATGACGATGGTCTGCTGGTCATAGCGCTGCATGTGCGGCAGGGCCTGGCTGATGACTTCGGCCTGCACATGGACATCGGGCAGATTGAGTGCGGACATGCGCGCGCTACCTTCCAGAAAAGAACATCGGCGAGACGGGATACGCCCCCGCACCGGAATTTTCCAGAAGGATTTTCGCGTAAAGCTTCAGGCCGGATCGCGCGGCGCCAGCAGGACCGCCAGCGCCAGAACAATCCAGCTGGCGATGGTCAGCCCGCCGCCGAGCGGCGCGGCATAGGCAAACAGCCGGTCGCCGCCCAGCCCCCGCGTCGCCAGATCGCCGGCGAACAGCATGACGCCGAGGGCCATGGCGAAACTGCCGATGCGGCCGATGACCGGATGGAGGAGGCCGGCGCGGCGCGCCAGCGTCCAGCCGATCAGGGCCGGCGCGTGAAACAGCAGCATCTGCGCGCCAATCGTCGCCAGCTCGCCGCCGACGATATGCCGTGCCGCCGCCAGCAGGGTGACGCCCCAGACCCCCATCAGTGCCGCGACCAGCAGGGTGATGCGCGAAGCGGTCATGCGCCGCGCTCGGCCAGCAGGCGGGCGATGGCGGCGCGCAGTTCCGGGATGCCGGCGCCGCCGTGGCTGGAGGTGGCGATGATCTGCGGGAACGAGGCGGGGTGCTTCTTCAGCACCGCCGCCGTCTCGGCGATGCGCTGGTCAAGCTGGCTCGGGCCAAGCGCGTCGGTCTTGGTCAGGATCACCTGAAAGGACACGGCCGCCTGATCGAGCGTGTCGAGCACCGGGATGTCGGTCGCCTTCAGGCCGTGGCGGGAATCGATGAGCAGGAAGACGCGGGCGAGGTTGACCCGGCCGCGCAGGTAGTCATGGATCAGCCCGGTCCAGGCGGCGACCTTCTGCTTGCCGACGGCGGCAAAGCCGTAGCCCGGCATGTCGACCATGGCGAGACGGTCGTTGACGCGGAAGAAGTTCAGCTCCTGCGTCCGGCCCGGCGTGTGCGAGGTGCGGGCCAGCGCCTTGCGGCCGGTCAGCGCGTTGATCAGCGACGACTTGCCGACATTCGAGCGGCCGGCGAAGGCGATCTCCAGCCCCTGCATCGGCGGCAGATTGTCGAGGCGCGAGGAAGCCCAGATAAAGCCGGTTTCGCCGGCGAACAACCGCCGTCCAAGCTCGACAAAGTCTTGTTTGTCGTCCATTTCGGCGGCTCCCCCACCCTCAGGGTCAGGTTTTCTTGCCGCCGAAGGTTGCCCTCAGGTTGTCCCACAATTCAACCTTCACCCCCAGCTGCCGCATGATCAGATACTGCTGGAGCACCGAGAGCAGGTTGTTCCAGGCCCAGTAGATCACCAGACCGGCCGGGAAGGAGGCCAGCATGAAGGTGAAAATGAGGGGCATCCAGCCGAACACCTGCTTCTGCACCGGATCCGGCGGCTCGGGGTTCATCTTCATCTGCAACCACATGGTAATGCCCATGAGGATCGGCCAGATGCCGAGCTGGAACAGCGAGTAGTTCGGCAGGGCGTAAGGCAGAAGGCCGAACAGGTTGAAGATGCTGGTCGGATCAGGAGCGGAAAGATCCTTGATCCAGCCGAAGAAAGGCGCCTGGCGCATCTCGATGGTGATGTAGATCACCTTATAGAGCGCGAAGAAGACGGGAATCTGAACAAGAACGGGCAGACACCCTGCGGCAGGATTGATCTGCTTCTTCTTGTAAAGCTCCATCATTTCCTGCTGCTGGCGGACACGATCTTCCGCAAACCGCTCCTTGATCGCCTGAAGCTCAGGCTGGGCTTCCTTCATCTTGGCCATCGAGCGATAGGACTTGTTGGCCAGCGGGAAGAAGGCGGCCTTCACCAGCACGGTAACGATCAGGATGGCGACGCCGAAGTTGCCGAAGAACTTGTAGATGATGTCCATCAGGCGGAACAGCGGCTTGGTGATGAAATGGAACCATCCCCAGTCGATGACCTTGTCGAAGCCCTTGATATTGTGAGATTTCTCATACTGATCGAGGGCGCTGACCTCTTTCGCCCCGGCAAACAGATGCGAGACGACGGTGGTGCTGGCGCCGGCTGCGATGGTCACCGCGTTGATCACCGCGGCACTCTCGTAGACCTGCGGCGTGCCGGCGGTGACACCGAAAGCCGCCGCGTAGGTCTTGTCCTGCGGCGGAATGACCGCCGAGGCCCAGTACTTGTCGGTGAAGCCGATCCAGCCGCCGGTCACGTCCTTGAAGGTCTTGGACTTCTGTTTGTCCATGTCCGAATAGACGATTTCCTGCAGTTTCTCGTCGCCGAGAAAGCCGATCAGGCCTTCGTGCAGCACATAGATGCCCTCGACCTTGGGGGCGCCGATGCGCGAGATGCGGCCATAGGGAGACAGCGTGACCGGTTCGCTCGATGTGTTGTCGATGGTCGAGGTGATGGTGAACAGGAAGCGGTCGTCAACGCTGATCTTGCGGGTGAAGACCAGGCCCTGGCCGTTGTCGTAGGTGAAGGTGAGCGGCGTCGCCGGAGTCAGCTTGTCGCCGCCGGTCAGCGTCCAGACGGTCTGCGAGTTCGGCGCCTTGACCGTGCTTCCGGCCGGCACGACCCAGCCAAAATCGGCATAGTAGCCGCCCGGAGCATCGTTGGGGGTGAACAGGACGATATTCGGGCTGCCCGGATCGACCGATTCGCGGTATTTGGCGAAGGAAATATCGTCAAACAGCCCGCCCTTGAGCGCAATCGACCCCTTGAGCGCCGGCGTTTCGATGAGCACGCGCTTGTCGTTGGCGATCGCCTTTTCACGGCTCAGCAGCACCGTCGGCGGCGGCACGACACCGGGTGATGCGGCCGTGCCCGATGGCGTCGGCTGGCTCGGCGTGGCCGGAGCGGCAGAGGGCGAGGCCGGCTGGGTCTGTGCGTTCTGCGCCGCCTGGCGGCTCTTTTCGACCTGGGGAACGCCGTAGAAATAATTCCAGCCCACCATGACGACCAGCGACAGGACGATGGCGAGCAGGAGGTTCTTGTTGTCTTGCGGATGCTGCATGGGACGGCGGTCCTGATCGGCCGTTAGGCGGGCCGGGCGCTGGAAGGCTGACGGGGTTGTGCGAGCCGAAGCCGCGCATGCGAAATCTGGTCGGCGATCCCGGCTGCAAGCACCGGAAACGGCAGGTCGAGGCAGGCACGACGCGCAACAATCACCACATCCACCGGCAGGTCCGGTGCATTCGGCAATTGCGCCGCCACGGCCCGCAGACGGCGGCGGATGCGATTGCGCTCGGGGGCATTGCCGGTCTTCTTCGTCACGGTGAAGCCGAACCGACCGACACTCTGGGCGGCAGGGGCCACCTGCACGGCAAAGGCCGGCGCATTGCGGCGCAGGCCTTTGGCAAGCTTGAGGAATTCGGCACGCTTCCGGAGGGTCGGTACCGGGCCTGAAGGCCGGTGCGTCGGATCATCGTCCGGCGCCGGGACCCTCATCGCAGCAGGGCCTTACGCCGACAGCCGCTTGCGGCCACGGGCGCGGCGGGCCGCGATGACCTTGCGGCCGCCGGTGGTGGCCATGCGCGAGCGGAAGCCATGACGCCGCTTGCGGACGAGTTTGCTCGGTTGATAAGTGCGCTTCACGGGGTCAACTCCATGTTCAATGATCGCCCCGCTGTCAACAAAATCGGCGCCGCAAAGGCGCCGCGCGGTCTGTTGACCCGACAAGACGTGCAATTTGCGCTGGCTATAAGCGGGAAAGCCGGGGAAAGTCAATCGGCAAGACTCGGCGGCGCGGCAATTCCGGTCGCACCCGGCTCACGAAAGCTTGGCAGCGGCGTGCTTGCGCTGGCGACGCCCCTGTGCGAGCACTCGGCGGATCATGGATCTGCCCCCCGCATCCCGCTCCGGCACCGGCCCCCTTGCGGTCATCCGCGGGCTCTCCCGGCGCAAGCTCGGGCTGGGCCTTGTGGTGCTGGCGATCTGGGCGGCGCTCCTTGCCTCGATCTCGCCGGACGATCTCTTCGCCGCCTATCTGCGTGTCTCCACGCTGGTCGAGCGGCATTTCGGGCTGGCGCTGGTGCTGCATGCCCTCACCTACATCGGCATCGTCCTGATGACCCTGCCGGTCACCGTCGGGCTGACGGTGCTTGGCGGGGCCGTCTTCGGCCCGGCGATCGGCTTTTCGCTGACGGTGGTCAGCGCGACGATCGGTGCGGGGCTGGTCTTTGCCGCGGCCCGCGGGGCCCTGCACGATGTGTTCCTGCGGCGCGCGGGCCGCTGGATATCCGGCCTGCGGGCCGAATTTCACAGCGATGCCGCCTCCTACCTGCTGTTGCTGAGGCTGGCGCCGGTCTTTCCCTTCGTCATCGTCAACCTGATCGCGGCGCTGCTCGGCGCCCGGTTCCGCACCTTCCTGCTGACGACCTTCTTCGGCATCATGCCCGGCACCATGGCATTCACGCTGATCGGGGCCGGCCTTGAGGATGTTCTGCGGCGCGAGGCGGCTCGGGTCAGCGCCTGCACGGCAGCGGGCGGGATCCCCTGTCCCGCCAACCTCAGTCTGAACGGACTGATGACGCCGGACGTCCTTCTTGGGCTTGCGGCGCTGGCCGGCCTCGTGCTGATCTCCATTGTCGCGCGGAGGATGCTCCGCCGGCAAAGCGCAATCGGAGCGCGCATCACCGGAGACCGTGTGTAGGCATGACCGAGACGACCGATCCTTCCGGCCAGCCGGCGCTGACGGCCGACCTCTGCGTGATCGGCGCCGGGGCGGGCGGACTTTCCGTTGCCGCTTCCGCAGCGCATCTTGGCGCTCGCGTCATCCTGATCGAAGAGAACCGGATGGGCGGCGATTGCCTGCATCACGGCTGTGTTCCGTCCAAGGCCCTTGTGGCCGCAGCCAAGGCCGCGGCGGCGGCCCGGCAGGCCGCGACATTCGGCATTGTCCTGCCACCTCCGGTGATCGACGACCAGGCCGTGCTCGGACGCATGCGCGCGGTGATTGCCGGGCTCCAGCCGGTCGATTCCGAACAGCGCTTCCGGGCGCTTGGCGTGACCGTTCTGAAGGCCCGGGCCCGGTTTGTCGACGCTCGCACCGTCGAGGCGGGCGGGCGTCGCATCATGGCGCGGCGCTATGTCATCGCCACCGGCGGGCAACCGGTCATCCCGGATATTCCCGGCCTCGCCGATGGCCCCTACCTGACCCATGCCACGCTCTTTGACCTCGACCGTCTGCCCGGTCGGCTGGCGATCATCGGCGGCGGGGCAATCGGCTGTGAACTGGGCCAGGCGCTGCGGCGGCTCGGGGTGCAGGTGGCGATCGTCGATACCGGCCCGCTGCTGGCCAATGCCGATGACGATGCGCGCTCAGCCGTGCGCCGCGCGCTTCTGGCCGATGATGTGGCGTTGTTCGATACGGTCCAGTCCCTCAGGATCGAGCGCGGCGAGCCGGGCGGCGAACTGGTGATTGGCCGCGCCGGCCAGACCGAGGCCTGGGCCTTCGACCGGATTCTCGTCGCTGCCGGGCGACGCCCCGCCCTCGATGGGCTCGGTCTTGACGAGGCGGGGGTCACGGTCTCAGCGCGCGGCATTGTCACCCGCGGCCCGTGCCGGACCAGCAATCGCCGGGTCTATGCCATCGGCGATTGTGCCGAAGGCGGCTCCTCGACGCATGGCGCCAGCCATCAGGCCGGCGTCGTCGTGCGCAATGCGTTGTTTCGGCTGCCGGCCCGTCCAGCGCCCGAGTTGGTGCCGCGCGTCATCTATACCGCGCCGGAAATCGCCAGCGTCGGCCTGTCCGAGCCCGAGGCGCGCGCCGCCGAACCCGCCTGCCGCGTCCTGCGCCTGCCTCTTTGCGAGATCGACCGGGCCCGGATCGACGGTGACCGCGCCGGCATTGTCAAGGCGCTGGTCGACCGCAAGGGGCGCATTCTCGGCGCCACCGTGGTCGCGCCCCATGCCGGGGACCTGATCGCGCCCTGGACGCTGGCGCTGCGGCAGAAGCTGCGGGTGGACGACCTGGCCGATGTGACCATGCCCTATCCGACCCTCTCGGATGCGACGCGGCGCATCGCCCTCATCGGGCTGGCCGAGCGGCTGCGGGGGCCGTGGATCGGCCGCCTGCTGCGTCTGCTCCGGGTGCTGGGGTGAGCGCGCGCCGTTTCCTGACGCGCTTCTGGCGGCCGGGCCTGTCGGGCAAACTGATGATCCTGACATTGTTCTTCGTCATGCTGGCCGAGGTGCTCATCTTCGTGCCCTCGGTGGCCAACTTCCGGAACAACTGGTTCCGCGACAGGCTGGCTGCGGCCCAGACCGCGGCACTGGTGCTGGAAGCCGCGCCCGCCGGGATGGTGCCCGATGGGCTCGCCAGCCAGCTTCTGGACAATGTCGGGGCGGTCAGCATCGCCATGAAGACCGGCGGCGCACGTCGCCTGCTGGCGGTGGGCGAGCAGCCGCAAAGCGTGGCCCACAGCATCGACCTGCGCGAAAGCGCGCCTTATGCCAACATCCGCGACACGCTCTATCTCTTGCTGATGGGCGGGGATGACCATGTGCTGGTGACGGGCGCCGCGCCGATGGGGGGCGAATTCATCGAGATGGTGGTGAAGGAGCGCCCGCTGCACACCGCGCTGCTCCAGTATGGCCGCAACATCCTGTTGTTGTCGCTGGCCATTTCCGGGATCACGGCAGCGCTGGTCTATGCGACGCTGCATTACCTGATCGTGCGGCCGGTCAAGCGGCTGGCAGACAGCGCCACGGCTTTTGGCCGCGATGCCGAGAATGTCCGCATGTTCCTGCAACCGACGCAACGCTCGGACGAGATCGGCGAGGCCGAGCAGCGCCTGAGCGAAATGCAGGTGGCGCTAAGCCAGCAACTGCGCCAGCAGCAGCATCTCGCCTCGCTCGGCCTGGCGGTGGCCAAGATCAACCACGATCTGAGGAACATGCTGTCCTCGGCCCATCTGCTGAGCGACAGGCTGAGCATGGTGCGCGATCCGACCGTGCAGCGCCTCGCGCCCAAGCTGATCTCGGCCCTCGACCGGGCGGTCGGCTTCTGCCAGGCGACGCTGGCCTATGGCCGTGCGCAGGAGCGGGCGCCCTCCCCGCGCAAGTTCGACCTCTGGCAACTGGCCGAGGATCTGGGCGATCTTCTGGCGATCAGGGATCGGGACGGGGTGGATTTCCGGCTGGAAATGGCCAAACCGATGCTGATGACAGCCGATCCTGACCAGCTTCTGAGGGTATTGATGAATCTCTGCCGCAACAGCCTTGAGGCGATGCAGCCTGATGCGGTAGCCACGCAGATGCTGTTGATTGAAGCGCGGCGACGCGGCGAGTCGATCGAGATCGACGTCACCGATTCCGGACCCGGCATTCCGCCAGAGGTGCGGGCCAACCTGTTCAAGGCCTTTTCGGGTTCGGCCCGACCCGGTGGGACGGGGCTTGGCCTGGTGATCGCGGCGGACCTGGTGCGGGCGCATGGCGGGCAGCTCGCCCTGGTCGAGGCCGAGCGCGGCGCGCGGTTCCGCATCACGCTGCCAGCCTGAAAATTTTGGCAGTATCCTCGCCAAAGAGGCTTGCAATGTTGGTGCGCAGCGGCTAATCAACCGCCTCGCTTGGTTGCCAAGCACGCGCCCGTAGCTCAGCTGGATAGAGCATCAGACTACGAATCTGAGGGTCAGAGGTTCGAATCCTTTCGGGCGCGCCATCTTTTCAAAATCGTTGCAGGGCTTGCTCAACCGCTGTCGGCTGGCGCCCGCATGTCTTGCGCCGGCGCCTCAGGGCTGGCATGAGCGCGGCATGACAAACCTTCCCGAACGCGCCGACTTCCCGCTGATCACCAGCGACAAGCTGCGATATGGCGATACCGACATGCTCGGACACGTCAACAACGCGGTGTTTGCCACGCTTCTGGAGACGGGGCGGGTGGAATTTGCCTGCGATCCGGCCCGGCCGCTGGCCCGGGAAGGGGCGAGCTTCGTCCTGGCCCGGCTGGTGGTCGATTTTCGTGCCGAACTGACCTGGCCGGGGCAGGTCGACATCGGAACCGGGGTCGAATCGGTCGGTTCAAGCTCGATTCGGCTGCGACAGGCGCTGTTTCAGGCCGGGCGCTGCGTCGCTACGGCCGAGAGCGTGATCGTGCAGATGGATGAGGTGAGCCGCCGCGCTACGCCGCTGAGCGAGGCGGCGCGGGCCCGGCTGGCCGGGCTGACGATGCCGGGTTGATCCCTCCGACACGCCGACAAACACCCGATGCTCGGCGCCGAGATGGCGCCGACAGGGCCGGAATAACCAGTCCTCGCGCACCGACAGGCGCGCCTGTCGGCGCAGGCGGCGTGTCGCGCCCGATCAGACCGGAAGGCCGCGAAAGGCCCGCGGCGCCGGGGCGCTGTCGCCGGCGGCTTCGGCCATGACTCGGCGCTTGAGCCCGGGCAGGCGGTTGACCAGGCCGAGGCCGATGTCGCGCATGACCCGGAGCGGACCGAGGTCGTTGGAGAACAGGCGGTTGAGCGTTTCGGTCGCCGCCACCATGGTCATCA
>Ga0209573_1005818_pt1 | contig 10756 bp, 5 predicted proteins | sample TNRBio252014_DNA_FD_185870 | JGI IMG/M metagenome (GOLD analysis project Ga0209573, IMG submission 185870) | Wastewater treatment Type I Accumulibacter community from EBPR Bioreactor in Madison, WI, USA - TNR Reactor_6/25/2014_ DNA (SPAdes)... | ecosystem: Engineered > Bioreactor > EBPR >...
AATGCGACGCAGGCCGAAGAACTGCGCGTCGCGATCGTGGACGGTCAGAAACTGATCGACCTCGATATCGAATCGGCCGCCAAGGAAGAACGCAAGAGCAACATCTACAAGGCGATCATCACCCGCATCGAGCCCAGCCTCGAAGCGGCGTTTGTCGACTACGGCGCCGAGCGCCACGGCTTCCTGCCGTTCAAGGAGATCTCGCGTTCGTACTTCCAGCCCGGCGTCGACGCCGGCAAGGCCTCCATCAAGGAAGCCCTGAAGGAAGGCCAGGAAATCATCGTTCAGGTCGAGAAGGATGAGCGCGGCAACAAGGGTGCGGCGCTCACCACCTACATCTCGCTCGCCGGCCGTTACCTGGTGCTGATGCCCAACAACCCGCGCGGCGGCGGCGTTTCGCGCCGCGTCGAGGGTGACGAGCGGGCCGAGCTGCGCGACGCCATGGACCAGCTCGACGTGCCGCAGGGCGTGAGCCTGATCGCACGCACCGCCGCGATCGGCCGCAGCGCCGAAGAGCTGCAGTGGGACCTCAACTACCTGATGCAGCTGTGGACCGCGATCGAGGGCGCAGCCCAGGGCCAGTCCGGCGCTTTCCTCATTTACCAGGAAGGCAGCCTGGTGATCCGCGCGATCCGTGACTACTTCCAGCCCGACATCGGCGAGATCCTGATCGACACCGATGACATCTTCGAGCAGGCCACGCAGTTCATGGCCCACGTCATGCCGGGCAACGTCGCGCGCGTGAAGCGCTACAGCGACGACGTGCCGCTGTTCTCGCGCTTCCAGATCGAGCACCAGATCGAATCGGCCTACTCGCGCCAGGTGACCCTGCCCTCCGGCGGCGCCGTGGTGATCGACCACACCGAGGCGCTGGTGTCGATCGACGTCAACTCGGGCCGCGCCACCAAGGGCTCGGACATCGAGGAAACCGCGTTCCGCACCAACTGCGAGGCGGCCGACGAGATCGCCCGCCAGTTGCGCCTGCGCGACCTTGGCGGCCTGATCGTCATCGACTTCATCGACATGGAGGCCGCCAAGAACCAGCGCGAGGTGGAGAACCGCCTGCGCGACGCCCTGCGCCACGACCGCGCCCGCGTGCAGACTGGCAAGATCAGCCGCTTCGGCCTGCTCGAGCTGTCGCGCCAGCGCCTGCGCCCGGCGCTCGCCGAGACCAGCTACATCACCTGCCCGCGCTGCAACGGCACCGGCCACATCCGCAGCACCGAATCGTCGGCGCTGCACATCGTGCGCATCCTCGAAGAAGAGGCGATGAAGGACAACACCGGCGCGGTGCATCTGCAGGTGCCGGTCGACGTCGCCACCTTCCTGCTCAACGAGAAGCGCGTCGACATCGCCCGCATCGAGATGCGCCACAAGGTGCAGCTCATCATCGTGCCCAACCGTCACCTCGAGACCCCGGCGCACGAGATCATCCGCCTGCGCCACGACCAGCTCAACGCCGAAGACATCGCGCTGGCGAGCTACCAGATGGTGCAGAAGCCCGTCGAGGAAGATGCCCGCCTGCCGTCCAAGGCCAACGAGCGTCCGGCGCGCCCGGAAGCCGCGGTCAAGGGCATCGCCCCGGCGCAGCCCGCACCGATGGCTGCGCCCGAGCCCGTTGCCGCCCTGGCCCCCGCGCCCGCAGCTGCCGAGGCGAAGGGCCTGATCGCCCGCATCATGGGCTGGTTCTCCGGCAGCAAGCCGGCGCCCACGGCAGCCCCGGCACCGGTCGTCGAAGAAGCGCCGAAACGCGAAGCACGCGGTCGCAGCGAACGCAACGGTGAAGGCCGGCGCAACGGCAGCAGCAATGGCGGACGTGGACGGCGCAACGAGCGCGACGGCGAGACCCAGGGCGCCACGCGCGGCGCGCGTGGCGAGGGCAGCGATCGTGCGCAGCGCACCACGGCAGAGCGTCCCGAACGTGCGGAGCGTCCGGAACGCGGCGAACGTCCGGAACGCGCCGAACGTGCGGAACGCGGCGAGCGCACCGAAGGCGGGCGCCGCGGCCGTGGTCCGCGTGGCGAGCGCACGCCGGAAAGTGCCGAGCGTAGCGACAAGGCGCTCGAAGCGCGCTCCGCACAAACCGACGAGGAACTGCTGAAGGCCGCCACCGCAACCGCGATGGTTGCCGCGGCGACGAGCGAAACCGAAATCCTCGCGACCGACGCTGTGGCCGCAAACGACGCCGGTGACGAGGAAGGCTCCCCGACCGAGAAGCGCCGCCGTCGCGGTCGCGGTCGTGGTCGCCGCACGGGCGAGGCACAGTCCGCAGCAGTCGGCACCGAGGCGCCAAGTGACGTGGATGGTGAAGGCGCGCTTGTCGACAGCGCCGAAACCAGCGCCACCGAAGCCGTGGACGACAGCGCGCCGGCGAGCGCGATCGCACCGGTGACCGTGGCGGCCGAGGTCGCCGCTGCTGCGGTCGCCCCCGAACCGACCGCATCCGCCGTGCAGACGGTGGTCTCCCAAGCCGTGGATTCTGCAGCGATGCCCGCCGCAGCCGCCACCCCGGCAGCGGCCGAGTCGACAGTCGAAGCGTCGGCGATCGTGGACGCCGCGGTCACGCCCGCCGCCGAGGAGCCGGCAACCCTGCCGGTCGCGTCCGGCGCAGCGCACGACGTGGCACCAGCACCGGCCGAGGCGGAAGCTCCGCTCGCCCCGGTGGCGCTGAGCGCTGCGACCGAGCCTGTGATCGCCGCACAAGCGACGGTCGACCACGCAGCGGAAGTCGGGGCAACACCCGAAGCAGTGGAAGCGCCTCCGTCCCTCACGGACACGGCGGTCGAAGCCGCGGTCGCCGCATCGGAACCCGTCGTCGAAGTTGCAGCCGCGGCCGTCGAGCCGGTGCCGCAAGCTTCCGCACCGGCTGCGATCGAGTCGATCGTCGTGCGGGCCATGGAAGCGGAACGTGCGAGTCTCGCACCGAACGCGCCGATCGCGATCCCGCCCGGCGACAACGGGCTGGTCAAGATCGAGACCGATCCGTCCAAGCTCGCGCAGTTCGGCACCGGCGCACCCGAAGAGCCGGTCCGCCTCGGCCGCAAGCCGCGTCCGGCGCCGGTGATCATCGCCGAGCCGCTGCAGCAGGTCGAGACGCACAAGTAAGGCGTTCGCAAGCCGGGCCGCTCGAAGATCGGGCGGCCCGGCACCAACGCTTGTGCGCAAGCTTCGCACCGCGGCCTTACCGCTCAACCCCTCGCGACCTGCACTACGCGCGGCGCGTCCGCCTCAGGCCTGGCTTGCACCCACTCGCCGCAGCACGCCCTGCGCCGCCGCTTCGCACATGTCGAGCACGAGATCGAAGCCCTTCGGGCCGCCGTAATACGGATCGGGAACCTCGTCGCCATAGTGGTGTGCGCCGCCGAAAGGCAGGAAGAGTTCCAGTTTGGGCTTGTACACCTCCGGGCACTGCCGCTGCATCGTTTCCAGATGGCTGCGGTCCATCGCCAGCAGCAAGTCGAACTCCTGGAAGTCGCGCAACTCGAGCTTGCGCGCGCGCAGCCGCGACAGGTCGTAGCCGCGCAGTTTCGCCGCCTTCTGCGTGCGTGGATCGGGCGCCTCTCCGGCGTGATAGCCCTGCGTACCGGCCGAGTCGACCTCAATCCGCCCGCGCAGCCCGGCGGTCTCGACGAGATGGCGTGCCACCGCTTCCGCGGTCGGCGATCGGCAGATGTTGCCGGTGCACACGAACAGAATCCTCCTCATCGCATCCTCTCCCCCATTTATTGGTTTTATTCACACGCTGCCGTGCTGGTCGGCACCGAACGCGCGCTGACGCAGCTTGAACAGCTCATCGCGCGCCGCCGCAGCCTTCTCGAACTCGAGGTTGCGCGCGTGTTCCTGCATCTCCTTCTCAAGGCGCTTGATCGCCCGCGCCAGCGCCCTCTCGTCCATCACCGCGTAGTCGCTGCCCTTGTCGGCCACGCGCGCGGCGTCGCGCTTGGCCCCGTCGGAATCATAGACCCCGTCGATGATGTCCTTGATCCGCTTCGTCACCGACTTCGGCACGATGCCGTTGGCCTCGTTGAAGGCGATCTGCTTGTTGCGGCGGCGCTCGGTCTCGCCGATCGCGGCTTTCATCGAATCGGTGATGCGGTCGGCGTAGAGGATGGCGGTGCCGTGGATGTGGCGCGCAGCGCGGCCGATGGTCTGGATCAGCGAACGCGAGGAGCGCAGGAAGCCCTCCTTATCTGCATCCAGGATCGTCACCAGCGAGACCTCGGGAATGTCCAGGCCCTCGCGCAGCAGGTTGATGCCGACCAGCACGTCGAACTCACCCAGACGCAGGTCGCGGATGATCTCCACGCGCTCGACGGTGTCGATGTCCGAGTGCAGGTAGCGCACGCGGATGCCGTTGTCGGCGAGGTAGTCGGTGAGGTCCTCGGCCATGCGCTTGGTGAGCACGGTGACCAGCACGCGCTCATTGACCGCCAGGCGCTTCTTGATCTCGCCGAGCAGGTCGTCCACCTGCGTCATCGCCGGGCGCACCTCGACCATCGGGTCGATCAGGCCGGTCGGGCGCACCACCTGCTCCACCACCTGGCCCTGGTGCTCTTCCTCGTACTTCGCCGGGGTTGCCGACACGAAGATGGTCTGCGGCATCAGGCGCTCGAACTCGTCGAACTTGAGCGGCCGGTTGTCCAGCGCGGAGGGCAAGCGAAAGCCGTAGCCGACGAGGTTCTCCTTGCGCGAGCGGTCGCCCTTGTACATGCCACCGACCTGGCCGATGGCCACGTGCGACTCGTCGATGAACATCAGGCCGTCTGCGGGCAGGTAGTCGATCAGCGTCGGTGGCGGCTCGCCCGGACCGCGCCCCGACATGTGGCGGGAGTAGTTCTCGATGCCCTTGCAGAAGCCCATCTCGTTGAGCATCTCGAGGTCGAAGCGGGTGCGCTGCTCGATGCGCTGCGCCTCCACCAGCTTGCCCTCGCGCTGGAACGTGGCGATGCGCTCCTTCAGCTCTTCCTTGATCGCCTCGATCGCCAGCAGCACGGTGGCGCGCGGGGTCACGTAGTGGCTGGAGGGATACACGGTGAAGCGCGCCAGCTTGTGCTTCAGATGCCCGGTGAGCGGATCGAACAGGGTCAGGTGCTCGATCTCGTCGTCGAACATCTCGATGCGCACCGCGAGCTCGGCGTTTTCCGCCGGGAAGACGTCGATGACGTCGCCGCGCACGCGGAAGGTGCCGCGGCGAAAGTCGATGTCGGCGCGGGTGTATTGCATCGCCACCAGGCGCTGGATGAGGTCGCGGTGCGCCATGCGCTCGCCCTCGCGCAGGTGCAGGATCATGGCGTGGTAGTCGACCGGGTCGCCGATGCCGTAGATGCACGACACCGTGGCCACGATCACCACATCGCGGCGCTCCATGAGGCTCTTGGTGGCGGAGAGCCGCATCTGCTCGATGTGCTCGTTGATCGACGAGTCCTTCTCGATGAAGAGGTCGCGCGAGGGGACGTAGGCCTCGGGCTGGTAGTAGTCGTAGTAGCTGACGAAGTACTCGATCGCGTTCTCGGGCAGGAACTCCTTGAACTCGGCGTAGAGCTGCGCCGCCAGCGTCTTGTTCGGCGCCAGCACCAGCGCCGGGCGACCCATGCGAGCGATGACGTTGGCCATGGTGTAGGTCTTGCCCGAGCCGGTCACGCCGAGGAGCGTCTGGTACATCAGGCCGTCTTCCACCCCTTCGCACAGCAGGCGGATCGCCTCGGGTTGGTCGCCGGCGGGCAGAAACGGCTGATGCAGGCGGAAGGGGCTGCCCTCGAAGGTGAGCACCGTACCGCCTTGTTGCGGCGCATCACCTGCAGCGCTATTGCCTTGACTCGTCATGCTAAAATTCCCGCTCCATTCCGGTGCATCGCCACACGGCGGCACCGGACGAAAGCACCGATTATTTCCCAAATCGCGTGACAAGGCACGGCGCATCGCCGTTCCCGCCACACCGATCTACTGCTGCCCTACTGGAACAACTGGAGTCCTCATGTCCGCTTCGATCTTCGCCGCCGTCGAGATGGCGCCCCGTGACCCGATCCTTGGCCTGAACGAGGCCTTCGCCGCCGACACCCGTGCCGAGAAGGTCAATCTCGGCGTCGGCGTGTACTACGACGACAACGGCAAGATCCCGCTGCTGGCCGCGGTGCGCACCGCCGAGAAGGCCCGCCTCGAAGCCATGCCGCCGCGCGGCTACCAGCCGATCGAGGGCGCCGCCGCCTACAACAACGCGGTGCAGGGCCTGCTCTTCGGCAAGGACTCGCAGCTCGCCACCAGCGGCCAGACCGTCACCATCCAGGCCCTCGGCGGCACCGGCGCGCTCAAGGTCGGCGCCGACTACCTCAAGCGCCTGCTGCCCGGCGCCACCGTCTTCATCTCCGACCCGAGCTGGGAAAACCACCGCGCGCTGTTCGAGTCCGCCGGCTTCCCGGTCGAGAACTATCCCTACTACGACGCCGCCACCCGCGGCGTGAACTTCGCTGCCATGAAGGGCAAGCTCGACAGCCTTCAGCCCGGCTCGATCATCGTGCTGCACGCCTGCTGCCACAACCCCACCGGCGCCGACCTGTCGGACGCGCAGTGGGACGACGTGGTCGCCGTGTGCCGCGAGCGCGGCCTCATCCCCTTCCTCGACATGGCCTACCAGGGCTTCGCCGACGGCATCGAGCCCGACGCCGTCGCCGTGCGCGCCTTCTCGGCCAGCGGCCTGCAGTTCTTCGTCTCGAGCTCGTTCTCGAAGAGCTTCTCGCTCTACGGCGAGCGCGTCGGCGCGCTGTCCATCGTCACCGCCAGCAAGGAAGAAGCAGGCCGCGTGCTGTCGCAGGTCAAGCGCGTGATCCGCACCAACTACTCCAACCCGCCGATCCACGGCGGCGCCATCGTCGCCGCGGTGCTGTCCTCGCCCGAGCTGCGCCAGATGTGGGAAGACGAGCTCGGCGGCATGCGCGAGCGCATCCGCGCCATGCGCACCGGCCTGGTCGAGCAGCTCAAGGCGGCCGGCGTGGCGCAGGATTTCTCCTTCGTGATCAAGCAGCGCGGCATGTTCTCCTACACCGGCCTTACCGCCGCCCAGGTCGAGAAGCTCAAGGCCGACTTCGGCATCTACGCCGTGTCGACCGGCCGGATCTGCCTGGCCGCGCTCAACTCGAAGAACATCGGCTACGTCGCCAAGGCGATCGCCCAGGTGGTCAAGGGCTGAAGCCCCACCCGCGTCGAGGCGCAGACGGCATTCGGCGAAAAGTTGCCGTCTTCGCCTTGACGCAAGCGTGCCCACTGCCTAGAATGCGCGCCTCTGTTCCCCGATAGCTCAGTCGGTAGAGCGCCGGACTGTTAATCCGTAGGTCCCTGGTTCGAGCCCAGGTCGGGGAGCCAAGTTTAAGTACTTGGTGTTTCTCCAAGGAACAGCAAGTTGCAGCAGGTAATTCGTAGCAAGGCTGCAGAAAAGGTAATTCCTCGATAGCTCAGTCGGTAGAGCGCCGGACTGTTAATCCGTAGGTCCCTGGTTCGAGCCCAGGTCGGGGAGCCAGCATCAAACGAGAGTGCCATCCTTCGGGATGGCATTTTTCGTTCACCGGCCATCAGAGCGCGCATCAGGGCGATCCGAGCGGCTCGACAGCCCTCATGCCCTGCTGATGGTCGGCTCGCCGAACTGCGAAGCTTCTGGGCCGCCCTGGTGGCTTCTGTGGGCCTGACCGCGCCTCTTCCGGTGCCTGCTTGGCGTCGCGCTATGCCCTCCTCAGCGCGCAATCGCGCCGTTCAAGCGCGCCAAGTCGCCCTCCGCCCCTGCCAAAAATGCCTGCGAGCAGCTCAGGAATACGAGCCCTCAAACCGGTTGCCTGCCCGGCGATGTGCCAGCTGAGCGCCGAAAGCACTCTGCCTCACACAAGCGAGTCAACGCGGGAACCAATCTCCGCATCGGCATTTGTCATGCAAACAAAGCTCTCCCTTTTGATAGACTCCAGCCCCGCTCCAGCTGCTTGGAGTGCTCGGGTTCCGGCCGCGCGATACACGCCGAACCCTCAGAGGACTCCGACGAAGCCGCAGAGCGGGGTCACACATCCGACGGCCCCCGAATCACTGGATGTCCTCAAGGACGCCTCTTACCCGATCCGCATGCCCGCCACAAGGCAAGGGCCGCGCAGCAAGAAGTGCAGCACCGCTAACGTTCAAGTCGATGTAACACGGATAACCAGCATGATCACCACCCTTTCCGCCCTACTGAAAGACAGCGCCTACCGGCTCGATCAATTCAAACCTGAGCATATCGCGGCCCTGGAAGGTGGAATCAGCCTTCGAGACTCTAGCAGGGGGACCGCCCCCTATGTCTCGTGCCTGGTGCGTGGCAAGCCGATCAAGCTCACGCCGGAAGAGGCGGTCCGCCAGCTCTATCTGCGCGTGCTGCATGTCGAGCTGGGCTACCCGATTAGCCGCATGGCAGTCGAGTACGAGGTTACGTTTGGCCGCGAGAAAAAGCGCGCCGATATCTGCATATTCGACAAAGACAAGACGACCACGCCGTACATCTTGGTCGAGCTGAAGAAGCCCAAGCTCAAGGACGGCAAGGAGCAGCTCAAGAGCTACTGCAACGCCACCGGCGCCCCAATGGGCGTGTGGACCAACGGGCAGCAGATCTCTTACTACCACCGCAAGGACCCGAACTACTTCGAGGACATCCCGCGCATTCCGAGCAGCCTGGAGAAGCTCTCTGACATCCTCTCCGAGCGCTGGACCATCAACGACCTGATCAAGCACGACAAGCTGGTCAACGAGCGCAAGTCGCTCAAGGACCTGATCCTCGAAATGGAGGACGAAGTCCTGGCCAACGCCGGCGTGGACGTGTTCGAGGAGCTGTTCAAGCTCATCTTCACCAAGCTCTACGACGAACTGGAAAGCGGCCGCGACACGAAGCGGCACCTGGTGTTCAAGAACTACGGTGACACCGAGACCGAGCTCAAGGCCAAGATCCAGGATCTGTTCGAGAAGGCGCAGAAGAAGTGGGAAGGCGTGTTCCCGGAGGGTGCCCGCATCGAGCTCACCCCCAGCCATTTGGCGGTGTGCGTGGCCTCACTCGAAAAGGTCAAACTCTTCAACTCTAACCTCGAAGTCGTCGATGACGCGTTCGAGTACCTCATCAACAAGTCCAGCAAGGGCGAAAAGGGCCAGTACTTCACGCCGCGTTACGTCATCGACCTGTGCGTCAAGATGATGAATCCGCAGGAGCATGAAACCCTGGTCGACACCGCGGCGGGCAGTTGTGGCTTCCCGGTGCATGCCATCTTCCATGTGTGGCAACGCATCATGGCCGACGAGGGATTGCCCAAGAGCCACCTCTTCACCACCGAGAAGAAGCCCGCGCGTTGCGAGGACTACGTGCGCAACAAGGTTTTTGCGATCGACTTCGACGAGAAGACCGTGCGCGTGGGCCGCACGCTTAACCTCATCGCCGGCGACGGTCAGACGAATGTGCTGCACCTGAACACGCTGGACTACGAGCGCTGGGACGAGAAGACCAAGGACGAAGCATGGCTCGATGTGTACGGCGAAGGCTGGAAGCGCCTGCGCAAGCTGCGCGCGGCCAAGGAGGAGAACCGCGACTTTCAGTTCGACATCCTGATGGCCAACCCACCCTTCGCTGGCGACATCAAGGAGACCCGCATCCTCGCCAAGTACGACCTGGCCCGCACGGTCAGCTTCGACAAGACCACCAAGGTGGACCCGGCCGACAAGCAAATCGTCGATGCCACGAGCCGTGCGCCCACCTTCCCGGAAGCGCTACACGCCACCCACGAGGTCATCTACAAGATGGCGGACGGCACCTTCCGAAAGGTCAAGGTCAAGCACCAATCCAACGTCGGGCGCGACATCCTGTTCATCGAGCGCAACCTGCAGTTCTTGAAGCCCGGCGGCCGCATGGCCGTGGTGCTGCCGCAGGGGCGTTTCAACAATGCCAGCGACAAGGCACTCCGCGAATACATCGCTGAGCACGGCCGCATCCTGGCCGTGGTGGGTCTGCACGGCAACGTGTTCAAGCCCCATACCGGCACCAAGACGAGCGTGCTCTTCGTTCAGAAATGGAACGATGATCCGGCCAAGGGCCCGTTGTGCCCGAAGAGAACGGACTACCCGATGTTCTTCGCCACCATGCGCGAGCCCAGCAAGGACAACTCGGGCGACAAGATCTATCGCGCCGGCCCGGACGGCAAGCCACTGCTCGACAGCCACGGGCACCTGATCGTCAAGCACGACCTGTTCAACCACGACGGGTTGACCGGCGACGGCATCGCCGAAGCGTTCGCCGAGTTCGCCAAGAAGGAGGGCCTGAGTTTTTTTCGATGAGCCCCTTCGATAAGGCGCGCTATGAGCGCCTGTTGGAGGGGCTGGAGGCGACGGAGGTCCTACTCAGTTACGCACAAACAAACAACGATGTGTTTCGGGTAGACAGCAACTACTTCCAGAAGAACTATCTCAAGGGGGAGGACGTAGTTCGTAAGAAGGGCAGCGTTCGGCTCTGTGACCTTGGTGCAAGCGTGAGGTCGTTCGGGGCCTATTCGCTGAACAACGAAGTGGACTATCTAGATTCGGGTATTCCATTCATACGCGGCGTGAACATGAAATGCGGCCGCGTCAATTTCAGTGACATGCTCTATATCACCTGAATCCGTGTTGTCTTCAGCGCGTACCCGCTCCGCGAGCCCCAGCGCATGATTTTTCTGCTGCCTGACTCCCAATCTCAGCTCACCGCAGCCCCGAGCGCCGTCCTTTCACGACCCGG
>Ga0209573_1005819_pt1 | contig 10755 bp, 11 predicted proteins | sample TNRBio252014_DNA_FD_185870 | JGI IMG/M metagenome (GOLD analysis project Ga0209573, IMG submission 185870) | Wastewater treatment Type I Accumulibacter community from EBPR Bioreactor in Madison, WI, USA - TNR Reactor_6/25/2014_ DNA (SPAdes)... | ecosystem: Engineered > Bioreactor > EBPR >...
GGCGAAGCACCCGCCTTTGGCGAGCGCGGCGGCGACTCCATCGCCTGGTGCGTCGCTGGCGGTCGTGACTGTCGCGGTCGGCGGCGGTTCGGTCGGCGCCGCCGTGGGCTGGGCGCAGCCGATCAGAACGATCCCCGCTATTAAGAACAACCCGTAAAGGCGTTTCATCAATACTCCCCCGTGTGATCGGAAAGGTCGTTGGGGTGATTGTGCGCTTCAGGTCGGTGTTTGCCTATGATGAGCGTCATATCGGAGTAGAATCCAGAGCGTCACCGTCTACCGACCATCGAGCGAAGTCGGTTGCGCTGTCGCGCATCATCCCGTGGCACTGGTTCTCGAAAAGGAGATCGCATGAGCATCCATCCCCTGGCCGGCAAGCCGGCGCCGCGCGAGATCCTGGCAAACATCCCGCGTCTGGTGACGGCCTACTATGCGAATGTGCCCGATCCGGCGATCGCGGAGCAACAGGTTGCGTTTGGCACCTCGGGCCATCGCGGGACGTCGCTCCAGGGCTCGTTCAACGAGGCGCACATCCTGGCGATCAGCCAGGCGTTGTGCGAGTGGCGCGCGGCGCAGGCCATCACCGGCCCGCTGTATCTGGGCATGGACACGCACGCGCTCTCTGAGCCGGCGCTTGTCACGGCGCTCGAGGTTTTCGCGGCCAATGGCGTCGAAGTGTATTTGCAGCCCGGCCCCGGCTTCACGCCGACGCCCGCGATCTCGCACGCGATCCTGACGTATAACCGCGGCCGCAAGACCGGGTTGGCCGACGGTGTGGTGATCACACCCTCACACAACCCGCCCACCGATGGCGGATTCAAGTACAACCCGCCGACCGCCGGCCCGGCCGGCACCGAGATCACGTCGGTCGTGCAGAACCGCGCCAATGAGTTGCTGCGCGCCGGGAACGCCGGCGTCAGGCGCATGCCGTACGCGCGCGCGCTCAAGGCAACGACCACGCACGCTCACGATTACGTCGGTGCCTACGTGGCCGACCTGGGCAGCGTGATCAACCTGTCGGCGATCGCCGCGGCCGGGCTGAAGCTCGGCGTGGACCCGATGGGCGGCGCCTCGCTGCCGTACTGGGCCCCGATCGCCGAGCGCTACGGCCTCGACCTCGAGGTGGTCAATCCGCTGGTCGACCCGGCCTTCGGCTTCATGGCCGTTGACAAGGATGGCCAGATCCGCATGGATTGTTCGTCGCCCTACGCGATGGCGCGTTTGATCGAGCTCAAGGATCGGTTCGACGTGGCGTTCGGGAACGATCCCGACGCCGATCGACACGGCATCGTCACGCGCAGCGCCGGCTTGATGAACCCGAACCACTACCTCGCCACGGCGGTCTGGTATCTGTTCCAGAACCGACCGGGGTGGGGCGCCGGGGCCGCGGTCGGCAAGACCCTGGTCTCGAGCTCGATGATCGATCGGGTCACGGCCAGCCTCGGGCGGACGTTGGCCGAGGTGCCCGTGGGCTTCAAGTACTTCGTCGATGGTCTTGTGGATGGCAGCTTTGGCTTCGGCGGCGAGGAAAGCGCCGGCGCATCGTTCCTGCGCCACGACGGCAGCGCCTGGTCGACCGATAAGGACGGCATCCTCCTCGACCTCCTGGCGGCCGAGATGCTGGCCGTCACCGGGCGCGATCCGGGCCAGCTGTATCAAGCGCTCGAGCAGCGGTTCGGCGCGCCGGTCTACGAGCGGATGGATGCTCCGGCCTCGCCGGCGCAGAAGAAGGTGCTGGCGAACCTCGCTCCCGAGCTGGTGTCGGCGACCGAGCTCGCCGGTGACCCGATCACGGCCAAGCTGACGCGCGCGCCGTTCAACCAGGCCGCGATCGGCGGGCTCAAGGTCGCCACCGAGCACGGCTGGTTCGCCGCGCGGCCCTCGGGCACCGAGAACATCTACAAGATCTACGCCGAGAGCTTCAAGGGCGCCGCGCACCTCAAGCAGATCCAGACCGAGGCGCAGGCGATCGTCAGCGCCGCGCTGGCCGCCGCCGGTGTCTAGACGTCTTCGGCGCGCCTGGGCTGAGGCTCTCCCTCGAACGAGGCGCGCCTGTTTGAGGGAGTGGCCTGATGCTGGCGGTTGACCCCGAGGTCGACCCGATCCTGGCTGTGCTTGGCCCGGGAATCCAGGCCATCCTGGGCCCCGACCTGATCGGTTTGTATCTCGACGGCTCACTGGCGCTGGGCGACTTCGACAGCGCGAGCGACATCGACTTCGTCGCCGTGTGTTCGGCGACGATCACGGCCAAGCAGTTTGCGGATCTGCAGGCGCTGCACGATCGCGTGGCCGCGCTGCCCGGCCGTTTGGCGCTCGAGATCGAAGGCTTCTACGTGCCGCCGGCGGCGCTGCGTCGCCCGGGCCCAACGCCGGTCGTCTGCCCCAACCTCGAACGCGGGCCCGGCGAGCGCCTCAAGCCCGTGACCCTCGAGGCGGGGTGGGTCGTGCACCGTTGGATCCTGCACGAGCGTGGGATCACGCTGTTCGGGCCAACACCGAAGACGCTCGTCGACCCCGTCACGGCCGATGACCTGCATGGCGCCATGCGCGCGCTACAGGACGGTTGGCGCGTCTGGCTGGCGGGCGGCGGCGACCTGCGGCAGATCGGTTTCCTGAGTTACGCTGTGCTGTCGCAGTGCCGGCTGCTCTACACGCTCGAGCACGGCAGTGTGGTCTCGAAGGCGGCGGCCGCAGCGTGGGCGCTGGATCGTCTGCCGCTGCCCTGGCGCCCGGTGATCGCCGCAGCGCGCGAGACCCGTCTTGGCCCTGGCCGGCCCTCCACGCCAGAAGAGATCGCGGCGGCTCAGAGGTTTATTGCATATGCGGCGTCCCTGTAGGTGATGATGCGCCCAACGGGCTCAGCCCGTTCGGTGCACCGCCACTCTGGCCCTTGCCTCAGGCAGCGGCCTTCTCCAGCGCAACGCGATCGAGGATCAGGATCCGGCCGCGTTCGACGGCGATCACGCCGTTGGCGGAGAGCCCGTTGAGCGCGCGCTGAATGACGTCGGGCACCGTGCCGAGCTGTGCCGCCAGCTCGGCCTGTGTGTACCAGCGTGGCCGTATCAATACATCGCCCTCGCTTTGGGTCAGGATCAAGCGCGCCAGACGCCCGGTCACCGGGCGTAGCGAGAGATCCTCGACGAGCCGCACCAACGACACCAGATGGCCGGCCATCGACTCGAGCAGCCGCTCGGCGAAGTCGGGGGTCTGGCGGAGCAATCGGACCACAGATTCGCGCTTGAGCAGCCACACCCCCACCGGCTCGAGCGCGATCGCGGTCGCCGAATTCGGCCGATCCGCGAACAGCGCCAGGGCGTTAAAAGCCTCGCCGGGCTCCAGAAACCGCAGCACCTGCTCGCGTCCATCGGCCGAGATCTTGACGATCTTGAGCCAGCCCGTGTGCAGCACATACAGCCCGAGCGCGGGCTCGCCCTCAAGAAACACCATCTCGCCCGGATCATAACCACGCCAGAGCGCCTGATCGGCCAGCTCGCGCAGGACGTCGTCGGGCAGCCCCAGGAAGAAGCTGTTGGTTTTGAGTTGCGCGACAAGATCTGCGGCTGAGGGGAGTTCCGACATGGGCTGGATTATAGCGACGCGATTGTAGATCCGAACATCATCGCCGCTATGCACGCAGGGGCAACCGGATGCCCCTGCATCCGGCGTTGTCACCCTGGTCCAGGCGCGGCTCCGCGCAAACCGGATCGTTGCCGCGGATTTCGCAGATTTCGCGGATGCCGCCCAATCAGCCGCCATGGCGGAACACGCATGCCCCTTCGGGCCGTTGTGGCTCCCATCTGCGAAATCCGCGCAATCCGCGGCAAACAACGTGCTGACAACGCGTGATGCTGTTTGCAAACCCATGTGCGTCGGTTGAACCGCCTGACTGTCGCTCGTCATCCCGGCTTTCGCCGGGGCGACAAGTTCAGCCGCTTCGCGAATCCGACTTGAGTCGTCGACGGGTCGTCGGCGCCGCGCTAGGCTGTGTCTGACGTTCTGCCCGACGGCTCGGCATTTCAGACAGACAGAGCGCGCACAAGGAACGGACGATGACCGAAGAACCACTCCCGGGATCTGCACCCGACCCGTTCGCTGGGCCGCGCCTGATGATCAGCGGCTGGTTGCAAGTCGATCCCGCGGACGCGCCGGTCGAGGTTCATCGGGCGATGCGCGTGGTCGCGAGTGATGGCGTCGAGGTGGGGTGGGTGGCGGCTGTCCTCGTCACCGGCGCCGCGCGTGGGATTCGATGCGTGTTGTTGCAGCGCCTTGGGCCCATGCCCGAGTATCGGCAGGTGGCGCCGGCGCTGATCGCGCGCGTGACTGAGGGCCGCGTTGCGTTGCACATCTCGTCTGACCAGGTCAACCAATTGCCGGCGCGCGAATCAGGCGCGCGCCGCTCAACCCTGTAGAGGCGGGCATTCCCGTCCGGAGACATCGATATGAACAACTCAGGTATCGGCAAGTGGAACATCGGCGTCGGCCTCTGGCTGATGGCCGGCTTCATGATCTACGGTTTCGTTTTGATCTATCTGCGCGACTTCGCGCCGGACAAGCTCGCCTGGATCGAGGGCTATAACGTCAGCCCGCACTTCGAGGCTCGTCTGGCGCACGTGCACGGCAACCTGTTTTCGTTTCTGAACATCGTGTTCGGTTTCCTGCTGCTCAAGCTGCCCATCAAGCCGGCCCTGGCGCGCTGGGCGTCCTGGCTGGCGCTCGCCGGCTTGCTGATGCCGCTCGGGATCCTGGGTGAGGTGTACCTCGGTATCCCGTTCTACCTTGTGCTCGTCGGCGGGCTCTCGATCCTGGCGGCCACCATCGTGCTGGGCGTGGGCGTCGTCCAGATGCGTCTGACACCCGAAGGACGGCGATCATGACTCAGCCCTATGGCATCATGGTCTTGCTGTTCGCGCTGATGGCCGTGCTTGCGGCGCTGGATTCGTCGTTCTCGAGCTGGGGCCTGATGCCCTGGTTCAACGGGTTGCGCTGGCTGCGCGTGCACTTCATCAGCCTCGGTCTGCTCACCGAGATGATCTTCGGTCTGGCGCCGACGATCGTGGCGGCGCGCTCGGGTCGGCCGCGACCGGCTTCGCGCTGGGATATCTGGTTGACGCTCAACGCTGGTCTGCTGATCCTGTTGATCGCGATCCCGCTGGTCAACGGCTGGCTGATCTTCATCGGCGGGACGGCCGTCTTCGTCGCCGTCGGGCTGCTGCTGGCGCAGCTGTATGGGCTGCGCGCGCCCCGGCCCGAGACGCCGGATGCACCGACTGGGCTGCGCTTCTATCTGGCCGGCCTCAGCTATCTCCTGCTGGGGATCATCGTTGGCACCGGCCTCTGGTTGGGGTGGGGGCCGATATTGGCGATCCAGGTCCCGATCGAGGTCCACATCCACGCCAACAACTGGGGCTTTCTGTCGTTGACCTTCGCCGGGCTGATGGTCGATCTCTATCCCGGCTTTGCCGGTCGGCCGCGTTCGTTCACGGCCATCTTCTGGATGATGACGATCGGTGCGCTGTTGCTCGTGCTTGGGCCGTGGGTGAAGAACGAGCTGTTCTCGGTGCCCGGCATCGTGCTCCATCTCGGCGCGACAGGCTGGTTGTTGGCGAACATGATCGCCCCGATCCAGCGTGAGCGGGCCAGTTGGGGGCCCGGGATCTGGCACCTCGTCTCGGCCTATGTGTGGATCATCGCGCCAGTGCTTGTTGCGCCGCTGATCCTGCTTGATGTGCCGGGCTTCCCGGGCGCCGGCATCGAGCAAAACGCGCCGCAGGCTCTGATCTACGGCTGGGTGCTGCAGTTTGGGCTGGCTCTCATCCCCTATGGGTTTGCACGCTGGCTGCGGCCGGGCCGGGTGGCGGCCCTGGGCGGCAGTTGGCTCAGCCTCGCTGCGTTACACACCGGCAGCGTATTGCTGTGGGTGAGCATCTTCGTCAAGGATTACCAGGGTGTGTTGCGCGGCGGCGCCTATCTGGCCTGGGTGGTGGCGCTGTTGCCGCTCGTCGCGCAGCTCCTCCGACTGGTGCATGAACTCGGGTCCGGGTCTGCAGCGCTCGAGGTCGGCGACGGCGTCGTGGCCCCGGGCGATTGACAGTGTACGTTATCGGCCATGACCGGGTAGGAGGCAACGCGATGTCGCAAAGACGAGCCAGGATCGCAGCAGTGTTGGCGTTCGTCATCGGGGCGTTGGCGGTCGTGGCCGGTGGTCTGGTGCTCGGCGGCTGGCAGCCCGGCTATACCGTGATCGGGTGGCTGCCCGTCTATAACCTCGGGGCCGGTCTTGTGGGCTGTGCGCTCGCTGTGTTTGTGTTCTGGCCGGGGCGTTCCGAGTCACGGTGGGCCGCGCTGGTGCTCCTTGGCGCGCACGCCATCGTGGCCCTGACTCTGGTGATCGGCTACCGTGGCGTGGTCGCGCCCGACAGCCTTGTCGCGATGGCGATCCGGCTGGTTGTCGGCGGGGTCGTGGCGGCCCTGATCTGGCCGAACTCGGGACACACACAAGCCTCCCGCCCGGCATAGGCGCCGGACGGGAGGCTGTTGTCGTACGCGATCGCGGCGGTTGCCTTACGGCAGTTCGGGCCGGGCGATGTAATCGGCCGGGACCTCGCCGGTCAGCGAGCGCAGGAAGAGCACCATGTCGTTGATTTCATTGTCTTCCAGCTCTTTGCCGAGCTGATGACGGACCATGATGCGCACCATGTCTTCGAGCGTGGGGATGCTGCCGTCGTGCAAGTATGGGCCTGTCTGACCAATGTTGCGCAGCGACGGCACCTTGAACACGTACTTGTCGGCTTCTTCGCCTGTCACGTTGAAGCGACCGAGGTCGGAGCCCGCGAAGCTCTCGGCAGCGCCGAGCTTGGCATACATCGTGCCGCCCAGCAACGGGCCGGTGTGGCAGCTGGCGCAGCCGGTCGTGACGAACAATGCAAGGCCGCGCTTCTCAGCATCGTTGAGCGCGCTCTCGTCGCCCGCGAGAAGAAGGTCGAAGCGGCCGGGGGTGATCAGCTTGCGCTCGAACGCGCCGATCGCTGTGCCGACGTTGTCGTAGTTGATCGGGTCTGAGTCATCCGGGAAGGCCGCCTCGAACAGCGGCAGATAGCCCGGGATCTCCTTGAGCACGCCCACGACGAAATCGGAGTTCGGCATGCCCATTTCGCCGCCGGCCAGGATCGGGCCCTTGGCCTGCGCCTCGACGTCCGCGGCGCGGCCGTCCCAGAACTGGGCGACATGCAGTGCGGCGTTGTAAGACGTGGGTGAGTTGCGGCCGACCGGGTCGCCGGCGTGGCCGAACGAGAACCGCAGGCCATCCATGCCATACGTGTTGAGCGGATGGCAGGTGTTGCAGCTCATCTGCCCGTTGACCGACAGGCGGGGCTCGTAGTACAGCATCCGACCGAGGTCGATGATCTCCTGAGTCAACTCATAGCCGGTCGGCGCGGCTTCTTCGGGCAGTGTCCCGAACTGGTTGAGCATGGCCATGTTGAACGTGACCTCGGGCTCAGGGGTGGGTGTCGGGGCGGCGCAGGCCGCCAGGGCCAGAACGCCTCCCACGGCGGTCAGGCCGATCGCAAGCGCAACTCTGGGTTTCATGAAAAGCGCTCCTCTTTCCTCTTCGGTCGGTGAATGTGAACAAATCCAATGGACGGACGACTGAGAAGATCCTAAGGAAGGCGCCCTCTAACAAGAAGTGCAGTTCATCACCAGGGCATGTGATGTTCTGCTGCTAGATTGGAATTAATCCAAATTGAGATCTATTCTAAATAAGGAACAGTTCTTGTTTGGAGGAAGCGCCTGTGGCGGGGGTGACAAAGTCCTGTAGCCGCGGTCGCAAAAGCCGTCTATAATGCGCGCATTGGGAATAAGTGAAATCATGGCAAAAAGGTCTGGTTCACTGGCGTCTACGGAAGAGACTTCGGCCGGGAGCATGCTCGGCGCATTGCGCGCAGCCGGCTTACGGCTGACACCACAGCGTTCGGCCATTTGCCAGGCGCTGGCGGGCAACAAGCAGCACCCGACGGCGCAGGCGCTGTTCGAGCAACTGCGAGTCGACCATCCGACGCTCAGCCGCGCGACGGTCTACAACACGCTCAATACCCTGGTCGATGCCGGGCTGTTGCTCGAACTGGCCTCGGCCGGGAACGGCAACGCGCACTTCGATCCCGATGTCTCGCCGCACGTGCACCTGGTGTGCGTCGAGTGCGAACAGATCGAAGACGTTGAAGACCGGGCGCTGGCCGGGCTGGCCCGGCGGGTGGCGCAGCACTCAGGATACGAACTGCGCAATGCCGGCCTGGCCTACTACGGCGTCTGCCCGCGCTGCCAGAAGGCCAACGGCCGCGGCAAACGCTGACACACGGCCGCCATCGACGTCGCGAAAGAACACGAACGGCCCGGAATGACCCGGGCCGTTCGTGTTCTTTCGCGGATCGACCTCCAGGCGATCGTCGAGCGCCCAGGATCGTGCGCACCCGCAGTCGTTTGGGATTTGGTAATGGCCCGGTTGGATGGTGCGGCGCGCACCCCGGCCCATAGACTCGCACACTACGAGATGGGACAATACCCCGCGATCAGGGAACCTTCATGCAACCCATCATCGATTTCATCCTCGAGGCCGAGAAACTCAAGACAGTCACGCGCAAGACCCGGCCCATCGGGCTCGAGCGCTTCGAGAACCCTGCCGAGCATAGCTGGCAGATCGCGCTCCTGGCGCTGTCGCTGGCCGAGTACGCCGAACCGGGCGTCGACCTCAATCACGTGGTCGCCATGTTGTTGATCCACGACGTCGGCGAGATCGATACCGGCGACACCATCGCCTTCGCCGAGGGCGGTTGGTCCGAGCGTAAGGCCGACGAACTCGCCGCAGCTCGCCGCATCTTCGGCCTGTTGCCCGAAGCCCAGGCCGCGCACTATCTCGCGCTCTGGCAGGAGTTCGAGGATGGGGCCACGCCCGAGGCCCGCTATGCCAACGCCGTCGACCGCGCAATGCCCGTGTTGCTCAACCTGGCCAACCACGGCCAGAGCTGGCGCGAGAACGGCATCAGCTACGAACGCGTCGTCCGCCGGATCGAGCCGCAAATCCGCGCCGGCTGCCCCGCCCTCTGGGCCCACCTCGCCCCACGCCTCGAGGCGGCCCGCACACAGGGCCTCTTCGGCGCGGCCTGAGCCCGCGCGACCAGGTCGACCCCGACGCGACGCAGGCACGGGTGGCCCAGTGACGGCCCGGGCGGACGGCCAAACTCAGTGCGCGGCGATGTAGATCGCCTCCGACTTGAAGATCTGCTCGACCGGGAGTACGTCTACCAGTTCATAGTCGCGCGAGCCCAAACCGAGGCGCTCGGCGTATTCGGTCACCAGATACGGGTCCTTGTACGGCCCATGCAGCCAGCGTAGCGGGTGGCCTTCACGGGTGTGCACTTCCATGCTGGTCGGCACGTTGGCTTCGATGAGCGGTGTTTGGCCGGTCGCATCCAGCACGGCGGTCTCGAGCGCAACGAGATCGTCGGAGCCAAAGATTCCGGCATCGGGCAGGATCGGCATGCTCGTGAACCCGAAGCAGTCGCAGACCGGCGTCATATGGGTCGCCAACACCATATGCGTGCGCTTCTCTGGCGCGAAGGTCGAGAGCGTCACAGAGGTGCTGACCGCGCACGCCTCCTGGAAGGCATGGAAGTTGGCGGGGTTGATCTTGAGGCTGCCCTTCGGAGCGACCCCGAGACACCGACCGCATTGATTGCACTCCTCAAAGTGCAGGTGGATATGGCCCGGGTGGTGCTTGTCTTCCACCAATGCGCCGTGCGGGCAGGCCGCCAGCAGGGCTTTGAACGCCGCCGGGTCGGGGCAGCGTTCCGGGAACCAATAGGGCTCGAAATGCATGACGTCGTGCATGGCGCTCCGGCTCGGCCCCGTCAGGCAGCCGAGCGCCAGGTTCTTGATCGCGCCGCCATAGCCGCAGCTGGGGTGGCCCTTGGCGTGTGCGAAGTTGATCAGGAACGTCGCATCCTCGATCATGCCGGCGATGTTCCAGGCCTTGATCGATTTGTAGGGGTGCTCTTCATGCACGTAGCGATAGCGCTCACCCAGCCCGGCCGACGGATAGATCGGGCAGCCAAGCACCTCGGGTGTGTAGCCCCGCGCCTCGGCGCCACGCACATCCCAATCGACGTCGGTGATGAACGGCTGGCCCCCGCCGTCGCGCACCGCCTGCACCACCTTGCGGACGAAGATCGGGTGGATGGTCGAGTAGCCGAGGTTGTTGCCCGAATGCAACTTGATGACGACCGTCTCGCCCTTGACCCGCTCGCGCACGTTGAGCCGATCGAGGATCAGGTCGAGTTTGGCGGGCAGGGTCTCCTCCGCCTTGAGCCGCGCCTGGCGCGGCGAGCCGAAATACACCTTGCTGGACATGTTGTTCTCCTTCGCTCCGAGTAACCCTACTGTACCCCAGAGCCGGTTCGGCGGCGGCCTGCACGGCCTGAAGCGGGCCCGGGTGAGTTGTCGGCCGCGGCGAAACGAAACTAACTGCGCGTGCCTGTACACGGCCTGAGGTTGCCACGGGCGTCGCGAGGACGACGGCTCAGGTGGGTTGTGTGGTGGCGATCGGGAGTTGCGGAATCCAGCGGCCCAGCATCGCGCTCAGGGCCTGGCGATTGACCGGCTTGGCCAGGTAGTCGTCCATGCCGACCTGCAAGCAGAGCTCTCGGTCGCCGGCCATGGCGTTGGCCGTCATGGCGATCACGGGCACGCGCCGGCTGATCGATT
>Ga0209573_1005820_pt1 | contig 10754 bp, 11 predicted proteins | sample TNRBio252014_DNA_FD_185870 | JGI IMG/M metagenome (GOLD analysis project Ga0209573, IMG submission 185870) | Wastewater treatment Type I Accumulibacter community from EBPR Bioreactor in Madison, WI, USA - TNR Reactor_6/25/2014_ DNA (SPAdes)... | ecosystem: Engineered > Bioreactor > EBPR >...
GCCAGGATCAGCAAAGTTGGCGAAGACATCAACCCAACCCGGTGATACATGCAATCCGGGAACAGCAATTTCTTTTTCTGCTTTTTCAGTTATGGATGTACTTATTTTAGTAATCCGGCCATTTTCAATAAAAATATCTGCTGTTTGTCCGTTGAAAGGAGAGGAGGGGTCAACTATTTTGGCTTGCTTAATGAGTATTTTCATTAAGGGGCGAAGATAAAGCTTGTTTTCGGATCAGAAAAAAGATAAAAGCCTGTGGGAACAGGCTTTGAAAATGAGTCGGGATGACTGGATTCGAACCAGCGACCCCTACGTCCCGAACGTAGTGCGCTACCGGGCTGCGCTACATCCCGTTCTGATCAACCGGTACAATACAAAAATAAAAAAGACCCCTGAAATAATCAGGAGTCTTTAAAAATGTCGGGACGACTAGATTCGAACTAGCGACCCCTTGCACCCCATGCAAGTGCGCTACCGGGCTGCGCTACGTCCCGAACATACCGGGCTGCAAAGGTAAAGCTAATTGGCTAATCGACGAAACGAAACTGCTTGGCCTCTGTAACTGAAAAGCAAAGCAGAGTAAAAAAAATCGTTGGTTATATGGTAAAACTACACTTACTTTGTACTACAAAGTACTTTTTTATCGCCAATAAACAGTATTTGAAAAAAAATAAAAAATAAATTATTATGCCTGACAAATCAACTGCTTCGGATATAATCAGCTGGCTATTTGGAATAGTCGTTGCAGCCATCGGTGTGGTGAATGTGTTTTGGGGAAATGACATGGGTTTTGGAATTTTCCTGCTGCTGCTTTCATTTATTTACTTCCTCCCGGTAAATACAATTCTCAGGAAACTCACCGGTTTCTCTATTCCTAAAATGGGAATAGTAAAAATCGTTTTGGGCATTTTTATTATCTGGGCATCCTTAGGGGTGGGTGAATTGTCCGATAAGATAGAATTGATGATGAATGATCTTCGTAAGTGATCTTAATTGCAAGGATTGGAAGCAACAGGAGAATGTTTTGTCAACCTGCCTGCCTGCAGTCCGTGATTGCTGCATCCTTTCATCATATAATAGTCCACTTTATCAATTTCCGGCCAATTGTCAGGAAGTATTGGGTTAACTTATAGATTGCTTTTACCTCAACAAAGTAATTCAGTTCATTAATGTACAAGCCATGACAAACAGGAAACCTTCTTTATATAAGTTGCCGGGAAAGAAATGTATAACCATCCTGTCATTATCTTTTTTTCTAAATTCTTCCTGCATAGCTCAAGCTGAGCAGGAAAATCCTGTAGTCAGGAAGCTGATGCCTTATTTTGGGCTGTATGAAACCCCTGATCATGCGAATGGACTAATGCTGGGAATGATGGAACAGTATCCTGTTTTATTTTTTCCGGATGGCCGTATCAGGGGAGTATTTGATACATTGGGCAAACTGGTGATCGGAAATGCGATCGGTAAGAAAGATTCTGTTGAGGGTACCCTGGAATGGAAGAAGAGTAAGAAAGAGATGCAGATGATTTTTCGGAAAAATGACGGGAGTGAACTGATCGTCACAAGAGTGGAGTTAATAGAAAAGGAAGTAAGCTTTGCTGCAAAAAAGGAAGACTTTATTGAAAGACAAAAGAATTTTAAAAAGGACCTGAAATTATCGGGTTCACTTATTTTGCCCCATGGTGAAGGACCTTTCCCCGCAGTTGTGTTTGCACATGGCTCCGGGCAGGAAACAAGGGATGCAAGCAGGGGACTGGCTTCTTTGTTTGCCAACAATGGCATCGCCTGCCTGATCTTTGACAAAAGGGGAGTAGGGAAATCGGAAGGAGAACATTGGGCAGCTTCATTCAGCGATTATGCAAACGACCTGCTGGCCGCTGTTCAACTGCTGAAGACATTACCTGAAATAAAGAAAGACAAGATCGGCTTGTATGGCCACAGCCAGGGCGGCTGGGTGGTGCCGCTGGCCATCAGCAGATCACCGGGTGATATTTCATTTGCTGTGCTTAGTGCAGCTAACTGTGTGTCGCCGCTTGACCAGCATATGTACAATGGCAGAAGGGCCCTCACATGGCGGGGGGTTGACAGCGCCGTTATAAAAGAAGTAGAAGCATTCAGACGGAATAAATATGCCGCCTCGCTTGGGCGGATAGCGAAAGAAAAATTCGATACTGAAATTTTACCGGTGGCACGGCAAAAAGACTGGCTGAACAAACAAAAACTAACCAATGAAGAACTGGGGGTTGACCAGTTCTTTGAATATAACTGTTACTACGATCCCATACCTGCTTTGGGAAAAGTGAAATGCCCCGTCTTGCTTGTTTATGGTGAAAAAGACAATTTCACCGACTCAAAACTGAATAGCAGTCTGATGCTGGAACAATTTGAAAAGAACGGGAACACTAAGATAACAACTAAGATATTTCCCAATACCAACCATGCAATGCTGTTCACCAGCAGGGGCTGGTTCTTTAACCGTGAAATGCCGGCCTTAAAAAAATTTGCTGACGGATACCTTGACCTGTTGGTGAACTGGATAAAAGATAATAGTAAAAATTAAAAGAATATTTTGTCCTCTACTTTCTTAATATCTTCTCCATGGCCTTTCCTTTGGCCAGTTCATCAATTAACTTATCCATATAACGGATCTTTTGAATCAGCGGGTCTTCGATCTCTTCCACACGATAACCGCAGATTACCCCGGTAATCTTTGAAGCATTGGGATTTAGTTTTGCCTCAGCAAAAAAAGTTTCCAAATCAACTTTTTTATCTATCTGTTGCTGCAATTGTTTTTGTGTATAGCCGGTGAGCCAGCAAATGATGGTATCCAGTTCTTCTTTGCTGCGGCCCTTTGTCTCTGTTTTTTTTAGATAATGCGGATAGACGCTGGCGAAGATCAGTTTATACACTCTTTCGTTTTTCATATTGGTTGCTGTTGGGTAGTAAAATTAATTTCTTGTAAAATGAACTCCCTGCCCGATCAGTTTTTTGGTTCGGCCATTGTTTCAATCATTTTGAGCAACTTGCTGGTGTTATCAATATTAATGTCAGCGAGGTCTTTATAATCCTTTATTGATGGCGATGAGACATTGATCAGTTTTCCTGAAAGCACTTCATTATTTATAAGGTCTTTCATCCAAACCAGCAGCACTACCTGTAACTGCGACAGGTTACTCCGGCTTTCCTGAATTTTATTGGCAGGAAGTTTTACAAAATAAGTTACAATATCTATCAATCCAATGGTTCCAAATGCCACTGACAGCACCGTTTTACCCATTGCCCCGAATACCACAGCAGCAACCATCATAGCAATACCTACGAAAAAGGCAATACTATAAAAAAGAATGACCCGGTTAAATGCATTAAGGGTGCCGGTAGCATTGCTGATTAACGACTCTTTGAGCTCTGCAACCAATTCCATAGTTTTCAGCCCACTTTTGCCTGCTTCTTCTTCCATCAGCAGTGCATTGTTTATTCTTTTTTCAAGCACTGGTTTATTGGCTTCATCATAGTATGACTGCAGCCGCTGGTTATTTTCCCGGGTTACATTTACAATTTCCTGAATAAGTGCAACATCATTTGCAGCAATTCCACTCCCTGTCATTTCTTCGTGTGTGGGCAACGGCGTATCTTTCTGCGCCATCAGGTTGTATAGTAAACTAATGGCAGGTGAAGCTTCAATAGTGGCAGTGCTGTTGCTCATTTGCAAAGGTTTAATGGTGATTATTAAAGTTACATAAAACCACAATTGCTGACAAGCCACAATACAGGGTACAGTTTATCCCCTGACGGAAAGAAAAGGCACGACACGACTATTCCGGCACCAACAGGCCGGGCCTGAATACAGGATTGTTATGCAGAGACCCTGCCTGTATCCCGCTTATGCTAAAACACAGTTCCAATAGCCTACCTTTCTACTTTCCCCTCTGATTATGAACCAACAATTTGATGTGCTGATAGATAGTTACCTCGCCAATAAAGTGGGTATTGATAAAAGTTTTCTAAGCGGTAAACTGGCAAAGGGCCTGCAACAAAACATAAAGCAATTACAGGAGGATAATGCCATGACGAGTGCTGGTATAGGCAACAGCAAACTAAAAGATGCCAGCCAGCAAATGCGCAGCGATAAAATATGCTGGCTGGATAAAACCAATAACAATGTATATGAACAGGAATTCCTGGAGCTGGCCGAAGCTTTTATCGGCCACCTGAACAGTACCTGCTATACCGGTATCAGCAGCTACGAGTTTCATTACGCCGTATATGAGGAAGGAAATTTTTACAAACGGCATATAGACCAGTTCCGGTCGGATAATAAACGAAAATTCTCCCTTATCAATTACCTGAACGAAGACTGGCTGGAAGAAGATGGCGGCCAGTTATACTTATACCAGGAGGAGACGGTGCAAAAAATACAACCTGAGGCAAAGACAGCGGTATTTTTTAAGAGTGATGAAATGGAACATGAAGTGACACTGTGCAAAAGGAGCCGGATGAGTATTACGGGCTGGCTGAAGGCATGACGGCGAAGTTTGGGTTTCCTCTGTTCGTTTGTTGGTGATTTAACTGCTCACATGGCCTGGCGCAACACCAACAAAGGCCGCAAAGCATTACTCCTTGAGCGAAGTTTCAACCCCATATTGTATGGACGCTTCCAGTATATCCATGTTTATATCTTTCAGCGTTTTGAACCTGATGCAATACCCGGTCACGGTTGCCTTGCCTAATTCTTTTCCATACGTCCGGGCTAAGTATGCCTTATCTTTTATACCCATGATATAGACAGAGATGCCGGTTGTGTTTGCACTCAACCCAATCTGATAAAACTCCCTGGTTGTTCCGTCAGCATATTTTATGGTGTACGATCCATACCCGATATTAGGATTAGAAACAATTTTACCTTTGTCGTCTTTGCCATCCAGGAACCACAATTTACATTTTGGTATTACTTGCAGAATGAAGCGGTGCAACGCTTGCATGTCGCTGCGTTTTGGTTCAGGCTGGCTGCTGATATACTTTTTGATTTGTTCCTGTACGCTCATATTAATATAAAATTACCGATTGCTGTTAAGCGACTTTTGTCAATTATAATTTGGGTCAAATTCCACGATCCATTCAATGCCGTATTTGTCTCTAAAACAACCAAAATATGAACCCCAGGGACTATCACCAACAGGCCCTTCTATGATGCCATGATTTTAATTGTTTTTTTATTTAGTTCACTTAAGTTCTGAAAGTATCAATTTTTTCTGCTTTAATGTGTTCTTCATTACTTTTTCCCTTACTATTGGGTCATCGCTATGTATTAATTCAAAATATTCAGTTGGTACAACTTGCCATGATAATCCATATTTATCTTTACACCATCCACAAGAACCTTCTTCACCACCATTTTTAGTAAGGGCTTCCCAATAATAATCCGTTTCAGCCTGGTCTTTGGTATTGATAACAAAAGAAACTGCTTCATTAAATTTGAATAGTGGGCCTGCTGCTAATATACTAAACTCCATTCCTGCTATTTCAATTACAGCTGTTTCTATGCCTGCATCATTTCCACTTTCGTCACTATCGAACTTGCGAAAATCTTTCAGCTTACCGTCTTTAAAAATGGATAAGTAGTACTCTGCTACAGCTTTGGCATCTTTCTCTACCCACAAATAGGGTGTAATTTTTTGAGTAATCATATTTTTATTTTTACTGTTTTTAGTGGAGTCAATTGCGATTTGATTGACTGCCTTATCAGAGTTATCTGGCTGACTTGGATTTGAACAAGAGATCGTCAAACAGAAAACAATCGCTGCAGGAAAAATTAATTTATTCATTTTCTATTTCTTTAAAGTTTTTAATAAGTTTGTCAATTCGTTTATTGTCATAGTGAAACCTTCTTTGAAGCCCATTTCTATCATTTTTTCCAATTCTTCAAGTGACTCAAAGTAAACTGAAATACTAACTTTAGTAATCCCCTTTTCTTCACTAAAATTCAATTCCCATTCTGCAGTTGGTAATTCGGCATTAATGTTTTCGTCTTTGTCGGTAAAAGAAGCCAACCATTTAATTTTGGTTTTAGGATTTATTAAAGTGTATTTTTCCACTCCCCAATATTCTTGTCCTTCAGGCCATACCATTGCATAAAATCTTCTGCCTCCCACTCTGAAATCCATATATTTTGTTTTTGAAATTAATGGCTTTGGTGCCCACCATTGGTCAAGAATTTCCTGTTTTGTAAAGGCATCCCAAACTAAAGAAAGTCCGGCTGCAAATTCTCTGGTTATGAATACCGTTTTTGTTGCTTTGTCAACGGTAAAATCAAATAGCAGAATGTTGTTCATTTTTTTTGTTTTCTTTATATTTCACCCAAAGTCTTTCCAGCCGAAAATCATTTTTGTGATAAAGTCGCCAACAGATTTTCCAAATTGTTCATTGACATTTTAAATCCTTCTGTGAAGCCCATTTCAATCATCTTCTCCATACGGGCAAGCGATTCGTTATAAATAATAATTCGTACTATTGTCTTTCCGTTCTGTTCGCTGAAAGTGTAATCCCAGTCAGAACCCGGTAATTCAGGGTTTTCAGCTGCGTCGGCAAAAGCATTAAATAGTTTGAAGTTGGTCTTCGGGCTGATGGAAGTGTATTGCTGAATTGCCCAACGCTCTTGTCCTTCCGGGCTTACCATGGCATAAAATCTTTTACCACCCTCTTTAAAATCCTGGTATTTCGTTCTGGAAGTCCAGGGTTTGGGCGCCACCCATTGGTCAAGGATCTCTGCTTTGGTAAAAGCATCCCATACCAGCGAAAGGTCAGCATCAAATTCTCTTGTTATGAATACCGTTTTCGCTGCCTTGTCAACGGTAAAATCAAATAGCAGATTGTTGTTCATTTTTTTTGCTTTTTCATTGCCTGCCTGCCGGCAGACAGGTTAGATAATACTTTGTCGAGTTGATCAAACCGGGTATCCCAGATTTTTCTGAACTGGTCTAACCATTTATCAATCTCTTTCATTTTTTCAATTTCAAGGGAGTAAAAAATTTCCCTGCCCTGGTATTCCTGTTTTACCAGATCACACTCAGTCAAAATGCGCAGGTGTTTGGAAATGGCCTGCCGGGTAGAGTCGAAATGTTCAGCAATGGCGTTGGGTGTCATTGCCTGTAATGCAATCAGGGTAATAATGGCCCGCCTGGTCGGGTCGGCTATAGCCTGGAAAATGTCTCGCCTCATATTATTTTTATTGAAACCATTCGGTTGCAAATATATGCGCAACTATTCGGTTTCGCAAAATATTTTTTTCAAAGAAAAAATGAGGGGAAGTCTGAGGCTATTCTATGCAGTAGTTGGTGTTTCTTCTCACCAACCACGGCGTGGGAGCTTTATTATTATTTAGCCACTGTGTAGTTCAGTTCAGTTACCCCGCAGGTAAATTGATGAGTAGACACCAGGTCGAGTTTTATTTTGTCTTTGACATCTGCAAACAAGGGGATGCCTTGCCCGAGAATGATTGGATTAACAAACAGCCAGTAGCCGTCAATTAAGTTCAGTTTCATCAAAGAATGTGTGGCTGTGGGGCTGCCAAAAAGCAGGATATCTTTATCTCCCTGTTGTTTTATTTTATTAATGCTGTCTGAAAGGTTGTCCCTGATAATTGTTGTGTTAGGTAAAGCAACATCTTTCAGTGTTTTTGACAGAACCAATTTGTGCACTTGCTTATACCATGCTGAATGTTCCATGTCGTGTTTGCTGGCATTTGGCTTGTTGGCTGCAGTAGGCCAGTAACTTTCCATTAGCTGGTAAGTTACCCGTCCATATAAGGCCGTATCGCCCTTGCTTATACGCTTGCCGACATGATCAAAAATTTCCTCATCCACTTTGATCCAGTCCATTTCTCCGTTGGGGCCTGCTACAAAACCGTCAAGTGATATGTGCATGAAGGAAATTATTTTTCGCATGGGGATTCTATATTTTGTAAGAAAGGTAAATCATTTTCCCTGTCTGCTATCAGGCAGGTTTTGTAATTTCAACAGATGGCCGAAGGATACAACAATCATTTTTATAATAAGAACCTGCAGCCAAACGCCAACCGTCTGCGAAAGGAAATGACTAAGGCCGAGGCTTGTTTATGTCTGCCTGCCGGTAGGCAGGGAAGTATGTTCTCCGTGCAGGTACAATGAAAGGTTATGGCTTCAGGCGGCAGCGGCCGGTGCTGAACTATATTGCCGATTTTATGTGTAAGCCTGCCTGCCGGTAGGCAGGGAAGCATTCATGAACTGGAAGAGATAAGGAAGAATGATGAGCAAAGACAAAAGGCATTGGAAGAAGCGGGGTTTACCGTACTACGGTTTACGAATAATGAAGTGCTAACAAATATACAATGGGTGCATAGTTACCTGGAAGAGTGGATAGAGAAGAAGATTGCTTCAAAGGAGTAATGTGTACGAGGTGCAGGCTCTCCGCTTTCCCCCGTGGGCGGGGGAAGTGTTAGGATTGCAGTGAGTCTCCGAACAGGGGTGGAGATAACGCCGGTGCCAGGTTTCTTCCACCCCGGTTTGGTAATACAACCTGTTCGGCGATCCGGCCCCCGCCTGCGGGGGACAGTGCAGACGCTGCTATGCGGGGATAAGTGGCGGAATGCGAAAAGGAGGGATATGCTGACGGCTTTTAGCAGGCCTGTACTTAGTTGCAGGCTAAGTATAATTATCCTGATTTTTAATAGCCATTATTGAAATGAAAACTTCAGAGAACGAGGAAAAGAACACCTGTCAAAGCGGATATGCAGTATGTTAATCTTCTATAACATAGGGTCCAGCAAAAGTAAATGTATACTGATATTCAAATGAATCACCCTTTTTATAAAGAATAGAATTCCTTCTTCGTGGCAAAAATGCAAAAACATAAGTATTAAATCTTGTAGTTCTAATTCTATAACCTGTTGGAGATACGTTTTCAATTATCCCAAATTCTCTCAGACTTTTAATATTCAACAGGTTCTGTAATTCATAATGTGGCAAAAACCTTTCTTCAAAAGAAATATTTGGAGACTTTTTAAGTTTAGAAAACATTTTCTCACAGTCTTTATCTCCAATAGAATACAAAAAAGCTGCAAACATAAGCATGAGATAATCATCATGCGAATTTCTTAAGATAGAACTATAATCTTCTTTAAGTTTTTGAGTATTAAAAATTAGCTTATGAGCCAATTGGAATCTTGTACGATTTAATTGATAGTTTTCGTTCGAAATTGCGAGTCCTTTTTCACAGATATTGAAAGCTTCTTGAATATCGCCTTTAGAATACAAGGCTCTTGCTAATAAATTTCTGGCCGCAAAATTTCTATCATTAATTGTAATTGCCTTAGTAAAATAATCGATTGCACTGCTCGTCTTATTTAATAACTTATCGAGTTTACCATACTCTGTTAATATCATATGATCATTAGGATGTTTTTTGGAAGCCTCATCAATTATTTGTTGAATTTCTTGAAGAATTAGTGAGTCATTAGAATCGAACTTCTGATACCATGAGATCATGTGATTAACAAGACTATGATAGTTATAAGAGTTGTTTTTGAAATTTTTTCTTGTAATTGCAATAAGAATTTTTTTTCCTTTTTCTAACAAATATTTAGACTTATCATAATCTTCCTCATCGAGTGCTTCTTTTAGATAAATTGTACCTTCTGTATTTTGCAAAGTATAAGAGTCATTTAAGCCAATTGCTCTGGAAATTGCCGATTTTGAGGCAAAATAATCTTTCTTGTAGTCGCTTAAAAAAATTGCTTTTTGTTGAAGTATAAAATGATTCCCTGGAACTTCTTTTTCCAGCAAATCGTAACAACGTACACCCGTATTCACATCTGAGAAAAGGGCTCTAATAGTTGTGTGATGATAAATTTTTCTAATAAGCGAGGACTCAAGGGAATTTGAAGGGATATGCTTCTCCAATAGTTCTTTCAAAAAATCAAACTTAGCTACATCATCTTTTAAGAAATAGTCAACAACTGTTTTTGCAATAACTGAATGCCTTGCCCTCAAAAGAAAATCCATATTATCCGAAGCATCATCTATATAAATAATTTCTTCGGTGAACTTGAAAATTTTTTGATAAATACCATCAATTGAAAATTCTAATACTCTTAATAGTAAACTTTGGGGGACTCTGTATCGAAATTGATGGATTAGGCAAATAAGTAGATATGCCCTTTTTGCCTCCTCAGATTTAATTTCCGCAAATTCATGTGCAATTATTTCTTCAAATTTTCTTTGTGAAGTAGCCTCTTTTAATGCAACTAAAAGCTCTCTTTCAGATTCATTCTTAAAAAAATTAAACCTTTCTAATTGCGAAAAGTTGCTCAGCTCTCCTAAACTGCTATTAATTTTCAAAACTTCTAATATATTATTGATTTCCTCATCAGATAATTTATTCAAACGAAAGTCGTTCGGCTTAATAAAAAAATCTTTTCGAGAAATTGACCAATCAGAAATTCGTGAAGCGCCAATTATTAAGATTTTATGTTTATCTTTTTTAATAAAGTTCAATAAGTTATTGACTTTGGCGACTCTATCTGTTGTATTATCGATAAATAAAACAATTGGAGTTTGTAAATTCTTCAATAGACTTATAATATCTTCTGGATCCAAATCGGATTTGGGTTTAGCAAACACAACAGATTCTCCAAGACGTAATGCAGCTTCATAAGCAAACCTTTTTAAGATTGTTGACTTGCCATCGCCAGCACGTCCCGTAATTAACCACAAATCATAGTT
>Ga0209573_1005821_pt1 | contig 10748 bp, 1 predicted proteins | sample TNRBio252014_DNA_FD_185870 | JGI IMG/M metagenome (GOLD analysis project Ga0209573, IMG submission 185870) | Wastewater treatment Type I Accumulibacter community from EBPR Bioreactor in Madison, WI, USA - TNR Reactor_6/25/2014_ DNA (SPAdes)... | ecosystem: Engineered > Bioreactor > EBPR >...
AGAGGGATGAGATCGTTGCTCTTGCCAACAGCGATCCCCGCAAGTTGGGCCTTCCATTTGCCCAATGGTCTTTGCAGCGTATGCACAATTATTTGGTGGAGCGTGGCATTGTCGAGCAGATCAGCGTGGAGACCATTCGCCAGGTTCTGCGTGCCAATGGTGTCCGCCATCGCATGTTGAGTGGCTGGAGCAAGGAGACGAAAGCCCGCCCATCCATACGTACAACTCTGCAGACTCCTCAACGAATGGGCATTCGCAGCTATAGTGGTCGTATGGCTTCTCACTATTCAAATCCATAGATTTATAAGTGATTCCAAAAAATCTTTGTCCACAAATAACACAGATGTTACAGGTTGAATCTTGAAAATTTGTGGATAAAAACCTCTTTGGTTTTTCTGATTGTAAATACAGTTTTGATTTAGCAAAGCAAAATGAGCGGGGCCGATCTTCCTAGCGAAGCGGCCCCCTTATTTTTGTTGATGATTAACTGTTCAGCCTCTGCCCAAAAGTCCCCGGCACTTTCTTTGGGAGCGAGTCGGAATGTCACAAGTACATCGTTGTTGTGCGTGAAGTGCCGGGGACTTTGCCTTTCTGCCTGAATAGTTACGTTGATGATATGTAATTGTACAAGATTTTTAGCATCCATAGGGTCAATCGATAGGAAATAGGCCGGATTCGTAATTATGATTGCAAGGGGAGTAGGTTAAAATAAGCATAATAAGATTGACAGTGTACTTTGTAGGTGATTCTCAGGTTTGTGAGCGCGATAGACTCCCCCGTTCTTTGTATAGGGAGAAGCTGTTTCTGAGATGTGCATCGACATCTGTGGCATCACCTGGATCAATGAAAAACGAGGTTATTGATGGGAATTTTATTCAAAAAGCGCATCCGGCAGAGTCGGATTCTGATCCAAGTTTTGCTGGTTGCTATTTTGTTGGCAGGTCAGGTGCGCCCCGCGCCAGCCGCCGAACCGGACACAGGACCGATTGAACCAGCCCAGGCTGATTCGGCAGTATTGTCGGTCGGTGCTTCAGCGTCCCCCTCCTATCTCTCATCAGGAGGGCTGGTAACCTATCAGGTCACAGGTATCAACAGCGGCTCTAGCAGCGGATCCAATTTCCGGGTCTCCTTTACCCTGCCCCCTGGCTTCAGTTATCGTACAGGCACAACCAAACTCTCCATCAATGATGCTCTGATCAGCACGGCAAATCCAAGCATCAGTGGGCGTACTCTCACCTTTGCCACTGTTCCTTTGCCTTCCCGGCGCAACGATTCCTATTTTGGCATCAATACCTTTGTGCAAGAGCGGTGCGGGGATCAGCGCTATCTGGACTGGCAGTTGGACCGGGCCAAGAGTCTGATCGGCTGGCATGGCTATGTTAAGCAGATGTTTCATGGCATTCGGGTGGATACAACCGAGCCGAAGCAGTGCTGGATCGATTTTATCAACGGCGCCTATGACCGGGGCTTGCAGCCCATCATCCGTCTCCAGGGAGCTTTCAATGGCAATTACTGGGAGAAACCGAGCAATTTTGCGGCCATGGCCCAAGCGTTCAAACGGGTAACCGAAAAGCTGCCCCGTCGTGATGGATTTAATCTGTACATTCAGATTTGGAATGAGCCAAATCTGAATGTGGAATGGAGCGGCCAAGCCAATCCGAAAGAGTACGGCCAGTTTTTGGTCGAATCTGCCAATGCCATTCGGGGCATCGGCGACGGACGAATTGTGTTGATGAATGGCCCCCTCAGCCCTGGCGGCAATATCAGCCCGTTGACGTTCAATTACCAGATGTTTCGGGATGTGCCGGCCAGTCTCTGGGCGTGGGACGTATGGGGCGCGCATCCCTACCCGGCCAACCATCCGCCGGAATACAACATTCACCGGGGCAGCGCCACCTATCCCAAGTTGACTATTGATTCCTATCAACAGGAGGTAGAGCAGATTGCTGCCTGGGGGCGCAAGGGTGTCAAGGTGATGCTCAGCGAAACGGGGTATGAACTCTGGAACAACACCTTTGGCTGGGAAGGCTATCCCGCTGTGGATGAAGGGCTGCGGGGCGATTATATGATGCGCGCCTTTCGGGATTATTGGAAAGGGTGGGCCGAAATCGTCGGGGTTGCGCCCTATGAGTTGAGCGATCCAACCAACGTTTGGACCAATTGGAACTGGATCGACGGCAATGGGGATTCCTATGGCAATCCCCGCCCCCAATACATCAAAGTGCGGGACAATGTGGGCAAGGGTGATCCCTATGCCAGCAGCCGCGTCGATATTGTCTTCCAAGCCTGGGCAAGCAGCGTAGCCGGCAGCCACTATGCCACGCTGGGGGCGACGGCTTCCAACGCCAATGTCAGCGGAACGGGTCAGGCCGCGCCGGTGACGATCTCTTCCTCGTCCTCCACCGCAACACCCACCTTTACACCGGGGCCGACAAGAACGGCAACACCGACAAAAACCGTTGGGCCGACGCCGACAGCCACGCCCACGCGTACATCGACCCGTACGCCTACCCATACATCCACTCCCACACGTACATCGACCAGTACACCTACCCATACATCCACGGCGACGGACACACCGACCGCCACACCTACCCACACATCCACGGCGACGGACACACCGACCGCCACGCCTACCCATACATCCACCGCGACGGACACACCGACTACAACACCTACTCACACATCTACTGCGACGGACATACCGACTACAACACCTACTCACACGTCCACCGCGACGGACACACCGACTGCGACGCCTGCTGATACAGCCACACCTACACCGTCGCCGACCGCCGACGCGGAAATAACAGATGAGGCTACAGCCACGCCCACGGGCCTGGCGACGGAGACATCCACCCCCACAGCCACACTTACGGAGACGCCGACGGAAACTGCTACAGCGACGCTTACGCTTACGCTTACGCCCTCTGCCACCCCTACGAAGACACCCACAGCCACGGCGACCGCGACAAATACGGCGACGGATACACCTACACCAACAGAGACGTCAACGCCCACAGCCACGCCGATTGTGATTGCCACAGATACGCCAACGCCGACAGGGACAACGACCCCATCACCCACCACAACGGAGACAGCTACTGCGACAACGACGCCAACGCCCACAGCCACGCCGATTGTGATTGCCACAGATACGCCAACGCCGACACCCACGGGAACACCAACCCCTGTTTCGACTGTTGAATTGGGAGTTCTGGCCGTTGTATCCGTGGGCCAGCAGCCCCACGGCGTCAGCGTAGACAGCACCAACCGGCGGGTCTACGTGGCAAACCACCGCAGCAACAATCTGACTGTGCTGGATGCGGATACGCTGGAGGTGCTGGAAAGCATTAGTTTGGGCGACGCAGTGGGACCCAACGGGTTGGCCGTGATGACCACCACCCAACAGGTCTTTGTGGCTTCCAAGTTTTCCAACAGCTTAACCGCTGTGGATGGCTCGGACCCAGGCGTACGCACGATTCTCTGGCGTTCGCCCACAGGCAGCCAGCCCGACGGGGTGGCCTTGCACAGCCAACTGCCCCTGGCTTATGTCGCCAACTATGGCAGCAATAGCCTGACCGCGGTGCGCCTGACCGACGGCAGCAAATTGGATGTACCCGCGGGTGGCGAACCGAGTTTTCTCGTCTTTGATGCTGTAAGCGAACGGCTCTACGTCTCCAACCATCTGGACGGTTCGCTCAGCGTCTTCGACTGGGAAGGGCGGGAACTGCGCCGTTTGCACATGGGCACAGGTTCCTATGGCCTTGCCTTTGACAAAAATCTGCGTCGTCTTTATGTGGCGAATATCGACAGCCGAACCGTCAGCGTCGTCGCTTTGGATCAGGCCGGTGAGCCAACCCATACAGGCGATATTCTTCTGAATTGTAGCCCGCGCACAGTCGGTGTAAACGAAATCAATGGCAGGGTCTACGTCGTCTGCACAGAGGAAGAGCGGGTGCATATCTACCAGCCCGACGACTATGTCTATGTGGGCTGGCTGCCCACCGGCCGGGGCGCGGGGGAAGGCATCGCCTTCGATCCCGTGACCAGCCGCATCTTCATTGCCAATGGGGAAGATGACAGCGTGACTGTCATCTCTGACGGCGGCCCCACACTTCTGCCAACGCCCACCCATACACCCACGCCCAGCAGCACAGCACCCCCTGTCTGCCCGGCGATGGCCGATGCCTATGAGCCGGACAATGGGCCAGATCAGGCCCGGCTTCTGACTCTGGACAACCTGACTAGCAACGGAACACTCCACGAATCTGGCGAAGCAGATTGGTTCCGCCTGGACTCGTCCAGCCAGGGGGCATCCATCGCTTATCTCTTCGCCGTGGATGTGGCCGACCACAATCTTCTTGTGCGTATGGAACTGTTTGCCAGCGATGGCGCCTCTCCCCTGGCAACTGGATTTGGCCGGGTCTTACTGGAGATACCGGCGGAGGGTGGCACCTTCTATCTGCGCATCAGCAACAGCAGCGCCTATGCGGATTGCAACAGCAGCTATACGCTGCACGCGACTCCAGTTGTGATCGACAAAACTCTCTTTCTGCCTATGCTGGAAGGCAACGGTGCAAGCGAAAACACGGCACGTATACAGAGCCAAAATGTGGAGATTGCCCAGTTGTCTATGGATCATCCAGTGAGCGCACTGGCCCTGCAGGACAACGGGCTGATTCTGGCCGGCAAGGGTGAGATGCGTAAACAGTCTGCCGATGGGACGCTCCTCTGGCAGGCGACAAGTGACGCCCGCCCGCAGCAACTCTTGGCCGGATCCTCTCTCCTCTACCTGAGTGGGTGGGGTGAGGAGCCAGCCAGTGGATGGATTGGACTGAACCCGGACCCAACCAGCAGTCTGCCCTCTGCGTCGCCTGGGGGGGGCGTCGCCTTTTATGATTCGGCAAACGGTGCGCTGCGCATACGCATCGACGGTCTGGATCGTCCCAGCGGGCTGGCACAGAATGGGGCCGGGCTGTGGATCGCGGAGACAGGCGGTCAGCGTCTGCTCCTGGCCGATCCGACTTCCGGGCAGATAGTGCGGCGCGTTGCGTTGGATGCTGCTCCGTATGTGGTGCGCTCTGTGGCGGATGGGGTGTTTGTTACCCTGCCCGGCAGCAATCAGGTACTTTTTGTAGAAAATAGTGGCAACATCCGCTGGCAGGTAGAGTTGGACGGGCTAGGGTTGCCCCAGGACATCGCCTACGATGAACGCCGTAACCGGCTTTACGTTCTCTATCTTCTGGCTCCCCGCTACGGTCAGATCGCTGTGTTGGACGGGACAAGCGGTGAGCGGCTGGCGACGATTGAGCCAACCCTCAGCCGCCCCCTGCGCGCTGCCCAGGCCCTGGCCGTGGACCCAGCCAGCAACCGGCTGCTTATCAGCACTCTCCAGGGGATTGAGCAATTCGTTTTGGCCGACTTGCAGCCTGCTGGACGGTTGAGCGGTGGCTGGTTTGCTGGCCCCTTCAGCTTTGCAGTGGAAGGGACAGCGGGTACAGTCTGGTCTGTTGATGGCAGGCAGGGAGCGGTACAAACAATTCGTTAGGACAATGAAGTCCCGTGACAAAAAAGGAGTGGGGGAGGTCAATCTGACCTCCCCCACTCCTTTTTTTGTCCATAGAATTTGGACAAACTCTTCTGGAGCCGCAGAAACTTGGTTTCCAGGGTGATGATCTCCTTATGATGATTCAGTTACTTGAAATCTCGTAGTACAGAAAGCATATGTAAACTTACACTCTTTAGGTAAATAATGAGAGGTGACAATTAAACGACAATCGCTTTTGATTACATTTTCGTTGGGAATTGTCGAACACAACATTTGCAATCGTGCGCAAAATGTTTGTTGAGACGGAGCACAGGATGAATAATAGGCATCATTTCCTCATTCAGAGGGGTTTTGTACTACGAATATTGCCATTACTTCTCAGCCTGCTGCTGATTCTCTACTTTGTACAGGGCAGTGGTGCAGCCAATATACCCCCAGTCCAGACATTTTTCATCCCCCTGCCAGAACAGCAAACCCAAACATCTCTGGTCGCGATCGATACGCGCGGCAGGGTGGGGACGGTCATCGACAGCGTGATTTCGATTGTAGCCACGGGCAGTGGAACGGTCGTCTACTACGACCACTGGGAGGACGGCTATGAGTTGGACGTGACAAACCCTGCCCAATCCAGCACGCAGATCTGGGGTGACGGCAATCCAGCCAACGGCAACGCGGCGGCGGCTTCGGTCTGTGGCACGGCCTGTGCGGGGGATGTCATCAATGGCGGCAATGTCATTGCCCTGCGCAACAATGTCAGCCTGCCCCGCAACAGCGGCACGCTCCTCTATGACGGGCGGGACAAAGTGGGTACCACCCAGGCGGTGGCCGTGACCCGGGCCGAATGGGCTGTGACACCGGGCACTGTACTGGCTGGAGCGGTGGAGGTTTTGCCCGTAGCGAAATATGGCACAGCCTACGAGATGCCTGTGGGCCAAAATCTCGTCTCCAATCAGATGTTTGAATATGCCGCGCTCTTTGTGATGGCGGGGAGCGACAACACAGCCTGTACTTTCAAAGGCGCTGCATTCAACCTGAGTGCTGGTCAGAATTACCACAGATCTGGCGGGGTGAATGCGGGGGACAGACTGGTCTGCGATAAACCCGTGCAAGCCCATCTCATCACCGGGGATGTGGGGTCGAGCTATGAATCCCGTTGGTTTACCCTTGTGCCTGACGCCCAGTGGGGCAACAGCTATTTTGCGCCGGTGGGCACGACCTCTGCCGCTGACCCCGCGGATGTGTGGATTTACAACCCCAGCGATGGCTCATCGATCAGTGTGGCAATAGAAACGCTCAGTGGGACGAGCACTGTGAACGTGGGTGTGAACAGTGCGGTGCGTGTGCAAATGCCCAGCAATTCGGGTGCCCATCTTTCCACTGGCAATGGTGCTCTCTTCTTTGCCATTGGCACAGTAGACAGCGACCAGAGCGGTAGCAGCAACCAGTCCTACGACTGGGGCTACAGTCTCGTCCCCGAAAGCAATCTGACACAGATGGCGGTGGTGGGGTGGGGTCCAGGCAGCAGTGACGGCACAGCGAATGGGAGTCCGGTTTGGGTGATGGCCGCCGAAGCCACAACCCTCTATGTGGACTACGACGGGCGGGATGCCACCTGCCCCAACACAATCGACGGCATCTGTTACGACATTGCCCTGGCAATGGCCTCTCTCCAATCCCGCACAATCTATGACCCCAGCGGTGACAACGACCAGACAGGCATGCGGCTTTTTACGACAGACGGCACGCTTATCACCGGAGCCTGGGGTCAGGACCCCTCCACAGCAAAGCCCGGCAATCCCTTTTTGGACATGGGCACGACAGTATTGCCTTTCCCCCGTGTGCAGATCATCAAGGAGTGGGCACTGCTGATCGATGCCGGGGGGGATGGCAAGGTGAACCCCTTTGAGGATACACTGGTCTACACCATCACCCTGAAGAATTCGGGTGTGGTTCCAGCGGCCAATATTGTGGTCAGCGACAGTCTGTCGGCGGAGCTCTATTACGTCAACAATTCGACGGTTGTGGATGGTGCAAACCGCGCCGATGACCTGTCCGGTGCCACCCGTTTCCCCTTGGATGAAGGCGGTCTGACTGTCACCGCCCTGGATGTGGACGAGTCGGCGGTCTTCGTCTATCAGGCGACGGCTGGCGATGTCAGCTCCGTGACCAACACAGCCGTGGCCCATTCCAGCCTCTTTGACCTGATTGACCAGGTCCATATACCGGTGGATCAGGGCACTATCACTGCCTGTACGCTCGACTTTATCAGCGGGCTGGGCGGTGCATCGGCGTCCTTCTACCAGGCCAATGGGACCGTCTATGTGCGCCTGAGCGACGGCGACCAGAACGCCACCGGCGGCCAGGAAGTGGTGACGGCCACCCTCTACAACCCCACCACCACCGACCGGGAAACGGTTTCTTTGACCGAGACCACCGGCAGCAGCGGCATCTTTGAGGGCAGTTTGCCGTCGTCCACCACCGGCGGGCAGGGTGTGGACGATGGCACGCTCTACGCATTGCTCGGACAGAGCCTCAGCGTCAGCTTCACCGATACAGTCTATGGCGACACCTGCACCGACGCCACGCCACCCACGATTGTCGCGCCCAGCCAGTCCAAAGTGCTCTATTTGAGCGCGGATGGTAGTGGCAGCCCAGATCAGGACCTGGATCGCATTGACCCCGTGGCGATCGGTGATACGACAACATCCACCAGCACAGTATTGAATATAGGCAGCAGCCTCAGTTCAGCCCAATATCTCTATGCTGTGCGCGGCGCAAATACAAGCGAATTCTGGCGTTACGATCTGACCAGTGGCTCTTGGGCAACGAGTCTGGCCACCCCTCCGGACACAATTGGTCTCGGCAGTGGCATGACATTCGCCATCGATGATATTTATTTGCTCCAGGGGAGGCAACTGAACGGCTTTTATCGCTATGACATCAGTGGCAATAGCTGGACAATTTTGGCGAATTTTCCTGGTGCGCCTGATAAAGCCGGTGCGCTTGTTTACGATGGCGGAAATTACATTTATACATTTGACGGTGGAACTATCCGGTTCTATCGTTATGACATCACGGCCAATACTTGGCTGCAACTGGCTGACTACTACGACAAATTTGATGCTGGGGGTTCTCTTACCTCTGACGGGACGTATGTCTACGCTTTGCAGGGGAAAGGCAGCAATCGTTTCGAACGCTACGATCCGACTTCCAATAGCTGGACAACGATGGCTGCTGCTCCAGGGAATATCAGCACAGGCGGTGCGCTGACTTTTGATGGTTCTTATATTTACGCATTGCAGGGCGCGGGCACAGGCTTTTATCGCTATTCCATTGCAGATAATAGCTGGACGACTCTGGGTAATTCACCGCTGGCTGTTGGTGCAGAGGGTGCGCTGACTTTTGACAGGACATCTATTTATGCCTTCTTCGGCGCTTCCGCCGCGTTCCGGCGCTATGATATCGCCAGCAATACGTGGAGTAGTTTGGCGGATGCGCCGGCAGTTGTTGGCGGCGGGTCTGACCTGGTTATCGACGTGGCGGCTGTCAGCGCGCTGGGAGATGTGACTACGCTCACGTTGAATGGCGTCAGCCAAGACACTTGGATCAATATGGATGCCAGTAGTTTCAACTACGGCAATTCTACAGAATTACAAGTGGATCGGGAAGCGTCCAAACTGGAACGGGCTTTGGTTCAGTTTGATATTTCGTCGATCCCGTCAGGTGCTGTGATCATCGCGGCGACGCTGAATCTGACCAAACTGGCTGGCAACAGTGATATCAATATAGCTGTACATCAGATGTCATCCACATGGGATGAGGGCAGTGGGGGCAATGGAGGCGCTGCCGGAGACGCCAGTTGGGATGAGCGTTCACCAGGCATCGTTTGGTCCAGCGCTGGGAGCGATTTCGGCCCTGCCGTCGATACAATTAATGTAAGCGGCAATGGCATATACGGTTGGAATGTAAAGTCAATTGTTCAAAGCTGGGTAGATGCAAACGGTGCCAACAATTTTGGATTTATGCTTGAATCGCCCGACGGTGGAGGAAATCGGGATCAGACCTTTGCCAGCAACGAGAATGGAACACCTGCCAATCGCCCATCGCTTTCTGTAACCTACGCAATCAGCGCAACCGAAGGCAACCCCACCACCGCCTTCACCCAGACGTTGGCGATGGCGTCTGATTTCAAGATGCCCATAGGCGGACAGATTACCGTCACCACCCACATCAGTGGCAGCCTGGGCGTGGATGGGACAAAACTCATCACCGCTACCCTGCAAAACAACGGCGCAACCTTCGCCACTCTGAGCAATCCCGTCTACAACAGTGCGGCGGGCACGCTCATTTGGAGTGGCGGGCTGGGCAGTAGCACGACTGTGCTGGCGGGCAAGGCGGTCAGCCTGACTGTAACCAGCGGTGTGACCGACCCCTTCCAGATTCGCTACGACAGCGCAACCTATCCCTCGCGGATTCAATTGCCCACAACGACCGTCATTTCTGTAGATTCCCTGGCCGTCTACGACGGAGCCTATCCGGGCGGGAGCAGCATCACAGGCGGCTCCAACGGCCAGACCGTCTACGTGCGGGCCACAGTCAGCGATCCCTTCGGCGCAGCGGACATCATCAGTGCCACCCTCAACCTGAGCGGCACAACCGTCATCCTGAACGACACTTTTATGGTGGCTTCCACCAGTGGCAGCAAGACCTACGAATATCCCTGGAGCACACCGGCGACACCCGGCAGCTACAGCATCAACCTGACCGCCCACGAGGGCTACGAGGGCATCAGCGACAGTCGCGCCACATCCCTCGCCCTCGACTTTCTGGATCTGGGCACTCCCGGTGTCATCGAATTCATCGACACCAGCGACAATCTGGTCACCAGCTACGACCCGGCCCAGGAGGTCTGTGTCCAGGTGGCCGACGCCGACCAGAATACCCTCCCCGGCAGCGCGGAGACCGTCAACGCCACAGTGGGTGTCGAGGGCGGGGCCAGCGCCGTCTATGTGCTGACCGAAACCGGGCCGGACACGGGGGGCTTCCGTTACTGTTTCGGCAGTCCCGCCAGCGATCCTTTCAGCCCCGGCAACAATCTGGACGCGGACTACATTGACCCGGACGACGCCAGCGACACCAGCCACGACGACGCTGTCATCGTCGCCACCAACCCGGCCATCAGCATCAGCAAGACACG
>Ga0209573_1005822_pt1 | contig 10747 bp, 10 predicted proteins | sample TNRBio252014_DNA_FD_185870 | JGI IMG/M metagenome (GOLD analysis project Ga0209573, IMG submission 185870) | Wastewater treatment Type I Accumulibacter community from EBPR Bioreactor in Madison, WI, USA - TNR Reactor_6/25/2014_ DNA (SPAdes)... | ecosystem: Engineered > Bioreactor > EBPR >...
CCGTCAGCCGGCCGGTCGGCGCGATCGTGCCAAACAATGCATCGGCGATGGCCCGACCGGTGCGAATGCCACCATGCCAGGCGAGCAGGAGGGCCGTCGCTTGCTCGGCGAGCTCGGGGATCACGAGCGGCCGGCCCGTGAGCAGGACGACGACCAACGGCTTGCCGGTTGCGGCGACGGCATCGACAAGCGCCTGCTGGTGCCCAGGCAGGCCAAGCTGCGTGCGACAGTGCGCCTCACCGGAGAGATCCTGTCCCTCACCCACGACAAGTACCACGATATCGGCTGCCTCGGCGGCGGCCACAGCGGCCTCGGCCTCGAGGTCGCCGTCGCCACGAAGCGGACAGCCGGCGATCGGCGCCGGGGCCCCGTCACCGAGATAGGCCCGCAGCCCATCCATCACGCTCTCGATGTCGCCTTCCTCGCCAAACAGCGACCAGCAGCCCAGGAGGTCGTGACGCGACTCGGCCAATGGGCCGATGACGGCCAGGCGTTGCGCGCCGGGCTTGAGCGGCAGGAGCGACCCTTCATTCTTGAGCAGCACCAGCGAAGCCTGGGCAGCTTCGAGCGCCAGCGCACGCTGCGGCTCAGTGAGCGTCACCTGCGCGGCGACAGCCTCGTCGACAAAGGGCCGTTCGAACAACCCAAGCCGGAACTTCAGGCGCAGGACGCGGCTGACTGCCTCATCGATCGCAGCGAGTGGGAGGGTGCCCTCGGCAACAAGCTCGGCCAGATGGTTCAGGTAGGCCGTGCCCATCATGTCCATGTCGACGCCGGCCGACAACGCCAGCCGGCCCGCGTCCTTCAGATCAGCGGCAAACCCGTGCGGGATCAATTCACGAACCGACTCGTAGTCGCTGACGACCAGCCCCGGCCACGCCCATTCCTCACGCAGGATCGTCGTCAAGGTCAGCGGGTTCGCCGAGGCCGGCACGCCCGCGATCTCGTTGAAGGCGCTCATCGTGCTGCCCGCGCCGGCGTCAAACGCCGCCTTGAAGGGCGGCAGATAGATCTCACGCAACGTGCGCTCCGAGATGTCGACCGTGTTGTAGTCGCGCCCCGCTTCCGCTGCACCGTAGGCGACAAAGTGCTTGGGGCACGCCGCAACGGCGCGGCCGCTCGCCAGCCCTTGCGATTGGAAGCCGCGAACCTGCGCCGCCGCCATCAGGCTTCCCAGGTACACGTCTTCGCCGGCGCCCTCCGCGATGCGCCCCCAACGCGGGTCGCGCGCGATGTCGACCATCGGCGCGAAGATCCAGTCGACGCCAGTGGCCGAGGCCTCCTCGGCTGCGACCCGCGCCGTGCGCTCGACCAGATCCGGGTCCCAGGTTGCGGCCAGCGCCAACGGGATCGGGAAGATCGTGCGGAAACCGTGGATCACGTCGCCGCCGACAAGGAGCGGGATGCCCAGCCGCGAGCCCTCGACCGCCAGTCGCTGGCAGCGGTTGACGAACGACGCCTCACGGGTGTTGAAGATCGACCCGATCTTGCCGGCGCGGATCTCGTCATCGAGGTCCTGGCGCATCGAAAACGTCGGCCGCGCGTCAACGCCCTGGCTGGGGTCGGGCGGCGTGAACACCAGGGGCGAGATCTGGTTGAGTTGTCCGATCTTCTCCGCCAGGGTCATTCGGCCCAGCAGTTCGGCGACGCGGGCTTCAGTCGCCGGGTCGAGCGTGTTAAACGAGTAACTTGCCATTATGCCTCTTGAAGGAATGTCGACGCGCCCCCGCGCGCCAACCCCTACTTTACACTGCCGGGCCCCGTTCCCGAAATACAAACCACTGGTGCGATAATGGCCGCACTCCAGGAGGACGCGATGACCACACAACGGGTAATCCGGGCGCCCCGCGGGACAGAGCTTTCGTGACCCAGAGGTCGCCGAACGTCCCGAGGATCTCGTGGTCTATGGCGGGCGCGGCCGGGCGGCGCGCAACTGGGAGAGCTTCGACGCGCTTGTCGCAGCGCTGCGCGCTCTGGAGGATGATGAAACCCTGCTCGTCCAAAGCGGCAAGCCAGTCGTTGTCTTCAAGACACACGCCGATGCACCGCGTGTCTTGATCGCCAACTCGAACATCGTGCCTCACTGGGCCACGCAAGCGCAGTTCGATCGCTACGAGGCGGCGGGGCTCATGATGTACGGCCAGATGACGGCCGGCAGCTGGATCTACATCGGCACTCAGGGGATCGTGCAGGGCACGTACGAAACCCTCGCCTCGCTGGCGCGCCTGAACGGCTGGCCGTCGCTCAAGGGCAAGCTCGTGCTCACCGCGGGGCTTGGCGGCATGGGCGGCGCTCAGCCGCTGGCCGTGACCATGAACGATGGAGTCGCGGTCGTGGCCGAGGTCGACCGCGCGCGCGCCCAACGCCGGGTCGACACAGGCTACCTCGACCTGATCGCCGACGACCTCGAAGACGCGATGACCCTGGCGCAGGAGGCCCAGGCGCGCGGCGAAGCGCGGTCGATCGCGGTCATCGCCAACGCCGCCGACGTTTGCGCCGAACTTGTCACGCGTGGCGTCACGCCCGATGTCGTCACCGATCAGACGCCGGCCCACGATCTGCTCTACTACATCCCAACCGGGCTCACGCTGGCCGAGGCCGACACGCTCCGGACCACTGACCCCGCCGCCTTTGCCCAACGGAGCGCCGCGTCGATGGCGCGCCACGTCCGCGCGATGCTCGATCTCAGGGCCCGTGGCGCGATCGTATTCGATTACGGCAACAACCTCCGCCAGCGCGCCCTCGACGCGGGCGTCGCGAATGCTTTCGACTACCCGGGCTTTGTGCCAGCCTACATCCGCCCGCTGTTCTGCGAAGGCAAGGGCCCCTTCCGCTGGGCCGCGCTCTCGGGCGATCCCGAAGACATCTTCCGTACAGACGCTGCGATGCTCGAGCTCTTCCCAGAGGACGAGTCGCTGAGGCGCTGGCTGCGGCTGGCGCGCGAGAAGATCCACTTCCAGGGGTTGCCGGCCCGGATCTGCTGGCTGGGCTACGGCGAGCGCGCCCGCGCCGGTCTGAGACTCAATGAGTTGGTCGCCAGCGGCGCGGTGAAGGCCCCGATCGTCATCGGTCGCGACCATCTCGACGCGGGCTCGGTCGCCTCACCCAACCGCGAGACGGAGGCCATGCGCGACGGCTCGGACGCTATTTCGGACTGGCCGATCCTCAACGCGCTGATCAACGCCGTCGGCGGCGCCACGTGGGTAAGCGTGCACCACGGCGGCGGCGTCGGCATCGGCTATTCGCAGCATGCCGGCCAGGTGATCGTCGCCGACGGCACGCCTGAAGCCGCGCGCCGTCTTGAGCGCGTCCTCACCTCCGACCCGGGCATGGGCGTCGTCCGCCACGCCGATGCCGGCTACCCCGAAGCCATCGCCGCCGCGCGGCGCCACCGGCTGAACATGCCAATGCTTTGAGGCGCCGAGCGTGGGGCGTGGGGCGTAGAGCGTCGCTCTACGCCCCACCCTCTCAGCCCCGTCTCACACGCCGCACCGACAATGCCCGCATGCACATCCTGACTCTCGTCGGGCTGGCGGTCTTGATAACGCTCGGGCTGTCGTCTCAGGCGACGTTGACGGCGATGGCGCAGCCTGAGGTCAAGCCGTTCGGGTTGCCGTTCGACGCCGCGCCTGGCCCGAGCACCTGGTTGCTTGGGCAGTTGTACGGCAACACCACAGGCGCTTACCGCACACGCGTCATCTGGTATGGCGCCGGCCAGGGTCTGCACTTTGGCCTCGACTTCCCGGCGCGCTGCGGCACGCCCGTGGTCGCGATCGGCGACGGTGTGGTGGTTGGAGTCGATGAGTTGGCTCGGGGCGCCGGACCGCATAACCTGCTGATCCGCCATGGGGAAAGCTACGTCTCGCTGTACGGCCACCTGTTCGAGACGCCGAACCTCGTCTGGGGTCAGGCCGTGGCGCGCGGCGAGGTGATCGGCGTGACCGGCGACCCTGATCTGACCTGCACCTCGCGCCCGCACCTGCACCTCGAGATCCGTTCGATCAACTACGGCATCGCCTACAACCCGGTCAACCTGATCGACGCCGACTGGGATAGCCTGATGCTGGCGGCGCCATTTGGCCGCGGCTTCGCGCGCGATCTGGCCGATCCGCGACGCTGGCAGTACGCCGAAGACCAGCCTGACGTCCAGTTTGGCGGTCCATTGCTCAATGACTATGACCAGCCGTGGCCGCCGGATTGGAGGCCGTGATGGGCCGCGGAAGACCTACGCTCCTCATCCTGGCCCTCGGCCTTGTCGCCTGCGCGGCGCCGACGGCGTCACCGCCGACCCCAGCGGCGCTCATCACGCCACCGGCTGAGTCGGCCGCGGCGGTCCGACCAACCGCGACGCGAGTGCCGCTTCCGGCCACGGCCACTTCTGAACCCACGACCACCGTAACGCCGGCGCCCACGCTGATTCAACTGACGACGGGCGGGTGCTGCACCCAACCTTTCTGGTCGCCCGACGGCGCTCAGGTCTGGTACATCGATCGCCCGCCAGACACGGGCGTCACAGGCGTCTGGGCCGTCGACCCGACCGCGCCGCTTGCGCCGTCGCTGGTGACCGAACGCATCGGCGCCTTCTCGCCGGACGGCGCCCTGATCGCGTATCCGGTCGGAGATCGAACCGTGATCGAGCGGATCGCAGACGGCGAAGCGTGGGATGTGTCGGCTGCCGGCCGCGCCGTCCAGTTCTCGCCCGATGGACAATGGATCGCCTGGCAGGTCGCCAATGGCACCGAAAACTTCGACCGCCGCCTGGTCGAGATCTGGATCAGTCGTCTGGACGGGAGCGAAGCAGCGCGCGTCACTCAGTTGTTCGGCGGCGGTCTATCGGGCTGGATGCCGGATTCCCGACGCCTGCTGATCACACAGCGCAACACACCCGGACTTCCCACGACGCTTGGCGTCTTCGACCCGGTGTCCAACACCTTTCAAGGCCTGGCAACCGGTGACTTCCTGCGCGGCATCAGCGTCTCTCCAGACGGTCGCTGGCTGGTGTACACGCGTCAGTTCTCGGGCAACACCGAGCAGGATGGGATCTGGATCCAGCCGATCGAAGGCGGCGAACCGCTTCGGCTAACGCTGTATGGCGCCTATCGCTGGCGTCCGGATGGCCGTCTGCTTCTGCTTCCGCTCGACCCCGGCGCTCCGGCCCAACGCGTGGTGTTGGTCGACGCCGCGACCGGTCAGACCGAGGAGGCCATCAACCCCAACGAAACACCGCTGCGCATCCTCGGCGGCGATTGGGCGCTCTCGCCCGATGGCCGGCGGATCGTGTTTGTCAGCGCCGTCGACCGCAACCTTTGGCTCGCCTCGCTGCCCTGAACCGAGCTCGTGAGCCGATGTCGACTTGACAGACCGGCAACCGGGAGTATCCTCGCCGGGAGCGCTCCCACAGCGCGCAGGTCCGCTATGACACTCCAGACTCACAACCGACCCAACCTGGTCGCGGTCGCCAAGGCCGCCGGCGTTTCGCGATCGACGGTATCGCGGGTGATCAACGATGACCCCAACGTGAACGCCGCCACCCGCGAGCGCGTGTGGTCCGCAATCCACACCCTTGACTATCAACCCAACAGGGTCGCACGCGGGCTAGCGAGCGGTCGAACCCAGGTGCTCGGACTTGTGATCCCCCAGGGCGTCGCGACGCTGTTCAGCGACCCCTATTTCGCCCTCCTGATCCAGGGGATCTCGACGGCCTGCAGCCGACTCGATTACTCGGTGATGCTCTGGCTGGCCGAACCCGACCATGAGCGGCGCACGATCCACCAGGTGCTCCACGGCGGCCTGATCGATGGCGTCATCGTTTCGTCGATGCTGGCCGACGACCCGATCATCGCGGCCCTGGTCGAGCGTCGCATGCCGTGTGTGCTTGTGGGCCGGCATCCTGACCACCCCGAGATCAGCACAGTCGATACCGACAACCTCTCCGGCGCCCGCGCTGCGGTGACGCATCTCTTGCGACTTGGCCGACGTCGCGTGGCCACGATCACGGGCCCGCAGAACATGATCGCCGGCGCGGATCGTTGTGCCGGCTACAGCCTGGCGCTGCGCGATGCCGGGTTCTCGGCGGATCCGGCCCTGATCGTCGAAAGCGACTTCACCGAAGCGGGTGGATACCGCGCCATGCAACAGCTGCTGCCACATCATCCCGATGCCGTCTTCGCAGCCAGCGACTTGATGGCGCTGGGCGCGCTGCGCGCACTCCAGTATGGCGGGCTGCGCGTGCCCGAGGATGTCGCCGTCATCGGGTTCGACGACATCGCGGCCGCGGCGCTCGCCGATCCGCCGTTGACGTCGGTGCGCCAATCCATCCAACAGTTGGGCCACAGCGCCGTCGAGTTGTTATTGACGCAACTCGACGGCTCGCGGATCACCGGACCCGAGCACCGGGTCTTCCCGCCAACGCTTGTCGTGCGACGATCGTGCGGCGGCGATCCGACCTGAGATCGACCACAATGGCTCAGCGGATCGATCTCGAAAGCTTGCGGCAGCGGCTCGCGCAATTCAAGGCGGGCTCGCGCTCCGAATGGGATGCGCGCGCCCCGGGCGAACACCGTCCGGCGCCAGCCGAAGATGGGCAGCGTCCGGCGGCCGTGCTGATACCGCTCTATGAAGACCACGGTGAGTGGCATCTGCTCCTGACGCAGCGCACCGACACAGTCTCGACGCACAAGGGCCAGGTCGCCTTCCCGGGCGGGCGTGCCGACCCCGAAGACGCGGATGCGGTCGCCACGGCCCTCCGCGAAGCGCACGAAGAGATCGGCCTGCCACCCGATCGCGTCGAAGTCCTCGGCAGGCTCGACGACCTGATCACCGTGACGCGTTATCGCGTCACCCCGATCGTGGCCCGCATCCCCTGGCCCCTGCAACTCACGCCCTCACCCTACGAACTGTCGGCGGTTTTTGGCGTGCCGGTCCGCTGGCTGGCTGATCCGGCCAATCGGGTTGTCGAGCACCGCGAACCGCCAGTGCCGGGTCCGCGTCTCGAGGTGATCCACTGGCCCTACGCCGGCTTTGACATCTGGGGCGCGAGCGCCCGTATGATCCTCAACCTGCTCGAGGTCTGGTCGCTCAACGAGAAAGCGCCATAGCCGTAAACGCCATCAACCCGACGCCAAGCACCAGGATCGCGAGCGCCCAGATCCGATGGGCGGTGGGGCCGGGGAGCGCCAGGCTCGGCCGCCGGCCTTCCCAGTGGATCGCGGCATGACAGACCGCACATTCGGCGCTGTCCTTGGGCAGGAGCGCTCCGCAATTGGGGCAGCTGAAATGCGTCATTTCTCGCCTCCTGTGTTCAAACCCGCCGCGTCAAGGAGGATGCCTCCATGCGATCCCGTTTGGCTCAACGTCTGCAGGCGCTCCAGCGTGAGGCGTATGCCATCACGCCGCTCGGGATCGCGCTCGCGTTGCGCCTGACACCGCCCGAGATCCTGGTCGAAGCCCGCGCCCGCGCCGAAACGGAGATCGCTCGAGGCAAACCGGTGAGCCGCTTCGGCGCTGCGCTTGTCATCGTCATCTGGGTCGCGCTGGCCATCGCGCTGACCCTGGCCGCGACCCAACTCGCGGCCAGGGTCTGACCAGCACCGCCGTGTCAGCCCAGCAGCGGGAAAACGATCTGCGTCTGCAGCGCCTCGGGCGGCGTGTCGCCGGGGTCATCCAGATAGAACTCGTACACCACGCCCGTGGCGGTTTCGCCTCTGTCCTTGATCCAACGCGTGAGCGCCTCATAGGCGCCACCAAGCCCGGTGTACGGCCCGACATGGACGCAGGTCGCATGCCGCCCGGCAGGGATCTCGATGGATTGCACTTCACCTTGCCCTTCAACGGCCGTGGCGACGGGGAACCCGACCGCGACCTCGAGGTCGTTCATGTCGTCGTTGAAGTAAGCGGCGAACGGCGGCCCGGCCGGCGCGACCCCGCGCATCGCCAGGAACTCGGCGACTGTCCCGAGCGCCCGCCCCATCAGAGCCGGTAGCTCGGTCACACCGATCCGGGCGCGGAGGGCCAACGCCGGTTGCGCTTCGCGGTCGACGATCGCGCACTGCACTGCCTGTGTCGTCATGTGATCGCTCCTTGTCTTTGCCAATCGGCGCGTGTCTCGAGCCGCGGCTCCTCGCTCAACCCGCCGACTGCAACACGCGCAGGGCTCGCAGCGTGACCCAACGGTTGGGTTTCTTCTTCGGCCCGTAGTCGCCCCAGGTCTTGCCGGCGTAGTCGTACTCCAGCGACCAGCGCCCCTGCGGGTCTTGCTTGCTCCGAATGAGTTGCATCGTCGTCGCAAGGCGGGGATCCTGGCCATAGCCCAGACCGACCAGGGCCTCGGCGATCTGCAGCACATCGGTGACGTAGAACACGGGGAACCCGAACTTCCACCAGTTGCCGCTCGCTCGGGCGCTGTAGCCGGAAGGATAGGCAGCCGTCGCCGGATCCGTCCCCAGCAAGAACGCAACCCCATGCTCTATGGCGCGCCGCATGACCGCTGTCTGATGGCCTGGCAGGACGCTGCCCAATGCCAGCATCACCTTGACGGCGCCCCAGGCGCAGGGAAGCTGGTTATTCGAGCCACAGGCGAACAGCGGCCCGCACTTGCCGGCGTAGTAGCGGACCTCGGCGCGCCGATCTTCGCGGGGCGCGATGCCTTCGCCCGTCACCGAGCGAGCCATCCAGTCGAAGGCGGCATCCAGCCGAGGATCCTGGCAACCGAGTGTGGTCAGCGCCCAACACAACTCACCCTGGATGCAGTCGGCCGTGCCCGAGGGCGCGCCATTTGCCGTGAACTGCCCAGATGGCGCCAGCGCATGCGCGAGCACGTAATCGCAGGCGCGGCCGATCCGCGAATCGACAGACCGATCAGCTCCGAGCTGCGCCAGGAGGAGGATGGCCCACACCGTCGAGCGATACTTCGGGTTGTAGCCGGGGCCAGGTTCGACCCAAAACCCCTCGGGATCCATCGCAGCGAGGACCGCCGCGATCGGGCCCTCACGATGCGCGGCCAGCCGTGCAGCCCGGAACACGCGATCGTCTGGGTCGCGCCGCTCCAGATCGCGCAGCGCCAGGTACCTCACGCCGGGCGCATCCTGCGCGGTCAACCAGGCCTGCAGGTCGGGCGCTGAAGCGATGCGCATGGTCAACCTCCATCACAACCCGCCTTGGCTCAGGCTGCGTCCTCGGTCGACTCCGGTGAGGGCGTCGCCGAACCCGGCTTCGGATCCGAAAGCCGGAACTTGAACCAGGTCGGCACGACGGTGACCAAGGCGACGATCGCCGTGATCAGGAACGGCAGCCGCGGGTTATAGCGCTCCCAGAGCAACGCGCCGAGCCAGGGCGCGGGCAGTGACAGGAATCCGAGGCTGCTCTGGAAGAGCCCGTTGAACAATCCGAGCGAATGGGCCGGCACGACTTTCGAGATCAACGACTGGTAGGCCGGGCTAAGCAGGCCGACGCCGGCGCCGAACAAGACCCAGGTCAGGATGAAGGCCGGATAGTCCTCGGCGACCAGGAATACCACGAGGGCCATGAAGATCACGAGGAAGCCGCCCGAGATCGGCACGCGTTCGCCGTAACGATCGGCGAGACGCCCAGAGAGCAGCGGCGTCACCATCATCGCGGCCGAGAAGAACGAGCTCAACAAGCCGATCTGGGTCAGCGTCAGCCCGCCGATCTGCTCGAGGTACAACGGCTGCAGCTCGCCAGAGAGCCGGAACGCGACGTCGCGGACGCCGTCGGTCACGAAGATCCAGGTCACGATCCCTCCGCCGAACAGCAGCGAGCCGATCAGCGCGGCGCTCTCGCGGAAGGTCGTCCAGGTCAGCGGCCGGTTCGCCCGCTCGCCTGTGGGGCGCATCGTGCGCGCCATCCAGATCCGCAAGACGGCGGCCGCAGTGTAGAAGGCCGTCGCCACGAGCAGCATCGTGCGGAAGCCATAGGCGCCTGCCACCCAGCCGCCGAGCGGCGGCCCGATGATGCCGACCACCTGGTAGAGCATGTCGGTCAGCCCGTAGACCCTACCCCGGTTCGCTTCGGCCGAGTTCTCGGCGATGAACGCGCCGAAGCTCGGGCCGACCAGCGCGTACGGCACCTGGTTGATCGAGAGCGCCAGCAGCATCCACGGCCAGCTTGGCGCGACGAGCATCGCCACGAAGCCGAGCACGCCGCCGAGGCTCCCGATGGCGATCGCCCGTAACCGACCGATCGAATCCGAGACCCACCCGCCGAAGATCTGCAGCGCCAGGATGACGACCGACGTCAACGTGAAGACCAGGCCGACCTGTTCAATCGAAGCGCCCAACTCGGTCAGATAGATCGGCATGAGCACCTGCGTCATGCTCCCGGCGATGTTCGCCAGGATCATGGCCAGCAGGAACCAGAGAATGAGAGGCGTGAGCAGAGGCGCACGCCGCCCGGTTTGATCATCGGACGACATCATGGGTTGTCCTTGTAGGCCGTTGGCTTTCAGGCCGAGCCGATCGCAGCGCCCGGGCGAAGCCGGCCAGGCGCGTCGCCACGCGCCCATGGAGCGTACGGGCTGCGAAACGCCCTCGCGCGTCTGGAGCGCCGGGCTCCACGGCGGTCAGAACCCGCAGCGCGCCGTCGACGTCGTCGGCGACCCAGACATGGAAACGGCCGGCACGGACAGCCGCGACGATGTCTTCGCGCACCATCAGATGCCGCCGGTTGGCCGAAGGCAGAAGGACGCCCTGTGTCCCGGTCAGGCCGCGTCGATCGCAGACGTCGAAGAAGC
>Ga0209573_1005823_pt1 | contig 10743 bp, 11 predicted proteins | sample TNRBio252014_DNA_FD_185870 | JGI IMG/M metagenome (GOLD analysis project Ga0209573, IMG submission 185870) | Wastewater treatment Type I Accumulibacter community from EBPR Bioreactor in Madison, WI, USA - TNR Reactor_6/25/2014_ DNA (SPAdes)... | ecosystem: Engineered > Bioreactor > EBPR >...
CCACGCCTATGATCGTGTGAGATCACTCATGCTAAAGTCGGTCATCGCCAGGCACCTATTCCAAACCCCACCCTGTTCAAGGACGGGGTTTTTTTATGACCTAAGAACTCTTGTTGTCCCCAGTTGGAAAGTTTGTTATAACTCCCAGATTAGCACGAATTCCGGCTTGTTGCCGGTTGGAGAGAAGTCCGATGTCCAGAGTCTGTCAGGTGACGGGTAAGCGTCCGATCACTGGAAATAACGTATCTCATGCCAATAATAAAACTCGCCGCCGGTTTTTGCCGAACCTGCATGAACACCGATTCTGGGTGGAGAGCGAACGGCGTTTTGTAAAATTGCGCGTGTCTTCGCATGGCATGCGCATCATCGATAAAAAGGGGATTGATGCTGTTCTTGATGAACTGCGTATCCGTGGCGAGAAGGTCTGAGGGGTATTAGCTATGCGTGACAAGATTAAATTGGTTTCTACGGCGGGAACCGGGCATTTCTACACTACAACCAAAAATAAAAGGACAACGCCGGAAAAACTGGAGATGAAAAAATATGATCCAGTGGTCCGCAAGCATGTTCCTTATAAGGAAGCTAAAATTAAGTGAAACTGCTTGAATTGATTGAGTACAAAAATGATATGCCCGCCTGATGGCGGGTTTGTCATTTGTAGGGTTTGAGATACTACATTTTCTATTAATGCACTTTTTTCGCTACCAACCAATAACCGATACTCAAGGCTAGAATGACTGCGGCGGTTGCCCAAATATATTCAGGCGCTAACGTATTATAATCCAGTACTATGACTTTCCGGGCTATCGCCATGAGCGCAGTGGCCAGCACTAGCTTGACATGCAGTACATCATCGCGCAGGTACAATACAATATTGAGAAAAATTTCAATGGCAATTAATGTCGCCATAAATGCGCCGAATGAAGCCAGAATATCATTGACGTTCAGTAATCCCACGGGCGATGCCATCACCCGCTCGTAAAGCACCCAGGCCACGTCAGCAACACTCCACACGATGACTAGCGTCATGAGCACAGCCAGTATCCGTACACAGAAACGAATGACGATATGCAACCAGTGAATAAGCGGTTCCTCACTTTCATCGATATGCAGCCCTTCAGCAGCGTCGTGTTCGATCAACGAGGGAGGTTCGGGATTTTTGTCCATAGCTACGGTCAGTTACATGGGAATTAGATTTATGATGCACATTTCTATAATACCATTCCCGGTCGGTCAGCATGGGGCAAAAATGTCACAATGGATGAAATCCTGGCGCAGGTAGAACGGTTAACCCGCCGTTATGGCGAAATCCGGGCAGTCGATGAGGTCAGTTTCACCCTCCTGCGCGGCCAGGTGCTAGGATTTCTGGGGCCTAACGGTGCAGGTAAATCTACGACACTGCGGATGCTGGCGGGCGTCTTGGCGCCGGATGCAGGGCGCATCATCATCAATGGCGTCGATTTGTTGGACCAGCCGGCTCAAGCTAAACGAACACTCGGTTATCTGCCTGAGCAACCACCGCTCTATCGGGAAATGACCGTGGATGAACAGTTGCACTATAGCGCTCGCCTGCATGGACTCAGCCGCACTGCCAGTCACCAGGCGGTTGTTGGCATCAAGGAGCGTTGCGGATTGACCGATGTCAGCCGTCGCCTGATAGGTCATTTATCCAAAGGTTATCAGCAACGGGTTGGTATTGCACAGGCCGTGTTGCATGATCCGGCCGTAGTGATACTGGATGAACCGACCGTAGGGTTGGATCTGCTCCAATCACGGGAAATCCGTGGCCTTATCCGTGAACTGGGGCAGAATTGCGGGATAATTCTTTCCTCGCACCGACTTTCGGAAATCCAGGCAATTTGCACCCACGTCCAGATCATGCGGGCCGGAAGGCTGGTTTACGCCAGCCCGCTGGCGGATCTGCAACAGCAGCAGCAATCCATCCGGTTGCGGGTCGGTTTGAAAATGCCCCCGCCGTTGGCTCGTTTGACGCAACTGCCGGGCATAGAGGGGGTTGAGGAATTGGGCCAGGGGCGTTTCCGCCTCCAGCACGCCGCTGCCGCTGCCCCGCATCAGGCTCTGGTCGAACAGGCCAGCGCCGAAAACTGGGGACTGTGGGAGTTGACCCCGGAACAGGTCAGTCTGGAGCAAATCTTTGTCGAGCTGATTCTGGAAGCGGAGACGGACGAATGATCATCGTTATCGCCGCTCGTGAGTTGCGCAGCCTGTTTTTGTCGCCGCTGGCTTGGACGTTGCTGGCGATGGTTCAAGGGTTGCTAGCCTGGATATTTTTGCTATTGGTGGATGATTATTGGCAGTTGCAGGGACGGTTGGTCAGTCTGGACAACGCGCCGGGCGTGACCGATCTGGTCGCAGCGCCTCTGTTCCAGGTAGCGGTCTGGGTGCTGTTACTCTTGGTTCCGCTGTTGACCATGCGACTGTTTAGCGAAGAACGCCGAACCCGTACACTTGATCTACTGCTCTCCGCACCGGTAACGATGGTAGAAATCGTGTTAGGCAAGTATCTAGGAATTCTGGTGTTTTTGCTGATTACGGTCGCGCTGATCGCGCTGATGCCTCTATCGCTAGCGCTGGGTGCAACGCTGGATATCGGCAAACTGCTGACGGGTATGCTGGGGCTGAGTCTATTGACCGCTGCGGCTTCAGCGGCTGGCGTCTACCTGTCTACTTTGACCACGCAACCGGCGGTGGCCGCCATCGCGACAATGGGGTTTTTGCTGGCGTTATGGATGATAGACGCCGCCAGTACTGCACAGGGAACAGCCGATGATCTATTCGGCTATGTATCCCTGCGACGTCATTACAATGCTTTCCTGCTCGGATTATTCGACAGCACCGATTTCGTCTACTACCTGCTGTTTAGCGCAGTGTTCCTGGGCTTGGCGATTCGTCGACTCGATGATTTGCGCTTGCGGGATTGATTCATGCACATTGATCCCTCCATACGCTGGCGATTATGGTTCCAGCATCTGCTGTTTCTGCTGCTGTTTGGTCTGGTGATCGGCCTGATAGCCTGGCTGAGCGTCCGCTATCCAATCCGGGCTGACTGGACAGCGGGCGGACGCAATACGTTATCGGCAGCCAGTCAAGCATTATTAACCCGTCTGGACAGGCCGATCCGGGTGACTGCCTACGTCCGCGACCGTTCGCCTCTGCGTGAGAGCATTGTCCGATTAATTGAGCGTTATCAGCGCTATAAACCCGACATCGCGCTGCATTTCGTCAATCCCGATCGACTGCCGGCCCAGATTCGCCAACTTGGTATTAGTGCAGACGGTGAGTTGTATGTGGAGTACGGCGAGCGCGGTGAAAAGCTTCAGCATCCCGGCGAGCAGGCGCTGACCCAGACCTTGCAGCGCTTGAGTCGACCCCGGGATCGGGTCGTGGTATTTCTGGGCGGTCACGGTGAGCGCAAGCCGCAGGGTGTTGCCAATCATGATTTAGGCGCATTCGGGCGAGAATTGGGAAAAATCGGCATTCAGGCGCGTTCGCTCGACTTAGCGAAGGAATCGTCGATTCCAGCGGATGTGGCGGCATTGGTCATCGCCAGTCCACAAACGCCGCTGTCGCCGGATGAGATTCGGGCGGTGCTAGGCTATCTGCGGCAGGGCGGCAACCTGTTGTGGTTGTTAGAACCCGGCGACCCGGCCGGATTGCCGACGCTGTTGCTGGGCATCACCGTTTTACCTGGCGTGATCGTGGATGCGGATGTATCCCGCTTGGGCATCAGCCATCCGGCGTTCATTCCTATCGTTGATTATGGGCCACATCCCATCACTGCGCCGTTGCGTTCTCCTGCCCTGTTGCCTCAGGCGGTTGCACTGGAGGTTCAGCCCGCTGCGGGTTGGCAGGCGGCGGTATTGTTGGAAAGCCAGTCGTCGAGCTGGACCGAGACCAGCGCGCTGGACGGTCAGCTCCAGTTTGATGCAGACACCACCGAGCGTTCTGGCCCATTGACCGTCGGCGTAGCCTTGTTTCGGCCCAGACCGGTTGGTGAAGGCATTGCTCAACAACGGATCGTCATCATGGGCGATGGTGATTTTCTCTCCAACACTTATCTGGGTAACGGCGCTAATCTCGAACTAGGATTGAATATCCTGAACTGGCTGGTGCTTGATGAGACGTTGATCATGATTCCGTCCAGAACCGTTCCCGATCCCAGCTTGAACCTGTCGGAAGGCGCGTTAGCGTGGCTGGCGGCGATCTTTCTGGTGATATTGCCCGCAGGATTCGTGATCAGCGGTTGGCTGATCTGGTTTTATCGGCGGCGGCGGTGACCATGAACGTGCTAACACAGCGGCGCTGGATTAATAGGGGATTGCTGGGTCTGGCGGTCGGACTGGCAGTGCTGGCATGGTTCGAACCGGGCAGGGAACTACCTATTCCGCCACTGTTGGGAATGATAGCCACAGACCCGATTAAACGCATCGAAGTGCTGCGTGTTGGTCAAGAAGCACTGGCTTTTGAACAGCAGGATGGTCGCTGGCGAATGATTGCACCCAATAGCGGCTGGGCTAATCCGATTCTGATCCGTCGGGTGCTGGAAGTCGCTACTTTGCGTTGCTCCCTGCAATATCCCGCTACTGAACTTGATAGACCGGCGTTGCATCTTGAACCGCCTCGATTGCGGTTGCGGTTGGACGACCGGGAAATTCGTTTTGGCGCAACTACTCCCACTGATGGTCTGCGTTATCTGCAAGTTGGCGCTACGGTCCATCTTTGCCCGGATCGCCTGTATCCCCTGTTGACCAGCGCGGCAGCAGGTTTTCTGACTTCGGCGATTGAATCTTTAGAATCTCCTGCAACCAAGGCGGAATGATGCCCGAACTGCCCGAAGTGGAAACCGTCCGACGTGGCATCGCCCCGCATGTGACCAGCCAAACAGTCACACAGGTTATCGTCCGGCAGCCCCGATTGCGTTGGCCGGTGCCTGAAGACTTGGCGATGGTATTTCCAGGGCAAACCATCCAGCGCGTTGACCGGCGCGCCAAATATCTCCTGCTACGTACTGAAATTGGCACGGCGATTTTTCATTTGGGCATGACCGGACGGTTACGCATCCTGTCCGCCGATACCCCAGTGGGGAAACACGATCACGTCGATGTGTTGCTCGCCAATGGGCAATGTCTGCGTTTCAACGACAGCCGCCGTTTCGGCGCGGTTTTATGGACGGCTCAACCCCCGGAACAGCATCCTCTGCTGCAAACCCTTGGCCCGGAGCCGTTTGCAGCAACATTCTCCGGCGACTGGCTCCATCAACGAGCGCAAGGACGGGTGCTGGCGGTCAAACCGTTCATCATGAACCATCACATTGTGGTGGGTGTGGGTAACATTTACGCCAGTGAAGCGTTATTTGCTGCCAGAATCAACCCGTTGCGCCCAGCGGGACAGGTAACCTTGGCTGAGTATAAGCGGCTGGCGGAAGCGATTCGGGATATTTTAGGCGAGGCCATTCGCCAAGGCGGCACCACCCTGCGTGACTTCATCGGCGGCGAGGGCGAACCCGGTTATTTCCAGCAACAACTCGGCGTCTATGACCGCTATCGATTGCCTTGCCACGCCTGTGGCGAACTGATCGATCGCTGCCGGCTGGGACAACGGTCGACCTACTACTGTCCTCACTGCCAGCGTTAGCGCGTTTCCAGCGGTGACGGTGCGGGCGGGTTCGTAGCAGAAGGCGTCGCCGGAACAGGCGGGGATTCCGGCGAAACAGGCGGAGTAGACCCGTCCGGCGATTCAACCACGGGGGTGGGAGACGGTAAAGCACTGGACGGCTGATTGGTGGGTGGAGTGGGCGGCGCCAGTGAATCGCTGGACAAAGGCGCTGGTGGAGAGGGTGGCGTCATCGGCTTTCTAATGGTTGGCGTGTAGATCACTGCCACGGCAACCGCGTCTTTTCCATCAAAGCGTTTGATAGCCGCCGCCGGGGGGCGTTGTCCCTCACGCAAGCTTTGTAACCCTGGATCGTCCTTGGCCGTCGTCATCACTAACTCACGGATTTGCATGAAACGGCGCACACTCGGCTCGCTGTGGTCATAGCCGCTGGCGGCGGCTTGAATCTCGTTTCGGCTGATCTCATCAAGGCTGTTTTGCCATCCTGTATCATCGCCAGTAGCCAGTCCCACCAGCGCCTCAGTCGCATGGGCAGAGGCGATTTTTCCAGCGTCAGCGCGCAACTTGTCCTCAGCCACTGGATCGGAATGAACGCCGACCAGGTTAATGGCGTAACCGACCAGCGTCAGTTCACCCGTGGTATTAACTACCACCAACCGATGACCAACTGGCGGAATCAATCCGGCCTCAATCTCGGCTAATATCTGCCGCAGACCCTCCTGAATTGAGGTTGTTTCGATAGCGTTGGCGGCAGGGCGGGTGAGCCGGATAGCGGTCTTGGGTGTGGTAACCAGATTCACCTGGATTGAGGGTTTTGCGGCCTGGTCTTCAACAGAGTACGCCACAAAGCCCCGCGCCAGAATACGCAACGCCTGTTCCCATTTCTCCGCGTCATTGGCAGCCAGATTAATCAACGCTAACCGGATCGCGTCATTTTGCTCCAGACTTTCAGCGATTTTTCGCCGGGCATCCGGCGTCAACGCCCGAAAACATCCGGCTAACCGAGTGCGGGCCTCAGTGAAAGCCTTGAACCGGGCTTCCTGCCGGGATCGGCGCAACGCGACCGGATTATCCGAGGCCGAATAGGGTGTGTTGCCGGTCGCCACCCAGCCGAAACCCGATCCAAACCGGATCATTTGGCAACCCGTGGTGTTTTGGCTGATCGCTGCGGTAATAGCGGCCTGAGCCGTTTTCGCCTGGAGCGCCGACTCGCCGGTTAATTCGTCCTTGATCTTGCGCACCCGGTCGGAACTGCGCGGCGCGGAACGCGGCGAGGTAATCTGCAATGGTACTGCGAATTCTTCGGAAGCAGGCTTGTTGGCAGACGCCGGCGGCGTCCACAGCAGTGTGCCCAGCAGCATCCACAGGTAATATCCGTAGCGCATAACAGTATTCCCCAAGGTATGGCCGGTCGTCCTGCAAACAGCAGAATCGGGGTAGGAACCTCCCGGTAGAATAAGATCGACCGCCCAAAGCGCGAAAGGTCGCCAGTTTGAATAAAGTCTAGGGGGTATAACCCGGAATCTGGCTTAAGTCTACCGCATCAATCTGGTCGGGCAATAAATACTGGCGGGCATAATCCATCCAGACACCCTCGCGAACAAAGACATTGAACAGATCGGCGTCGATTTGATGATCCTGCACCATTCGACCGAGAATGGTGAGTACCTCGCTAAGCATCTTACCGGGTTTGTAAGGACGGTCGCGTGCGGTCAGCGCCTCGAAGACATCGGCCAGGCAGATGATGCGCGCTGGCAGTGGCAGCGCAGCTTCGCTCAGACCACGGTGATAGCCGCGTCCGTCCAACCGTTCGTGATGGCATCCGGCGTATTCAGGAACATTGCGCAAGGTTGCCGGCCACGGCAGGTTATCCAGCATCCGCATGGTCAGCGCCACATGTTCCTCGATGATCGTGCGTTCGTCGGGGTTGAGCGTACCTCGGGAAATACACAGATTGCGTACCTCATCTTCGGACAGAAAGTTGCATTCCTGGCCATCGACGCCGACCCAGCGGCGGGTGGCGATGCGCCGAATCTGCTCTTGGGCGGCGGCGTCCATAAATTCGCCGCCGGTGTTGTTGCGGCGCACGCACTCCCGTTCTTTTTCCAGTTCAGCCCGACGTTGCGCCCACTGCTGTTCCATCGCGGGGATGACCGCCGAATCGCCGCGCTCTACTGCCGCCAGTTTTTCCTTAAGGAATTCAATTTCGGCATCGCGCTTGAGCACCTCGAAACGGGTATCGATCAGGTGAATGCGGTCGAAGATGGTTTCCAGTTTGGTTGCCTTATCCACGACGTGTACAGGCGTGGTGATTTTACCGCAATCATGTAAGAGTCCAGCAATCTTGAGTTCGTACAATTCTTCGGGCGTAGGGCGAAAATCCTTGAGCAGTCCTTGTTCGGAGCGTTGGGCCGCCTCGGCGATCATCATGGTCAGGACCGGCACCCGCTGGCAGTGTGCGCCGGTATAGGGGGATTTATGATCGATAGCGGTGTTGATTAGCGCGATTAATGCTTCAAAAAGGTTTTTGAGTTGTTGAATCAATTGATGGTTGGTCAGGGCAATCGCAGCCTGGGAAGCCAGCGATTCCGCCAGTTGCCGGTCAGCTGCCGAGAACGTTTGCACCTGCCCGGTTTCCGGATCAAGGGCGTTGATGAGCTGGAAGACGCCGATGATATGGTTTTCATGATTCTTCATCGGCACGGTCAGGAAAGAGCGGGAGCGATAGCCGGTCTGCTGATCGAAGCGGTGCGTTCCAGAGAAGTCGAAATTTTGCTCCGCATAGGCATCGTCAATGACCACCGTGATATCGTTTAGTACGGCATAGGTGACCACCATACTGGTGTTGGACTGGCCGGTCGCATCGTAGAGCGGAATGGGTGGAAACGGAATGGGCGCTCCAGTGGCGCCGCCCATGTAGAGTTTCAATGAGTCGTTATACAGAACTTCAAAACGCAGCTGCGGGTTGTTTTCCTCCAGCCGGTACAGGGTGCCGCCATCGGCATGCAGCAGGGTTTTTGCGGCGACGAGGATGGTTTCCAGCAACTTTGACGTATCTCGTTCTCTGGACAGCGCGATGCCGATGCGGTTGAGTTGTTCCAAACGTTGTAGCGGATCGCTGGAATGTGAGGGATACATGGGCGCTCCTTCGGGTTCGAGCCGGACGGGGAACAACAGGTTTTTTGTATTATACCCATGCGATTGTGACTCATCGTGGAGAATGTTAAAGACGATGGGCTGATCATTCTGACATCATCCGATTCCGGTGCTGTGGAAATCAATGAGCGAACCTGTTATCGAATTGCGAAATGTTTCGAAAACCTACGGTGCGCATACGGTGTTGCACAATGTGGGTTTACGTGTAGAACCCGGAGAGTTCTTGACCCTGCTGGGGCCGTCAGGCTGTGGTAAAACCACGATTTTGCGGTTACTGGCCGGTTTTGAGAAAGCGGATTGTGGTGAGATTTATATCGGCGGCCAGAATATGCGGGTGTTGCCGCCCGAAGCGCGTCACGTTAATACCGTCTTTCAGAGTTATGCCCTGTTTCCCCACCTGACGGTCTTTGAGAACGTGGCGTTTGGGCCACGCCTGAAGGGCGTTCGGGGCGAAGCGTTGCATGAACAGGTCACTGGCGTATTGCGCATGGTCAAGCTGGAGGAATTTACCCAGCGCAAGCCGGGCCAGTTATCCGGTGGCCAGCAGCAGCGGGTGGCTATCGCCCGGGCGGTGATTAACCAACCACGGGTTTTATTGCTGGATGAGCCTTTGAGCGCGCTGGACTACAAACTGCGCAAGGCGATGCAAATCGAGTTGAAGCAGTTGCAGCGCCGATTGGGGATCACCTTCATTTTTGTCACCCACGACCAGGAAGAGGCGCTGTCAATGTCCGACCGGGTGGCGGTGATGAACGCCGGTCGCATCGTGCAGTTGGGTACGCCTCGACAAATCTACGAAACGCCGGATAACCTGTTCGTCGCCCGCTTTGTCGGTGAGATCAATACCCTGCAAGGTCAGGTTGTTGCGGTTGCCTCGCCCCGCTACGACATTCGGCTGCATGACCGGGTGTTCAACCTCAAGTCGCGCTACATCTTTGCAGTCGGCGACCCGGTTAGTGTGCTGGTGCGCCCTGAAGATTTACGCATCTGGCGCGAGCATGAGGGCAGTGACGAGGATCGCGCTGATCTGTTCCCGGCGGTGGTGGAAGAAGTGGTCTACAAGGGCAGTACGGTGGATTTGATCATCCGTCTCGATCAAGGTGATTTGCTGTCCACGACCCAGTTTTTCAATGAAGACGACGCCGCCATTGTGAATCTGGATTTTCGGGTCGGCGAGCGGGTTTTCGTGGACTGGGTGCATGACTGGGAAGTGATTTTGCCCCATGAAGATTAAGGCTCTGAGGCGCTGTATTTACTGTGAACATCCGAGAACCCTTTAAACTGGTCGCGATTGGTGCACTTTGGTTTTGGCTAATCGCCTTCGCGCTGTTGCCGAATCTGCTGGTGGCGGTCGCCAGCCTGCTGACCCGGGGCGATAACGAGTTTGTGGCCTTTACGCTGACCCTGTCGAGTTACCGACGTCTACTCGATCCGCTCTATCTGGACGTGTTGCTGGATTCACTATGGCTGGCGGCGGTCACGACGGCGCTGTGCCTGCTGCTCGGTTATCCGTTTGCCTACCTGTTGACCCGGTCACCCGCCTGCTGGCGACCGTTGTTGTTGTTGCTGGTCATCGTGCCGTTCTGGACCAGTTCGCTGGTGCGAACCTACGCGATGATGATCGTGCTAAAGACCCAGGGTTTGCTCAATCAGACGCTGCTGGCGCTGGGACTGATCGCTGAGCCGCTGGAGCTGTTGTACACCGAGCCGGCGGTGATTTTGGGCATGTTGTATACGTTGTTGCCGTTCATGATCCTGCCGCTGTACGCCGCCTTGGAGAAACTCGATCTCCGCTTGATCGAAGCGGCGCGGGACTTGGGCGCGGGCAAGATCACCATTTTTCTGCGCATCGTCATTCCGCTGACCCTGCCGGGCATCATTGCCGGCAGTCTTTTGACCTTTTTGCCGGGGCTGGGCATGTTCTATGTCGCTGATCTGCTAGGCGGAGCCAAG
>Ga0209573_1005824_pt1 | contig 10743 bp, 9 predicted proteins | sample TNRBio252014_DNA_FD_185870 | JGI IMG/M metagenome (GOLD analysis project Ga0209573, IMG submission 185870) | Wastewater treatment Type I Accumulibacter community from EBPR Bioreactor in Madison, WI, USA - TNR Reactor_6/25/2014_ DNA (SPAdes)... | ecosystem: Engineered > Bioreactor > EBPR >...
GATAAGCCGCGAGGGCGGAAAAGCCGCAGGCTTTGACGACCGAAGTCGGCTTCATCCGCTGGTTGTGCGGCGCGAAGCGCCAAGCAACCGGCGGATGGTTAGGCGCTTTACGACCCCAAGAGCACATTTCGCCGATGCCATGCGAGCGCCTTAATCGGGAGAGGCATATCATTCGGCCAAAATATCTTCGCCCCACACATACTCATGAGTGACGCAGATATTCCTCCATCATCTATACCGATTTCATCGGAAACAATTACTGTTCCTTCATCCGATATAGATATTAGTCCCCAATCAAATGCCCAATGATGGAGCCTGCATAGGCATAATGCATTTCTAATGCTATCCGCGCCGCGTGCAGATCTAGGTATGATGTGAGCCGCTTCTGCGGCAGAAGCTATTCTACGAATAGACTGCACAACGCCACAAAATACGCACTTATGCTGAAAACGCTCAACCACTTCTTGCTTAAATCTTGGAGAACGATAGTAGCCACCAACACTTCCTTTGACTTTGATCGCCTCAAGATCAAAAAGCACTGATCGACCACTAGAAGCTTCAGACTGATCTCTCCGCTCGATGATTCTGAGGAAGTCAAACCCAAACTCCCTTTCCTTCTCTCGCGGCTCCCGCACTCTGACTTCCACGATATCACCAGGAGATAAGTAGCTACGAAGCGCCGGAATGGAGTCTGGAATTATCGATGAGCGATGAATGAACTCCTCTCTACCGTCAGAGATACAGAAGAACGCTCCGTAGTCTACAACCGTGTAAATAGTGACCTTTCTAACCTCGCCAGGTCGCAGACATTCATCAAAGCCAGCCTTTAGATCGCGCGGGCCAACTATGTCCACCCAGTAGAACCATTTCGATGTGGATCGGCGAATTATTCTTGACTCGACAGTGATTCCCTCATGGAATCTGTATTGAGGAAGAGCGATTTTCCATAGTTTGGATCGAAGTATCAAGCCATTGCTAGTTCTTAGGTGAACAATCCAAACAATACTCTCGGTGTGATTCTTGTAGCTGCTATCCAGTTCTAGGTAGGAAATCGTCGCTGAAATTATTGACCCTTCAGATACATTCTCTATTGCTCCACACGTCGCTAGATAACCGCGACTTACTGGGTCATAGCGAATTAGCTTTGCATCTAAATACGAATCGTAGGTGCCAATCCCATTGGCTATTAATTCAGCAGACTCTTCCTTGGATATTCTCGCGTACAGATCCTCGTTTCCCAGATATATTCCAGAAGGCGAAATTTTTTTTACCTTCAATCGCACACTGGAACAAAGCGAGTCCTGTTCTACTAGTGCCCTTTGTAACGCAACTCCGCGAACGCTTGATTCCCAAGACCCCCTTTCTTTGTTAAAGAAAAGCAACATGATCTCCAAGACATACCCGACTGCAATGTGTTCAGTAAGCGAATCGATATGCTGCGCTGAGTACTCAGATACGTGGAGATACGCCTTATCAGTCATTGGCATACCGGGGGCGCTAAGGATTGCAAAGTAGCGAGACACGAAAACAACCGTTGCAGCGTGAATAGTCCACGCTACGGCGGAAATCTCATCTTGCTTCAGGAATTCTCCGTCGTAGTCCCGAGATGAACTCATCTCCTATCCTCGTGCAGCGATTCCCGCCCTCTTATTTTTGTGACTATAATTTTTAAGGATATATTTTGCTAATGTAACGCTGATTATGCGAAAAAATTCCTTGTAAATCAAGACGCCGGGCATTGCTGATCCTCGTGTGTGCAGGCATCTCAACCTTTGACCTCGAACCATGAATTGCCATGCGATTCTCCTTGCTGCCTAACGGGGCGGCGGATAAGCCACGAAGGGCAAGAAAGCCGTAAGTTTTTTCGCCTGAAGTCGGCTTGATCCACATAGTTGTGCGGCGCTTCGCGCAAGCAAGCAATCGAACTCATCCGCTGCCCCTTTTGTCGCGGGAGCGAAGCGTCCGCGACAACACTACGGCTCATAGACGGCAAACTTTGGAGCGCAGCGGAGAGGTTGATATCCTTGTGTGGCCGATTGTTAGCCATTTTTACATTTCCACTACCCAAACCACTTTGATAAATATGGAAACTGTTAAGCGACAACTTCCATCAGAAATTTAATCAATTCGGACTCAACTACCTCCTTCCACTCTTCTTTCGTCATCTCATCAAACACATCGAAGTTATTTTTTTCTTTTATGTTCTTTGACACGGCATGATTTTTCTTATATTGCTTGATTACCGCTCGCACATCGTCATCAGCAACTATGACAGGAAAGCTTCCAGAGACCAAATCATATGTACGTTCAAATGCTTTATGATGGTAATAATTTTCTAGGCAGCTTCTCTCAAGAACATAGGCGCTGCCTCTTTGTTTATTATTTTGAAATCTGTCAGCCCTTTCCTTTTGCTTATCGAAATTGTTTTTATGCTTGTCGCTATCTATTATAAGGTACAGATCCCTGCAAGAATTATCGAAGTAGTCAATATTCAAAAAACTATCGATATCTTCCCCTCCACCGAATGGCAACACGAGGATAGTATCGACTCCAACAAGGGGCTTATCAATTAACTTTTGGCAAATAATGTCATAAAATTTTGCATCATTGTGGCTCTCTACAAACACAATTTTCTCGTGTGAGTCGCGCAGATTGTATGAAGGTTTAATGCCGAGTTCATCTACAATGTTCTTCAGGAATGCATCTTTTCCGTTCTGATTGCAGTTCTCATATATAGACCCACTTGCTCTCTTGCACAGTATTACGGATTCAATATATGTTGCGCCAGCAAATACCGGGCTATGTGTTGTTATAATTACTTGATTATCATCCGAGAGTTCGCGCAGAGCGTTAAGCAAATCATTTTGTGCAGAGGGATGAAGGAAAGTCTCTGGTTCTTCGATTAGATATATGACATTGATGCCCTTATTTTTCTCTGCAAGATAACGGAAACGAGCAACCATAAATAAGCGCCGATAGCCCGCGCCTTTGTGGCTCATAGGTATCGGCCGAGCATCGCCATCAAATTGGAAGGAAACATCAACACTCTTTATGGCATCTTTCCAAGAAATAGTTGGTCTTATCTCCACCTCTTTGAGATTTGATACATATTCACTCATATATTTTTTAACTGAATTTGCTTCCTTTTGCATTTCATCAGAAATCTCTGACTCGATAACCGCAAGCTTATTCTTTTCTACGCTTTCCCTTTCTAAATATTCGAGTATTTCACTCACAGAGTTTGACTTAAACCGAGTATCCACCTCCAAACCATAGTCAGCCTTAAATAGTTCTACATCTGGTAGTAGCGAGCAGATCTTGAATTCGTCATCGATATATCTCGCACTTCTACCAATATTGTTAGATTTACAATATTCTTTAATATGCTTAATTTTTTCCAGCTTTGAGTTTCTGCCTCTCCCTTGTACAGGAATGGTAATTTGATATCGGTCTAATATCTCGTTTAACTCCTCATCAGACTTTCCGTATAGAAACTGAAAATCTTTCTCTTCGTAGTCAACCATTAATACTTGTTCAGCATCAAAGCCTTTTTTTGGCGTAGCCACAGTCTTTCTAATAGTAAGTTGGCGATCAATTAAAATATCATCAAGAAACTCATCCAAACCATCCGCTTTCTTGATTCTCGATTTTATCCTTGCTTCAAGAACTTCTCGTAGCTCTTCGGATAAGAATCGGCATGCTATTTCAATTGGCCGTTCAGCGTTATTAAAATCAGTAAGCGTAACGGGGTTATCTCTTGGATTAAGAAAGGTTGCGATGGAATTCAATATGATAGATTTACCCGTATCATTCTTCCCGACGATTGAGGAGAACCTATTTAGCGGTATTAACTGGGACCCAGTTATTCCACGGTAATTGCTAATCGCGACATTTGTAATAATCAACTCTAGTCCCCTCGTGCGCGCTCTGTCATTTTCTGCTCATCGGCTTTATAGGTTAACGGGGCGGCAGATAAGCCGCAACGGACGGGAAAACCGCAGGCTTTTCCGCTTTGAGTCGGCCTGATCCGCTAGTTGTACTGCGCAAAGCACCAAATAAGTATAGAATGTCATCAGCTATCCCATTGTCAGGGATGCGAGGCATCTAATGCGATTTCCATATGGAAGAATTTCTCACCCACAATTCTCGCCAAATCACGCCAACCTTTCCACCTCGTAAACCCCGCCGATCACCACGTACTCATCCTCGCCCTTCAACATTCCTGGCAACACCCGGTTGTAGAAAAACACCTTGGCCATGGGTACCCGCGTCCGCAGCAGGTGATCGCCAAATTCCTCGGCCCGCTCGCGCTGGACGCTGAAGGAACTGAGGTTGTTGAGCAACACGATCCACCGGCGACGGTCGAGTCTGGCCAGCATCTGATCTTCGCTGAAGCGATTGAAGCCGCGATACAGGTTCAGGCACGTCGATTCCGGTTGCTGGCGGCGCAGTTCGTACTGGCAGTAGGCGTAGAGCAGGTCCAGTTGCGCTTCCAGGGCATTGGTGTTGTACAACCCCCGGCTGCACACCTCCAGAAAATGCTCGTAAGCGTCCTCGGTGCGATCGTCAAGCAGGCCGCCGTGATAGCGAGTTAGCAGGCCAAAACGCGATTCCACCCACGCCTTCAGCACCGCCCCTTCCTGGGTGTTGGGATCGAAAGCCCAGCCCCGCACCATGCGCAAATAATCCGCGCGTCCGCGCAACTTGGGCCGGCCTTGCCGCGCGCCCGTCGAACGGTCCGGCGTCAGGGGCGTCAGGCCCGCTTCCTCCAGCGCCTCCAGCCGAAAATGCACCGTCATGTAATCCATGAACCGCCGCGCCCGCTCGGCGGGTTCCGCCAATGATTCCAACATCTGGAACAGATGGGCGTGCAGTTCCGCCACGCCATCGAGCAATAGCGGCGTTGGATGGCGCTGGAAGGTCAGGCCCCCCAGGATCGCCGCCGGCAGACTGCATCGGTTGATCGGGAGATAGGCGCTCTTGGGCAGGCGCGGACCCCAGTTGAACGCCACGACGGAATTGTCATCAACCCGACAAGCAGCCGCGTTTGTCATCTATGCAACCCACCGTTCAGGTAATCATTTCAATAAATATAATTAAAAACAATATGTTGATGAATACCTCTCCTTGGCACGGCGCTTGAACCAGAGTGGATGAAAGCAAGGTTCATCCTTTAGCGACAGGAGAGCAATTCCATGGCGATGATACGTCAATGCGCGATTTACGGGAAAGGCGGCATCGGTAAATCTACGACCACCCAGAATCTGGTCGCCGGTCTCGCCGCCGAGGGCAAGAAAGTCATGATCGTGGGTTGCGATCCCAAGGCCGATTCCACCCGCTTGATTCTGCACGCCAAGGCCCAGAACACCATCATGCAAATGGCGGCGGACGCCGGCACCGTCGAGGATCTGGAACTGGACGACGTGCTGAAAGTGGGTTACGGCGGCGTCCGCTGCGTGGAATCCGGCGGTCCGGAACCGGGCGTAGGTTGCGCCGGGCGCGGCGTCATCACCGCCATCAACTTCCTGGAAGAAGAAGGCGCCTACGAGGAAGAATTGGACTTCGTGTTCTACGACGTGTTGGGCGACGTGGTGTGTGGCGGCTTTGCCATGCCGATTCGCGAAAATAAGGCCCAGGAAATCTACATCGTGGTGTCCGGCGAGATGATGGCCATGTACGCCGCCAACAACATCGCCAAGGGCATCTGCAAGTACGCCACATCCGGCAAGGTGCGACTGGCCGGGTTGATCTGCAACTCGCGCAAGACCGACCGCGAAGCCGAATTGATCGAGGCGCTGGCCGCGAAAATGGGCACCCAAATGATCCATTTCGTGCCGCGCGATAACGTGGTGCAACGGGCCGAAATTCGCCGGATGACCGTGATCGAGTACGACCCCACCGCCAAGCAGGCCGACGAATACCGCGAACTGGCCCGCAAGATCGTCGAGAACAAGAAACTGGTCATTCCCACCCCCCTCACCATGGACGAACTGGAAGACCTGTTGATGGAATTCGGCATCCTCGACGAGGAAGACGAATCCATCGTGGGTAAGACCGCCGCTGCCGAAGCCGCGCTGTGCGCCGCTTGAACCCGACCGGAGATCGCATCATGAGCATGAACCGCCAGGAAACCGAACAACTGATCCAGGAAGTGCTGGAAGTCTATCCGGAAGCGACGGGCAAGCAGCGCGCCAAGCACCTGATGGCCAACGACTCCAGCCTGGAAAAATCCAACAAGTGCATCGTCGCCAACAAAAAGGCCCTGCCCGGCGTGATGACTGCCCGCGGCTGCGCCTACGCTGGCGCCAAGGGCGTGGTCTGGGGGCCGGTCAAGGACGTGTTGAACATTTCGCACGGCCCGGTCGGCTGCGGCCAATTCTCCCGCGCCGGCCGTCGCAACTACGTGACCGGCCATAGCGGGGTCAATATCTTCAACGACATCAACTTCACCTCCGACTTTCAGGAAAAGGACGTGGTGTTCGGCGGCGACAAGAAGTTGGCCAAGCTCATCAGCGAACTCGACGGTCTGTTCCCGCTGGCCAAGGGCGTCACCATCCAGTCCGAGTGCCCCATCGGCCTGATCGGCGACGACATCGAGGCGGTGGCCAAGAAATCCGCCAAGGAAATCGGCAAGGTCGTGGTGCCGGTGCGCTGCGAGGGCTTCCGGGGCGTCTCCCAATCCCTCGGTCATCACGTCGCCAACGACTCGCTGCGCGACTGGGTGCTCCATGGCCGCGATGACGACCAGAGCTTTGAAGCCACCCCCTACGACGTGGCCATCACCGGCGACTACAACATCGGCGGTGACGCCTGGAGTTCGCGGATTCTGCTGGAGGAAATCGGCTTGCGGGTGATCGCGCAGTGGTCGGGCGACGGCTCGATCCCGGAAATGCAGACCACCCGCCACGCCAAACTGAATCTGCTGCACTGCTATCGTTCGATGAACTACATCAGCCGGCACATGGAAGAGAAGTACGGCATTCCCTGGCTGGAATACAACTTCTTCGGGCCGACCAAGATCGCCGAAAGCCTGCGCAAGATCGCCGCGTTTTTCGACGACACGATCAAGGAAAACGCCGAGCGGGTCATCGCCAAGTACCAGCCGACCATGGACGCCATCGTCGCCAAGTACCGGCCCCGGCTGGAAGGCAAGCGAGTGCTGCTGTTCGTCGGCGGCCTGCGCCCCCGCCACGTCATCGGCGCTTATGAAGACCTCGGCATGGAAGTGATCGGCGCCGGCTACGAGTTCGCCCACAACGACGACTACGACCGTACTTTCAAGGAGTTGCAGGATGGCGCGCTGATCTACGACGACGCCACCAGCTTCGAACTGGAATCCTTCGTCGAACGCCTGAAGCCCGATTTGATCGGTTCCGGCATCAAGGAGAAGTACGTGTTCCACAAGATGGGTATTCCCTTCCGGCAGATGCACTCCTGGGATTATTCCGGCCCCTATCACGGCTACGACGGGTTCGCCATCTTCGCCCGCGACATGGACATGACCATCAACAATCCTTGCTGGCAGAAGCTGAAAGCGCCGTGGCAACGCGCCGGCGCGGAAACGCTGCAAGCTGTCGCCTGACTGCCTACAGGAGGAATCCGTCATGCAAAACGCCGACGCCATCAACCCTGGTTATCCGCTGTTCACCGACGAGGACTATCAAACCGCCTTCGCCCGCAAGCGGATATTCGAGGAAGCCCCTCCCACGGAAAAGCTGGAAGAAGTATTCCAGTGGACCACCACGGAAGAATACAAGCAGCTCAACTTTCAGCGCGAGGCGTTGACCATCAACCCCGCGAAAGCCTGTCAACCGCTGGGCGCGGTGTTGTGCGCGCTGGGTTTCTACAAGACCCTGCCCTACGTCCATGGCTCGCAAGGCTGCGTGGCCTACTTCCGCACCTATTTCAACCGGCATTTTCGGGAACCGATCGCCACCGTCTCCGACTCGATGACCGAGGACGCGGCGGTGTTCGGCGGGCAGAAGAATATGTTTGAGGGACTGGAAAACTCGCTGAAGCTGTACCAGCCGGAAATGATGGCGGTCTCCACCACCTGCATGGCCGAGGTAATCGGCGACGACCTCAACGCGTTCATCACCAACGCACGCAAGGACGGCCGAGTGCCGATGGACTTCCCCATTCCTTTCGCCCATACCCCCAGCTTCGTCGGCAGCCACACCACCGGCTGGGACAACATGGAGGAAGGGGTGCTGCGCTATTTCACCCTCAACGCGATGGAGGGCAAAACGGTCGGCGGCAACGGCAAGCTCAACATCGTCACCGGCTTCGAGACCTATCTCGGCAATTTCCGGGTCATCAAGCGGATGTTGAAGGAGATGGACGTCGATCACACCTTCCTGTCCGATCCCGAGGAAATTCTCGACACCCCGACCGACGGCGAATTCCGCATGTACGCGGGCGGCACCCGGATCGAGGAGGTCCAGGACGCGCCCAATGCCATCGACACCCTGCTGCTGCAACCCTGGCAATTGCCCAAGACCAAGAAGTTCGTGCAGGAAACCTGGAAGCAGCCGGCCAGCGCCATCACCATCCCGATGGGACTGAGCGGGACCGATGAATTCTTGATGAAGGTTTCGGAACTGACCGGCAAGCCGATCCCGGATTCCCTAACTCAGGAGCGGGGCCGGCTGGTGGACATGATGACCGATTCTCATTCCTGGCTGCACGGCAAGCGCTTCTCGGTGTTCGGCGATCCGGATTTCGTGACCGGCCTATGCCAGTTCCTGCTGGAACTGGGCGCCGAGCCGCTGCACGTGCTGTGTCACAACGGCAACAAGCGCTGGGCCAAGGACATCGCCAAGTTGCTGAAAAATTCGCCCTACGGCCAAGGCGCCGAAGTCCACGTCGGCAAGGATCTCTGGCATCTGCGTTCGCTGGTGTTCGCCGACAAGCCCGATTTCCTGATCGGCAATTCCTACGGCAAGTTCATCCAGCGCGACACCCTGCACAAGGGTCGGAAACACGAAGTGCCGCTGATCCGGTTCGGCTTCCCGCTGTTCGACCGCCACCACCTGCACCGCGATGCCACGCTCGGTTACGAGGGGGCCATGCACATTCTGAAGACCCTGGTGAACGCGGTGATGGAACGGCTGGATCAGGACACCATGACGATGGGCGAAACCGATTTCGCGTTCGATCTGATCCGCTGATCGTACACGAGGCGGGTTAGCGCGGCGTAACCCGCCATTCAGGGATTATCGATGCGTCGGGTTACGCGCTTCGCGCCAATCCGGCCTACCTCCGCAAATCGTCGGGAGAATGCAATGCCCACAGTCATGTTGCGAAACAACGCAGCCGGTCAACTGGTGTTCTATGTGACCAAGAAGGATCACGAGGAAACCGTGATCGCCTTGGAACATCTCGGCCCCGGCGTCTGGGGTGGCGAGATGCAATTGTCGGACGGTTCGCGGTTTTATCTCGAACCGCTCGATCAGCCACCCAAGTTGCCACTCACCGTGCGGGTCAAACGACTATGAATATCTCCGAATTGCTACAACTTCAATTCTGCCGGTCCGACGATTTACTGGGTTCCATTCGGGTGGCGTTCTGCTCGAATGATGGCGAGCGGCTGGATGGCCATTTCGGTTCTTGCCTCCAGTTCCTGATTTACCAGGTTGCGGAGCGCGAGGCGCGATTGATCGCGCTGCGCAAAGCCCCGGCCCCGGCTGGACCCATCAGGGGCGAGGAAAATATCGCGCTGCGGGTCACCCTGATCAGCGACTGCCATCTGCTGTACGTGCTCTCCATCGGCGGACCCGCCGCAGCGCGGGTAGTGAATCGCGGAGTGCATCCGCTCAAGCGCCCCCAGGCCGGCCCGGTCCAGGAACAGTTGGACGCGCTGCGGCAAGTGTTGGCCGACGGTCCACCGCCCTGGCTGGCCCGGATCATCGCGGCGCCGATCACCGCCGAATTCGAGGCAACCGATTGAATCCTCCACTTGGAGTCATCGTCATGGCCAAAATAGGTTTGTTTTACGCCACCGACACCGGCAACACCCGCAAGGTGGCCAAGATGATCAAAAAGCAATTCGACGAGGACGAAGTCGAGTTATTCAACGTTAAGGGCGCCAGGGCGGAAGATCTGACCGCTTGCGATGCCTTGATCTTCGGCACGCCGACCTTGGGCGACGGCGAACTGCCGGAACCGTTGACCGAGTTTCTGCCGACTCTGGAAAGCGTGGATTTGAACGGCAAGACCGTCGCCCTGTTCGGTCTGGGCGATCAGGTGGGCTATCCCGATGAATTCGTCGATGCCTTGGGGATTTTGTACAAGAAGCTCAAGAAACTGGGCGCGCGACTGGTCGGAAACTGGTCGGCGGAGGGTTACGAGTTCACCAAATCCAAGGCGCTGCGCGACGGTGAGTTCGTCGGTCTGGTGCTCGATCAGGACAATCAGGCGGACCTGACCGACGAGCGTCTGGAAGAATGGCTGGAACTGGTCAAGCCCGAATTGTTGGGCGAGACGGTAGCGGGGTAAAAATCCCGGCCGCGCGACAGCATTTTGACCACCTGCCAACCGTATCCCCTAACCTCCCGTCGCACGTGATGGGCGGGAGGAATGCGAGGAATCCGCCATGAAATCCAGCGATCTCGCTGTCCTGCTCGACGAACCGGCGTGCAGCCACAACCTGAAAAGCAAATCGGGTTGCGCCCGGCCCACGCCCGGCGCAACCGCTGGCGGCTGCACCTTCGACGGCGCACAAATCGCCCTGTTGCCCATCGC
>Ga0209573_1005825_pt1 | contig 10742 bp, 11 predicted proteins | sample TNRBio252014_DNA_FD_185870 | JGI IMG/M metagenome (GOLD analysis project Ga0209573, IMG submission 185870) | Wastewater treatment Type I Accumulibacter community from EBPR Bioreactor in Madison, WI, USA - TNR Reactor_6/25/2014_ DNA (SPAdes)... | ecosystem: Engineered > Bioreactor > EBPR >...
AACGCGCGGGCGCGCGCGCAGGCCGCGGCCGAGCACGGCATCCCGCTGCGCAACCGCCTGCTGGGCCGCAGCGACATGCTGGGCAAGATGGGCATGATCGCCCCGGGCCTGGCTAACTTCGCCATGAACAACGGCCTGGCGCGCTCGATCGCGTCGGGCGTGTTCGGCATCTCCAAGGGCGCGCAGATGCCCAAATGGAGCACCGAGGGCACCTTCGCCTCCTGGCTCAAGCGCACCGGCGCACAGCGGCTCAAGTCGGAGCGCAAGGTGGTCTACTACCACGGCTGCTCGACCATGTACTACGAGCCCTACGTCGGCAAGGCGGCTATGGCCGTCTTCGAGCACAACGGCTTCGAGGTGCTGGTGCCGGAGCAGGGCTGCTGCGGCCTGCCGCTGTTGAACAACGCTGAGTTCCCGGCGGCCGAGAAATATCACCACCGCAACCTGGAGTGGCTGGTTCCGTACGCGCGCCAGGGCTACCAGATCGTCGGCACCAGCACGAGCTGTACGCTGACGCTGAAGGAAGAGGCGCCTGACATGCTGGACATCCACACGCCGGAGGCGCACGACCTGGCCATGGCGGTGTGGGACATCTTCGAGTGGCTGCGCGAGCTGCACGCTCAGGGCCAGATGAAGACTGACTTCCAGCCCATCAACATGGTGCTGCCCTATCACCCGCCCTGCCAGTACCGCGCCCACCACATCGGCTCGCCGGTGATGGATATCCTGCCCCTGATCCCCGGCCTGGACGTGCGCGAGAGCCACGCGCGCTGCTGCGGCGGCGCCGGCACCTACGTCTACAAGAAGGAGAAGTACCAGATCGCGATGGACGTGGGCCAGGAGCTGTTCACCTTCATCGGCGACCAGGGTCCCCAGGTCACCATGACGGCCTGTACCTCCGAGACCTGCCGCTGGCACATCGAGTCCGCCACCAAGCTCCCCTGCCGCCATCCCATCGAGGTGCTGGCCGCGGCGTATGGGTTGTATGATCTGGAGAAGCGGAAGTTGACGAAGGAGTAGACTTTGGGGACTGAAAACAACGACCTACGCTATCTCGAACTGCTGGCCCGGCAATACCCTAGCATCCAGGCGGCCTCGACCGAGATCATCAACCTGAGCGCGATCCTGCACCTGCCCAAGGGCACCGAGCACTTCCTGTCGGACATCCACGGCGAGCACGAGCCCTTCCTGCACGTGCTGCGCAACGGGTCGGGCACGGTGTCGCGGCGCATCGAGGAGGTGTTCCAGAGCACGCTGCTGGAGCGGGAGCGCCGCGAGCTGGCCACGCTGATCTACTACCCGGAGCAGATGCTGACGCGCAAGCTGGCCCAGCTCGGCTCCGACGCGACCGAGGACTGGTACCGCGTCACGCTGTTCCGGCTGGTGCAGGTCTGCCGCGTCATGTCCTCCAAGTACACTCGCTCCAAGGTGCGCAAGGCGCTGCCGCCGGCCTTCGCCTACATCCTCGAGGAGCTGCTGCACGAGCAGGAGAGCATCGAGAACAAGCAGGAATACTATCAGAGCATCGTCGACACCATCATCAGCACGGGCCGGGCCCGCTCGTTCATTGCAGCCATGGCCGAGCTGATCCAGCGGCTGGCCATCGACCACCTGCACATCATCGGCGACGTCTACGACCGCGGGCCGGGCGCGCACGTGATCATGGACGCGCTGATGGCCTACCACTCGGTGGACTTTCAGTGGGGCAACCACGATATCGTCTGGATGGGCGCGGCCGCCGGCAGCGCGGCCTGCATCGCCAGCGTGATCCGCATTTGCCTGCGCTACACCAACATGGAGACGCTGGAGGGCGGCTATGGCATCAGCCTGCTGCCGCTGGCCACGCTGGCCATGGAGGTCTACGGCGACGACCTCTGCCGCCAGTTCAAAGTCAAGGCGCCACCCGGCGAGGAGTACACCCAGAACGAGCTGGCGCTGCTGGCCCGCATGCACAAGGCCATCTCCATCATCCAGTTCAAGCTGGAGGCGCAGATCATCCAGCGCCGGCCGGAGTTTCAGATGGCCGACCGGCTGCTGCTGGACAAGATCAACTGGGAGGCGGGTGTGGTGTGGGTGGACGGCCAGCCCTACCCGCTGAACGACGTCCTCCTCCCCACCGTGGACCCAGCCGATCCCTACGCGCTGACCGAGGCCGAGCGCGGCGTGGTGCAACGGCTGATCTACGGCTTTCAGGACAACGAAACGTTGCAAGAACACGTGCGTTTCCTCTACACCGTGGGCGGCATGTACCGCATCTACAACGGCAACCTGCTCTATCACGGCTGCATTCCCATGCAGGATAATGGCGATTTCGCCGCGTTTGAGATCGATGGGCAGTTCTATCGCGGCCGGGCGTTGCTCGATCGCATCGACCGGCTGGCGCGCCAGGCCTATTTTGCGACCAACCCTGAACAGCAACAGGTTGGCCAGGATGTGCTGTGGTACCTGTGGACCGGCGCGCAGTCGCCGCTGTTCGGCAAACAGAAGATGGCCACCTTCGAGCGCTACTTCGTCGACGACAAGGCCACGCACGAGGAGCGGCGCAATCCCTACTACGACTTCCGCGACCAGCCCGAAACGGTGCGCCGCATCCTGGAGGAGTTTGGCCTCGACCCCGACCGCGGCCACATCATCAACGGCCACGTGCCGGTGAAGGTGCGCAAGGGCGAGAATCCAGTCAAAGCCGGCGGCCGGCTGCTGGTGATCGACGGCGGCTTCGCCCGCGCCTACCAGGGCGAGACTGGCATTGCCGGCTACACCTTGATCTTCAACTCCTACGGCCTGCTGCTGGCCGCGCACCAGCCCTTCGAGTCGCTGGAGAAGATGCTGGACGGCAGCCGCGGCCCCTTCTCGCAGACCGAGATCCTGGAGACCAACACCCGCCGCATCCGTGTGCGTGACACCGACCTGGGCCGCGACATCCAGCGCCAGATCGACGAGCTGACCGCGCTGCTGGACGCCTACCGCAGCGGCCTGATCAAAGAGCGATGAGTCCGCGCACTCAGGTGCCGGGCACTAGGCGGCCTAGTGCCCGGCACCTTGCCCATGACCTTGACCCCTGGGAAGCGCGCTGGGCGCCCTACGGCGAGGCCGACTACGCGGCCGTGCTGGCGGCCATCCGGCCGGACGACGTGGCGCTGGACATCGGCGCAGGCGACCTGCGGCTGGCCCGGCGCTTGGCCCGGATTGCGCGGCGGGTGATCGCCTGGGAAGTGCAGCCGAAGCTTTTGGCGGCTGCGGAAGACGTGAAGCGTGAAACGTGGAGCAAGCCCGCGCCCAACCTGACCGTCTTCTGCACCGACGCGCGCAGCGAACCTGTGCCGCCGGGCGTGACTGTAGCCGTGCTGCTGATGCGTCACTGCACCCACTATGCGCTCTACGTCGAGAAGCTGCGGGCCGCCGGCTGTCAGCGCCTCGTCACCAACGCGCGCTGGGGCATGGGCGTTGAGGTGATCGACCTGGCCCCGGCTGTCCCCTTTGCCAGCGTCGCCGCAGGTTGGTACGCCTGCCGCCGCTGCGGCGCCGTGGGCTGGGCCGGCGACGACCCGGCAGCGGTGAACGAGACCACGGTAGAGCGTGTCATCGACGTGGAAGGATGCCCAACGTGCAGTGCTTGTACATCGGTAGATTGGTAAATTGGTAGATTGGTCATGTGCGCATTGACTGACCAATCTACCAATATACCAATCTACCACCTCCAGAAAGGTTCCCCATGAAACTACAAAACAAACACATCGCCTTCCTCGCCGGCCCCGGCTTCGAGGACCTGGAGTTCTGGGCTGTTTATATGCGCCTGGTCGAGGAGGGCGCGCGGGTGACGGTGGTCGGCCTCAAGGCCGGCGACGTCTATCCCAGCAAGAGCGGCGGGCTGACGGCCACCGCTGACGTGGCCGCGGCCGACGTTAGCCCCGACCAGTTCGACGCCATCGTCATCCCTGGCGGCTGGGCGCCCGACAAAATCCGCCGCTACGAGGCCGTGACTTCCCTGGTCAAGGGCATGGACGACCAGGGCAAGATCGTCGGCATGATCTGTCACGCCGGCCTGGTGGGCATCTCGGCCAGGATTGTCGCCGGCCATCGCAGCACCGGCTCCCTGGGCATCAAAGACGACCTGGTCAACGCCGGCGCGATCTGGGTCGACGAACCCGCCTTCCGCGACGGCAACCAGGTCTGGGGCCGCGTCGTGGAGGATATTCCGGCGTTCAACCGCGAGTTGGTAAAGGCATTGGTAGAGGGGTAGATTGGTAGATTGGTGAATTGGTAAATTGGTCGGGACTCTGCCAGCCCCACAACTCCACCCATCTACCAATCTACCTGTGTACCAATCTACCAATTTACCATAAACGAGGTACACATGGTCGGACTCGTACTCGTCTCCCACAGCGCCGAGCTGGCCGCGGCCGTCAAGGCGCTGGCTGAGCAGCAGACCCAGGGGCGCGCGGCCATTGCGGCGGTCGGCGGCACCGGCTTCCCCGATCAGCCCTTCGGCACCGACGCGATGGCTATTCTGGAGGCCATCCAGTCGGTCTACAGCGACGACGGCGTGCTGGTGCTGATGGACCTGGGCAGCGCCATCATGAGCGCCGAGACCGCGCTGGAGTTCATGGACCCCGACCAGGCGGCCCGCGTGCGGCTCAGCCCGGCGCCGTTTATCGAGGGCGCCATGGCCGCGTCGGTGCAGGCGTCGATCGGCGCAGACCTGGACGCCGTGGCGGCTGAGGCGCTGGAGGCGATGGGGCCGAAGCAGGAGAGTCTGGGAGCGGACGCGGGTGACGAGTCTAGACATGACTTTTCTCGGAGAAAAGTCATGTCTGAGGGCGAAGCCACTGCCCCGATCTCCGGCCAGGTCACGCTCATCAACCCGGCTGGCCTGCACTTCGGCCCGGCTGTGCAGTTCGTGCAACTGGCCGCCAGCCATCAAGCCGAGATCGAGGTGCGCAACCTGGCCAGCGGCGCTGGCCCGGCCAACGCCAAGCGCTTCAACCAGGTGCTGTCGCTGGGAGCCGAGCAGGGCCACGCGATCGCGATCAGCGCCCAGGGGCCAGACGCGCAGGCGGCTGTGGACGCGCTGCTGGCGCTGGCCGCCAGCGGCTTTGGCGAGGTCGAGGCCGCGGCAGAGGCGCCGCCGGCCCCTGCCCAGGTGACCACCAGCGGCCGCGGCCGGCAAGCGCTGCATGGCATCGCCGCCTCATCGGGCGTCGCCGTGGGCACGGCCGTGGTCTTGGCGGCTGCGCAGCGGGCCGTGCGCCGCACGGCCGCCGCCGATCCCGCAGCGGAATGGAAGCGCTACCAGACAGCCGTCGAGCGAGCACGCGGCGACCTGCTGGCGCTGGCTGAGCGTATGGCGCGCGAATTGGGGGCGCAGCAAAGCCGAATTTTCCAGGCCCACGCCATGCTGCTGGCCGACGAGGACCTGGCGGCGCAGCTCCATGCAGCCATCTTCGAGCAGCGCCTCAACGCCGAGGCCGCGCTGAGCGACGTCTTCGGGGCCGAGGCTGGACGGCTGCACGACATGGCCGGGCCGCGCTTTCAAGAGCGCGCGGCCGACCTGCGCGATCTGGCCGGCCGGCTGCTGCGCATTCTCGACGGTGGACATGCTACGCCGGCTATCGAGTTGCCGCAACAGGCCGTGATCGTAGCCGAGGACCTGACCCCCTCGCAGACGGCAGGGTTGGATCGCGGCCGGGTGGTGGGCTTCTGCACCGCGCTGGGTGGGCCGACGGCGCACACGGCGATTCTCGCCCGCAGCATGGGCATCCCGGCCGTGGTAGGCATGGGCGAAGCGTTGCTGGCGCAGGTGCGCACAGGCATGGCCGTGGCCATCGACGGCGCCGCCGGCGCGCTGATCCTGGACCCGGACGCAGCGACGGCCGCAGCTTTCGATGCGCAGCGCCAGGCAGCGCTGCTGGAGCGGGCGGCTGCCTTCGCCTCCGCGCAGGCCGAGGCGCGCACAGCCGACGGCAAGCACGTGGAGGTCGTCGCCAACCTGGCTACGGCAGCCGATGCTAAGGTCGCCCTGCAGGCCGGCGCCGAGGGGGTTGGGCTGCTGCGCACCGAGTTCATCTTCCAGGAGCGCACCGAACCGCCCAGCGAGGAGGAGCAAGTCGCCATCTATCGGCAGGTTGCCGAGGCGATGGCCGGCCGGCCGGTGGTGATCCGCACGCTGGATATCGGCGGCGACAAGCCCGCGCCGTACCTGCAACTGCCGGCCGAGGCCAACCCCTTCCTGGGCTGGCGGGCGATCCGCATCTCGCTGGCCTTGCCAGCCTTCTTCAAGGTGCAACTGCGGGCCATCCTGCGCGCGGCCCTGCACGGCAACGTGCTGGTGATGTTCCCCATGATCGCCACCGTGGAGGAAGTCGTTCAGGCGCAGGCGCTCTTGGCTGAGGCTGCGGCCGACCTGGCTGCCCAGGGCATCCCCCACGCCGCGACCATCCCCGCCGGCATCATGGTCGAGGTGCCCAGCGCGGCCCTGATCGCCGACCAACTGGCGCCGCTGGTGGATTTCTTCAGCATCGGCACCAACGACCTGACCCAGTACACCTTTGCGGCCGACCGGGGCAACGCGCGCGTGGCCCATGTGGGCGAGCCGCTGCACCCGGCCGTGCTGCGCCAGATCGCGCGCGTGATCGACGCGGCCCATGCGACCGGCAAGTGGGTGGGGCTGTGCGGCGAGCTGGCCGGCCAGCCTGAGGGCATCCCCGTGCTGCTGGGCCTGGGGCTGGACGAGTTCAGCATGTCAGCCGCCAGCATTCCGGCCGCCAAGGCGCTGCTCGCGCGGCTCAACGTGCCCGATGTGCAGCGCCTGGCGCAGCATGCGCTGGACCTGCCCGACGCGGCTGCGGTCAAGGCTGAGGTGAAACGGTTTGTGGAGGGGCTCACCCCGGCGCCTTGATGGTGTTCGTGTTGGAGCATACCTCCTACGAAGCTGCTCCGTTGAGCCAGCGCGGCACTCTTCTCGTCAATACCGCGGGCCGGTCAGTCGCCGGTCTCGATCAAGCGCCTGACCGGCCCGCCGCACATCGAGCAGGCGCCGCTCAGCACGAGATCGCCCTTGACCACTTGGCCCCGGAAGTTGGTGATGCTGGTCGCACTGCGGCAACCGGAACACCAGACATTCAGCAGGCGCAGGACGTGTTGGTTGTTCTCGATCAGGCTGCTGCCAGGTGCGACGGTGATGCGGCGCACCACCTCGGCCACCTGGTCGTCGGCGAGGAAGGGGTTGATGCGGCGCAGCGCCCGCTCCAGCACCGGCAGCAACACCACCTGGTCGAAGCTGCTGCGCAGGCTCTGCTGCGGCGTCTGGGCCTGTTCCCGGCGGATGACGGTCCAGCCTAGCCCCTCCAGTTGATCCAGCAGCGGCGTCTCGACGTTGCTCTTCTCGTCCAGGCGAATGGCAGGGTTGGCTTTGTCGTTGGACAGGATCATAACGAACCTCGCGGAAGTGGCTGGGGTCCGAGGCTCTATTTGAGGAATTCGTCCACGGACAGCCCTGCCTCGCGGATGATTGCCCGCAGGGTCCCGCGCGGAATACTCCGGGATGATTCGGCACGGTGGTGCGGCGACGCGTCACCGGGTTGTACCAGATTTCGTGGCTTCCCTTGGCTTGACGATCAAAGACGAACCCAGCCCGGCGCAAACGACTGATCACCTCCCGGTAAGTTAGTTCAGGGAGCCGGGTCATGCTCCCACAACCTCAGGAGTGATGCCAACAGGGATCTTTACCTTGGTGCGGCGTTGCGGTTGCCGCCAACTGGCAGCGATGTGCGGCGGCAGCGGGTCGCCGTGCTCCAGGTACGACTCGATCAACTTGCGCGCGACATCCTGGGCAATCTCCATGGCCTCGGCCATGGTGCGGCCCTGTGCGACCAACCCTTGCAGATCGTCGCTGGTGGCCAGGTAACCGCCTTCTTCCAGCGGCTCGATGTTTATCGACAAAATCAACTCGCTCATGGCGCCTCCTTGTCCGACCTCTTGGAATGGGCGACGTAGTTATACTGTGGCATGTCTTCCTGTCGATCAGGGAGACCATTACCTGTCATAGCCGAGGATCACCTTCGCAGGACGATCATCCAGAACGGGCAGCGCAGCACATTCTCTGCCGATGCGCAGCAGTTCTTCCGCCAAGCGATGCTTGGACGCTTGTCGGGCCTGCTCACGCGCCAGCCGCTCGCGCAGCGCACGCGCCATGGCTTCAGACTCACTCTCGCCTGTAGCCGCGACCAACTGGGGGAGTAGCGTGGTTACCTCGGGTTGATTGATGGTTACAGTCACTTTCGCCTCCTACGTCAATTGTACCGAGAACGCCAGACCGGTCAAGCCGATGTCGTTCAAGCCGCCGACTTAGCCATCCCGGTCATCGACGTTGGTCACGTCGCGCTTGAACTGCCGGCCACTGTCCTCGCCGAGGGCGACTTGGGATTTCAGGTCGTTCAGGTTCATGGTTCTTGACTCACTCGCATCATCCGCTAGCCGGCGTAAGAACGGCTGCCCCGCCAGTTGCCAGATGAGTCAACGGCAGCACCGTCACGCGGTCGCTTAAGGGATAGGCACGCGTGCCGGGGTAGATGACGACCAGATGATCGAGACCCAGATCCTCCAGGGCAATGCGCATGGAGGAGGTCAATCGTGGCGCATCGGCCCGTTTACACTCAACGCCGATGCGGCGGCCCTCCTTGAAAACAAGCAGGTCGAGCTCAGCGCCAGAGTGGGTAGCCCAGAAGTAGGCATCATCCGGCTCGACTGCTTTAAGCACCTCTTCGACAACATATCCCTCCCACGAGGCGCCTGATTTGGGGTGCATCAGAAGGTCGCGCATGTCAGGCGCCCCAAGCATCTGGTGCAGGATTCCTGTGTCGCGAAAGTAGAGCTTCGGCGACTTGACTTGACGCTTACCCAGGTTCGCATACCAGGGCGCCAGTTGGCGCACCATGAAGACTCCTTCCAGCAAGTCGAGATATCGTCGCGCGGTAGACTCATTGACCTCCAGCGCGCGCGCAGCTTCAGCGGCGTTCCACACCTGGCCGTGGTAGTGCGCCAGCAGATTCCAGAAACGGTACAGGTTCGCCGCAGGAATTCTGATCCCTAGTTGTGGCAAATCCCGCTCCAGGAAGGTCTGGATGAAGTTCTTGCGCCAGGCCAGGCTGTCCATGTCCGACGTGGCCAGGAATGACAGAGGGAATCCACCACGCAACCAGTGGCGAGTCTGCGCCTCGACGCCGACCTCAGCCAGACTGAAGCCGGCCATGCGAATGATCTCCAATCGTCCGGCCAGTGTCTCGGAAGATTGGCGCAGCAAGTCCGGCGACGCGCTGCCCAGGATCAGGAAACGGGCCGGCAGCGGGGTGCGGTCACACAGAACACGCAGGACTGGGAACAGATCGGGGCGGCGTTGGACTTCGTCGATCACCACCAGCCCAGTCAGGTCCTGCAGTGCCGTCACGGGCTGGTCGAGCCGGGCCAGGCTCACGGGGTCCTCGAGGTCGAAGTAGTTGATCGAGTCGACAGGGACGAATTGGCGGGCCAGGGTAGTCTTGCCGCACTGGCGCGGGCCGATCAGGGCAACGACACGGCTGCGCGCCAAGCCGCGCTCGATAGCTCGCTGAAGTGCAGGGCGTTGGTAGATCATGACACGATTATACCTTGAAAATCCTGCATGTCAAGCAGGATTTTCAAGGCAACTGAGCGAGAGGACCGCCCAATGACCCATGTCCGTGAATGACGTCCTCTCCGCCGCCTGGCAATCGACGTTGGTCACGTGGCGCTTGAACTGGCGGCGGCTGTCCTCGCCTAGGGCTACTTGGGATTTCAGATCGTTTTGGTTCATAGGTCAGGTTCTTGTAGCCCGCTCTCTATTTTGCGCGCTTATTCCATCGCCAGCAGCGGCTTCGCACTGCGCTGAGCGGCGTAGGCGTCCGAGTTCTCCAACGGGACGACGGTCACGTCAAGGCTCGCGCCCAGCGCCTCGACATAGCGGCGCACCATGCTCAGGCTGTGGCCGGTGTAGGTCGGATCTTCAAGCCGGGCGATGGCCTGTTGCTTGGTCCCCAGCATGTCGGCCACCTGTTTCTGGGTCAGCCCGCGGGATTGGCGCAGGACAGTGAGCTGCAAGGCGATATCCCAGGCCTGATCAGCCGCCTCGAAACGGGCGCGGAAATCGGCGTCCTGGAGTTTGCGCTCCAGATAGCGATCGAAGTTTGTCTTCTCAGTCTGCATTGAGACACTCCTACCGTTCAACGGCTCAGGTACTCCGCCATGCGTTTGCGAGCCAATGCCAGGTCGCTTGGCGGCGTCTTCTGTGATTTCTTCACGAAACAATGGACGACGACGATACGCTGTCCCGTTCGGAAGAACCAGGCGGCGCGGGCGATGTCCTTGCGCCCTACCCGCAATTCAAACAACCCACCACCGAGCGATTCGCACAACGGCGGCCGATGATACTCGCGTTGGCGTAGCTTGTTCATACCAGCCACCAATAAGTCATACAACACGGAATTGGTGTGCTCAAGAGCTTCCAATTCCTGTTCAACTATTGACTGTCCAGCCAGCGTCTCGTAGAACTCGATGGTGAATTCCATGGATCCCTCCTCTGTGGTCGGAGTGTACAACAATATTGGTATCTTCTCAATTTTTCGTGGTGAAGGATTGCAGTGTCAAGGAGGCACCGCATTTTCGTAAGCAAGAACAGAGTGTTGGTTGATCAGATCAGCCAGATTGGGTAGGTAGTAGGTGCGAGAGACCCG